>Ga0255048_10001212_pt1 | contig 18533 bp, 23 predicted proteins | sample JV7_2_2_MG_FD_183619 | JGI IMG/M metagenome (GOLD analysis project Ga0255048, IMG submission 183619) | Seawater microbial communities from Jervis Inlet, British Columbia, Canada - JV7_2_2 | ecosystem: Environmental > Aquatic > Marine > Inlet | place: Canada: British Columbia | collected 2016-10-06
TCTCCACCGGGCACTGGGTTAAATGTTGGCCTGGCCTCGGGGCCTTGATCCCGCAGAATGGGCAGAAGCTAGCCCAGCCTTCGGGATGCCCCACATACTGACTGATGGCCTGATCGGTTGTCTGATCTCTGGACCGTAGCAGTCCGTTCCATTTCGCGTTCTGCCGGGTCAGTCGCTCAACGGCATCACCGTATTCGGCCAGTCGATCCGCTGCACGCAGGGCCGCTTCCTCCACGTTCTCAGGGCCGGCAGAGCCGATAGCATCGACAAGTATCTGGCAGGCTCGACGGCACCGGGCCTCCAGCTGCTCGACCAGGTTGCGGCAGTTGCTCAGTGAGTTCAGTGAGTTCTTCATGTTACTTTCCCTCCAGGTTGTGGTTGCCCCAGGCAATGTGCTGGGCCGTGGTGATGTGGTCCCACTCTCCCAGCTCGATCTCGTCTCGCAGCTGGGTGAGGCTGATGTCTTGGGTGAAGCTGTAGCCCGTGGCCTCCTCAGCATCGCAGTACTGATCGAGCAGGGCGAGGTTGTGGTACGCAGCCAGGGCCAGAGCCTCCTTGCTGGCGTAGATGCAGAAGACGCAGGACAGTCGCGGCATGCCCAGCTGGTAGGCCCGGTGGACCGGCAAGCGCTCCGCGCGGATCAGACGCCAGACATCGGCATCGGTCCACCAGGCGATCGGGTAGTACTTGTCGACATGCACCTGGCCATTCGATTTGACGGGCCTCAGGACCCCATGCTTGGACATGGCCTTGGCCCGGCTGGCTGACTCGCCCGCACGGACTCCGATGCAGTCAAGGACCCTTGCCGGGCCAGCATGGCCCTGCTGCTGCAGCTCGACCTTCAGCCGGGTGATCAGCTTCGAGATCGGGGTGGTCTTCAGCTGGCTGGTACACCAGCGCTGCATCTGGCCCATCCCCGGCCAGCTGGGCTGGTCCTTCCCTCGCGCAAGGTCGCGCTGCCGCTTGTCAAGCACATTGTCCAGCAGATCATAGGTCTGGCGCACCACCTCGAAGCGCAGCCCGTAGCGCCTGGCCTGCCTGCGGGCCAGGTCCTCTGTCCCGGGCCACTCCATCCGCCCCAGGTCCGCATGGACCACGACTATGCGGTCAGCGATCCCCAGCTCGGCGCAGCGCAGGTACATGTACGCCAGCAGAGCGGTGGAGTCCTTCCCGGCGGAAGTGCTCACGACTATGGCGTCGTAGCTGGCCAGGTTGACGTGTCTTGGGTCTTTCATCGCGCTATACCTCCTTCAGTCGGTTGCAGATCCACTCGGCGACTGGCGGGCACACTGCGTTGCCCAGCTGGCGAATGGCCTGCTTGCGGTTGCCGGGCAGCTGGTACCCCGAGGGGAATCCCATGGCCCGTGCTGTCTCGTCCACGGTCAGCATCCGGTGCTGACCCTTCTTCAGGTCCACGATCCGCCACCGATCGACACATGTGATCGCCCCGATCGGGCGGTCCAGGCTGCGTGCGGTACGGGTGGACCCGTTGTAGCTGGTGAGGAATTGCCCCCACCCCCGCCCGGATCCGTCCTCGATGCAGGCCCGCTGCTGGGCCGACAGTCGACGATCGGACCACCGCCCGGTGTCCCAGGCCACATGCTGGCGGAAGGCGATCCTGGGCAATCCTGGGTCGCCCAGCGCGATGGCCGGGCCCAGGTGGCAGACCAGGTACGTCCGGACCCTGGACTGCGCCATGCCGCAGTCGGCGCTGTCGATCGTATGCGGGGCCACGCTGTACCCGAGGGCTTCGAGCGCCATCCGCCACGCGGGGTACAGGCTCCATTTCAGGAACTCGGGGACATTCTCGACTACCACCAGCCGGGGGCGGTGGAACTCCGCCGCCGACACCACCGCCCAGGCGGTGGATCGACTGGCGTCATGCAGCTTGGCCTCCTTGCCCCTTGCCCGGGTGTGACCCTGGCAGCAGGGGCTGGCCCACATCAGATCGTGCTCGGGCACCAGGCTCCAATTGGCCTGGTGCAGATCCTGGCAGACGTGCTGCGTGCTGGGGTGGTTCCGCATGTGGGCCATCACTGCATGCGGGCAGTGGTTGGCTGCCCAGACCACATCGAGCCCAGCTGCAGCGGCCCCGGTGCTTGCGCCACCGGCCCCGGCGAAAAGATCGATCATCCGCATGGCTTAGCGCCTCCCTTTCAGGAGGGCCCAGCGGCTGGCATGCTCCCGGGCCAGCGCCTCGATGGCCTCTCGGTAGAACTGAGCGACGGCCTGCCGCTCCGGTTCGGACAGATCCGCAAGCTGGCGCAGCCTGGATATCGCGGTCAGGTTGATGCTGGCAAGCGGGCGGGTGTCTCCCGCCCTGACAAAGTCGGCGGTCATCTGATCCACCAGGGCGACCATCTTGGTGAAAGGGGTCAGGGCGCGGAACTCGGCCATAGTCATCTGCTCGAACTGCGTCTTCTGGTTGTGCATGCTATTACCTCTCTTTTGTGGTTGGGGTTATCGGCCAAGGGCCCGGGACCAGGCAGCGACGGCTTGCGACCGGTTCCCAAGCATGATCAGGGCCACGGTATCGATGACGGAATGGAGATCCTCCGCCAGGTCATGCGAGAGCAGCTGGAATCCATCCAAGGCGGCCCGGTCACGGGCCATCCGGGATTTGTCGGCGGTCCAGTAGCTGCCGAAGTGCTCAGGATCGAAGCGGACCAGGAGTCGGCAATCCTCCCGGGCGGAAAAGATCGATCCGAGATACCCGGATCCCTGGTGCCAGCTGATCGCCCGATGGAGCAAGCTGGCCAACGGCCTCTCGCGGAATGTGGGGCTTTTGGCCAAGGGTCGGCCCGATCGCCGGGACATCATGCCGGAGATCGCCAGCTGCAGCGCTTCGGGCGGGAGACATGGGAGGCCGGCCTTGCTGGCCTTGGCCTGGATCTGGTTGGACAGCTCAGCGACGGCCTGCTGGAACTTCTCGGCTTTGGTGTGCATGCTATTACCTTTCTTCTGCGGTGTCATGGGGTTGGGTTCTAGTGGTTGTGGTAACTGATATTCGGAACGGCGGAGTTCCAGCAGGCCCGGCAGCAGCCGCAGAATCCGGTTTCTCTCTTCCATTGGCCTTTGCGCTTCACCAGTTGGCCATTGCCAGGAGCCGGACATCCCTGGCCGATGGGGGGGCTGTTTTCGTGAACGGTCGACGTGGGGAGACCGAAGTCTGGCGCTGGCCTGTCGCGCATGTGTGCGGACATCCGGATAGTGAGATTTGCCGGAACCTCGTATTCCCGGCAAACGGCCTTGACCAGCTGATATTCCCTAGTGGGCAGCCAGAAGCTGACCCCGGGGCAATTCAGGGCGATTGTGAAGATTGCCAGAAGGTGGTCTTCCGACTGGATGTCCCCGGCATCATGCCAGCGGAAATACCTGCAGTCTTTCGCGCTGTCCATGGGTCGGGCCAGTGGCGGATGCCAGGCCTGGCGCTTGTCTTCCGCTTTCTTCCAGGCTTCCAGCTGGTGATTTAGAACCAGGATGAAAGCATCCGCCCAATCATCGAGGCCCGCTTCCAGGCAGGACAGTCGGCGCTCCATCGCGGCTTCAACGCACGGCATGACATAGCGTCCTTTCATCGCGTAGCAGATCTCGCAGGTGGATCCGGCGATCAGTGCCAGGCGCTGGCCTACCGCACATTTTCGGGGCGGAATGGAGTATCCCCAGCTGGGCATCTTTGAGGGGTTGGACAGGCCGCCGATACGGGCCAGGGCTTCACGGTATGCGGACATATCTAGTTGTCTCCTTTCTGGTTGTAGAGCTTGGCGAAGACCGGGCGGCCTTCGGACAAGGCCTCCCGAATCTGGACCGGGCTCATGCATGGGATGTAGTATTGCCAGCACTGCATCGATTTCGGGGCGCGCCACCACGTAGTCCCCCCACAGTAGCTGGTGACGGTCCCGACATCGTAGCTGTCGGCGCAGAGCCTCAGCAGGCCACAGTCGATGCCTTGAGCGTGCATGTAGGCCTGGTATCCCCTGGTGAATTCGTGATGCCGGGACATCTGAGAATCGATCAGGAAGGCCAGCTCCTCACGGGCCCCAGCTGGGCCCAGTGCGTTCAGATCGGACATTGCCTGCGAGATCCCGTCCAGCAGCTGCTGGCAGCGCTCTTCCGGCATGAATGAATCGATGACGACTGACAGCTTCGTGATGATGTGTGACATGGGCGTGGTCATGGGTGCTACTCCTGAAAAAGGGTTTGGGGCACCAGCGGAAGGCGCTGGTACTGCCAGCCTATAGAGAGCCTGGCAGGAAAAATCCGAAGCGATCGCCGGAAGGCCTTGCTGCAGCTGGGGATAAAAGCCTGGGATTATTGCCGGGGGGTTGGCCGACTGGGGAAGGTGGGTTTTTTGACTAATAAAGGAATAGGGGTTTATGCCGAGATCGGGCTGTTTTGGGGTGGGATGTCACCGCCCCGAGGTTGTGAGGGGCCCATACGTGACAGGCTGGGGTCACGAATTCAAGGGATAGAGGCTCTGTACTGCCCGAATTCGGATGGTAGAGCCTTGAAGGCAGCGCAACATAATGTACATTATCGGACGTTTTCCCCCGAACCAGACCCCCCCCGGGCTGAGGCTCAGGTACCCTTACATACCCCCGAAGTCCCTAGACCTGGATATATGATATAAGTCCTTATTTCAACGAGCGCCCCACTACTCAAACACTCGTGTTCGAGTTGGTTGTCTAGGAATGGTAAGGGTTTACGGGATAGCGCTATAGCGCTTGTCCTAAATCTCTCTCTACCCCTCGAATTTGCTAGGTACAGAGGCCCCAGAGGATTGACCTTCAGAACACCCCCCTAAAGGGGGTGTTCTGAAGGTCCTTCCGTGGGGTTCATGTACCAGTCCTGGTTTTGTTGTAGTTGATTGCCAGTCAGCGTGTCGATCGCTGAGTAGTATGGCTGGACTTGGGTGTGATCTTCTGGCATGGTTTGCATAGTCATGCCGGCGGATTACATCACTGAGCGTAGCGAGACGAGGTCTGACGCCAAGCGTAGGTTGATGCGTGAGGGTCGTTGGAAGGACTTTTTGAAGCGTCGTGAGGTGTATGAGAATCAGGGTATGAATTCTGGGCCGGCGCACACAGAGGCGTTGAAGGACTTTCCTCCGATCGAGGTTGTGGTTGGTGAGGGTGGCCCGGAGGTGGTGGTCAAGGATCAGTCTCCCCCAGCGGCTCCCACCAAGGTGCGTCGACGCAGGTCTCGCAAGGCGGTGGGGGCCGCTACCCTTCCGGAGGTTACGAGGGGTACTTTTGAGGGGAAGTCCGGTGGTAGCGTCCGCGAGGTGATCCAGTACGTTTTCGAGCATGTGTCATTGCCTTATGCCGAGTTGGATCCCGAGGATGCTCCTGGTGCTGGGGCCTGGGGGTTGTTGATTCACTGCAAGACCAGCCCCCAGGCCCTGAGTGAGTTTTACACGAAAACGTGGCCCAAGATCTTGCCCAGCAAGACTGAGCTGGAGCGTCTTTCGCGGTTTGCTGATGATGGTCGTACCGCGTTGGATTTGTTGGATCGCATCCGGGCCAATCTTGATCAGGGGGAGCGCGATGCCCGCGAGGAAGCTGAGAGCGACTGAGGTCGAGTCAGACCCATTGGACGACATCCAGGCTGCGCTTGAGGCGCACCCGTTCTCCAAGCTTTCCGCGTGCTGGACGGTCAAGAGGCGCTCGGACCAGTCTATCGAGCTGGAGGTAGTGCTGGACCCAGGCCTCGACCCGGAGTGGTTGATCTTCGACCGCTCCTTCGAGGTTTCGTCCAGTTCCCAGGCCACGTTGTTTGAGACGCGCCATCCCGCCGGGCTGAACCTCGCTGTCTCGGTGTTGCTGGACCGGCTGCACGGGGAGGTGGGCAGGGGTCACTTCGTAGAGATCATCGGGAAGATTGAGGGGGTAGAGACTCGTGGCTAACGAACTGAAGGTTGCAGCGCAGCTTGGTTTCGCTCGCGGGGATATTGCCGCAGAGCTGTCTTCAGGGATCGTCACGGCGGATGTTGCCGGCACTGACGTATCGAGGAAGACTCAGCTGATCGGGTTCGCTGGGGAGGAGGCCCTCGACCTGGGGGATATCACGGTCGGTGGCTTCGTGCTGATTATCAACCGCGACTCGACCAACTTCGTCAGCGTGAGGGCTGGATCCGGTTTGGCCGACCTCGCACAGCTCTTGCCTGGCGATCCTTGCCTGTTCCGGATACATCCCAGCGCGACACCGTTCCTGATCGCAGATACGGCAGACGTGCTGATCGAGTACGTGGTTGTCGACCTCTAGCGACGACGAGGCTCGCTTCTGGGACTGGGGCTGTGGGTTCTGGGCCTGGGCGATCCTCAACGAGACCGAGGAGCCCTTCCGGCACTTTCACGGGTGGTGGGGGCCGCACGGGAGCACCAGGCCAGGGAACTACATGGTCATGGACACCGCTGGGTTCTGTATCGAGGTCACCCCCGAGCAGTTCGCCTCCAGGTACACGACCTACGGGCCATTCCATGTCGGATAGCCCGTACTACCATCTCGTTCCAAAAGGCCGGCGCGAGAACATGGACTTTCGCGAGGAGATGGTCAAGGCCGGGGCCTCATCCAACAAGCACGCTGAAGAACTGTGGATTATGTGCAGCCGGGACATCCTGTTCTGGATCAACACGTTTGTCTTCGGCTACGACCCCCGCCTCGCTGAGGGCGGGCAGTACCCCGCCACTCCGTTTATCACATACGGGTTCCAGGACCCGGTCTTGTCGCAGATGAAGGGGTGCCTCGGCAAGGAGGATGTCGGGATCGAGAAGTCGAGAGATCTCGGAGCGAGCTGGATGATCTTGCTGGTCTTCCTGCATGCCTGGCTTTTCCGGGACCTGATGAGCTTCCTGCTCGTCTCCAGGTCTGAGGCCCTGGTCGACAAGACGGAGGACCCCGACTCCCTGTTCTGGAAGCTTGACTGGGCGCTCAAGCACATGCCCGGGTTCATGGTGCCCGCGTACACGAGGCAGAAGCTCCTGCTGTCGAACCTGGACAACAAGTCGACGATGACCGGGCAGGCCACGACCTCGGACGCTGGAGTCGGGGGCCGGAAGACTGCCGCGATGCTGGATGAGTTCGCGCTGGTGACGGAGGGGGAGGAGATGCTCCCGGGGCTCCAGCACACCACCAATTCCAGGTTCGTCAACTCCACCCCCAGGGGCGCGGCTGGTGCGTATTATGACTTCATGCAGCATGTGTCGCAGAAGTTCACGCTCCACTGGTCCCAGCATCCGGACAAGAGGCGTGGCCTCTATACGACCCAGGCCGGGAGGATCGTCCTCCTGGAGCCACAGTACTCGGATCAGGCTCCCCACCATGCTCTGGAGAACCCACGGGGGCCCTGGTACAGATACAATCCCGAGTTCCAGTTCGTCGTAGACGATCACCCAGTGAACAGGTGGGGGGTCAGGTCCCCCTGGTACGACCACCAGTGCGACAGGTCCTTGTCCATGGCTGATATCGGCCAGGAGCTGGACATCGACTATCACGGGTCGGATTATCAGTTCTTTGACCCTTCCATGCTCCAGATGCTGATCGACGAGAAGGTCAGCCGGCCCACCATGGTCGGAGAGTTGGTTTACGAGTTCACCGACAGCGAGGTGATCTTGAATGAGCCAGAGACGTTCCATGTCGCACCGAAGGGGAAGCTGAAGATCTGGTCTCTCCCGTCAGCTGGGCACAAGTACGGGATGGGGATAGATGTGTCGTCTGGGACCGGAGCCAGCAACTCGTGTATCACGATCGGGGACAAGTCTACTGGGGAGAAAGTGGCATCATACGCCAACCCGCATATCACCGGGTACGAGTTTGCTGCCCTGGCCGTGGCCCTCGCCAAGTGGTTCAATGGAGCATACATGATCTGGGAGGCCCAGGGGCCCGGCAGGCCATTCGGAAAGTACGTTGTCCAGAAATTTGGGTATCTGAACGTATACTTCCGGCGGAATGAGGAGTCTGTGTCTCGGAAGATGTCTGATGTTCCTGGCTGGTATTCGACCTCTCAGGGCAAGCTCGTGCTCCTGACGGACTACGGGCTGGCCCTCAAGAGGGAGACGTTCAACAACCGGGAGGAGATCGCTCTAGAAGAGGCGAAGCAGTACATCAGACTCATCAGCAACGACACCGTGGTCCACGCCAGGGCCGCCAAAACCAAGGACCCGAGCGGGGCGAGAAGCAACCACGGTGACCGGGTAATGGCAGACGCATTGTGCTGTAGGGCTATGGGTGATCTTCCTGATCGCCCGGAGCAGGAGCGCCCGGAAGCATTGCCGGGTAGCATGGCGTATCGCTGGGATCAGTATCAGCGAGAGAGAAAGCGCAGGCGAAAGTCCACCTGTCACTGGTAGCGAGGATCTGGCATGGCTGAAGAGGGGTCAAGGGGGACGCTTCCCCCGGGGTTCAACAGGAAGACGAATACATCGGAGGAGAAGAGGCCTCCGATAGGTCAGGAGAAGTCCGGCAGCTCGGGGCTCTTGTCTCTGGACCGGCTGAAGCGGTTGCGTAACGCCAAGGCGGCGAGCTGGAAGAAGCTGGAGCCGTTCCGGTCCAACATGGTCGAGGCGGTGAAGCAGCTTGTTGGGAAGGCCTATTCTGATGACGGTGCCCGGGACGAGATCCCGGTGAACCTGATCGATCTGGGGGCAACCACCTATGTGGCCCAGTTGGCGGCCAGGGCCCCCAGGGCTCTCGTTACCACCAAGCATCTCCCGTTGAAGCCTGTGGCCAGTGATTTTGAGCTGGCGTTGAACCACCAGATCAAGCTCATGGGCCTGGAGTCCACGCTGAAGAAGGTGGTGATGAATGCCCTGTTCGGCCTGGGCGTGGTGAAGGTCGGCCTGGCCACGAGCGACCAGGTAGAGGCGGATGGGTTTCTCCACGATCCAGGCCAGGTTTTCGTGGACACGGTGGACATGCACGATCTGGTCTTCGACATGGAGGCCAAGCGCTGGGACCAGATCTCCTTCATCGGAGATCGGTACACGATGCCGCTGGACTTCCTGAAGGAGTCGGAAGATTACGATCCGGCTGTCACCGCTCAGCTAGAGAGGGACAAGGTCGAGGACCGGGCCCACGCTAGCGGAGATGATGCTGCAGACGCCGGGAGCAACAGCGAGCATATAGACCGGATATCCAGGGGCAGCGCGATCCAGGACTCTCAGTTCTACGATGAGGTGGAGTTGTGGGACATCTGGCTGCCGTATGAGGGCCTGGTGGTGACCATTGCCGGGAGGCAGGATAGCCTCCCCCCGCTGAGGGTGGTCGAGTGGGAGGGCCCAGAGCACGGACCGTACCACATGCTCAGGTTTCAGGAGGTCCCCGGCCAGGTTATGCCCATGCCCCCGGTGGGACACTGGGTGGAACTGCACAAGCTGATGAACTCGATCTGGAGGAAGCTTGGGCGGCAGGCCCACCGCCAGAAGACCTACTACATGTATCAAGGCGCTGGTGAGGAGGACGCTCGCAGGGTGCGTGACGCCGATGACGGGGAGATGATCAGGAAGGACAGCCCGCATCCGGTGGAGGAGGTTTCCCTCAAGGGCCCCGATGGTACGCTCGTCAGCTTGGCCTCGATGGTGCGGGATCTGTTCAGCTATTTGGGCGGAAACATCGACGCCCTCGGCGGGCTTTCGGCCCAGGCCGAGACATTGGGTGCCGAGAAGCTCATCGCGGCTTCTGCCAGTAAGAGAGTCAGCGAGCTGACCCATTTGACGATTCAGTTCGTCAGGGTGGTGGTGGAGGATGTCGGGCTCTACATCTGGACTGATCCGCTGGTGGAGTACGCGCTGAACAAGCGTGTACCCGGTACGGACATCGAGATCCCGATCGTTTGGTCGCCAGAGACCAGGGAGGGGGCCTTCCCCTCGTATGACATCGAGATAGACCCGTACTCGATGTCGGACAGGACCCCGCAGGGTGAGCTTCAGAAGGTCCAGGGGTTTGTGCAGCAGTTCCTTATCCCGCTGCAGCCGATGATGGAGGCCCAGGGGATGGCGATAAACCTGGAGGCCTTGTTCCGGCTGGTGGCCAAGTACACGAACATGGAGGACCTGGATCAGCTGGTGGTGTTCGCTGGGGAGCCGCAGTATCCGAGGCCCCAGCAGGTGGGGACTACTCCAGCCAGCACTCATCGGGTGGTCGAGAGGATCAATCGCCCAGGGGCAAGCCAGGAGGGGAAGGGGGCTGCGATCCAGCAAATCCTGGGTCAGGGGAATAGGCTTCAGCCAAAGGAGGCGGCCCAGCTGACGAGGCCGGTTGGGTAATGGAGTCTGCGATCAAGCTGATAAACCAGGTGGGGGTCCCGGTGGCGATCATCATCTTCATGGGGGTTCTGGTGTGGAGGGCCTTCAGGTACGCTACCAAGGACGGTGGTCCGGTGGACAGGCTGACCAAGGCGCATGTCAGGTTCATCAACACGGTCGAGGAGTCAGTCAAGAGGCAGGATGTGATGATGGAGAGGTTGAGCGAGGGTCTTGACAGGAACACGGAAACGCTGAAAGAGCTGGTGGAGCTACACCGAGGACGGGGGATGTGAGATGACGCAATATGCTCTGATCAGGAAGGATACTGGCAGTCGGATCGTTCACCAGGCCAGCTGGGCAGAGTGCGATGCCGCTCGCGAGGTGGCGGATCTGTTTGGGGAGAGTGGGTGGGCCCTGAATCTAGGGGATGACGGAGAGATGGTCTTCCTGCAGACCGACTGGTCTGCCCGAAGCCGGCCATGGATCAGCGGGGAGCTGTGGCCCATGCATTCAGACGCTGCGGGGGTTTCCCCATCTCAGATACCAGAGGCTATCGCGGAAGCCAAGAAGCACGGGGTTAGCATCAGTTTTACCAAGGACGGCAGGGCAAGATTTGAAGATCGGGCCCATCGTCGGGCATACTGCGAGGTGAGAGGCCTCGTTGATCTGAGCGGGGGTTACTCTGATCCTCGCCATTTTGGGAGGATAGCGAACGAAGATGGCTGAAGAAAAAAACGACATCGAAGAAGAGGGCGAGCCGAGCCCGTTCGACCCTTCTGGGCCGAATCCGTTCAACGAGGACGGGAACAGTCCGTTCGAGATGGATGACGATGGCGACGAGCCAGAACAGTTCAGAGATCCGCTGGATGATGAGGACTATGCGGATCAGCCGGGTCCCACTGGGGGTGAGGTTCCTCCCCCTGGTGAGGAGTCAGGGGAGGTTGACGATTCCCTCCAATACACTGACGAGCAGCTAGCGAGGGCGAGAGACTTCGGGTTCGACCGGGAGTTCCTCAAGCAGATGACCCCCCCTGCCTTCGAGCAGATGGCGGGGCTCATCGAGTATCTTGCAATGGGCCAGGTGGAGGATGCTCCTGCTGAGGCCCAGCAGCAACCCGGGGTGGGGCCAGGTGCGGAAGTGTCGCCTGGTAAGTTGGATTTGTCTGGTTTCCTTGAGGATTATCCCGAGGAGACGCAGGAGATCTTCAACAAGATAAACGATCACTATCACGAGCAGATCCAGTCGATGCAGGAACGGATCCAGAACTCGGTCGACGCGGCTCAGGGCGAGTCGGACAGGGCTCTGGAGAGAGAGTATGACTCGATGATCGATGGTCTGGGTGGTGATTACTCGGATATCTTGGGTGAGGGTCCCAGTTCCTCTCTCGACCCAGAGGGGGATCATTACTCGCAGCGGCAAGAACTGCTGGAAGAAATGAGGGCAGTCCAGATTGGCCGGGATCGCCGGGGCCTGCCAGGGTTGAGCTTCGAGCAGCTCTTCAAGAGAGCGGTGGGGAGCGTGCTGGGTGAGCACAACAAAACAATCGTCAGAAAAGAAATCCTGTCCAAGGTGAAGGATCGAGGAAGACAGAGGCTGTCCAGGCCAAACGCCAGGAAGCAGGTGTCCCGTGGTTCTCAGAACTCTACGCAGGACGCTGTGATGGCATTTTGCCGGGCCAACAATATTCCCTTTGTCGACCCGATTGAGGATGATGTCGCCCTGGAAGGGTTCATCACATAAGGGGTAATCGATGGCTACCATGACCTACAGCGACATCCTCGATATCGCTGTTACCACCTACGAGAATCAGCCGAAGCTCCGGTTTCAGCAGATTGCTCAGAAGATTCAGGACTACGAGATCCTGCCCCGGGTATTCAAGCGGGCCCAGTCGATCTCTGGTGAGTCAATCACCAAGCAACTGATGGTCAAGCACGGTGACAATGCCCGCCATGTCGGGCTGTTCAACACGGATGTGACCGCCGTTCAGGATGTGATGAAAAAGATCAACACGCCTTTTCGTCACGCGATCACATCTTATGGATTTGATCGTCGGGAAATTTCGGCCAACCAGGCTGGCCCATGGCAGATCGTAGACCTGATGAAGGTCCGTCGTGCTGATGCCATGCTGGCGCAGGCCCAGCTGTTTGAGGAGGCTGCGTTCAAGTCTCCGCCTTCAGACGCTGATGAGCTTCAGCCGCACGGGATTCCGTACTGGATTACCTTCGACTCGGTTTCGCCGACTGAGGGTTTTACGGGCGACACCCCGACTGGTCACTCGCTGGTCGGTGGGCTGAGCCATCCCAACTGGCTCAACTATGTCGGGCCATATAGCTCGGTAAGTAAGGACGATCTTCTCACTGTGCAACGGAAGGCCTTCCTGCTGATCAGCTGGAAGTCTCCGGTCACGGTGCGGGATTTCCGCCGGGGTCTCGGGCAGCGCCACCGCTACTACGTGGATTCCGCAACTCGTTTGTCACTCGAGACTTTGGGCGAGAAGCAGAACGAGAATTTGGGCCGAGATTTGGCGTCGATGGACGGCCAAATCGTCTTCCGTGGGATCCCCTACGTCTGGGTTCCCGTGATGGACACCCTGTTTGGCGATGGTCGCATCTACATGGTCGACTGGGACTACATCGTGCTCTACTTCATGAAGGGCCGGGCGCTGCTTGAGAGCAAGCCCCAGCAGTCGGCGAAGTCGCACAACGTGATCGAGACTTTCATCGACACGACCTACAACTACCAGGCTTTCGATCGTCGCCGGCTGGCGGTCTTGCCGAAGGTCTAGGGGAGGAGCTGATGTCTCTTTCGGTAATGCACAAGAGTAACAACTCGGGCCCGGGGTTCAGCCACGGGGTCTGGGGGTATTGCCCCCTGGCCGGGATCAAGGTTGATCCCGAGCTGGGTCGGTTCTTCCATGATGACTTCGCCAATTTCCAGGCGCACGCAACGTCGGGCAGTGCTGAGCAGCAGTACGGGACGTATTTGGACACTGGTGCGTCTTTCGTGAAGTCGGCTGACGAGGTCGATGGTGCGATCGAGGTTTCGGGGAACGATGCGGACAATGACGAGGCCCACATCATCACTGGCGGGAACGCTGGTGGGATGCTGGTGGTCAAGTCGGTAGACCTCGCTGCCCAGCGCTTCTGGTTCGAGGCTAGCGTGGAGACCGCAAGCATCGCCGCTGATGGCGTGGCTCTCTTCATCGGCCTGGCCGAGGAGGGGATGGCCGCCGCTGACGCCCTGGTGGACGACACGGGGGCTCTGGCTGACAAGGACTACATCGGGTTCCGCACGCTGCATGCGGACAACGATGGCCTGGATGCCGTCTACAACACTGCCGGCGGTGGTGGTGAGTCGATTCATGTTGAGTCGGGAGCGACGACTGCCCCCGCAGCGATGACTCTGGCTGCGGCAACGGCAGTGAAGGTCGGCCTGTACTATGACGGGTCTCATGTCCACTGGTACGTCAACGGAGAGGATGTTGACTCGACCGGAGTGGGCGTGAAGCACGACGCCACCAATCTGCCTGATGGTGAGGAGCTGTGCCTCTGCCTGCTGACCAAGGTTGGCACCGCCGCTGCGGTCGAGGTGAAGGCGCACTTCTGGGCTGCGGCCCAGCTCTTCTAGGGGGCCTGAATGTCTGAGCCGACGCTGTCTCTGGAGTATGAGGGGTTCAGGTTGGCGGTAGCGGACTATTTGGGTTACGGGATTGGCTCCTCGTCCTGGACAGCTGGGCAGCTGTTCAGGATCGAGGAGTCTGTCCAGTCCGGTTATCGTTTGTTCCTCTATCCTGATACGGGGTATGAGTGGTCATTCCTTCGCCCGCTGGCGCAGCTTGTCACGGTTGCTGGAGAGGGGGATTATGACGCTCCGGATGATTTTGCTGGTATCAACGGCCCGATGACGTATGGGCCTGATGAGATATTCCAGCCGATTGTGGTCGTGAATGAGGCCAGGATCAGGGAGCTGCGGATGGCTAGTGCGGCCTCGACTGTTCAGACCGGACGACCATTCTTCGTTGGGATGAGGCCGAAGAAGGGGACCGGGACTACCGGGCAGCGTCAGCTGTTTACTTTTCACCCCATGCCGGATGCGGAGTACACGATCAGCTATCGGTACAATGCCTTGCAGGGGGAGATGTCGGCTGGTCTTCCGTACCCGCTTGGGGGAGGGGCTCATGGCGAGACTGTCAAGCAGTCCATTTTGGCCTATGCTGAAGCCAAGTATAATGACGAGGTCAGGCAGCACCGAGCCCTTTTCCAGCAGCGGATGGAGTCAAGCATCAAGATGGATGGGCAGCTGAACAAGGCCGAGACGCTGGGAACCATTACTGACGGCTCTGATTCTCGCGGATTGATACCTCGCCAGCACAGGCTATCCAGGTCTATCACTGTCAACGGGACACCGATCTAATGTCGCAACCCATTACTTACACCACCATCTCTATGGACGGCACGGACAAGTCGCACACCGTCGCGGACAAGGGGTACTCGGTCGTGTTCCAGGCCATCGGAGGGGATCTCACAATCTCCTTGACTGCCGGCGGGACGGGGATGACGATCAAGGACGGTTCGGCCAAGGTCTACAACATGTCAACAATGGAGGGGACTGTCTTTTTCTTCGTCGGTGCAGCTCCAGCTGTGCTTGAGATCGAAGAGCTGACGGGCCTCTTGAGCTAGGAGATACGATGAGTTCTGTTCACAACCTTCAGCAAGATCTCTCCAGAGTAGACCTGGAGGCGACGGGCAAGATCATGAACATCCCAGGGGTCGGGGCCCTTCTCGGCTGGGGGACTTCCCTCCCTACCGACAGCGGCTGGGCCAAGGGCGCGATCTTCCACAAGTACGATGGGGGCGTGGGTGTCCGGCTTTATCAGAATGCCGGGGACAACACGACCGCATCTTTTGCGGCCATCCCGTAGGCCGAGGAAGGGGGAGTCATACCCAACCCGAAGAAGTTCCTACGACTAGTCTGGCCCATGGCGGGCTTGATCAGGGACTCTGCTTATCAGGAGCAGCGCCCATTCAGCACCCCGAATTGTAAAAATGTCCGACCGATCGGTTCTCTCTCTGGCCGGGAGCGGGGTGGGTCCAGGCCAGGTCTGGGGAAGTATTCCCAGGGGGTCCTGGGCGGCCCTGTCAACATGCTTGGCGAGGTCGAGTTCCTCAAGACAGACAAGAGCGATTTTTGGGCGGATTCGTTCAAGGGAGGGGAGATCGGTTCTGTTTGGGCGGATGTTCCCTGGATCCCTGGCGCGATCACCAGGCCCAGGATCGAGCCTGACAGTCAGATAGCTAGCGTCAGGCTGGCCGATGGGCCGAAGGCTGTTGTCAGAGTTCCTCTGACTTCTTTCGATACCTCGCTGAAGTACCAGCTGGAGATCTTCATTGCTCCATTCGGGGGGCAGTGGGGTGGCACCCATCGGGTGTTTGCGAGGATGGCTGATGTCGGCCCGGATGTCACCGCTGACGGGGTCGAGCTGGCGTTGACGATGACGGGGACCTCTGGGGACTACACGGGGTCTCTGACATCCTATGTCGCGGGGGTCCCCACCGTCACAGCGTTCACCCCTGGCTCTGTTGGGTCCGTAAAGGCGGGGTGGTTCAAGGTCCTTATCGATGGGTCCAGTGTGAGCTGCAGCTGGCATGGGGCGACGGTTCTGGCCCCGACTGTCGTCCCCGCTGCGGCTGGGACCAGGTTTGGGTTTGGGGTAGAGGCCACCGTCGACCCGGGGCAGGTGAATGTTGACTCTTTCCGGGTGCAGTACTTCAGGTCTGATTTCAGGGAGCAGCCGGTAAGGATCCTGGCTGCGGGGGCTGGTGGGGGTATCTTCAGGGAGGAGTTCTTCGGGGAGATGTCTTCGGTGTCCACGCCGACCTCGATTGTGGATGACAGGCTGGTGCATACGGATCAGCACTTCCAGAAGCTGTATTTGGGAGACCACGGGGACCCGGTGGTGACCATCACAGATGGGGTGGCATCGGGTACGACTATAACTTCTGCATCCGTTCCCGACTGGGCGGTTTTGGGGGCGAGCGCTGACGATCATGTGGTTGAGATCACCGGGAGTTCACTGGGGTCCACGATCAATGGCACATACGGGATTTCTGGCCTGGGTCCGTCGCTGACGATAGATGCTTCGCTGGCGGCGGCTACTGCGGTCAAGCTGAGGATCGCTCGGAGCGTGAAGGTGTACGATCCTGCGTCTGGCACGCTGACCCTGCTCAGGGCGGGGACAGACCCTGACACGGGCCTCAAGCTGGGGTTCGTCCCGGTGGGCCATCCGGTGATCGCTGTTTTCAGGGACAGGCTGTTCCTCGGGGGGGCTGACAATAATCCCCACATCTGGTTTGCGAGCCGATCTGGGGTTCTCGATGACTGGGATCTCTCGGTGACGAGCGGTGATCCGCAGAGGGCGGTGGCTGGAAGTTCAACCGAGATGGGGAACCTCGCCGAGAAGATCACTGCGTTCGTCGCGTTCTCTGATGACGGGATGCTCATCGGGGCCCAGGACTCATTGTGGTTGATGCGGGGTGACCCAGGGTTGCTGGGGACGCTTGACAACGTGAGCCGCACGGTCGGGGTGATCTCCCGTGGGGCCTGGTGTAGGTCGGAGACGGGGGAGGTTATCTTTCTGGCCCGGTCTGGTCTCTACATGCTCCCGCCTGGGATGGCGTCGTTCCCGGTTGAGCTGAGCCGGAAGAATCTCCCTCTGGAGATGCGGGATATCGACCCCAGGCTGACGACTATCAACATGGCCTATGATGTCAGGGATCGTGGGGTCCACATCTTTCTCACCCCGGTCGACGAGAGGTCGACGAAGCACTTCTGGTTTGATTGGGACAGGAAGAGTTTCTGGCTGATGGGCTATGAGTCAGATCATGAGCCGACATCGATCCTGTTCTTTCACGCCAACCACTCTGAAGATCAGCGGGCGATATTGGGGTGCCGAGATGGGTTCCTCCGGTTCCATCATGATTTGTTCGAGAACGATGACGGGACCGCGATCTCTAGTTTCGTTATCTACGGGCCGTTCATGCCGGGTGGAGATGACAATTATGAGGGGATCCTCTCCGAGATATCGGCCAAGCTTTCGCTCCGGTCTGGCTCCGTGGACTGGGCGGTCAGGGTGGGGGAGACTGCGGAAGAGTTGGTTGCTTATATTGATGAGTTGATGGCTGGCTCGGACGCTAGCGGAAAGTGGTTGGCGGGCCGGAGCCTGATGGAGCACCCCCGGTCCCGGGGCGCGTTCCTCGTCATCAAGGTTGCCGGTGGCGTGGACCTCGATCATGCTTGGGCCCTTGAGGGTGTCAATGTCGCGTTCGCCAGGGCAGGGAGGATGAGGAAGGCATGAGCATTTTCGACCGACCCAGCGGGCACTTCGAGTTGCCGAATGTGGATATCCAGGATGGGCAGTGGAAGAAGGTGAGGATCGCCCTCGCTGGGCTGAGGCGGGCGGCAGAGTTCACCACTTTCTCTGATGTTGAGGCGGCCCCGGCTGATGCAGAAGCCCAGTCCTATGCGTTCTCTTGGATGGGGTTCTGATGGCGAAGTCCTTCACCCCCGGGGAAAGTAGCGGGTCGACTGCGGGGGCGACCCCCGTGACGGTGATCCCGGCCCCGACTGCTGGGGCGAGAATGATCCGCTCCATCACGATTTACAACGAGGACACGGCCAACGTGAAGGCCACGATCCAGCAGGACGACGGAGGTGGCAAGACTAAGATGGCGACCCGAGAGCTGGCCCCCGATCAAACGCTGCTCTACGAGGTTGTGCAGAATCTCACTGGCGTGCAGCTCATGGAGGTTGTGCTGGCTGGGGCCGTGAGTGCAACAGAGCCCACATGGAAGGCGAGCTGGGCTGACCTGGAGGACGTGGTATGACGATCAGCGTATTCCCAGATGGGGAGCCTATCCCGCTGACGACGAAGGGCGATCTTCTGGCCCATGACGGGTCAGTCCTCTTGCGCCTCCCGGTGGGGGCTGACACGCATCATCTGGTGGCCGACTCTGCTGAGGCGGGTGGGGTCAAGTGGGAGGCCGTGGCTGGTACCGGCGATGTAGTCGGACCCGGTTCGGCGGTTGATGGACACCTGGCTGTCTTTGATGGGGTGACCGGCAAGTTTATCAAAGACGGCGGCACAGTTACGACCACCAACATCAATTGGGTAGACAAATCTGGAGATGATGGCGCGGCCCTGGTCAACCGCTTCGACTTGCCGTGGCTAACTATCGGGGCCGCGCTGACCGCTGCGGCGTCCGGCGATGTCGTGATGGTGCGCCCAGGAACCT
>Ga0255048_10001216_pt1 | contig 18466 bp, 22 predicted proteins | sample JV7_2_2_MG_FD_183619 | JGI IMG/M metagenome (GOLD analysis project Ga0255048, IMG submission 183619) | Seawater microbial communities from Jervis Inlet, British Columbia, Canada - JV7_2_2 | ecosystem: Environmental > Aquatic > Marine > Inlet | place: Canada: British Columbia | collected 2016-10-06
CATCCGTGACCCGCGCACGTCCCACGATCAGATTGTTGGCTGTCGCCGCGTTCTGGTGTTCCAAACTGTCAAGCTGTTCGTCGCGCTCGTCGCCTGCGACCAATGAAAGTGCAAGTGTCAAGCGGTCCAGTTGGATCAAGTCCATGCGCTCTTTGCCCGCTGCGGCAAGAGACGGTGACAAAGTTCCGCTAAATGCCGATTTTGTGCCGCGCGTTGTGACGGAGCCGGACACGACTACATCGGTTCCGTCAATTGTCGTTTCGGCATCTGACAGAGCAAGAAAGCCTTTGCTTTGGCTATAGCCTGTTCGCAAAACTGAAGATGCAAAGCGATTGGGCGATGACAGGGCAGTGAACGTCGGCGATGATGCGTTAGCCCGATACCAGCCGCGCTCGGGTTGGCTGGCCCCCGCGTCGACCATATAGCCGAATGACTGGCTGACAGCCGCGTCGGAAACGTCCAGCGCCTGCACCATCCATGCCAGGTGCTTTCCAGCCGCTTTTATGAATGGCGTTGGAAACGTAAACGTCACGTCCGGGCGGTCAGTCCCGCCAGCCGTCAAGCCCAACTCGGCCAGCGTGTAATCCTGCTCGAATAGCTGGGTGCAGTTTTCGGGAATGGTTTCTGTCTCGCCGTCTGGCCGTTGGTAGACCTCCAGTCGGACCTTTGTCGCGGTTCCTGCCACGTATTGGCGGTAAATGGTTAGGTCTCTGATTACGGTTCCAGTTGCTACTCCGTCCAGCAAAAGCGCCGCCGCGTATTCACCAAAGGCTGTCCCGCCAAATTGCGTCGTTGCCGGGTAGCTTTCAACGTCAGTTGAAACTGCGTCTGCAATATCTCCAAGGCCGTCACTAACGTCTCGTGATGTTGCGAAGTTGGCGTCAACGTCAGTTTCGATTTCATCCAATCTCGCCAATGTAATTCGCGGCTGTTCAACGTCAAAGCCGATCTGCAATTGCGTTGTCGTGCGCGGCGCGCTGCCATCTGTGTATGTTGTTACATCCCCCGCGCTGTAATAATATCCACCGCTATCACTTGTTGCGCTGTCAAAGTTCACGCCGCTTGCCGGGGTATAAAACCCAATCTGATCGCCTGCGCTTACTGAAATTGACACTTCAATATCGTTTGCCCCAGCCGACAATGCAACGTCGGTATCGCTGCCAACTTGCGTCATTTCCCCTGACAGGAGGGTGAAGCGTCGAAACTTGATTGTGACCCCTGTTGATGCATATGCACGCAGTCGCGTGATTGTCCCGTCGTAATCAACAGGATCTGCGAATGCGTATGTTCCAGCGTTTGCCGCGCCACCGCCAGAAACTGGAGTAACTCCGCGCCCGATTGTTTCAGTTACATCAAGCCTGCCATCTATATATGCCTCGCTGGCGTATCCGCTCAATTCGGCTTGCACAAAGGCAGTGGTTGCCAGTTGGGTTGTGTTTGTACTTGCGGCTGCTGTTGGCGCTGTTGGCGTCCCAGTCAGGGCAGGCGATGCAAGCGGCGCCTTTAGGTCAAGGTCGGCTTGGGTAACAACTCCACCAGCCTTTTTATACCAGTTCGCCGCGTATGTGGTTGTGCTTGCGCCATCAATCAGCGCGATTACCTGATCGCCAATAGCAAAGGACACGCTGTCAATGGTGCCAGCCGTTTCCGCGTCCCAATATTCACCAGCCGTGGTTGATGTAGGGAATGCCCCGCCAGAGGCATCCCATCCACCCTGAAAACTCAGGTCGGAAGGCAAAGCGATGTTTGCCCCGATTACAGCCGGGAATGTGTCTGCGCTTGGTCCAGAGCCTACTGTGATTGAAAAATCACCTTGGTCTACAGCCTCGATCCAGAATTCAAACGCGCCGACCTTTTCCGGATCGCCGTCGCCAGTTACGAATGTTGTCCCATTGCCCAGCGTAGAGCCGCCAGACGCAGCGTCGTAGATCGTCGCTAGACTGCCTGCGTCATCCCGCACGGTGACTAGAGCGCCTGCTGTGGCGTCCCCCTGAGCGTCCCTGACGACCTGTCTGTATTTAATGCGGCTCATGCGTCGTGCTTTCTTGTGTCTTGGACAATAAAGACGCCCTTAGCGCCGATCCTGGTTCCGTCTGCGAATGTCACCCACGCCTCAGCGTAGCGCCTGCCGGGGGGTAACTCCGCGCTGTCTGCGTTGGGGATTGTAAAGCTGATTTTGTAATCGTCCACAACGGATAGTTCACCGCCTGTCAGGCTGTATGACAGAAGGTTAGTCCCAGAGATGCTATTCCAGACATCAAACGTGATTTCGGTTGCTGTGCTAAAGTCGCTTGACGTGCTGTCTGTCAAAACGAATGACTTGTCTGCGTTTTGCAGGATGCACATTTCAAACCGGCTTGAGCAACAATCTGACATTCTGGTTCTCACAATTTGGCTTGTTGCGCTCAGGGGAAGCGACACGGGACAAGGGCTTGCTTGCGCGCCAGTAGCAAGAGACAATCCCCAAGAGATTGCAAGGCTCATTTTGGCACATCCAATCCCGCTGCTTTGCACTCACGTTCCAGAACGTCGATGCGCGCTTTCAGTTCTGCAATCTTGGCTGTGTCTGTTTTTCGGGGGATTTCCCGCGTTTTGATTGTGACCTTTTCGGGCGTTGGCGCTGACTTCATGCGGTCAATTGTGTCTGCCAGTTTGTCGGCTTTTGTCTTTTCGCGTTTTGCCTCTGCCTTGGCCTTTGCAAACTTTGCATTGGCTTCGGTCAGCTTTTGTTCTGCATCGGATGCCGCGGCTTTTGCCTCTGCCTTGGCTTTTGCCAGCTTTGCATTGACTGACGTTAGCGCGGCCTGAACCTCGATCTGCATTTCCTTTTTTGCCTGCGTTACCGCGTCAGCAATGGCCGTCTTGGCAGGCTGTGCCGCAAGTGCTTGCGCAAGCGCTTCCCGCGTCTTTGCGTGTGCGGCTTGTTCCCGGATTAGGTCTTGCTTTGTGATGGTCACAGTACCGCCTCCCCGCCATGAAACTCTGCGATAAGTTGCGCATTTTCACCAGCGACTGACGTTACCGCAAATCGAACATGGGTAATGCTTCCCGCAGGATATGATCCAAGTGTGCTGCTTGATCCGCTAGAAGATCCGGTGCTGCTTTGCTCTATCAAGTGATAGTCACCTGTGGCAAAGTCCAGAAAAAACCGCACAGTTGAGCTTTCGCTAACGGCTGGGTTGATGATTGTCACCGCGCTGGAAAACGTGGCCCCGTCATCACTGACGGAAATGGCAATTGACGACCGCGACGGATCGCCTGACGATGCTGTGGCATTAACCCATACGCCGCCATACTCTGCCGCCCCTGAAAAATCGCTATTGCCGGATGATGCACCAGTGCGCTGAACAAACAGCGTGCGGCTGGCAATGCGCGGTGCCCCGGCTGATCCCTCAGCAACAGCAATGTGGTTTTGCGCCAAAGCCTGCACAAGTTCCGACGTGACAGGCGCTTGGGGCTGCCATTCTGCGGATGCAATCGCGCGGTAAGTCGTCATGCGATCACCTCGCCGTCGATCTGTTCAGCGTTGGTGCGCTTGGCCATGAATCGCGCAATCTTCGCGTTCAACAATCGCCTCAAGTCTGCGTCCTCAATCTCATCCATAATTAAATCCAGATCGGCCAAAGTCAGGCACCCTTCACCATCATCAACCGCAACGCCCGCGCGCAATGCGTCGTTGTCCTTCATGGCTAGACGCAAAACATGCTGCAAGTTTGTTACGCCTTCATTGTTGGCCAACTCACTAGGGCGTTGCTTAAGTAGGTCGTTTGCAGTGTCTCGAAAGTAAGCGTGCATTCATCGCCCCTAGAAAATCTGATACGGCCCAGTGCCATCCGGGAAAAGCAATGTGCTTTCGTCCACTATATACGTTCCGACCCGTTTTTGAAACTCTGTCGTTCCTGCGTCATCGTAATCAGCGCGGCTGTTTTCTGTGATGAACCCATACCGCCCTTTGAACTGATAGCTTTCGGCAATGACCTTTAGCATATGCCCCGGCGCTGTTTCCTCAACAGACGTCACCTGCATCTCAGTTGGTGCCACAGCGCCAAACACGTCCTGAATTGTGTGCGATGATACCTCAACAAGATCGGCGGGGTCTACGCTTGTTCTGTCCTTGGCATCGACGTTAAACGTCAGGCGCTGCGGCGTGTCCCGATACCGTGCCAGCATCCGATTGCCGATTGACGATGCCACAGCGTCGTCACCAACCGAACCAAGCCAAGGCAAGAAAATTACCAATTCCCTGATCTGGTCATATTCATCCGCGCTTTCCGCATCGGCATCAACCGTCACAAAAAGGCGCTTGTAGTTTTCGCCGTCAGACACGCTGTCGCTTGCTGAAATGTACCCATGCCAAACCAGAACCCGCGAAAGGCGCTGATCGTCCAAATCCTCGCGGATTGCGCTTTTCTCTAGGATTTGACTGGCATCGGTTAGCTGTGCAAACGTCTCATTATACCCTGGCGGCCTGTTTGTCTTTAGCTTGACCTCTTGGCTGATTTCATCCCACCAAAAGACAACGCCAAAATCCGCCAATTCCCCTAGCAGCTTTCTAACCGCAGTGGGCTTGGCCACGGTTCGCGTCAACCGTACCGATGAAAGCCACGTTTTGATTTCCGTTTCCCAGTCTGCCGATGGAATGAACGATGCGTCAACACCCGCAAATGTCGTCAGCAAGTCCTCTGCGACGGTGTAGATGGTAGACGCCTCAACCCTGTAGCAAAGCTGCACAGTATCCCCGGCGTTGTGGGATGCCGCTTCGGTTCCATCCAGACCGCGCGCTGTAATGTTGATTGTGTCTGCCGTGCCGCCGTCAAATGACAGGATTTCAGAGCCGATCGCAATGCGGCCTTCCGTTCCGTAGGCGGTCCCGTCGCCTGCCGTGGCAAACGTTAGCGTCCCGGTATAACTGTCGCTGAACCCGTCCAGCGTTTTTCCAACAGACGGCGCAGGGCATTGTGCAAATTCATCATCTGCCAGTTTGAGCGGGTCTTGCGCGGTGATCTTGATATTGCCGCTGCTATCTGGACCGATCCATTCGGTTATGATGTAATGCCGGGTACGCATGTCTGCGATAACGTCCCCGACGTATCCATTCCGCACGCGCAATGCGCGCCCATAGTAATATGGATTGCGCGCCCTCAGCTTGGCAAAATAAGTGCCCTGCGATGCCGGATTATATGTCCGCGTAGAAACGTAAGGGTCTGTGACCTGATCCGACCACGCGAAGTCTTTCAAGTTTACAGTCACCCGCGCGCGCTTGCCCAAACTGCCCAGCTTGTCATCCACACGGCCAAGAGCGATGCGCGTTGGATTGGTGCTAACGCTTTGCAGCGCAGGCCATATGATTTCGCTTTTGATGCCTGTCTTTTGGTTCTTTGAGAACCTGAGCGTGAGCGTTCCTCGGTCGAAGTTGTCCGGGTCCTGGCATGTTTTAAAGCTATTGAAGCATTCCGTGCCAGCCGCACCAGACGCTGTGCAGGGAGAACTGCCGTAGGTCAGTGTGCATTGGTCAACGTCAATTTCAACGATCTGCAACGGCTGGCGGGCAAGGCTACTCATGATAAAGCCGCCCGCTGATTGATAGGCTCATGTAGTCTTTTGGGCCGCTGTTGGTTGGTGTGATTGGCCCGCCTGATCGCCATGCGTAAAACAGATCACCATACTTTGTCGGTCGCCAAGCCCAAAAAGAGCCGTGGCCTTGGTTCCATCTGTTTTGGAATGCCTGCCACGTTGCGCCGCGCAAGAATGTTGGTGTGATGTTGTTAAACTCTGTGGAAAAGGTCGATCCCCGTTCCGCAAACGAACTGCCCAAGAGTTGCGCCCCCTCGGAAACGTTTGTTCTGAGGTCAACTTGTGTTGGAGCGATTGGCGGCGTGTATCCCTGGTAGATCCGCTGCGGCATTATGATTTCAGCGCCAAACCAAATCACGCCAACGGAAATAAGGTCAGACGCGGTTAGGCCCGTTACGACGATATCCCAATAGCGATGCGATCCATCATTCAGACGCCATGCCAGAGCCTCGTTGATACTTGGTGTTAGTCCCCCTGCGCCCGTGATGGTATAGGACACGTCATCATCGCTGTGCCGCACGTATGCGGTTCCACCGAGGTCTGCGACATTGTGCGCAGCAAGCGCGACAAGAGTTGGCTCTGCGCCTGATCCAAAGTCAATTTTCCAGCGCGCGCTAGTTCCTGTTATTGTTGCGGTCCATGGGTCAAAAGTTGTGCCGCTTTGCGCGTTGGATGCAGGGAGCACTTCTGTTGCCCCGGCGGTTGACGCCGTACCGGAGAATGCCGCGCCAGTGAAGAACGGATTGTTTTCTTGGTCTGCGGTTGCCAGCGCGGATGCGCGCGATGGTGTGACTGCTATACTCATGCCCGCACCATAATTGGAATTCCCCGGTCCTTGAAATTGTCGATTAGCGCCGATGCCAGCCCGTCGATCGCGCTAGGGTCTGTTGCCAAGTCGCCTCTGCCTGACACTTGCAGATCCACCATGAGCGATTGCTGTGACACTGCCGCAGTTGCACCACCGCCACCGCCACCGCCGCCTGCGCTTGTTCCGCCGCCGACTTGTTGAGACGATATATTGCTGATCAACATTCCTGTTTTAGCCAATGATGCCGCAGTAAATGCCGCCGCGACTGGTGGCCCGCCGATCTTCATGCCCGCCTTCCATGCATCCACTGCGGCCTCGTATCCGCTAATGACCGCATTGGCGATTGATGCCGCTTTGCCGATGGCAAATATCTTCTTATTTCCAGATTGCATTAGGGACGCCACATCACCAAGGGCGCCCTGCACGCTTTGGATCATGACCTGCCGTTCTGCGTCTTTTATTGATGATAGTTTGCTTTGGTATTCCTGCTCAATCCTAAGCCGCGCCTCGTTGTGTCCGCCAAGGGCTTCTAGTTCAAGCGCGTTGAAGTCATTTAGTTTAGTGAGGCTTTCCGCACGCCAGTTTTCAATTACCTCGCCTTGCGTCATGAGACTTTTTGCAAGCGCGCCGATCGTGTCAGGGGTTCCGCCGCCCCCGCCTCCGCCAGACTTTCCGCCTCCGCGCGAAGAGAACGTGCCGCCTCCTGCCGATGGCGGCCTGAAATCTTCATACTCAAGATCAAGCAGGCTAACGCCATCTCCGGAAGTCATCCCCGGCGGCAGTTGCTTTGCGAAATTGTAAGCGTCCCAAGCCTTGGCGGAATTCTCAAGGTTTGTAGCAAGTCTAGCCGCTGAATCGGCTGCTGAACCAATGCCGCTCTCAATATCAATTGCGGCAAGGCGTGACGCCGCAAGTTCGGCATCCAGAAGTGCGGAATAAACTTTCCGCGTTTCTTCGTCCATTTCGCTAACGCCGCCAGTCGCTGCTACCAAAGCGTCCTTAACTCTATTGATCGCTGCGCGCTGTGCTTCTGGACCTTCGGCGCTGCCCATCTCCTTTAGCGCACTGACAAGTTCGTATGCCTGATCGCTGCTCGCATCCATCGTGCGGATAATTCGGCGAAACGCTTCCTCAGCGCCCGGGACAATAACCTGCCCCATGTCGTCAACCACAGTATTGAGATTGCCGAATGCGTCAGAAAGTTGCATCACAGCGGCGCTTAGTGCCATTTCGGCTTCTAGGCTTGCAATCTCCCTTTGTGCTGCAAGAACCTCACCAACTGCCAGCGCGTATTCGCCATATTTCTCTGTCAGGTCAAATATTGATGTTCTACTGAGTTCTTGCGCTGCGTTTACCGCCTCAAGGGCTTCTGCAAGGGCTTCTAGGTTTTGCGAAAGTGTTTTTGCACTTCCGGCCCCGTCCATCAGGGCAAGAGAAAGCGGCGCAGCAATGGCGATTGCCGCACCTGCAACCGCGCCCCATGCGCCAAAGACGCCTAAAAGCTGTGATGCCTGCTGACCGAATGCCGTGATTGCGCTTGTGCCGCCGCCTACCTGAACGGCAAAGTCCCCGACCTGGTAACCAGCTTGTTGAATAACTGCGTTATTGCGCCCGATTGCGGTCATCAGTCCGCCAGTAGCAGCCGCCGCCTCACCAGTTGAACGCCGGAACGCCACCTGCGCGCCGCTGTAATTTGCGGCTGCGCGGGTTGCGCTTTCGTATGCTTGCTCTGCGCCTCTGATTGCACTTGCGGCTTGTTTTGTCGTCACAACACCAGCGCGTTCGGCTGTGTTGATACGATCAAGAGCACGCTGGTAGTCTCTAGTCGCCGCCTCTAGCCCGTCTAGGCTTTTCTCCAGCTTCTTAAACCCAACGTCTGCCGCCGTTGGGTCTGCTGTGATTTCAATTTCAAGTGCAGGGAGCGCCATTTAGTCCTCGATCAGCCTTTTAAATCTAGCTACTTCGGCGCTTGACAGTTTCCCCGGCTGGTTTCTCTGCGCCTTTGGCTTTTCTATTTCAAACAGATACCAAAAGTGCCTTGGCCTCATAGACCAGAATTCAGACGGAGAGACATTCCACTCATGAACCGACTTTTGAAACGCCCACTTTACGAAGCGGGCGGTTCCACGTTTCCCGATGTATCGCCCTCATCGCTTTCTTCCGGCGCGCCATCCATGAGGATAATCAACAGCCAATCAATTGCCTCAAGTGCCAGCTTTAGCTTTTCCGCCTTGTCTGACGTTCTCACGGCTTTCATGATTTCCGCATGAACCTCACGAGGCGTTACGCTTAGCCCGGCCTCTGACAGCATGGCCGCATAGGCTTTGGAGATCTGCGTAAACCGGATGTTACTGCCAGTGGTCCTCATCTGAACCAACTCGCCAAAGGTAATGACCTGTTCAACCGCATCTGCGGCGTAAAACACTTGGTCCTCTTTTAGCGTGGCAGTTTCACCATTCCACGTCAGTTTGATTTGCTTCATCAGCTTGCCGTGATTGCGCCAGAGCTTTCCAGCGACATTGTGAATGTGATAGTGTCGGCTTGCTCGCCTGTGGCCTCAAAGGACGTGATGAAGAAAGATCCTGTGTAGGTCGCAAAGCTGCCAAACTCAATCTGGAAGTCATGCAGTGCTGCGCTTGCGCCAGCCGCTGCGGCAAGGGTTGCAAATGTCGCAACGGTTGCAACGCCAGTGCATGACATGGACATGGATTTGAGCGCCACATCGTCCAGATATGTACGCACGCCAGCGTCATCTTTGTCTGTGATGTCGATTGCTTCGTTGTTGAATGTCAGGCTGTCAGTGCGCGCGCCCGCGACTACCGCCATTCCTGCGCCCGGATCGTAGCTGATCCGTAGGTCGCGACCGCTTTCCGCTGCCATTGGTGCAAACTCCTTTGCAAGTTTGCGCTAATGTATCACGCCTCTGCAAAGTTGCAAAGCCTGTGCGTTAGGTCAAGAAGTACGTGACCCGAAACGTTCTGATAACGTGCGTTGTTAATCCGTCAGGGTCCATTATCATCGTGCCATTCTCGAACAAGCAATTCACGACATTCGCGCCGGATACCGTCAGGTCATACCTATGCAGCGCGTCATAAATGGTATCTGAAAGACCCAGCGGAACCGCCAGCGTATTGCCCCGGCTCCACACGTGAACATCAATCGTTACGTCTGCACCTGTGTCTGTTTTTGTATCAAACGCCGATGGCGCAACAATCGAAACAGTCACGAAAGGGAACGGCGCGTCATCCTCGCTGTTGATTGACTGAGGAACACGGGTATAAATCGCGTGCGTCTGATATGCACCAGGGACTGATCCTAGCGCGTCAGTGATGGCAGTCACGGCCCCAAGCCGCGCAACAATGGCGTCCTGCAATTCTGTCAGGTTCATTTCAGCGCGTCCCCCAATGCGCGCTCAAGGCGCTTGATGTATTTCGGCTTGATTTTCTCGACCGCAGGCCGAAAGAATGGGCGCGCTGCCATGCTGATCGTGCCGTATTCGAGGTGTTCAGCGTATTCTAGTTTGGTTCCGACGATGGCAGTCAAATTCCCCATAGTGCCACGGTAGATACTGCCAATAAGTCGGCCAGTGTCTTTGGCCGGCGGATCGCCCTCCGCTGATGCCGTGTGCGTCGCGCTAAGGTTCAATCGGCCCTTCACTGATCTGACATAGCCCTCACTGTCACCAGCGAAAATGTTTGTCCATCCCGTCGATGCGTCATAAATCCTGTAGTATGTCGTACCCCGCCCCGGCTGCCGCAGGCTATCCTTAACATCCGCCTCTAAATCAAATGCAGTCCCCATGACCGCTTTTGATGCGGCTTCCTTCACCTCGTCAGACGCCCGACGCAATGCCCGCTGCAATTCCTCGCCGCCGTCAAGTTTGATCGTCGTCGTCATACCGCAACGCCCAAATCCGCCGTGATTTCAAGCCACTGATCCGCAAAGTCAACGTTATTCACAAAGCGGATATTATACGCGCGGCCACGAATAACCGCCCGATCGGCTGCACTCAGGTCTGCAAAATATCGAATAACGATCTTATGAGATGCTGTAGCCTCAACCCGCTGCGATGCCCACCGCTCAGAGCCGCTCAGAGCCTTCACCATGGCCCTAGTTGGCGCGCCAGCAATGGTTGACCATGCTTCTGTAAACCCGCCTGAGCCGTCCCCTGTGCGCGTCTTGCGCTCAAACGTGACAGGCTCCCGCAATTGGCCCGCGCTGTATTTGCTTTTTGATCCACAACACTTTGCCATATCAAATGGACCTCCGCACAACGGTTATAGACGCGCTGCCGCTTGCTGCCCTTGCCCATACCCGCGCCTGACCAACTTGGCTTTGACATTCAAAGTCCCACCGTGGCGGGAAACTCTCAACCAGTATATGCGCCGCATCAATCGCTGGTGCTGTCGCGCTTTCGTTGAAATGCAAGCGAACATTTTGAGCGGTGTAGACTTGTAGCGCCAAAGCATTATTGCCGCCCAGTATCTCAGTCCAAGCGTCATCGGTTAAATCAAATGCCAGCGTATGCATTAAATCCGCGCCACCCGGTATTGATTAAGCATCCCCGCCACAGATGCCACGGCATCAACGTCGCAACAATCATCCCCGCGATGAGTGTAGAGATACGCCGCCGCCTGCTTTACAGCGCGCTTAAGAGCAGCGGGCACATCGTCAGCGGTCGCCCCATAACCAGCTACATAGGTGATTTCTACGCCATTCGTCGGGCGCGTCTCAATCGGCCACGTCTTGCCAGACTTTAAGCCGATACGCCCAGGCTTGCGGTATATATCAACGTCAAAGGTAGCCGCTACATCAACCGCCGTAGCGTTGCTGGCCTCATCATAAACGTTGATGCCCGTCACAGAGGACAACGGATAGCGCGGCAAGGTTACGTGCCCGTCACAGCTTTGAAGTTCGTTGATTGGCCCTTGAATAACGCCATCCCACCAATCGTTTGCGGATGATCCCGGCCACCGATCAAAAGCCAAGAGCCACGTTTGATTGATCAGGGCAAGCCCGGTGTTTTCTTCAACCATTTCGCGCGCTTCAGCGATATAGTCCGCCGCCTCTGCGTCTGGCAGTCCCGTCTCGCTTTCGCGCAATAGCGCGCGCAGTTCCGATGCCGTGACAGGTTCAACCGCTGGCGCAACGGTCTGCTTGTGGCCTCGATATGTATACAGGTCGCGCGGCGGTCTGAGGCTCATTTACTGACCTTTCGTGGCCGTCCGCGTTTCTTTGCTTCTGGCGGGGGGGCGATCTTTGTTTCCTCGCGCGGGTCAAACATGCGGCTTGCCGCGCCGTCTGCCAATGCCCATTCCGCCACTTTGCCAGCCACGATTGATCCTGGCGCGAAGTCCTCAACAATAGATCCGCGCGGCGCGCATCGGTATGGCTTGGTAATTTTGGCTTTGGTCATTTGGTTTCCCTGCGCTTAGTGACTGGGCGAACATGCCGCCCAGCTTCTAAAATCAGGTCGCGGCGACTGCGGTGCCGATGTAGGTTGTCGGCGCAACGTGCGGCTTACCCAGACGGCCCATGGTGGTCACGATTGCATCGGTTCCGGTTGTGCCGACATAGTTGACGCGAATGTACCGCTTTGATCCTGCATAGCCCAGAACGCCAGCAAGAACGTTGTCGTCCGTGTCGTCGGTCACAGTCACGGCGATCGTGCCGTTTGTCGTTTCCGCTGCCACAACGTCAACCGCGTCGGCTGCTGCGGTCGTGTCGGAATGCTGCATGGTGGCAGTAAAGCCTGCGGCTGTGCCCGCGTCAGTTACAACTCCGGTGATGACTTCGATAGCCGCAGCGGAAAATCCGCGCGTATCCAGCCAAGCCGATGCGTTAGGAGTGGTCCCTGCCAAGGTGTCAGTGGTCAGGTGAACACCTGAGTTGTTCGAAATATAGTCACGCATTGTTTTACCCCTTTGCGCTTGGAATGTCGGGCGGCAGGTTCACCGCCCGATCATGTTGATTATGCTGACATATCAATCAGCTTGAGAGCCTCGCCGTTGACCACATCTCCACCAACACGGCGGCGCATGTAGAACAGCACATAGGGCTTGGCAGTGTATGGGTCACGAAGGACGCTGAGGCCCTGACGGTCAACGATCTGATACGCTTGGCGCATGTCACCAACTGCGATAGACAGAGAACCCGTGGCCGGATCTGGCATATCCTCAAACGCTGCGACCGGATAGCCCAGCAGAGTAGCAGGCTGACCCGCCGCAATGCCCGGTTGCCACAGGTAAGCGCCGTCGCTGTCTTTCAGCTTGCGCGTCAGCTTTGTGGTGGCCCGGTTCATGAACCAAACCGCGTTGGCGCGATACTGCGCTTTCAGGCCATACAGCGCGTCGATCAATGCGTCCCCGCCATTTGGCGCGGCTGCAAATGCTCCGTTCACGCCAGTCTTGATTTGCTCAATCGACGTGCGCAACGCAGTGCCGTTGGGATAATCAAGAAAGCCGCGCGGCTTATCAACGCCAGTTCCGGTGACAAACGCGGATGCCTCTTCGCGGGCGAATTTGCCGCCTGCTTTCGAGATTGTCCACGCTTCCATGTTGATTTCGCCATCATCAAGCATTTTCTGCGTAGCCGCTGGCATTGCATACAGTTCATGCGTCGGAATGCGCCATTTGCCGATCTGTGCGGTATCGGTCTGCGGACGGCTGTCCGTTTCACCAACCCATCCCACGGAAAACTCATTGTCGTCGTAAAGACCCTCAAGAGCGTCTGTGGAGATGGTTTGCGCGGATGCGTAGGCCCGCATTGGCGACGTTTCGAAAACCTGAGTGACAATGCGGCCCGACATATCAGGGTTCACCACATAGCCGCCGTCGGGGTCTGACCCTACAGAAAGCGCCTTGAGTTCATCAGCGCCCATGGTGCGGTCGCCTTTGCGCAGATACATATCAAACGCGTTTTTGTATGCGTCCATGCCTTCTGCATCAAAAGCAAAGCCCCGATCGCCTGTGACCTGACGCGCCCACTTAGCGGCCTTTTGGTCAAGATCCACGTCTCCGGATTCTGAATGCCGATCACGCCGCTTTGCCGCCAGTGCTGCGTCGTCTGCGACCTTCTGGACTGCCTCAAGCGTCTGTTCAATCTTTTCGATCTTGGCTTTTGTTTCGGGTAGTTCCGCGCCGAATTGCTTGATCTCTTTGTCGCGCTCTGCGTCTGCGGCCTTGAATGCCTCAAAGCCTTTGTTCAGATCGGTGACGGCCTTCGTCACTTCGTTCATGTTGATGTCATCAGACATTTAGATGCTCCTGGAGTTGTTTGATTTGGTCCATGAGGGTTTTCATCCCCTCGCTTTTCGCATCATCCGACCCAGCATCCCGCTGCCCGCTGATTGCCTTGAAGCCGTGCAACGTCAGCGCTGCGGCTTCTTTGCGGCTGTATCCTGCATCCCGCAGGAACGCCTCAAATTCTCGTTCTGTTTGAATTGACTTAACGTCTGTAATGACCGCCGCCTCATTCATCGGGAAAGTCACCAGAGACACTTCGAAAAGGTCAATTTCCATCAGTTTGCGCACGCGGCCATTAGCCTCTGGCACAGCCTCTACTGTGCGGTAGCCAATGCTCATACCGTCAAGCGCGCCCATGCGCAGCAATGCCATAGCCTCACGCCCCTTGGCTACGTCCTTTGATAGGCGCCCTTTAACCCGCAGCCCGCGCTCGTCCTCTGCAATTTCATCCCAAACGCCGATCGGCTGGTCGCGGTTGTGCTGCCAGAGCATCTTGACCTTTTTGCCAGAGCCTAGGGTTTTGCGAAAAGCGCCGCGTTCAACAACGTCCATGCCCTGATCCACAACGCCAAAAACACTGGCGTAGCCTTCAAAGCTGCCATCCTCGTCTGGTTCTTTTTTCAGTTCGAATGACAGCGCCTTATGCTGAATGCTCATCTGCGCGCCTTTTGCGTTTGCATAGTTTGCAGAAACTTATCACGATTTTGCAAACTTGCAAAGGCGGCAATCAATCATCAAGCCCGACAGGCCGGAACACCACGGCACAACGGCAGTTAATCGTCGCCCCGCCAGGATGACCCGCCTCGCCTGGGAATTGGATCAACAGCGGATCATTGCTGGCCCATGGCATTTCAAACGGTTCATCCATCGCGCGCGACTGCCCGTCCATCGCCACATGATTAAACTCATCATCCGCGCCCCGCGTTCTGGCGTCGTAGGTCGCATTCCAAAACTTGCGCAACTCCAACCCGGTTTTCTTGGCAGACTGAAATGACGCAAAGTTGGCTGCCCCATGTGTTTCGGTTCTGGCAATCAACGCCCCACGTCCTCGGGCAATGCCGGGAACCTGCTTGGCAATCGTGCTAGCGATGGCATCGACACCAAGTCCTGCCGCCTGACCTTCTTCAACCCTGCGCGTGATAAGGTTTCGCGTCGTTTCCGTCACTGACGTAATGCGCCGCCGAATTGCCTCTTGGCTAATCCAGTCAAAGGCAAGATCGTGAAACAGGCGCGCCCAAAATCCTTCCTTGGTTTCGATCTCAAATCCAAACGCCTTGCCTTGGGTTACAATGCGACTGCCAAAAGACGTTGAAGCCCGCAATGCCATGTTGAAATACAGCTTTTCAAAGCGATCGCGGTCCTCAGCGTTGGGCTGCGGGATTTCCCCGGTTATTCGATAATGAGCCAAGAGCCGATTGCACTCATCCATGACCGCCATGGAAGCCGATTTTCTAAAACTGCGCTCAAGCTTGGTAAGCATTCTGACTTGAATTTGCGCCTCACGCGCCATGCTGTTGCGGATAAACGCAGGCTTACGCGCCATCGCCAAGCCCGTTTTCGTCAAAGCTGATCCCGGCATCTTCAAGATTGATCTGCCCAGATCCGATTAGGATCGTGTCGCCGCCGTCAATCGGCTCGTACCCCTTGAGCGCGCGCCGCTCGTTTATCGTCAGGTCAGTTGATGCGTTTGCCATGTCCCATTTCGCGCGGTGCTTTTCCACAATCGCGGGGATGTGGTCAAAGTCTGGTCTGACCTCAAGGCCCCCAAACATATCACCCAGCCAATTGGTCCAGCCTGCCGCGATTTGTTCGCACATAGGCATGACTGTATCCTCCCAAAAAGCTTGCCGCGCCTCGGAATAGTTTGAATAGGTGCTGTCGCCGGGGATGTTGAGCAATAAAGGCGGAACGCCAAGAGACAGGCAAATGTCGCGCGCCGCTGCATAGCGGCCCTCCAACATTTCGATTTCATGCGGCGACATGCCCATGGACTGCCACGACAGACCGCCTTCCAAAAGCATTGGACGGCCAGCGTTGCGGCTTCCTTGGTATTGGTCCTCAAGGCTTTGCTTTAGTCGGTTGAATTGCTCGTCTGAAAGCTGTTCGCCGTCTGACGTCACCAAGGCCCCGCTTGGCCGTGCGCTGTTCTGCATGACTGATTGCGCAAACCGCATGGTTTCATTGTGCTGATCAATGGCGTAGGCCCCCGCCTCGATTGGCGACATCCCGTACCAATCGTCTAGCGGGTTGAACATTTTTTCATGCAGAATGTCGCTGTCTCCGGTCAGGGGGTCTGCATCCCAAGCGTGCCTCGCGCCATTCAACTCGAAAACATACTGCCCAACTGATCCGTTTTGGCCGGGGCGGATTTTCATTCGATCCGGGCGCATGACGTATAGTTCGCGCGGCTGGCTCCCCACCATGACCCGTTCTTGGTATCGGTTGCCGGATAGCATCCAATAGCCGACAAGAGACTGGACGTACTGCGGTCCTGTCATCATTGCATTTGGACGCGCTAGAAGGTCGTTAAACGGCCCTGCAATGATCTCTGTGTCCCCGCGCCAGACTGTCCACTTTACCACCGCCGCCGATCGGGCCAAACGGTCGATAGCCTGATAACCGACAACGTTTAGCTGATACGCTTCTTTGGCGAATGACTTATAATTCCGATCCATCCACCGGGGATCTGGCAAGCCGCTTGTCAGGATTGCGCCAGTCGCAGACGCCTTGACCTCTGGTGATGCCTCTGGCCTTTTGCGGAATGCGTCCAAAATGCCCATTAGAGGCTCCTAATCCTATACTCTGCGCGACCGTTTGCGCCGATCATATCGGCAACCGCATCCATCATTGGGTCCAATGTATCATCATGCGCGCCATTTGGAAACGATGACGCTTCGGATAGCAGGTCAGACAATCCGGCGCATCTGGTTAGCATGACGTTGCCGTTTTCGATATGCGGCGCTGCATCGTATGCCCGCGTGATTTTATCAGTTCCGCGCTGAATTGCTAGGACGGGTATTTTCTCACGCTTTAGCGTTTGAATGAGGCCAGTTCCGCTTACCTTGTCCTCGATTTTGAAGGCTCGTAGCGTCCCCTGACCCTCTGTCGCAGCATGTTTTGCCCAGAATGCGCGGGCACGTTCCAAAAGCTCAGGCGCTTCCCATTTGCCGCGCACCATATCCAGCAAGATAGCATCGCCGTTGCGCGTCTTGCCCCAGCACTGAAAAACGCTGTAGTCGTTTTGTTCTTTGGTTTTTTGCGCTGTGTCTGCATAGATTGCCCTGTATTCGATCGGGGGGAGAACGTCACGAAAGACCCACCACTCATCGCGGAATATGCCGCCCCCGGCTGGTGCGGGGCGTTGCTGCATTTGTCCTGCCCATGCGTAGCTGCCCATTGCTTTTTTGTCGCGGTCAATTACCGCTTGCGGGAACCTTTCGGGAAACAGCAGTTCGCCATCTTTGGTGCGCGGGTCTGTCCAGCCGATGCAGGTTGATGATCTACGGCTTTCCTCAAATTCCATGGGGATGCACAGATGCTCGTACCCTAGCGCCTCTGACAGAACATAGCCTGCCGGGTCTCGCTCATGTAGTCGCTGCATCACCATGACGATTGCAGACGTGGCGGGATCGTTAAGGCGCGTTGGGATTGTTTCGGATATGACCCTGATAGCTGTTTCTCTAGCTGCGTCTGAGTATGCTTTTTCAGGGGATAGTGGATCGTCAATGCTGATCGTGTGACCGCGACGGCCTGTCATGCTGGCGATTGCGCACGCTTGGCGAAAGCCTCTTCTGGTGTTTTCAAAGTAGAGCTTTTCGTTCTGATCGCCTTGGAATGTGATTGGCCAAAGTGACTGATACCATTCGGAGGCCACCAGTTCGCGTGTCAGGCGGTTATCTCTGACGGCCAGTCCCTGCTCATGTGCTGCGCCTATGAAGCGGTGCCACGGTTGGCCGTATGGACCCCATAGCCAAGCGGTGTACATGATGCCGACTAGGGTGGATTTTGATGTTCCTGGCGGGACGTTGATCAGCAATCGGTTGCTGGCGATTTGCCCAGATGCGAGTGCCTGCAAATGGTCGCAGATTGCGTCCATATGCCAGTTCCATGTGAGTTGGTCCGGAATGATGTGTGGCCATGCGCGTTTGACAAAATAGGCCATTGAGTGACGGCATTTCTGCCGTTCGGCCTCGCGCTGTAGTTCACGGGTTACTATCATCGTCGATGTTTTGGGCCATGATCCAGTCAAGGACTTCTGGCGGCGCGTTGCTTAGATCAACGGGCTTTTGCGGTGACATGCTGCCGTCTGGTGATGTATGCGACTGGTCTATCTTGTCGCTGTATCCGTGCTTGCTCAACATCATCTTAGTGATTGGCGGATTGAACGTCCCATCTAGGCCGTTGTTAAGCAATTCCCGCTCTTGTTTTTCTGCTATAACCATGAGGATGTTAGAAAACTGATTGTTTTCATCCTTTGCCCATGCGTGGCATGTTTCGCGTCTTATGCCGATTTCGCACGCAAGACCTGCCACGGATGGCACTTTATCACCGACCAATGACCATCCGCCGTTTGCGTATGCCCATGCTCGTTCAACTAGTTCTTGTGTGTAAATCGTTGGCCTGCTCATGGGGTTTCCTTAACATATTTTTAGTTCGGCGTCACGCGGCGGAAGTACTGGCGTAAACCGCGCCGCCGATGCTGATGATTGGGGGTTTCTATGACTTTTTGCCAGCCCCCAGGCTCTAACAGCTTACCGCCAGCCTTTGCCCGCTGGTCAGGGCGTTCTTTTATTCGAGTATGGCTTTCTGCGGTCCTGCGCCTTGGTTCTGGTATTTCCCG
>Ga0255048_10001217_pt1 | contig 18450 bp, 15 predicted proteins | sample JV7_2_2_MG_FD_183619 | JGI IMG/M metagenome (GOLD analysis project Ga0255048, IMG submission 183619) | Seawater microbial communities from Jervis Inlet, British Columbia, Canada - JV7_2_2 | ecosystem: Environmental > Aquatic > Marine > Inlet | place: Canada: British Columbia | collected 2016-10-06
GCTTCCCAGAACCTCACCTTTCTATTGGCTTTGCTTACCCCGAAGCCGCGAACTCGGCTCCCAGCCCGGGAAATAATCGAAGAGCGTTGTCGCGTTCGATGGCGCGCAGTTCCACATTACTGAAGCCGCCATTCTCTGCAAGTCCTTGTGCCGTCACCAACGACCCCCGGAACGGGAAGTCCGTGCCGAATAGAATCTGCGCTACGGGCACGAGTGCCTTGTAAGAAGCGAGCAGCGGGCGACTATAAGCCTGTCCTGTGTCGTAGTAGAATTTCTGGAGTTCGTACATCAGCCCCTTGGGCAAGTCTTGCGCCAAACCCCCCATGCGGCTGGAGGACGCTGCTACCGTGCCGCCGCCATGGGCGAAGATAAAGCGAATGTCGGGATAATCGACGACAGTACGGTTATACAGCAGGCTCGCGATAGTGCGCGTGGTATCGGTGATGAGTTCGATTCCGTTTATTGGATTCTCGCGGTCTTCGCGTATGGGGTGAGCATAGACGATCGCCCTGCGGCGATTTAACTCCTCCATCACCGGCGCGAGCTTCGGGTCGCCTAAGTAGACACCGTCGTAGTTCGACATGACCGCTACGCCGTCTACGTCTAGTACATCGTAGGCGTACTCGATCTCGCTGAGCGTATCGTCTACATCGGGCAGCGGCAGCGTAGCAAATAGGCCGAAACGGCCAGGATGGTCGGCCACGACCCGTGTGCCGAATTCGTTCAATTCTCGCGAGAGACGGCGCGCCAGTATGGCATCGCCGTACCAGACTCCGGGGCGTGAACTCGAAAGGATAGAGGTCGCCACAGCACCCTCGTCCATCTCGTCTAGCGAAACCTGTGGTGTCCACTGACGATATCTGGGATTGCCGATACTTCTATTCGTCATCTCAGCCACGAACCCAGGCGAGGCAAAATGATGGTGGACGTCGACGCGAAATGGCTGCGGGGGGCTGGAGGCGACCTGTCCCCACGATGGGTTCGGAAGCAGGGCTGCCCCGCCCATCGCGCTGAGCCCAGTTAGAAACTCCCGCCTTGTCGCTCTCATCGCGCAGGTCGGACAACCCCAATCGATTGTTGGTCTTCTTTTCATGATACTCACTAAGCGGTAGTGATCTGATTAGTCTGCGTGTAGTCGATTGCCTTCAATTCTCATCCCCCAGATATGCACCAGCCTGCATATTAACTGTTAACCGACGTCTGCTTTCGGCGTGAAGCAGACGTTCAACTTTCTTGTGATCGAGGTTGTCGCTGAAGCTCCTGCGCATAGAAGTATGCCGGAAGCGCGCACGATAACCCGATCAGCAAGTTGAGCGCGATGAAACCCACGGGGTTCGGTCCGTGCGCGAACCGGTTCCGGTGGAACATGAAAACCCAGAATACGAACGAGGATATCAACAGATCCGATGTGAAACCGCTGGCCGCTGGATTAGCAAACACGGCCGCGACAAATGCTGATAGGCCGAAGCCACTCGATCCGAAGTGTTCCGAGAAGAACACGTAGGGAACTATTGCTCCTACGATAGCGGCAACAAGGTATAAAGCCTTCATCTGTGACTATCCTCCTCACGTACGAGGTCTAACTCTCTAACCTGAATGTCTGCTTTCGGGAAAGCGGTCATTCGGCAGCGTTCACGACGTACTCGTTCCAGTACTCGACAAATTCCCTGTCCCGATAGGCTTGACCCGCACCGTAGTAAACCTCTGGCAGGAACGGTCCTTCCCGCCAGATAGCTATCCAGGACCGCAAGGGTAGAGCGCGCTCCGGCAGCCGACCAGCCTGCACTTCTCCAAACTGCCACTCAAAGTCTTCCAGCAAACTGGCGTAGTAACGTCCCAGGCGCCAACTCTCAAACTCGCTCAACGGCTCCCCAGACCTATTTCTAAAAACTAGCTCAGCGATTCCACCTTCATCTAGAAAGAGCCACCCGCGACGTTCACGTTCGTTAGCGACTTGCGTATTGATTGTCTGCGCCTGAATCGCGCTCGTGTTTCCGCGGACCTCGATGACGAGAACGATCAACGTCACGACAATCGCAACCCCGCCGAGAATTTCTGCGCCCAGAGCCCATTTTTCGAGCTTCATTCCTGTCTCTCAAGATATGCAGCAGCGTGCATATTAACGGTTAACCGACAACTGCTTTCGGCCAAGGGCGGTCATGCGGACTTGCCAGAGATCGCCATCACTCGATGAACGCGCAATCATAATTCCGGAGCGCGAGACCGGGCCGCCAAACCCAGCGCTTAGACGCTTCCACCGGGGCTGTAAAGATAACCGGATCTGTTAGCCGAATACGATATCCAAGTTCGTCTTCATTATCGCTGAGCGTGAATCGTTCAACGATTTCTACGTCTGCACTCTGTGGAATGCCGTCCCTGTCAAAGTATGGGTAGTTGATCCGCGATGTATGGACGACCAGCGTCTGATCTTCCCACCAGCCAATTGAGTGGCCCAGCGGTGACGCAGGTACTTCCGCGCCGGGAGTCTCTCTTGTCAAATGAATCGTGCGAACGGCATCGAACTCTTCGAGACGCATGAGGATACGGTCGCCCTCATCAACGAACTCGATAGGCAGACCATTGTTCGACATCGCTCTCGGCATGCCTGGCGGAACACATCGTTTTGCAGCGTCATCCTCATCCGGATTCCACTGCTGCTGTGCTGCTCTCGCGGAGTCCGTCAACGGGAGTTCCGCAGGCCAGCGGGATGGGTATGCTCGAAGCCAGTCCCAAACACGGAAAATCCTCCGCGCCCTCTCACGACCGATCGCTTCTGCTTCAGGAGAAATGTCGTCATCTGCCAAGGTTTCACCGGAGTAACTACCCGACGCAACAACGAGTTCTGAGCCTTCGAATACCTCGATGATCCACATCTTGTGCTCTCGCCGATTTGACGCGCGACCGACCGCCCGAATGCCGTCACCAACAGCGAGAGACTCTTGCGAGAATCCTCGCCGGTTTAGCAAGGATGCGGGAGCGAACATTAGAATCGCGAGGGCGCCACAGATAGGTAGAGCAAGCCTCGCTCTCTCGATGTATGCAGACCCATGCATATTAACGGTTAACCGACGGCGGCTTTCGGCCAGAAGGAGACATTGCGAACGATGACATTCGCTCGAAATCGCCCCATCTTGGTGCAAGCCGCGCCTACCTTGAAGACGTTACGGCGGCGGAGTTCTGTGAAGAACGAGGGCATCGTTAGTCCCCGTCCCAAAGACCACTGAATAGCTCCTGGTATGCCGGTTGAGCCAACTCGGGAACGTTCCAGGTATTCGAGGAAAATTCAGTTAACGTGGGAAGATCGGTGGCCACTCGGTTCGACAAAGCAGATTCGAGCCGTTCACGCATCTGTTCGTAATCGCCAATTGCCAAATATGCTCTAGCCCATACCGCATCACCAACAGGGCGATCTATAGCTGATTTCTGAAACTCCTCAAACAGTCTAATTGCTTCGTCGCGGCGGCCCATCAGCGAGAAGGCAAGGGCCATTTGTGAGAACCTGAATGTAGTCAGTTCCTGCTGCTCAGCAAGCCGAAGCTGCTGCTCCGCTTCGTCGAAATTGCCTCGCCCAATTTCAGACAATGCGATGAGAATAAGGCTTGCGCCCGAGAAGGATATCTCTAGAGCATTTTGTGTGGCGGCAACCCCAGCAGCGTAGTTTCCGCTGAATCGATAGGCCAAGCCAAGTTGAGAATAGTTGTTAGTGATATTCGGATCTAATGCTATTGCCCGCTTTAACAGTTCGATGGCGTCAGCGTACTCTCCACGATAGCGTTTAAACCTTCCATAACTCAGCGCAACATCAGCAGTTGGGTATAACTCATAAGCGCGTCGATACGCTTCCTCCGCCTCCGCCCCGCGCCAGTGGACGTAATGGATCGAAGCCAGTGCAGCATGGGCAAGGCCAATGGTTGAATCTAGCAACAATGCCCGCTCTGCGTTTTCGTGGACGATGACTTCCGCTTCCGCAGCCTCAGCAGGAGTGGCCCCCTGGATGCCTAATAAATCAAATGTGGATACGAACGCCTTTCTCGCATAAGCCAGGGCGAAATCTGGATCTAGCTCGATAGCCTGATCGAGAAATTCGTGTGCCTCTATGGTGAGAACGTTAAACGATCTGAGGTAAAGTGCGTAGGCTTCATAAGACTCAGTCGGAATCTTCTCAATGCTTGCCTGCTCCTCTACGGAGAACTCAGCACCAACAGCGTTGGCGATGTTCATCGCAATATCAGCCTGCAGTGCGAATACCGTGCTCAGATCGCTCATGTCGCCAGGGTAGGTGTCCGACCACAAGTGGCTGTTGGTCGCCGGGTCGATAAGCTGTGCCGTCACCATGATTGCACTACCAGCGAACCGCACACTGCATTCCACCACTGCTCCAACGTTTAATTCTTCCGCAACTTGGGGGATCGAAGGTGGCGCGTCACCGTATTGGAGCACGGAAGTTCTTGCGATGACTTTCAGATTCCGAAGCTTGACGAGTTGATTCAAAATCTCCTCGTGAATACCCGCCGCGAAATACGCATCATCAGGGTCAGGACTTAGATTGGCGCAAAGCAGTACGGCGACGGAGTTCGGAAGTGCCTCCCGCCGTTCCTCGACGACTACCGGAACAGGATTCTCTCCGGCTGGCTCTATAGCAGGCGTAACCGTCTCTTGAACGACTGCCTCCGGTGCAGAGTCCACCAGGACGTAGTTGTCGACCGCGACGAAACCGAGGGCAAGAACCAAAGCACCGATGATGGCGAAGTCGATCCTCCGCCCGGTGGCTTGGGTGACGCTGTCGGCAAGAGAAACCGCCTTGGTCTTCTTCATCCCCTCGGGCGTGAGTTCGTATGCCCATGAGAGAACCAGGGAAAGTACGAATCCGATGCCGATGAATAGGACGATGACCCGCAGTACCCAGTCGGGTGCCTCGAACGCAGGCAAGAGTACGGACGAAACTTCAATCAACAGCCAGCCGACAATGGCGTAGGCCACTGCGACCTTAACCACATTGCGTCGTTTCAGCTCTTCCCAGACCGAAGCCATGCGTCCCCCCTTGGATCGGGCATCGTTCTTAGGACTGATTGTACTCAGTTCACACCAACAGATGGCCCAAAATCAGCTGAAATCTCCTTCGATCAGACCCGGTTAGACAATTCAATGGCTGCTTTCTTCCCGATAGCAGACGTAAGAAAGAGCGATTTAGACTCAGTCTTCTACGGCTGCTTTCAGCTGCCAAAAGGAGACATTCGCATATTTCCGAAAACCATGCATAAAGCTGATCCGTTAACGGTTAATACGTCCGCTTTCGCTCCCGAAAGCGGTCATTCGGTACTGTCACATTAACGAACAGGCATGGGATGACGATCCAAAATCGTGCCAACTATCGCGGAATACTCGAGACTTTCCCGGCACCGGCTTGACCGAAAACACCGACCCCGGACGCGACTATGGAGCTGGTCGCAAGTAGTAGTTGAATCCGTGGCCGAGCGTGTTGGCATTGCCCCAGAGCAGATACATGCCCTCGATCATGCGCGCGTAGCGTAGCGGCCCGAGATCGATCGGATCGAGATTCATGCCCTCGATAAGTGCCGCGACCTTAGCCTTGGCCGCCTCGTCGTCGCCGACGATCGGTACGCTGACCGGCCCGCCCGTTGCCTCTGGGTTCACCATCGTGCGCCAGTTCATCGTATTGAGCGCCTTGACGACGTACGCGGCTGGCGCGAGGCCTTGGATGATCTCCGCGTTGGAGCTGTCGACCGCCCAGTCGCGCAGACCATCCTCGCCGACAATGCGCGGATTTGTGGGGTCAAGCACAATCTTGCCGGATAGATTGCCGAGACTGCGAACAACGGTCTCGACGACGTCCCACGGCACGGCGATCACGACGATGTCGGCGCCGGCCACGGCGTCTGCCTGGATCGTCGCCGAGGCACCGGCGCCAGTCTTGGCGACGAGCTCGCGCACGGCGTCGCGATCGGGACTGCGCGAGCCGTAAACGATCTCGTGCCCCTGCGCGGCGAACAAGGGTCCGACGGCATTCGCAACCTCGCCCGTGCCAATGATGGCAATCGTGTCGGCGAGCGCACTGCCGGCAGCCGAGATGGCCAGCAGGATGCTAATAAATAGCTGATAAGCGTGCTTCACTGAGTAGGCCCCCATGAGTTGTCAGACATCGTTATTGCCGAAAGCCAGCTAATCATACCGAGCTTGCGGCGGGGCTGCATGAGGTCAGCCCCTGGTTGCCAGCTCAACTCAGGCCTGAGGCACTACTTCCTGGAGGACTGCTGAACGGCGTGGATAGCGGGCGCTTTGACCACCTCGTCTATTTTGCAGCGAAGCATTGAACCCGCCCTCCCGGCACCACCCAGTTCGCAAGCGTCGAACAGCGGCCGCATACGGGCCCTCTACTCTCTACCCGTGTACTCGAACACGAAGAGCCCCGACCCGACGCATGACTCAGCCTGCCCCATGCAGGATTCGCCGGATCGATCGGACGCGTAGACGAGGCCGCGGTGATCGATATCAACGTCGGTAAGTTCGATGGGCGCCGGCCGAACTTGTGACGAGCGCGGGCTCGCATTGGTCTTTGGAACGTAGTACCCGACCTCCGTCAGGTTCTGTGGATCAGAGATGTCGACAACCCTGACTCCCGCGTTCAGGTACGCGATCCACGCGATCTTATCTTCAAAACGATTTAGGTAGCCGTTGACCGTTTCTGCGTGCTGATGCGGGCCGAAATTTCCCCCGATATCGCAATAGTTGCCGATCGGTACCTGCCACGTCGACAGCGGCATCGGGTGACTCTCATGAGTTACGTCGAACATATACACCCGGCTCTTAATGCCGTGCGGGCACTCCAGCCCATCATATTCGTCAGAAACCAATGCATAGGTTCTTGGCAACTCACCGTCAGCCGCGGTGATATTCGGCACTTTATCGTAGAGGATCGGTGAGACCGTGTGCGGGCCGCGCCCTGGGGGCGAAGTATCATAGGACCAGACCAGCGCGGGATTAACCGGGTCTGAAATATCCCACGCGGCGACATGCCCACTGCCAATGCGAAATCCGGCGTACATCCTGTTGTTCGCCTCATCGACAATCGGATGATGAACGTACTGTCCTTCGAATCCCTCCTCGCCGTCCTTCTGACCGGGAAGCCAGGCCCTGCCGACGAATCGTGGGTTCTCCGGATCATTTAGATCCCAAATGTGAATCAGGGTGGTTCGAAAGCCAGGCTCGCCAGAAGCGCTGTAGAAGAGCCCTGTGTCTGGTGACCAATAACCTTTGTGTGCCCGGCTGCTCAATCTCCCGCCACATTCGGTACCACAGGAGTTCTCCGGTGTAGCCGTGACCTCAGCGACCAGAGATATCCGCGAAGGATTGGTACTCCGAGACGTGATATCGAAAATCTGAAACTTAAGGTCTTCACCAGCCTCGGAGTTACGAATCAGGTAGTCCCTTCCTGGAGAATCTGCGCCGGCCCCAAAATCATATACAACCGATACAGAACGCGAATTTGCATTTAGATCATTCGGGATATGCCAGACGAGTTCGGGATTTCCAGGGTCTGAAATCTCTAGAATGGACGTACCATTCCACTCATTCTCATCGGTAATAGAGTTGAGTGTCGGTTCATTTGTCCGCGTATTGGGAACGTGACCAACGTACACCCAATTCCCGTTCGCAGAATCCGATTTGGTCGTCACCTGCAGTGACTGACGACCATCCAGATTGTTATAACCGACGAGCCTAACATTGCTCGACTCGTCCGCCATGGCAGTTACTACTGCCCCTGGTCCCAGCCCGATTGCCAACGAGAAAACTACTGCCAGCGCAACAAAAAACCGCCGCAACACTTCCAACTTTCTGCACCTAGTCACAAAAACCTCCAACAGCCCGATTCTGTCATGCTCGGGTTATACTATTGCATGAGCGCAACGTGGACGGGCGGCCATTCAGGTATTAGATCTTACATTGCCGCTCGTAATTATAGGAGAGTGCCATCGTGAGACTGAGTTTCGCTCTATTGCTGACGTTTGCCATGGCATGCGGACTTTCGCGCCCGGTGTTGTCACACCACTCGCATTCGATGTTCGATCACGAGAAGGAAGTAACAATCACGGGAACGGTGACCGAATTCAGCTTCCGCAACCCGCACATATTTCTCTTTGTCGACGTTGAGAATGAGAGCGGCGAAGTGGTGAATTACTGGATCGAGATGGGCACGATCCCCGGCATGATTCGACGTGGTGTCGGCGCAAAAACATTTCAGTCCGGCGACGCGATATCCGTCAACATGTACCCGTTAATGGATGGCCGACCCGGCGGCAGCTACCACACGATTGTTGCTGCCGATGGCAAGACCTACAACTGAGCGTTACATAGTTTTTCTCGACCGCTCACAAGTGAACACAACTCCCAGCAGCAACAACACGCGGCCTCACAAACTAGCGGCGACGTTGATTGCGGCTATGTCCATCGGCGGATTTCTTTCGCCCCCGGTAGGCGCACAGGACATTTTCACGACCAGGGACTTTCGTGGCGACCGCGAACGATGGACTGACCCGGCATATTTCAATTACAACTCGGCCAACGAACTGTTCAATATGGATCACGCCCCAGTTTACGGCGTTGAAGGTAACGCAGAGGTCGGCGCCCATGACCTTGCAAGCCCGTATCCCTACACGAGCGCATGGGAGCATTATCAAACGCTGCTCGAGGAGGCCGACGGCGGGACGCGGCACACACGAGAATCGATCCCCGATTGGAGTGGTCGCTACAGTGGCGGCGGAGATCGATTGAATGGAGGTCGGAATCCCGCGAGTTCCGTGGTGCCAATGCTGACACCGCAATATCAGGAGTATTTCGTTCAGGAAATGAAGGCGCTCGCGGACAAACGGTCCTGGGGCGCAAATGCCTTCTGCTTACCTGGAGGCTTTATGACCGCTGTGCGGGATGCCGAGGAATTCATTGCCACGCCCGATAAAGTCTGGATATTGAGCGAGGGCAACAACAGGAACTACATCCGCTGGATTTACACCGACGACAGCGGCCACTCTGCCGAAGACTATCAATACGCGAAATGGCATGGCGAATCGATCGGCTTTTGGAACGACAACGAGCTGATCGTGCACACAAACCAGATCAGAGGATGGAAAGGCGGCCTGACTGAGTTCACGGATAATCTTGAGACCGTCGAGCGCTATCGGCGAGTAGGCGATACGATTGAGGGTGAAATCGTTTTCTATGACGACGAAGTCTACGTGCAGCCCGTTTACTCAAAACTTGCATACGAACTCGACACCGACCCTCGCCCGGAGCTCCGGCCACTCTACAATAGCTGCACCGACACGAACGGCCCCTCGACGAAGGTATTCATGGACGATCGAGGTATTCTCAATCAACGAGTGCCGGGCGACCCGCTCTACTGGGATGCCACGGATCCACGCCCGTGGGGCACATATCTCGATATCAGCGATGAACGCTATTCGAGATATCTCGAGAGCCTGGAAGCGACAGGCAATTAAACTTCTCCGCCCGTTACGGCATATCGGCGAGTTGCTGAAGCAGTCGCCCCTTCGGGCTGTTGGAAGGCACGAATCGCTGCACGCGTTCGCCCTGCTGAACCTCACCGGTATAAATGTTTCCTTGTGAGTCCACGGATATCATGTGGAGGCCGTAGAACTCACCGCCACCATCACCCATGTTACCCATCTGGGCTACGACTTCGCCGTTGTCGCGGTCGAGAAACCAGAGTGTGTTGTTGGTTAGATCCGAGATGTAGAGAAACTGTTGCTCGGGGTCAGGAGAGAAGGCCACTCCACCGGTAGCCCCGCCTGCACCGGTACTCGGTGCAAGTATGAACTCCTTCAGAAATTGGCCGTCCTTCGTCGTAACGTGGATGCGATTTGCGTTGCGATCTGCGGCATATACGAGCCCGTCATCGGAGACGTTCAACGTCAGGTGGCCCGCAAAGTCCCTCGGCATCGGTCCGTTTGGCATGTATTCATGATCCGCGTCATCGATGCTGATCTCGGCTAACGGCCGACCGTAGGCACCCCAGCCGCGCTTGAATTCGAAGGTGTCCAGGTCGAAAACCAGCACTCGTCCACCGAGGTAGTTGTCGGCGACGTACATCTCATCGTCCTGTTCTACGATACGAATTTCCTCCAGCCCGCCGACTATGATCGGTGTCTCCGGCGGATACTTTATGCGGAAAGCGGCCACTGCGGCGGCTCGCTCCGCCGGACTCAAGGTCGGCGCCTGGGCCCCGCTGGTGGGCTGGCCGGGAGCTCGTGCGACTGGTGGAGCTAGACCCACCGGAGCGCCGTTTTCACGCTCAGGCGTACGTGCCACTTCAGCAACTAATTCGCCGGTCCGCGGATCGTATTTACGAACGGTATCCTGCCCCAGATACACGAATCCGTCATCGTCCACATCCATGCCGTGCCCTTGCGGTGCGTCGAACGAACCAATGACGTTACCGCTCTTATCGATATGAATCATCGATGGTGGCCGTGCACAGCACAGTGCAATCGGCGGCGTAGGTTCCGCACGGAGCTCCGTGGCCGTGGCATCGTTAGGGCGGTTGTACACCCAGACATTGTCATTACTGTCAACGGCAAGGCCGGTCACACCGCCCATCTTCCATAGATTCGGCAACGTTTTCGGCCAGGTGGGATCGAAGTTAAAACTCGGGGCTGCCTGCGCCAGGGCCCCGCTACTCTCTATCGGCACGTGCTTCGCCACGGGCTCGTCGTTTCCCGCCGTGTAGACGTTGCCGGCGGCATCAATCACCACACCTTCGGCCGCTGGGGAGGTGGGATCAGGGTTAGGATGGGGAATGAACGCTGCAACCGACCCGTCTCTGGCGCTTCCGATACTAAGGCCGCGCGTGAACCCTGGATTCCGCGCCATGTTCGATTGGGAATCGGCGACGTAGATGACGTCATTGCTGTCGATCCACATCCCGCTTGGCCGGCCGAACTGCGTCCATTCTTCGAGGAACGTTCCATCCTGAGTAAAGAGCTGAATCCGATTGTTCTCACGGTCCCCGACAAACAACCGGCCCCTGGAATCGAACGCGAGGGAGTGGGGTGTCGCAAATTCACCCGGGCCCACACCCTTTTGTCCCCAGGCCTTGATAAACGTCCCGTCCTTCGAGAACTTCACGACGCGCGCGTTCGTCCCGGCGTCGTGCCCATCGCCGACGAAGATGTCACCATTGGGAGCGATTGCGACGGCGGATGGTCCATTGAACGTGTCAGGACCCTCGCCGGCTACACCGGCCGTGCCCAGCCTCATCACGATTTCTCCGTCCGGGTTGAACTTGATGACCTGATGCCCTTTTCCGTCCGCCGCCCGGCCGTCGGTGATCCACAGGTTGTCGTCGTCATCGATGGCGATGCCGTGAGGAAAGACAAAGAGTCCTGCGCCAAGGCTCTTCACGACATCACCTGACGGGCCGAACCCGAGAACAGGCGCTTCGGGCCGACCGTTACAGGTGGTACCTCCGCATCGTTCAACCGCCCAGACGTTGCCGTGGCTATCGATATCGAGCGCCGCCATCTGTCCCCATATCCTTCCCTGCGGGAGCTTGGCCCAGTCCAGAATCGACTGATAGGGATTGGGCACGGGATTCGATTGGGCGGCGACTCGCTCCCCAGATGCCCCGATCATCATGACCAGGACTCCCACTGAGACGACCCCCACACGAACGAAATGAAACATCGCAGGCTCTCCTTCAACTCGATATAGCTTACTCATATCAGGCAGCCAGTGGTTGAAAAACCTCTGATTATTTAACTGTTAATCAACGGCTGCTTTCAGCTGCTACTGATTGGTCGAGAGCTCGTAAGCCTCGGTGATCAGAGTGACCCGTCTGTCCTCGTATCGGAGCCAGTTCTCGTACTCGGGAAACGATAGGCTCACGAGCAGGTCTTCCAAGGTTCTGCCTTCGGCGATCCCCTCGGTTACTCCCACGTCCAGAGCCTGAAGGAAGCCCAGAAAAAGGGCAAGATCTGCTTTCTCTCCGATGATGTCGCCGTGGCCCGCAACGACGGTGTCGAAGTCGAATTCCTGAAGCTTGTTGATCGCCCTCTCATACGCTTCTACACGATAGCCGTTCAGGCTCACTCCGAAACGTCTCACGTGGTATATATCCGCACCGAAAATCGTCCGCTCCTCAGGAAACAACAAGACGGTCATGTCCTCGGTATGACCGGGACCGGGGTGTATCAAATCCACCCGGCTCCCTCCTAAACTGATACTCATCTGATCCGAATAGACGATGTCCGGCCTGGGGGTATCGGCGGTAATCTCCTCGCCGGTCATGTAGCCATCCCCGTTTCTGTCGTACCTGTCGAAAGCTCCACCGTACCCGGGAGCCGTCGCGTCAGCTCTTTCGATCCGGCCATCTCCATCTAGATCCATCTGGCCGGCGTTACTAGGGAAGGGGGCGTTGAGCGCAGCGATTGTATTCTCGTGCGCGATGAACGTGGCCGTGTCGGCAAACACATTGCCGCCGGTGGAATGCTCGGGGTGATGGTGACTGTAGATCACATACTCGACAGCCGCATCGAAGCGTTCCGCAATCTCTTCTTTGATCCACTGTGCCGATTCGACGCCCATCGGGTCGCCCAGGATTACGCCATCCGAAGTTACCAGGAAGACGGTATTGTGTGCCGGATCGCGTGCTTCATAAAGATTTCCCACGATATGGATGATTTCCCTGACAGGACCTTCCGCCGGGCCCGGGTCATCCCCTTCCGGGCTGCAAGCAGACGCCAGCAACACGAAACACAAGAAGGAGATCGCGGCCAGGCGGCCGCTCCCACACGCTTCGTTCGGCAGACTCCCCTCAAAGCTCGATCTGAGCATACGGCCTCCCCCGTGTTATTGGTGGTGAGATTCTACCTGTAGATTAGCCTGAAATCCCCTCGGATCAGGCCAGAAGCGTTCGACTTCCGGTAGGCGAAATCTATCGAAGGACCGCTCTAATCCGGGGCTGTTTGACCGCCTTGCCGAGGGACTGGTTGATAGTCCGCCGGCACGCCCGGAAAACCGTCTGGTATAACTCCCGGCGACAGCCAGTGCCAACTGCCATCCTCGAGCGTCATGCTGCGGGCGCGCAACTCATCGGAGCCATTGCGCGAAGGCGCACCGGTCACGATGAGCTTGTCCCCAGGCAATACGGTATCGGGCTTGATACCTATGCGGTTGAACACGCCAGGTGTTGCTGTTGGCATGACCCAATTCGTAACGTTGCCGTTCTCATCTTCCACGTCCATGTAAATCTCGACGTGCGGATTCTTCCAGTCGAATTTGGTAACGATGCCAGTCAGCGTTATCGCTACATCGTAGTCGTATCGTAACCGGTAGTTGTGGTGTGCCAGCACGGGCAGGCTGAGCAACGTCGCCAACACCACGAACAGGAGCCTTGTTTTCATTCCGACCCCTCCCACTCAGCGACACAATCGAACTCGTACATCTCAGTCCCCGGCTGCCAGCGCCAGGCGCGCGCCAGGCGAACGGGCTCGGCGAACATGACCGGATCCGTCGCGACGATCGTATAGTCTAGCCGGCTGTCGTCGTCTGCGACCCGAAACGTCTCGACATAGCTCATTTGATCAGACTGCGGTGTGCCGTACGGATCAAAGTACGGCCAATCGATATGCGTCGTCTCGACGATCAGCGTGTCGCCGTCCCAACGCCCAACCGAGTAACCGACGTTCGACGACGTCGGCTCCGGACGATCATCGGTCAGATACACGACACGTTCGACGTTGTACTCGAGAGTCTGGATGTGAATGCTGTCACCGCCGTCGGTGATCTCCATCGGCGTGGGGTCGAACATGTGCGTCGGAATACCCGTTCGGCATTCGAGCTCCGGGTTATCGGTTGGGCCGTAGTACTGCGCAGCCAGCTCATAGCCGTGTTCCGTCAGCAATTCGGCATACTCCTCGGGATGCGGGCGCCCGCTGGTCCGTTGACCCCAGACCCGGAAGATGCCGTCCGCCGCAGCTTCGGCGGCCGCAATCTCCTCGGAACTGAGCGTCCGCCTGCCAGTCGTCGCAAATTGCTCGTCCGACCAGCGCAGTTCGCGGTTCCCGGAGACCATCTCCTCGCCACTCGGCAGGAGCAGATGCAGCAGACCTATTGACGTCGGATCTCGTCTGGACACGACCCCGGCAGCCTTGACTCCGTCGCCAATCTGAAAGAACTCTGCATTGACGCCTTGGCGCGCCCAACCGTTGACGCTGCCCGAAAACTCGAGTTCCCACTCCGCTTCCTCGCCGTCTTCGCCAACGACCGTCATCATTAGCCGCGGATGTGGATTGCGCCAGAGAACGCCGGAAACCTCTCCGTCGAGTTCAATGAGATTCTCCGCGAGATACAAATCGGGATTGGAATTCGCACCATGATGGGCGCTTGCGGTCATCGAAAGGACCAGTCCAGCAATCAGCGACAGCAGTTTTCTCGTCTTGATCATGTTATCCCCTGACTCTCGTCAGCCTGAACATTAAGGCACCTCTGATTATTTAGCTGTTTTTTTAATCAAGGCATCGAGTTTTCGTTTGAATATTTCCTAGTCGACACGAATCGGTCATGTTTTCTGATGTTCGTGCGTCTGTTTTCGTCGCTCTGGTCACTCCGGCCGTTCTTCAGGCGTAACTTGGCCGTAGTTTGACTCGTTGCCGCTTCAGTAACCGTTTCTTCGCCATCACCAGGTTGCTCAGCGCACAGGCCACAAATAACCGTTGTGCATTTTTCTCCAGACCTCGGTAGCGTACCTTGTTGAAACCGAACTGCCGCTTGATGATGCCAAACTGATGTTCGACCTTCGCCCGAACTTTCGATTTGGTGCGGTTCTTGGCACGGTCCTCGTCGGTCAACTTGCGATACCGGTAACCTTTGGCGTTCGTGAAATCCTTCGCGTTCGGGGCCGCCGCGGCAAGCTTGGCCTTCTGCCCCGTATAAGCCGAGTCGCCCCATACCCGGGTCTCATCTCCGTGTAGTAAATCCTCCAGCACCGCCGCATCGTGCACGTTGGCCGCCGTCGCCACCGCCGAGTGAATCAGCTTACTGCGGCTGTCCACGCCAATATGTATCTTCATGCCGAAATACCACTGATTGCCCTTTCTCGTCGCGCCCATCTCCGGGTCTCGTTTCTTATCCCGATTCTTCGTCGAACCTGGTGCCTGAATGATGCTCGCATCCACGATCGTCCCCCGGTTGACCTTCATGCCGTTCTCTTGCAGATACGTGTTAATCAGGTGAAACAGCTCATCGCCGAGATTGTGACGTTCCATCAGGTGGCGAAATTTGCAGATCGTGGTCTCATCTGGCACCGGTTCCCGGCCCAGGTCGATGCCGACAAAGTGGCGAAGGGCCTGGGAATCATAAAGCGCTTCTTCAGCCGCCGGGTCTGAGAGGTTGAACCAATGCTGCAGCAAGTGGATACGCAGCATCCGCTCCACACCCACCGGGCGACGACCGGCGCCCTCTGGCTTGGGGTAATACGGCTCGATGGCCGCCGCCAGTTCCTGCCACGGAACGATGATGTCCATCTCTTCGAGAAACTGTTGCTTACGCGTCTTCTTAGAATACTTATCGAAACCACTATTCGACAATGACTGTTGACGCATGCTTCTTTCCTCACCCGATGTCGATCAGCCTGTATTATCCCCTAATCAGTGAATTAATCAGAGATGCCTTAACTGTTAACCGACGTCTGCTTCCGGCCAAAAGCGGTCATTCGTTAACAGCCTTTACGCCTATTCATCTAGCACGCAGTCGTAAGGATTCAATTCCAAGCCCGGCTCCCAGAGCCAGGTTCTGGTCCCAACGACAGGTGTCGTGAACGTCTCTTGGTCGGTAACCGTAACTTCGTAATGTAATCGGGTCCCATCCGCAGAAGGCGTAAACCGTTCGGCAACCTCGACTTCGAGGCTCTGAGGAACACCAACAATAGTGTTAAAGTAAGGCCAGTTAATTCGGGTGGTCTCTACCACGAGGGTCTCTCCGTCCCAATCACCGACTGAATAACCTAACGGTGTAGCCGGCTGGTTCTCGGTCGAGGCTTCCGGATTCATATAAATCGTGCGGACTAAGCCATAATCTTCGAGTCGGAGAATGATATTACCGTCGCTCTCTTCAAACTCCATCGGCCATCCACCCGTCATGGCGCGAATCATCCCCGGTGGCGTGCAATTTGCGAGTGGGTCGTCGGCTACCGGGTCGAAAGCCGCTTGACTCGCGGTGGCAGATGTCGTCAGTGGCAGTTCGTTGGGCCATGTCTGCCATCCCGGCGCTTCCCGCTTCCAGACGCGAAAGATCCCTGATGCTGTCGCTTCGCTTTCTCGAATACTCGTCTCTGATAGCTCTAGCTCCTCGCCGCCCAGAGCAGTTCCGTCCCAACGGCGCACGCTGCTCCCGTGGACGAGAAGCTCTCGGCCATCGGCAAGCAATATATTCTTCAGGGACAGCTGTCTCGGCCGAGCAGATGACGTAATACCAGCAATCGTAATCACGTCTCCAGCCTGAACCGCATCGGGCGGAACGCCTACTCGATCTAACTGGCTTCGTGGCCAAGCCTCCATGCTCCATGTAGCGGTGTTGGATCCGTCTCGGACGATGAGATCCAAAGTGATGTGCGGATTCGCCCACCGGACGGCAGCGACTTCACCGGTTAGCTCAATCGTCTCTTGCCCACTGTACTCGGCCGGTGAATGGTGCCCGAACGTGGAGATCGGCATAGCAAGTAGTACCACGAACCGAATGAAGTTGATGGAACGCATATTTCTCCCCAACTTATGCATTACCCCTGCATATTAACGGTTAACCAACGTCTGCTTCCGGCCAAGAGCGGACCTCAAGACTGTTAATGAAACGCTCTTCACGAATGGCTTCTTTGGAAAAAGCGGTCATTCAGATCACTCTGTCGGAGCGAGACGCTTGAGTTCCTCGAACCAGTTGTCAACAATGGCTATCGACGTTTGTTCGTCCTCACCCGTCTGCACGGCGTTCTTGATCATCAGGAAGCGTTGCCCATCGGGTGAGACGTCCCAGTTCGGGCGCCCGCCAAAGCCGGCGTACGATCCAGCAAATAACACCTCTGGCGTTCCGGCGGAGAAAGTAGGCTCTTCCGTTACGCTCACGGACAGAACCGCGATGTCGCCGCCATCGATCTGACTGAGAAAGAGCAGCTCTCTCCCGTCGGAACTCCAGTGGGGCTCCTCCCCGCCCTCCCTTGAGATCTGCCATTTTCCATTGTCGACATCGGGATAAGGGCGAACATAGACTTCCTGCTGCCCCGTCTCATTAGATAGATACGCTATCCACTGCCCGTCCGGCGAGAGTGCTGAGATCCATTCGTCAAAGGGTGTCTGAAGAAGCGGTTGTACAGTCGGCTCGTCCTCCAGTAATAGAACATGCAAATCATCAAGGTCGCTCGCCTCTTGGGGCGCCCGGAAGACAAGCCCCGTTCCGTCGGACAAAAAAGTTTCCGGGAAATTATAGCGCTCGGCGGTTGTGAGCCTCTCTGCCTGCCCGGTACCATTAGCAGCCCGCCAGAAAAGCCCGCCTTCCTCGCGGAGAGACGAGTACACGATCCGCTGACTATCCGGCGTCCAGATCGGACTGTTATCGTTGGCTGGATCAAACGTGAGTCGACTTGACGTCCCACGCACCAAGTCGACGATAAAGATATCCTGGTTAACTGCGTCAGTGACCGCGACAGCCAAACGCTGGCCATCGGGGGAGAGTCGCGGATGAGCGTAAAAACTCGGCTCATACGCTAAGGTTTCTTCCCGCCCGTTTCGATCTACCCAGACCATCTCCCTAGTAGCAAACCCGCGCGTGGATGTCTCACGACCGCGCACGTACATTAGCAATCCGTCGGCTGAAAAATTATACGGCACGTGCCCCGTTAGGCTATTCATCTGCACGCCGTCCACCAGCGGAGTCTCGGTTCCCGTGATCTCCAATCGCTCCAGGTCGAATGGTACCCCCCAAAGCGCCCCTGCCCTCGCAAAAACGATATGCCCCGTCGACGCGTATTTGGCATTGAACCCGCCCGCAATTAGCGGTTTGTGCTCCCCCGTGTCCAGCGAGAGAACAGCGACGCTGCCTTCGCTTGCTAGTCCAGCTGTTTCGCGGATCGTGAAAAGGATGGCACTGCCGCCGGGTAGGATATGAGGCCAGGTATAAGAGGTTCCGGGTTCTGGACTGAGCAGTACCTCGGGCACGCCCCCAAGGGCGGAAATACGCATCAGACGTCCGGTGAGATTGTCCGCACCATACGCACTAGAAAACACGATTGAGTCGTCAATCCCCCACGAGCCTCCGTAGTTTCGTGTGAGGTCTTCGTCGGCGAGAGTCTGGGGTGGCCCGCCCCGTACTGAGACCTTCCTCAGCACCGTGCCCATACCAGATGTGAATCCTACCCATTCACCATCGGGT
>Ga0255048_10001219_pt1 | contig 18433 bp, 20 predicted proteins | sample JV7_2_2_MG_FD_183619 | JGI IMG/M metagenome (GOLD analysis project Ga0255048, IMG submission 183619) | Seawater microbial communities from Jervis Inlet, British Columbia, Canada - JV7_2_2 | ecosystem: Environmental > Aquatic > Marine > Inlet | place: Canada: British Columbia | collected 2016-10-06
GCCCGGGCGAATGGAATCATGGGTTCGGTCATCTACGCCAACACCCAACTATTCGCAGATGGCCCCAGCTACACGTTTCAGGGTGGCGGCGGCGGCGAGGGCACCTATACCGTTCAGTCGGGGGACCGATTGGGTGACATCGCGGCCGCGCATGGCACAACCATCTCAAATCTCACCAGTCTCAACAGCATCTCTGATCCCAACCTCATCAGGTCGGGCCAGGTTCTTGTCGTGCCCGGCAGTTCCAGCTGGGTCTGCCCGGTGACCGACGCAGCGTTTTTCAACGATTGGGGCTTTCCCCGCGGTGGCGGAACTCGATTCCATGAGGGAAACGACCTTTTCAGCACTCACGGTGCGCCCATCTATGCACCCGTCTCGGGAATCATCGAGCACAAGACCGGCTCAATCGGTGGCAAACAGTTCAACCTCGACGGTGACGATGGCGCCTACTACATCGGTAGTCACATGAGTGAGTTCGCCAAGAACGGCCGGGTGAGCGCAGGAGATATCGTTGGCTATGTAGGCAACACCGGCAACGCCGTTGGTACCAGCCCCCATCTCCACTTCGGTATGTACTACCAGGGCGTGGTGATCAACCCTTACCCCACCCTCGTCGCCCAAGGCTGTAAATAGAGGGTCAGCACTCTCGATGCTGCGCCATCGAATGGCGTGCAAAGAGTGAGATTCAAACAGGCCGCTCGAGATCGAAACGAGCGCGTGTGTTGATGTAACTGTTGCCGGCCATGCGTCCGATGGCCTGAAGTGCATCGTTGTCCACCCTGGTCCCGTCGAGAACGTCCTCTCGGATGTGAATTGCCAGCACTTCCCCAATCACCACTCGGGTCCGACCTTCGGTGCCCAAGTTGAGGATCTCCACCACCTTGCACTCGAGATTGGCAGGTGACTCGGCTACCAAAGGGGCGCTGACTTTGCTGCCCGTTGCTGCGGTAAGCCCGGCGATGGCGAACTCGTCATCCTCGGCAGTGAAGGTGCCCGAAGTCACGTTCATGGCCTCGGCAACCGCTTCGCTGACGATGTTGACTGTGAACTCTCCCGTCTTCTCAGCAAAAGTCACAGAGTCCTTGGGGCGATCGGGATGACGGCCGCCAGAGAAGAGGACCGTGGGAGGGCTTGCCGACACAACGTTGAAGAAAGAAAACGGCGCGAGGTTGTAGGTGCCGTTGTCTCTTTGGGTTCCTATCCACCCGATGGGTCGAGGCACAACTAATCCAGACAGCAGCTTGTAGGCGTCCTTTGTCTCACCGGCTTCGAGATCGAAAGTCGTCTTGCTCAAACCACTTCACCCCAGAGTTGGTCGAGACGGATGGCTCCCGCTTCCAGGACTCGCCGATGGAAGTCCTTCCTCTCGAAGGCCGCGCCTTCGTTTGCCATCATCTGCTCACGCATCTTGAGGATCTCCCGCTCCCCCACCTTGTACGAAATGGCCTGACCCCACCACCCGAGATAGCGTTTCACCTCTGACTCCGACACGTCGCGAGGCTGAAGCCCAACGATGTTCATGTAGTCGACCGCCAGGTCGTAGCGCCAAACATCTCCAGCGTGCATCGGCGCATGGTCCGGAATCACCTTCTCGAGCTGGCAACCGATGTCCACGACGACTCGGATGGACCTGAAAAGCTGGCTAGCCAACAAACCAAGGCGATATTCGGGCTTCTCAAAATATCCGAGCTCATCCATCAGCCCTTCGGCATAGAGCGCCCAGCCCTCCCCAGAGCCCGACTTCCAAATCACGTTCCTGTGAAAGCGTGACATCAGGTCCCTTTGCATAACCGCTGTCCCAGCTTGAAGATGATGACCTGGGAACCCCTCGTGATAGGCCGTCGACACCTCCTGCCAGTAAGGGAGGCGCTCGCGTCCACCTGGCGCATACCAAATCGAGCCTGAGCGACTGAGGTCCTCTGATGGCGGGTGGTACCAGGCTCCCAGGGGCACTCCGGGAGGGGCGATGTTCACCGTGACGACCTTGAGTTCGTCCGGCACGTCAAAGTGCTCACTGTCGAGTTGTTGGATTGCCTGCTGTTGCAACTCCGCCACGAACTCGGTGAATTCGGCACGTGTCGCTGCCGACCTGGCCGGGTCCGAATTGAGAACCTCGATAACCCCGGTCAATGACAGATTGGGGTCGATGTCGGAAGATGTCTTGGTCATCTCCCCGCGAAGACGATGGATTTCCTCCCAACCCCACTCGTAAGTCTCGTGTGGGTCGAGTTCCATACCGAGGAACTCAACAGCACCCCGGACGTACTCCTCCTCCCCAACAGCGTCCTCTGGCCGTGCCGCGGGGAGATAAGTGCTTCTCAACCACTCCGCCAAGACAGCGCAGCCAGATCGCGCCCCCTCAACAGCGTTTGCCATCGCCTCGATCTCGGCGCCAACCGAGCCGGCGTCATCGACGAAAGCAATCAACATGGATTCATCCGAGGCCGCACTCTCCACCTGTTTCAGAAGTGACTCAGCCTGGCGGAGAGCCACAGTGTCTTGGGCTGCAACTCCTTCTTCGAGACAACGTCGATACCCTTCGAGCATCCCAGAGAAGCCTTGGAGCCGGGCTCGAATATTGTCCCAGTCGTCGATCGAAGCTCTTGGCATGACATCAAAGACGTCTCGAATTATCTGGAAGGGGCTGTAGATGTGGTTGAGGTCTCGCCGGTACTTCCTTGAGTCGTGACGTTCGATCCGCTCGTCCAATTCAGCCACCAGCACCCTGGCAGCAAAGGCCTGGATCGGGTCGGGGTCATCGAGGTGAGAAGTCAGCTCGGCGCGTGTGACCCGGTACAGATCAGCCGATTGGTGGTGTTGGTCTGGCGACAGATCGGCAGATAGGTGATCACGACCAGGAATACCCGCAGACGTTGCCGAGACCGGATGCAAGTCGGCCCAGGATTCGGTTAAACGGTCGGAGATTTCGAAGGGAGTAGTCATCGCATCCGAGGGTATACGCTCGGATCAGGATCCCAACTCGATACGCTCGCCGCCCGTGGGTGACCTGATTGAAGTTCGCAAGGAAGAGCGCTTTGACGTCGCAGCTGTGACAGCTTGGGCCCTCGACCAGGCCGTCCTGCCGACAGACACACCCAAGGTGATGCAGTTCGCAGGGGGCAAGGCCAATCTCACTTATCTGCTCATCTATCCCGATGGAACAGAGTTGGTTCTGCGTCGGCCTCCTTTGGGACCGGTCGCAGCTTCATCTCACGACATGTCACGAGAATACCGGGTGTTGTCCCGACTCTGGCGATCTTTTGAAAAGGCAGCCCGGGGGATCGCGTTTTGTGAAGACGCCAGCGTCATTGGAGCCCCTTTCTTCTTGATGGAGCGTCGTGACGGTCTGGTGGTCAGGGGCCGAGTCCCCGTGGAGTTCGGGTCGGGGACAGACCCAACGTCCAATCGCCAGCTCTCCGAGGTTGTGATTCGAACCCTTGCCGAGTTTCACAACGTGGACCCCAACGACTGCGATCTCGGTGACCTTGGCCACCCAGACGGATTCATCGAACGTCAGGTATCTGGCTGGACAAGCAGGTGGGAAACGTCGAAACACGAAGAAAACGCCATCGCCGACGAAGTGGCTGCGTGGCTTGCTTCCGAACTACCCGTGCCGACTCGCTCCACACTCCTCCACAATGACTGGCGACTCGACAACATGGCCCTCGATCCGAGTGACCCGGCCCAATGCACTGCGGTGTACGACTGGGACATGGCAACTCGCGGGGATCCGCTCGCCGACCTTGGCACCTTGATGGGCTCGTGGTTCGACCCTGGGGAGGCACCCGAAGGATTAGGGCTGATGCCCAGCACGACCAACGGCTGGATGGATCGGGCAGCGGCCGTCAGCCTTTACGGCGACCTCAGCGGTAGTGACATGAGCCGGGTCGACTGGTACCTGGTGTTCGGCGCGTGGAAGCTCGGCGTTGTCCTCCAACAGATATACATTCGGTGGCTACGCGGCCAGACCAAAGACGAGCGTTTTCGGTCCCTCGACGAAGGGGCGCGGCATCTCTTCCGGCTGGCCGCCGATCGGAGACCCTGAGAACCAGCTCTATCATCCTCCGGCTGATGAGTGCAGTTGTCGCCACAGATATCGTCAAGACATTCGGCGAGGTAACCGCCTTGGATGGAGTCAGTCTCGAGTTCGAGGAAGGAATCGTCTACGGACTGCTCGGTCCCAATGGTGCTGGAAAGACAACCCTGATCAGGGTCCTGGCCACACTCCTCAAACCAGATTCCGGCTCTGCCATCGTCGCTGGTACCGATGTGGTGGCTGATCCGGTAGGCGCCCGACACAAGATCGGCCTGGCCGGCCAATCTGCTGCGGTAGACGAGTTTCTAACCGGAAGGGAGAACGTAGAAATGGTCGGTCGGCTCTACAACCTTCCCAAGAAGGAGGCCAAGCGTCAGGCTGACGATGTGCTGGAGCGGATAAACCTGACCGACTCCGCCGACCGAAACGTGGGCACCTATTCGGGTGGTATGCGACGACGTCTTGACGTCGCCGCGTCGATGGTGGGGCGTCCCCAGGTGCTCTTTCTCGATGAGCCAACCACGGGGATCGACCCCGGCAGTCGTATTCATCTATGGGATTTGATCGAAGACCTTGTAGACGGGGGCACAACTGTCCTTCTGACCACCCAATACCTCGACGAAGCCGATCAACTAGCTGCCCGGATCGGCGTTATCGATCATGGTCGCCTCATCGCCGAAGGCACATCGGATGAGCTGAAGGCCCGTCTCGGTGGCGATGTGGTGGAGATACATGTCGAAGAAACCGACCGGGCTTCAGCCGCAGCCGTTCTGACCCGTGTCGCTGGAGAAGATCCAACTGGCGAGCGCCTAGCTCTTAGCATTCCAGCGCCCGACGGGTCGCGGACTCTGACCGCCGTAGTCCGAGAACTAGATGCAGCCAGTGTCGAGCCGAAGGACATCGCACTTCGCAAACCGACCCTCGACGATGTCTTCCTCACCCTGACCGGTCACAAGGCCGACAGCGAAGGTGAGCCAGAGTCTGCTGCTAGCAGAGGAAGAGGACGTCGGTGACAACCGCTAGCAAACCAAAACGACGTGTGAGTTTTAGCGACGCTGTCACCCACACCGCCATCATCACCGGTCGCAACAACATGCGGGTTCTCCGCATCCCGTCGCTGATCCTGTTTTCGACGGTCCAGCCAGTGATGTTTCTGCTCTTGTTCAACTTTGTTTTTGGCGGAGCCATCACCACGGGCACACCGGCAGGATCAGATCAGTACATCAACTGGCTGATCCCGGGGATTTTGGTCCAAACCGCCGTCTTTGGAGCTACAGCCACTGCCCTTGGACTCACCGAGGACCTAGGTGCCGGGGTGATCGACCGTTTCCGCAGTTTGCCGATGGCTCGGTCGGCCGTGCTCACCGGACGCACCATCGCCGACCTCGTACGCAACACCTTCGTTTACACATTGATGCTCTTCGTAGGTTTTCTCATGGGATGGAGGTTCGAACAAGGTGTTGCCAAGATGCTGCTGGGAGTAGCACTGGCCTTACTGTTTGGCTATTCATTCTCCTGGGTGATGGCAACGATCGGTCTAGCTGTAAAGACGCCTGAGGCCGCCCAATCGGCGGGCTTTCTCCCCATTTTTCCTCTGGTGTTCGCCTCTTCCATATTTGTCCCGGTCGAATCGATGCCCGAATGGCTCCAGGGCTTCGCTGCCAACCAGCCGATCACCGTGCTCGCCGACACGGTGAGATCCTTGATGATCCCCGAAGAGGCTCTTGTCTTCTTGGGCCTTGACCAAGGGACTCTGATTTGGAAGTCGCTCGCATGGATAGTGGCTATCACGGCCGTGTTTGCCCCTCTGGCCGTCCGTCAATACAAGAAGGCTGTCGGTTAGTAGTCGATCCCCCGGCGGGCCATCACCCCACGGTCGAAGGCGTGTTTCACGTTCCTCATCTCCGTGACGGTGTCGGCCACATCGATCAGATCCTGGCTGGCATCGCGCCCAGTGAGAATCACATTGACCTTCTCCGGGCGGTCCTTGAGCGTCGACAGCACCTCGCTGGTTTCGATCCAGCCCCAGTTGATCGGATAGGTCACCTCATCGAGAACAACCAGCTCATAGCCCCCGGACATGATCTTCTCCCGAGCAGTGGCCCAAGCCTTCTGAGCAACCGCCTCAGACTCTTCTATGTTCTCGGAGTCCCAGGTGAAGCCATCACCCAGAGCCCGCCACTCGATACCCACCTGACGACCGATCTTCTCCTCGCCAACCGACCATTCTCCAGATTTGAGAAACTGGACCACCACAACCCTCCATCCTCTGGCCACAGCGCGCATTGCCGTTCCGAAGGCCGCGGTCGACTTGCCTTTACCGTCGCCAGTGTTGACAAGGACTAGGGACGGCTCGCGTAGTGACGCCGTCTCGGGCGGCTCAGATGGCGGGGTCGGACTCTCAGTCATTGGTTCTTGTGGGGACCACAGTCGGGCCGTCTTGGTCCTGGATCACCCTCACGCCCCGACCGTAGTGAGTCCGCAGCAGATCTTCGGTGAGCACCACCTCGGGAGGCCCATCCCCTCTCACGATGCCATCACCCAGAAGCACCAACCTATCGGCGAACCTTCCGGCAAGCGTGAGATCGTGTACCGCTGTGACGACCGTCAGCCCCTCAGCGGCGCGCAACTCGTCGAGTACCTCGAGAACGTCCAGCGCATGGCCGATGTCGAGACTTGCGGTCGGCTCATCGAGTAACAACACGGGAGCCTCTTGCGCCAGGGCTCGAGCGAGCACGGCCCTCTGTGCTTCTCCGCCGGAGAGTGTTACCAGACCGCGCCCGGCGAACTCCAGCATGCCCAGCTTGCGAAGAGCCGTCTCCACAGAGTCGAGGTCGCCGCGACTCTCTGACCCGAGGTATCCGATATGGGGGGTTCGCCCGAGCACGACGTAGTCGAACACCGTCATATCGTCAGGCATCTGAGGTCTTTGCGGCATCCAGGCGATGTCCAAGCCGGGGCGCCGCTTCCCGTTCGAAAGTGAGACTGTTCCCTCGTGGTCGACGGCACCGATTGCTGTCTTCAGCATTGTCGACTTTCCGGCGCCGTTGGGACCGATAAGGCCCACCCACTCACCGTCATCGACTCTCAAACTGAGAGGGCCGAGCACCCGGGTCGTCGCGTAGGTCACACTCACTCCATCCCAGGTGATCATCCCGAGCGCCTCATCGATCTCAGCACCATGATGAAGAACGGCGCACCAAAGAAGGCAGTGACGACTCCGATTGGGAGTTCGGCGGGCGCGACCAGCGTGCGCGCTGCAATGTCGGCCGCCATCAAGAATGCTGCACCGAACAACAATGAGAGCGGGATTATGACTCGATAACTGGCCCCAAACAGGATGCGGATTGTATGAGGAACGATAATTCCGACAAATCCAATCAGACCACTCACCGACACAGCGGCAGCGGTGGCCAAGGTCGCAGCGATCACCACCACCCACCGGAGACGGACCACATTGATACCCAGGGCCCCAGCCTCCTCATCGCCGATGGACAAGACATCCAGCATCCGGCGGCTCGCCAACATCACAGCCGACGCCACCAAGGCGTACGGCATCAGGCCAACCACATCACCCCAACCCACGGTCACCAGCTGTCCAAGGATCCACGAATAGACCTGACGCAGTGTCTCGGAATTTCGTTGCAGCAGGAAAGTCTGAATTGCGGTCGCGAAAGCGGCCACCGCAACTCCGGCGAGGATCAGTGATGTCGTGGTCCGCCCTCCGACCGAGCGACCAAGGGTATAAGTCACAGCTACCGCGGCCATCCCTCCGAGAAATGCAAAAGGGGCGAGGACGCTGGAGTCGCCACTGACAGCGAAGGCCATGGTGGCTCCCAGTCCTGCACCGGCAGCAACCCCGAGAAGGTATGGGTCGGCGAGGGGATTGCGGAAGACCCCCTGATAAGAGGCGCCGGCCACCGCAAGGATCGCGCCAACCATTCCCCCGAGGACCACACGTGGAGCGCGAATCTCATAGAGCACATTGAGTTGTATCTCCGTGAGAGTGTTGTCGACTTCGATCAATGGCAGCGCATCAAGCAAAGCCCGTACGACCTGAATCGAGTCGATACCAGCCGCCCCGAGCAGAAGACCGGCGGCACCAACAAGGATGACCGCGCCAACTCCGACCCCAATCGCGAGCCAACTCGGTCGAGATGGTCGTGCCAGCGGCGGCGTGGTTGGGAGACTCAACCTCGTTGATACTCCTCGAGCCCATCAGCTATGGACTGGGCGAATTCGACGATACGGGGGCCCCACCGCGAGGCCACGTCGGAGTCGAGTTCGACAATGTCACCGTTCTTCACCGACGTCATCACATCCCAACCGGGTCGGGTCGCCACAGTCTCTGCGGACTCTCCGTACAGAACATTGGCCAGGTAGATGATGTTGGGGTCCGAAGCGACGACATACTCTTCGGAGAGCTGGGGGTAGCCAAAGAATGAGCCATCCTCATCCGCCGGGTCGGCGACGTTGTCCATGCCGAACAACCCGTAGATCTCACCGAAGAACGTGGACGATGTAACTGTGTAAAGGAGAGCGTCGATCTCGTGGTAGTAGGTCACGTCGTCGCCAACCCCCGCAGAGTTCTCGACGATTTCGGCCAGGTCAGCCTCAATTGTCTCGTTTGCCTGCTGCGCGATCTCTGAATTTCCAGTCGCAGCACCGAGCGCCTCCATCTGTCGATAGACATCGTCGATGGTGAAGGCCGCCGTGTAGGAGAGAACCGGCACTCCGGCTGTCTCCAGCCCGGCAATCAGTTCTCCTGGGTCGAAGGTGATCACAACGAGGTCGGGCTCGTATGAAAGGATCGCTTCGAGATTGGGGGTGAATCCCGAGAGGTCGGTTACAGGCGCCTCGGTCGGATAGTTCGATTGATCGTCGACTGCCATCACTTGCGGGCCAGCTCCAATCGCAAAGAGCATCTCCGTTGCCGTGGATGAGAGTGAGATGATGGCCACCGGTCGTTGGTCAATCGTCACCGAGCCGTTGTCGGCTTCCACCGTGGTCGGGAATCCGGCGCCGCCGAGGGTCGAGGTGGTGGTGGCTGCGCTGTCAGGTCCGCTGCATGCTGCAACGACCACCACAAAAAGCCCGCAAAGCGCGGTCCGTTTCATATGAAAACATCCTCCGTTTTGGAGGATGAAGAGGTGTGTGGCTTCCCTGAGCCATCGGGTCCGTCTTCATCCGAGACATATTCGTGGCCCCAAGCCAGGCGACCTGGCTCATTCGCTTCTTCTGGAGTTCTTTGTGGAAAGAGTTAGAGAAGAGGCGCCTTCACAGTTGCGGGACAGCATCGGGTTCTAACCGACTTCGCTGTACTCAGGGCACCCACCGGTTGTGGCAGGCGCAGCCCACCCTAATGCGTGTGCAAAGGGTGGTTAAGAAGTGCTGTCGTCGGGACGGACTCCGAGAACGACATCAACGATGATCTCTTCGCCATCCCTGACCAGGGTCAATTCGACAGTCTCGCCGGGGCGATGGGTGCGCACCTGCGCCGCGAGATCGCCGATCCCGAAGATCTCCACCTCGCCGAACCCGACCACAACGTCGTCCACAAGGAGACCAGCATCGGCCGCACCGGTGTCGGGCACAACCACCGTGATCCGTGCACCGGCCCGGTCGCCTTGTGAAGGCTCTCCTTCGACTCCCAAAAAGGCGGTTTCAAGCAGAGTGCCGCTGACAATGCTCTCGGCATGCTCTACGACGATGTCACTGGGCACCGCAAATCCGACCCCATCGTTAGCGCCCGACTCGGTCCGAATAGAAACATTGATCCCGATTACATGGCCGTTTCTATCGACAAGAGCACCACCTGAGTTCCCCGGGTTAATGGCCGCGTCCGTCTGGACCTGAGAAAAGCAGGCCCCGAAGTCACAGTTCGCCTGATCGACGGCCGAAACGATTCCTGCGGTGACAGTCGACTCCAGACCCCAGGGGCTCCCGACGTCGACCGCCAGCTGTCCGACTCGTGCCTTAGAAGTGTTGAACACCGCTGGTACAAGATCATCTTTGTCCACTTCGATGACGGCAATGTCGACACCGTCGACGGCTCCGAGGACGGTGCCCTCGACTTGCTCGCCATCGTCAAAGCGGAGTGCAACAGTCTCCTGACCCTCCACTACGTGGGCTGCGGTAATGACCAGGCCACTGCTGTCGTACACAACACCCGATCCCAGGCCCGCATCAGTCTGGATGTGGACAACCGATGGGAGGATCACTTCAGCGGCGTCGGCGATCGGCTCTTCACCGGCTATATAACTTGGCGCTTCCACCGCGACTGCGCCAACGGTTGTCGTGGTGATTTCTTCAGCTACGGCGCTACCCGCTTCAACATCGGCGGTCGTGCCGGTATCGGTGATCATGTAGATCCCAACTACCAAAGCCGCAACACCGGCGAAATAGGCGATCGCCGACCACACACCAGAGCGACGTTGTGGTTCGGTGTTCAATTCTCTCTCGTTACTCAATCAGACCTCCTGGCAAGGCCAGCGTATGGATCAACCGTTAAGACCCCCCTAAACCTTCCGTTAATCATTCGTAAAGGGATTGTCTCTCGGATGGGTCTTTGCGCCGTTCTCAGTCGGCAACCACACCACCATGGTGGTCCCTACTCCGTCTCTACCGGCATACGACTCGAGAACACCACCATGTGCTTCGGCAATTTGAGTCACGATCGATAGACCCAATCCAATCCGATCATCCCTTTCGGTGGGAAGACCAGGGCCCTGATCTTTCACCGCCATCCAGACCCAGCCGTCGTGGACCCCACTGCCTAAAACGATGGTTGACCCCTCAGGTGCCACCCGCTGTGCGTTGTCCACGAGATTGGACAAAGCTCTGTCGAGCGGAACTTCAACTCCCTGCACCACCGCTGGCGCCACTATCGCCTGCACCGTAATTCCACGATCGGCCGCCACCGGGGTGAATTCGGTGGTCTTGGCCTCGACCATTTCGGATAGGTCCAGCGAAACTGCTTGTGCCTTACCGGTCTGCAACCTCGCCGCAGCCAACAGACCATCAATCATCTTCGACATCTTCTCCGTATTGCGACGCACGATCCCGCCGGCTTCCTGCCATTCAGCAAACGAAGCGTTCGGGTCATCCGAAACGAGCTCCACATTCGCTTGGATCACCGCCAAGGGCGTTCTCAGGTCGTGAGAAGTGTCGGCAAGGAATTGCCTCTGGCTGGTGAATGCGTTGTCGAGACGATCGAGCATTCCATCAAAGGTGTTGGCTAGGCGGGTCAACTCGTCATCGGGACCCTGGAGGGCAATGCGTCTCGACAGATCGGACGCCTGGATCTCCCGGGCCACTGTGGTGATCGCTTCGACCGGTTTCAGCACTCGGCCCGACATGATCCAGCCAACGACGAGACTGATCAGGAACAGAAACCCAAGAGCTATGAAGGTGAAGGTCGCTACGCGATTCAGGATGACTTCGTTGTAGATGGATTGGATGGCTTGCACCTGCCGTTGCTCGATTGTGATCAGAGTGACCACCTCACCCGAGGGCAATTCGACCGGGCGACCTCCGACCAGATAGTGATTCATCGTGTCAGCCCGAAGCCCTCGCTGAACACCGAGATAGACCAGTCCAAGAACCGCACCACCGAGACCAAAGACCACGGCGGAGTATTGGACTGAAAGCCGGAATCTGATCGACTGCCAGCTGGGCACTATTCCTCCAGCTTGTAGCCGCGGCCGGGCACTGTCGTAATCAGCTGAGGTTCGCCGAGCTTCTTGCGAAGATTGCTGACGGTGACCCGGACGACGTTGGTTAGAGGGTCGGCCATCTCGTCCCAGACGTGTTCGAGGAGATGCTCCTGGCTCATCACAATCCCGGCGTGTGCCATGAAATAGTGGAGAAGTGCAAACTCCTTCGCGGTGAGATCGAGCTTCGTCTCATCCCGCTCGGCGACAAAGCGGGCATGGTCCAAACGCAGCTGACCCACCTGGAGGACAGGATCAGATTCGGTCTCCCGTCTGAGAAGCACACGGATCCTTGCTCCTAACTCGGCCATCGCAAAAGGTTTGACCAAATAGTCATCGGCGCCAGAGTCGAGACCGGCCACACGATCCTGAACATCATCACGGGCAGTGAGCATGAGTATCCGAGGTCGATCGCCTTCGAGAGTCGGCAGCTCCCCTGAGATGAGATCTCGACACAAAGCCAGACCGGAACCATCGGGCAACGTCCAGTCAAGGCAGACCAGGTCATAACCGGCCGAACGCAGCTTGATGTCAGCGTCGGTCGCCGTCAGGGCGACGTCCACCGCATGGCCATCGCGGCGGAGGCCTCGAGCAATAGCACCAGCAAGGTCTGGCTCATCTTCGACAATCAGGAGGCGCACGTTCTTCCAGAACCTAGATAGACAGACCTAACGGATGAATAAACCACGATTCTCCAACGTCGCAACCAGTATGGACTTCCGACCTATAAGGCCCGTTACAGCAGGGCCGATAGACAGATGCACCGATATAAGGAGTCGGAGTAGGGAGATGGTTTCAACATTCATCACTCAGGACCAGGATGGGTTGCACACCTATACCGGGCATGTTGTTAGCCGGGGACCAAGCTCAATTGTTGTCTTGCTGACCGAGCCATTTGCATTGGCAGGTCGCTCGGTGACGTTCCCGATATCTGAGGTCGTCGAAGAAAAAGCTATTTCGGGCTGACGTCATCTGGAAGTATCCCTGCAGCCACTGAGTGCGCGGGATAGCCTGTCGTCATGTTCATAGAAGCATCCACGATTGAGGCGATGCTGATCGTCGGCGGTGTTGGAGCGGTAGGCGGTCTCCTCGGGGGCTTGTTGGCAGGTGCCGACAATCTCTTCGGAACCATCCTGATGGGGGTCATTGGCGGTATCGCAGCTTCGGCCATCGCTCGAATAGCTGGAGCGCCCTCCGTGTACTCCATTGGCGATGACTTTTCCCTGGTATGGGCCGCGGCGGGAGGCCTTGTTCTCGGCTTCGTGGTGGGCAGAAGCAACGTCTGAAACGCCCTGGGGCATTCTTCTTCTGCTGGTTGCGACTGCCTGTTCCACGGCCGCAGTCGATACGACAGTCACTACATCGAACGCCACTACGACGACAATCGCTCCGACGAGAACGACCACATCGACTCTGGTGCCAACGACCACATCGACCCTGGTGCCAACTTTCGAAGGCGCAATAGATGATGTCGATGCGGTGCGTCTGGCTCACTCATGGCACGAAGGATGTCCCATCGAGCCAACCGAACTCGACTTGGTCACGGTGAGCTACCTCGGCTTCGATGGAGAAACTCATAGCGGGCTGATCGTGGTCCACGCTGAACACTCTCGGACGGTGATGGCAGTCTTTGAGTCATTGTTCGACAACCGGTATCCAATCGAGAGCATGATCCCGATCAGCGATCTACCCGAGGGAATCGAAGACGATGACCCCAAATACTCAAATACGTCGGGATTTCACTGTCGGGTGGTGGCGGGTACCGATCGATGGTCCGAACACGCATTTGGTATGGCAATTGACCTAAATCCACATCTCAACCCGTTTGTCAACGATGACGACATCTGGCCTTCCGCTTCAGAGCCGTATGTGGATCGCTCTCTCGGCGAGCCAGGGATGATTGCCGAAGGTGACGCGGTGACTCAGGCTTTCGATTCGATCGGCTGGGATTGGGGCGGGCGATGGCAGTCCCTCAAGGACTATCAACACTTCTCAGCTACCGGTCGCTAGCCGACAGCACCAGCCGCAAGCATGTTGAGCTCGATAAGACGGTTCATCTCCACCGCGTACTCCATAGGCAGTTCCTTGACGATCGGCTCTATGAATCCGGCCACCACCATCGAGGTCGCCTGATCTTCGGTCAGACCCCGCGACATCAGATAGAACAGCTGATCTTCTCCGACCTTAGAGACCGTGGCCTCGTGACCAATTTCAGCGTCGTTCTCCTCAATCTCCATGTATGGATAGGTATCCGAGCGACTCTCATCGTCGAGGATCAGCGCATCGCAGCGAACAAAACTCTTGGAATTCTCGGCCCCTGGCTCGACACGAACAAGACCGCGATAGCCAGACCGACCTCCACCCTTGGCAATCGACTTGGCGACAATGGTGGACGTGGTGTCTGGCGCGACGTGAACGATCTTGGCTCCGGCATCCTGATGCTGGCCATCGCCGGCAAAGGCGATGGACAGGACCTCGCCGTGGGCGCCAGGCTCCATCAGCCAAACGGCCGGATATTTCATCGTCAGCTTGGAGCCGAGGTTGCCGTCGACCCACTCCATCGTGGCGTTGCGATAGGCGGCGGCACGTTTGGTGACAAGGTTGAAGACATTGTTGGACCAGTTCTGGATTGTGGTGTAGCGACAGCGTCCACCTTCCTTGACCACAATCTCGACCACTGCGCTGTGCAGAGAGTCAGTGGACCACGTCGGGGCAGAACAGCCCTCGACATAATGAACGTAGGCACCTTCGTCCACGATGATCAATGTTCGCTCGAATTGACCCATGTTCTCGGAGTTGATGCGGAAGTACGCCTGTAAAGGCTGGTCGACGTGGACCCCCGGGGGGACGTAGATGAAAGATCCGCCTGACCACACCGACGAGTTGAGTGCGGCGAACTTGTTGTCGTTTGGCGGGATGATCGTCCCGAAATACTCCTGGACAATCTCCGGGTATTCCCGAACCGCTGTGTCCATGTCCGTGAAGAGCACGCCGAGATCCTCGAGGTCCTCCCGGTTGCGGTGGTAAACCACTTCTGATTCATACTGAGCGGTTACCCCGGCCAAATACTTACGCTCTGCTTCGGGGATCCCAAGCTTTTCGTAGGTCTCCTTGATCGACTCGGGGACCATGTCCCAGTCCTTCTGTTGCTCGCCTTCGGGCTTGACGTAGTAGTAGATATCGTCGAAATCGATGGTGTTGAGCAACCCGCCGCCACCCCATTGCGGGATGGGCTTGGCCAGAAACCGCTTGTAAGCCTTGAGTCTGAAGTCGAGCATCCACTCAGGCTCGCCCTTCATAGTTGACATTTCCCGGATGACGTCTTCATCCAGCCCTTTTCTGGGCTCAAACGCAAGTTCGACGTCGTCGTGCCAACCGAGTTGGTAGCCGCCTAGATCGATATCAACTGTGGCCACTCTCAATCACCTCAGATAAAAACTGTCTTCAACCGTTGTCAACGGTTCTTGGCAGCGGGGGATTTCCACTACCTGGATAGTGCAATTGTAACGGCCAGGCCGAGTCAGGGGAAACCCTTATCGGCGCTAGATTTCTGACCATGCCGGTGATCATTGTCGGAGCGGATACAACCCCTGGAACGGCCATCCTCGAGGGACTGGCCGAGCCCAATCGAGAAATCCGTGTTTTCGTCTCCGACGAACAGACCGCAACCAGCATGAAAGCGCGGGGTTTCAAGGTCGCTCTTGGCGACGTGTCAGATGAGAGTCACATCGAAGCAGCAGCCACGCGTTGTTTCACCGCAATCCTCATCGGCCAGGCAGCAACGGATGCCAGAGAACGGGCTTTCATCGATCAACCCAAGGAGATCTTGGAGGCCTGGTCGAGGGCCAGCTCGTCATCGGGCGTCACTCGGGTGATTTGGGTCACAAACGAGGAACCACCCAAAACAGAGACAAAAGAGGTGGCCACGGTCGATCCCGGTGACCTCAAACTCGTTGAAACGGTTATTCAACTAGACGACGCTCAAGAGATCTCGTAAGCGCCGAAGCCATTCTCAACTACCCAACGCTTGAAGAGCAGCTGCTGATGATCTCGCACGTAGGCGTCTTCCAGGATGTAATACGGGTTGATCTCATGACCGTCATGGCTGAGTTCGAAATGGGTGTGGGGGTTCGCCCCTTCCGCATTCCCCGAATCACCAGCCCAACCGATCAACTGACCGGCCTTCACCACTTTGCCTTCTTCGACACCGGGGGCCAATGTGAGCGACCAGGCAGCCTGGCCGTCGTCGGTACCGAGGTTGTCATCGTTTAGGTGGATGTAGAGACTCCCCCACCCGTCCGCGTGCTCGATCGAGATGTAGCGACCAGGGCGACTTCGCTCGTTGATCTTGGTCACAACACCATCAGCGATGGCGTAGACCTCGATCATCTTGGCAGTTGCCATCAAGTCGTTGCCACGGTGTCGGTGACCACGCCGACTATCTCCCCAGTCGTCGTGGAAAGTGGTCTTGTCGGTCTCCTGGGGGAAACTTATCTCGAATGGTGGTCGGCTGGTTTGGCCCTGTGCCGGAGCCGCTGGCAGAAGGGCGGCGACGCCAATTGATGCGATGGCGACGAGAACAAAAAGTCGAATAAGAGTCCTGGGCAGCATTAAGCCTCCATGGGCAGATTGAAGGTGGGACGGACCTGGCTGTCCCTGAGGGCTAGAAGGCTATGCGGGTGTTCCGACTATGCAAACCACATATTGCCTTGAGGACGCGCCTATTCCGCTTCCGATGTCTTGGGACGCCGGGCCCGAACAGTGAACCTGAGACGCGAAACAGGCTCCTCATCCACCGAGATGACAAACGAATAAGCATCCTCACGCTCGAACATCAGGTTGTTGAATGTGAAGGACCTGATCAGTCCAAAGTCGGTTGCGTTCGCGGGATGCTGGGCCTGTGGGGGCAGTTTGATGTCGTGTGAGAGCGGACGCGGCAACAGAGGGTGCCCGTCGGCGTCTTGGAGTTCGACGGACAACTTGAGCTCTTCACTCGCCCATGAGACCGGCACTCGGAGTCGTAGCCCTATCGCCAGGCTGGGATGACGAGCCGGAAACCTGTGAACCCAGAGGGTGTCCCATCCCCCGCCGAGGATGAACAGTTTGCCGCGAACGGCCTGTACCGCGTCGGCCAACAGGGCCACATCAACCGAGGGACCTAGAGAATCGGGCGCAGAGTCCACGTGTCGAGCCTAACGGTGCCCTTCCCACCAAGATTTGCGTGTGCAGATGGACCCGCTGAACGCGTGAATCTGCACACGCACGTTGTGGATTGAACCCATGGTGCCCACCACCGGTATCGTTCCCGGCCGGAGGATCAATGTCTGATACACCACATGTCGCCCCCGCCGAAGGCAAACTCGGCGTCCTGACACCCGGTATGGGTGCGGTTTCCACCACTTTCATCTCAGGTGTGCTCGCCGCGCGTAAGGGGTACGCCGACCCGATCGGCTCGCTCAGCCAGATGTCACACATACGTCTCGGCAAGCGGACAGAAGACAACAACCCCCTGATCAAGGATTTCGTCCCGTTAGCCGGCCTCGACGATCTCGAGTTTGGCGGTTGGGACCCCTATTCGGATGACGCATACGCCGCCGCCATGAAAGCTGGTGTGCTCGACGCCCGCGAGATTGAAGGGATCGGGGAGGAGCTGCGGGCCATCCAACCGATGCCGGCCGTCTTCTCCCCTCGATGGGTCAAGAACCTCGACGATGTCGACCACGTCAAAGAAGCCAACACTCACATGGACCAGGCCGAATTGCTCATGGAGGACATCGACCGGTTTCGGGCCGAGAAAGAAGTAGACCGTCTTGTAGCCGTCTGGTGTGGGTCGACTGAGGCTTACGAGGAGCCATCCGAGGTGCACATGGACCTCGCCACGTTCGAACGAGGGCTCAAAGATGACGATCCTCACATCACGCCCTCTCAGGTCTACGCATATGCCCTGCTCAAGATGGGCGTCCCTTTTGCCAACGGGGCTCCCAACTTGACAGTCGACGTTCCGGCCATGGTCGACCTTGCTTCACAAGAAGGCCTCCCCATCGTCGGCAAGGACTTCAAAACCGGCCAGACGCTGATGAAGACGATGATCGCTCCCGGGCTCAAGGCCCGGATGCTGGGTATCGAAGGCTGGTTCTCGACCAACATTCTGGGAAACCGGGACGGCGAGGTTCTGGACGATCCGGAAAGTTTCAGATCAAAAGAAGTCTCGAAACTCGGCGTGCTCGAACACATCCTCCAGCCGGACGTCTACCCCGAGCTCTACGGAGACATCTATCACAAGGTGAGGATCAACTACTACCCACCGAAGGGTGACGACAAAGAGGGTTGGGACCACATCGACATCAAAGGCTGGCTTGGCTATCCGATGCAGATCAAAGTCGATTTTCTCTGCAAAGACTCGATATTGGCCGCGCCGATCGTGTTGGACCTTGCCCTCTTCATGGACTTGGCCCATCGCGCGGGCCGAAGCGGTGTCCAGGAATGGCTTTCGTTCTACTTCAAGAGCCCTCAACACAGCCCTGACGTCTATCCAGAAAACGACCTATTCATCCAGTCGACGAAGCTCAAGAACAATCTTCGTCACATCATGGGCGAGGAACTCATCACCCACCTCGGCACCGAGTACTACGACGAGGCCTGATGCAATCAGGTACGAGGCCTGATGAAATCAGGTTGGAGATTC
>Ga0255048_10001220_pt1 | contig 18432 bp, 21 predicted proteins | sample JV7_2_2_MG_FD_183619 | JGI IMG/M metagenome (GOLD analysis project Ga0255048, IMG submission 183619) | Seawater microbial communities from Jervis Inlet, British Columbia, Canada - JV7_2_2 | ecosystem: Environmental > Aquatic > Marine > Inlet | place: Canada: British Columbia | collected 2016-10-06
TGGTAAACAGTATGGGGAAAATATCAAACTTGGGCCAGTTGTTAGTACCAAAATCACCGGCTTTACCCCAACCTGCGAATGCTCCGCCCCCCATCGCCCGGGCGTAGTCTTAGATCCATTCTTCGGTTCCGGGACGGTTGCAGAGGTAGCTATTGAAACTGGTCGGTACTGGTTAGGTATAGAACTAAACCCGGATTATGCGGAATTAGCCAGGGAGCGGATTAGCAAGACGCAGTCGGCATTGTTTGCGAGGAGCTAAGTCGAAATATAATGTCAGATTTGACAATCTGTCAAAATAAATTATAATACAAACAACTACACTTAGTAGTTTCGCCCGCAGGTTCGTGGGTGACTGGACGGATATTAACCTTCTTGCATTGGCTCGGTTGTCCGTCAAACCTTCACAACTTAATATTATATCGTGTGGGAGAATGTTACACGATACTAGTGTTTTCCCCACGAGTGTGGGGGTGAACCGCGGTGGCAGACTTTTTGACAACCAAAGAGGCAGGTTTTCCCCACGAGTGTGGGGGTGAACCGCCGGACTATGTTTGGGCTTAAGGTTCGTAGGTCGTTTTCCCCACGAGTGTGGGGGTGAACCGATCAAAGGAAATTCTGTGCGGGCGTTTTATCCGTTTTCCCCAAGAGTGTGGGGGTGAACCGGGGCCGCCAAATTAGTTAGGCAACTGTTCAAGCGTTTTCCCCACGAGTGTGGGGGTGAACCGTATGTCACGTGACATAGTTTTGCTTTACCTCGTGTTTTCCCCACGAGTGTGGGGGTGAACCGGTTCGGTGACCGGGCCCACAAATCGCTGCTACAGTTTTCCCCACGAGCGTGGGGGTGAGCCGGGACGGGTTAGCTCAGTTGCTCCAATTGGCAGAAGGTTTTCCCCACGAGCGTGGGGGTGAACCGAACCGTGGGCAGGACATCCAATGATACGATCACACAAGATCAGGCTTAGGCCAACCGAAAAACAAAAACAACATTTAATGAGGGCCTTTGCCGCCAGTCGATACGCTTGGAACTGGGGCAAAGAAATTCTTGATGCTGAATATCATATTAGCCGCGTCCAGTATCGAGAGACCGGCGAAAAGTATAAATTTACCCACGCCAGAGAACTCAAGAAACTTTTCAACAAACAAAAGCCTGATTGGATCAAGGACAAAACAGCTTCAGCTACACAGGAGGCTTTTGACGACCTCCAGCGCGGGATCCAGCGGTACTTTAATATCCAAAAAGGTAAAATAAAGATAAATCTAAAGCATCAGGATGAATACCGCAAAGATGGTATGCGTCATGGTTGGCTAAATTGGCGTAGCAAGAAAAAGCATAATAGCTTTAGGGTAACTAATATTTATCTAAAATTTGATGGTCCCAACATTCGCTATAATGCCAATGTTGGTTTTATTAGAATGTGCGAAACATTACGCTTTGAAGGCAAGATAATGAATGCTACATTATCTTATGATGGGGAGTGGTTTTGGGCATCTGTTCAGGTTGATATTGAACGGTCGGAACTTGAACCTAAATCGGGGATTGTCGGTATTGATCTGGGTATAACATATCTTGCCGTAACCAGCGACGGGTTGATACAACCTAACCCTAAAGCATATTATCAAGTGCAAGCCAAAATGAGACGTATGCAGCGGAAACTTGCCCGGCAGCGGCAGTCTAACAATCCAGAATGCTACAACGAAGATGGCACGGCTAAAAAGGGTAAACGACCGTTAAAAAAATCCAATCAAATGAAGCGTACTGAACAGAAAATCAAACGGACTAATTCTCGGATTAGAGATATCAGGCGCAACGCGCAACATCAATTAACGGCTAAAATAGCCCGCCAATATGGCCTAATCGTCCTTGAGGACCTGAATGTAAACGGGATGCTAAAGAACAAAAAGTTAGCTAAAGCTATATCTGATGCGGGGTTTAGTGAGATACGGCGGCAATTTGAGTACAAAGCTGATTATCACTCCGCTATGGTGGGTGTTGTTGATAGATGGTTTCCTTCATCCAAATTATGTTCCGGTTGTGGAGACAAAAAGCTGGATTTGAATCTGAACAATCGTGAATGGACTTGTGAACACTGTGGACAACAAAACGAACGCGATCTGAACGCCGCGATTAACCTAAAGAAAGAGGGGATACAACTTTTTGTAAACCCTGATTATAATCGCCCGTAGGTTCGCGGGCGGCTGCATAGCTGTTAACCTTCTTGCATTGGCTCGGTTAGCTATGAAACCCCCCACTGGTGGACCGTGTAGTTGTAAAATTCTCGAAAATTGGTAAACTGTGAATTATTATGAACAAACAAGAAAAAGCCAAAGTGCTTAGGTGCCAGGGTCTTATATACCGGGAAATAGGCGAACAAATTAACGTATCTACCACGATGGCGCGTAACTACGTTTTAGATATAAGCAATAGAGCGCCGACGGGCCGAGAAAATGTACCTTATGCTTGTGGCAAAACGAGACCTGGATACGAGACTGTTTGCCAAAGGCGAACAAAACATAACGGTGTGCACCTGGGCAAAGACGAGGCCAACAGATTGATTTATTGGGAATAGCAGCAATTTTGACGAATTCATATTTTTCTAGTAAAATGCCGTAATCTTTGTTTATGCTTTTAGTTTCTTTCCTTTGTAAAAAGCCCCTCGCTGGCTGGGGGGGCTTTTTATCTTCGTCTATTTGAACTTAATCCAACTTATGATATAATAGCAAATAACATAATCTTAGAAAGCTGCGGGAATCGCGTAACGCGACCGCAGCTTTTTTTATTTAGGAGATTCTATGGCACGTACAGCGACCAAGGTGCAAACTCAAGAAACTATACCGGTTACAAACCCAAACGCCGACATCCGAAATATAGTAGTGACCATTGCGGCTACCAACAGCCCGGATCAATTGCCCGGCGGCGCAATGACTGCCGATCAAGCTAACGATTATATTCGCCCTTGGCTGGAGCAGGGATTCGAAGCCAAAACGGCTCAGGTGATCCAGTCTGGCGATGTTAACGGCATTTACACCTTGCAGGTCTTTTATTGCCTCATCAAGGAATGACCGTTTCACAATTCGCCCTACACCTCCTGGTCGGTAGGCTCCTGATCTGGCTTGTCCAAACTAACGGATTATCAAAGCCGATTTGGGATCTGCATCCGACCTTGGCCGAACTGGGTGAATGTGATTTGTGTCTGGGATTCTGGGGGTTTTTAGCGATGGCGATACTGACAGGGAAACCGATGTTTGACCTTTGGCCGAGTTGGTTTGATTACGTGGTGCAGGCGGCTATCAGTACATTCGTTGTTTCCCTGGTCCGCCTGGGCTGGCATAGCAAATTTGGGGTGACGGTGATCTGATGCCTATCGGATTGAATAAAGCTCCCAAGACGTTACCGGCCACCGCAAAGCAATTGTGGGTTGACACCTTTAATGGAGCCCTGGAGAGTTGCAAGGCGACTACCGAAGAATGTGACAAAACCGCGGCCCGGATTGCCTGGGACCAAATCAAGGGAAAATATCGTAAAGTGAAGGACGAGTGGATAGCGAAATCTGAATATGCAGAAGCTTTTCACGATGTCTTGCTAACCATCACCAAGGCCAGCTTACAGCCCGACGGATCCGTGCGCTGGCAGGCTGTAGCCTCTGATACTGGTAAGGATCGAGCGGAAGAGCGAACATCAATTGATCTGTTCCAGGACTGGATAGACCGTGTGACCTACAAGGCCGATGTTGGCTATTTGCCTGAGCCGCGCATGCCGTTTCTTGGTGTTTCTCATTACCCGGCCCTTGATGGCTTCGGTGAGGCCGGGTTAACCCGCCGGATGTTCATCGACGGCAATGTTTTTAAAGCCGATGGTGCTTTTAGTACCGATAACGCTATCGGCCAAAAATTGCTTGATGCGGTAAAGGCCGAATTGGCCCTGGTCAAAAAAGGTGAACATCCAGAAAAACCAATACGAATATCTGCGGGTTGGTGGGATATTGAGCATTATCACGAAGATAGCAATTATCTGTTTACCCGTCAGTTTCTAACGGACAAATGCCCCATCTGCGAGAAAGGGCAGACATCCGACAAAATTTACAAGGCTGGCCAACTTGACCATCTAGCGGCCACCCGCGTTCCAATGAATGTTAGAACCAGTTTGGAACTTGAGGAAAAATCTATGTCAAAAATAACACGCAGAGAAGACGCTGAGAGCATTGTCGGACCCGATGAGGCCGAAGAAATGGAACGCCGCGCCAGGATAGTAGGCAAGTCGGATACTGGTGATGACGCTGAACTTCACCCGGCAATGGTTACCAGAGCAGCCACTAAAATCGGTAGCTTTATCAAGCGCAAGCGGGAGGAGGCCGAAATGTCTATTATAGACCTGGCCGCCAAAACGCCGGTTACTGATGACACGATAGGCGATATTGAAAGCGGTACAATCCAAACGCCCTCGACGCCGGTTATCAATGCTATCGCCAAGGCTATCGGGGTCAGCGCCAAACAACTAACTGACCTATTGCCGGCCAAGGCAGAACCGTCTGAAACTGTGGCCAAGGCCGGCGACATGCTGCCTGGCGAATTTCTCCGCAATATTCGGCGAAAGAAAAAGAAAGGCCACGATGATATCGAAAAACGTGCGGGCTTAAAGCGGGGGCGGCTGAAGCGTATTGAGGATGATGAGGAAGATTTCCCGTTTGAAATGATGGCCAAATTAGTCGATGCTCTCGATATGGATGAAGATGAGGCCGAGGATTTTGGCGAACGCTTCGGCAAAAAGCGCAAGGCCCAACACGAAGACGAAGATGAAGAGGATGCCCCCCCCAAGGGAAGCAAAAAAGAGCAACTGTTGGCCAGGTTTGGTGACAAACGGCGCAAGAAGCCACCCAAACACAAAGCCGATTTCGATGCTGGCGAGGCGAATATGGTTTATCAACCCCTTGGCGGCGCAACATCCCTCGAAGAGGCCGAGGACTATATCGAAGCCCAAGAAAAGATGGGCAAAATGTATAGTTTTTGGGATATGTTGCAAATCGCCTTTCGCAATATCGAGATGGCCCCCAAAGAAGAAATCGCTGATAAGGTCAAGGCGGTTTCTAATCTCTTCAAAGAGATGGCCAGTAAAATCGACACACTCAAGGCCGGTCTATCCGATGCCTTTTTAATCCAGGAAAGCGCGGCGGCTTATGAAGATTATGAGGACGCCGAAGAAATCGAATACTTAGAAAGCGATGAGGTAAACATTATGACCGAAGAAATTGTTACAGAACATCCGGCAGACCAGATGAAAGCGGCTATTGATGCAGCCCTGGAAAACAAGGCCCTTAGTGGCACAGATCGAGAAACCGCCGTTCAGGTAGCTTTCAACGAATACGCCCAAGGCGTACAGGCCCAATTGGTTGAAGCTGACCCGGCATCCCAGGCTGACCAAATTGCTACAGCCATCAAGGGGGCTTTGGCGGATGTGTTAACACCCCTGACTGAACAAGTTGGCCTGTTGACCGCCAAAATGGGCACAGTAGAAACACCACAACCCCAGGGAGTCACTCCGATGCATGAGGTTTATGTCCCTCAGCAAAAGTCAATGATGGCTTCTCCCGTTACGCCGCAACCCGTACAGGCGACGCCGGGTATGCCTGTGTCTCCAGTGACTGGTCAACCGTCCGCATTGACGGCAAGAATTCGTAAATCCGTCGGGTTGCATAGCTAACCCGACTTAGCATGACGTATTGTGTTAAACCGGAAGCCGTTAAGCCCTGAGCGTGGCCGCCGGTGTGCAATGTAAAGACGTGCGCTTGAAATTAAAACCTGATATTATCAATGAGGTGAATTATGCCTATTCAAGCGCCTACTATCAATGAAGGCGAGCAAGTTTTAGATTTGGGAAATCAGGGCGCACCGCAGGGCGCATTTGTCGCCCGCGTCTCTGATCCCAATATCGTCCCACAGCCCTATGCCAGCCCAGCCGACTTCGCGGCCCAATATCCAAACCTCCTGGACCCCACCGAAGTTATCGCCATGTGCGAAGAAATCACGCTATGGCAGGCTATTCCGGAGGTAGAAACCGGTATCAATACCGTGACCTGGCGCGAGCTAAACAGCCTGGCGTTTACGTCTGGCTCGGCGGCTATCTCATTTGCCGATGGCGAGTGCCCTAGCGAATATACCCACGACGGCACTAACTCTACGGTCACGCATAAAAATATCGGTGCCAAAAAGTCTTTAAGCCAGCGAGATCTCAAGCACTCGTTAACCCTGGCTGGTCTCCCAATGGGGGCCATAAACCGGATCGTTGGCGGTATTCCGGCCGGCGATGGTGTACCCGGTGGCTCTGATACGGGCACGTTCCTGCAAGAGGGAATTGCCGATGTCAAGGAAAAAGAAGTCCGACTGCAAGAGACCCTGACCCTGAATGGCTGGGACCGGCTTTTGGCGGTCGGTGATGTGTCCGGGAACTCTCTGGAATTTGATGGGATTGAAAACCTTGTCACCAGTGGCAACGGCTCCCACGTCAACAGCGCGACGCCCAGTGGTACGTTTAGCTCGGCTACCTATGACAGGTTCCTGGCTGAAAGTTGTGCCAAGCCGACTCATATTTTTGGGCACGGCCAGGCCATTCAAGAGATGTTAAGTGGCTATTTCCAGCTTGGTTTTGCTGGTTCTCAGTTGGTCAATTTCGAGAATGGCAACCGGATCACGCCCGGGTTCAACTTCGCGGGCTTCGTGAATACCGGTGTTGGGCGGCTGGCGGTTGTTTCTGACAATAACTTTACCCGGACGGATCTGGGTGATGGGACCTTCTTCGGGCGGCTATTTGGTCTGAGGATGACTCATAATGGGGTGCCGCTGGTGTACAAGTCCACCCAGATCCCGTTACAGATGGATGATCTTGTTCCAGGGTGTACGGCGATTTCGTTCCAGGTCTGGGCGGCGACGTCGTTAATCGTGAAGCACAAATGCGTACATAGCAATGCGACGTACATTTTTACGGGACGCGTGACTACAACCTGCCCGGTAATTGGTTAAACTTACTTGCGCAGATTGACTATTTACTGATCTTCTGGTACAATATTAGTAGTGAAATCTATTAATATTGTACCAGAGGATATAATGCCCAGAAAAGGCCAAAAGTTAAGCAAAGAAGCTAAACAAAAGCTGCGTGAGGCCGCCAAAAAACGATATGCTGAAGGTAAGCACCCCAGATTAGGGGCCAAGTTAAGCGATGAGACCAAACGCAAGATCGGCGCTAAATCAAAGGGTCGCCCCAAGTCTGAAGAGACCCGACAGAAGTTAAGTAAGTCTCTGAAAAAGCGTTACGAAAATCAGCCACACCACAGCAAAGGGATCACTCTTACAGACGAACATAAACGCAAAGTTGGCGAGGCCAGCAAAGGGCGCGAACAGAGTGAGGAGACCCGCCGCAAGCATAGTGAGGCCCTAAAAAAATATTATCAAGAAAATCCACATCCGGGCAAGGGGAAATCTCGCAAGCCTCACACTGAAGAAACTAAACGCAAGTTAAGCGTGGCTCATTCGGGCAAGGTGCTTACAGATGAACACAAGCGTAGGATAGGCGAGGCTGGTCTAGGTAAAAAACACACCGAAGCCTCTAAACTCAAAATGAGTAGAGTTCAAATGGGCCGCATTGTAACCCCCGAAGCCCGCCAGAAACTTAGTGAAGCCCATACAGGCAAAACGCTTACCGAAGAACATAAGGACAAAATAGCTGAAGCCTTTACAGGCGACAATAATCACCAGTGGATTGACGGGCGATCTTATGAGCCTTACACGCCTGAATTTAACAATGTTCTGAAGCGAGAAATACGGCGGCGTGACAATGAGACCTGTCAATGTTGCTTCGGAGATGCTAAAGGCGATAAAGGTGCTGTGCATCACAGGAACGCCGATAAAACCGATTGCAGGCCTGAAAATCTTATCTTGGTTTGCGATAGCTGTCATAGCTTGATCCATCATTCAGTCAAACCAACGGACAATGAAATGATCCTAAAATTTCGTTCCGAACTAACCTAACCGATTTCATTTTCTTCTCTCCTTTGGGGGCGGGGTGCTTACAGGCCGCCCCGCCCTTTTTTAATGCTATGGATTATCAACGATTGCTTGACCTAACCGAAAAGGTACTGATTTTGAGGGGTGGTCGTGGCTCCGGCAATTGGGGGCACGCCGGTCGCAAGGGGAAGAAGGGCGGTTCCGGGAAGGGCGGTGGGTTAGGGCGTATCGGTGCCAAACCAGGTAGTAGCCACGAAGAGCGCCAAAAAGCCTCAAAAAAAACCAAGGTAAAGCGCCAAAAAGCAGAGGCAAAAGAGCGGCTATTAAAGGACATTGGCGGCCTTGACGACTTTTCAAGAGATGAATTACTTACCCTGCGCTCAAGAATTGATAATCTGCAAAGTGATTTATTGAAAACAAAGGCCCAACTATGAATAATGAAACCTTATCCCAACTCGCCGCCCGAATTATAGCCCTACGCAGCACGGCCCAGGGGGGCGTTATTTCTGCCCCCACAATGCCATTTATTCCAGACGATCATTTATTGGGTGAATATATTGAGATTAGATCAGAAGGTTTCCCCCAACCCCGCACCTACAAATCCGGCGGCCATACCGGCGCAATGATAGCCCTATTCGTTCCGAACGCTGTGGGCGTTCGCTTCATCCAGTCCGACTCGGGGGCATTGCCACTAAACGAGCTACACATCACCCTGGCCTATCTTGGCAACGCTGATGATTTATCCCACAGGCAGATCATCGGAGCCCACGAACTAATGAGGCTCATCTCTGAAAACCATCCCCCCCTTGACGGACACATCAACGGCTGTGGCCGGTTCTGCAATGGCGATGATGACGGAGACCCCTTCTTTATCATTCCGGATTTGCCAGCACTGCCCAATCTGCGTCAGGCTATCATCGACGGCCTGAGAAACTACGACATAAAAGGGGCCAGTGATCACGGCTTCACTCCCCACATTACTCTGACTTATCTCTCCCACGCTGAACATAATCCCTTCGATATCATAGAAAAGACGCCGGTTACATTTGGAGCCATCAGTCTGGTGTTGGGCGATGACAGATATGATTACCCGCTGCCCCAGGGGGTGCCACTTCTTAGCAAGGCTGATTTGATCGAGAAAATAGGAGCCCGTCATACCCATGCAGAGAGGGGGCTTATCCAAGCGGTTCATGATATGATTTTGGATCTTGGGGCCGAGTGCCACTCCCTGACCCGCCGGGCTGGGGCCAGGCATAGCCACGCTGACCAAGGGCTGGTGCAGAGAATACACGATGATTGTACCGGCCTGGGCGCGACGTGCAAGGGGCTGCCAGAGAAGGATAGGGTTTATGGCAGTCAGGTGTTAAAAGAGGTCTCCCAGGTAGAGCGGGGGGGACCCAGCAGCGGGCCGCAAAAAGACGGCTCACAAACCCTTGCGGACAATCTCCGGTCACAGGGAGGGCGTGACGAATTCATCAAAAACCTTAAAGCCCCCCTGAAATGGTCAAGAAAGAAACGCAGCAAAATCATTGCTACGTTGAAAGATAATTTCCCGATTGAGGATGTTAAGCAGCGGGAAAAATTGGCCAAGAAAAGGCAAAAAGCCGCTCCGAAAGGATCAACACAGGCCGCTAATTCCGGCGCGTTTGCTGCCATATTTGCCGAAGTATCGGCGGGATTATCAAAGAAAAGTTTGATCAGCAAAGCCCAATCTGATGCCCCTAACTACCAGCCCGCTTCAACCCCCCAGCGTTGCGCTAATTGCCGTTTCTTCCTTGGCGATCCGGGGCGCGACTGGTGCGAATTGTTCGACTTTACCGCCGACCCTGATTATGTTTCGGATGCCTGGGAACATCAGAGACCTAATGAGATCCCGGGCTATGTGGCGAACAAGGGGGATTTGACCTTGCGGAATTGGGAGAATAGCAGCTCAGGGCAGAGAAAAGCGCGAGACGCCATCAATAACGCTATCAAAGCGGGGACGCTCAAAAAAGCCCGTACCAAGCGGTGTTCTCGTTGTGGCAAGCGGCCTGGTGCGGAATATCATCATGTTGATGGATATGCCGAGGGTAAAAAGCTAAATGTTCGTGCTGTTTGTAATCAGTGCCATGCAAGGATAACCAACGGGGCCACGGCGAACAAGGGGGACTTGGCGGCGTTGACTGAGGGGATATTGACACTTAGGGATGGGGCAACGTCGGGTACAAAGGGTGAGCGAAGCCTTCCAAAATTGACTTAACTCCCCGACCGCGCTATCATTTCTAAAACAACGAACGTTTGAAAGGCTGCGGGATGATAATTGAGGTTACGGCCAAAGAATTAGAGGATACCATAGATCGAGGGTGGGATCCCGTTTGGTTTTCCACGACTGATGATGACGATGATGGTATAGATGATACTCTGATAGTTGATTTTTGTTATCATAACCGCCTCCAAGATTGCAAAGTGCTTTTTCTAAAAAGCACCGATTACGATGCGGATTTTATTCAACTTTCAGCCGAAAAAATGACGCATAGATGGCTCGAAATAACAAAAGAAAACATAGCAAGATGTAAATAATCAAAGGCTGCGGAAATATGAAATTAGTTAGCATCCACGTTCCCAAGTCGGCGGGCCTCACCTTCCAGAAACATCTTACTCACATCTTCGGCCAACGAGTCATTTGGGACTATAACCACACCGACCGACCAGATTATGCGCCCGAAAAAATCACCCCCTATATTTTGGCCCAACTGAGAACCAACAAAACAACCGTAATCCACGGTCATCTATTCCTATCTAAATATCGCCACATTCCCGGGTTACAGCGGGCTATGTGGTTCAGAAACCCGGTGCAGCGCCTCCTCAGCCATTATTACTATTGGCTCAGAGCGCCCGACATGGATCATCCTAATTGTGTAAGACTGCATGAGCGGGGCCTGTCCGTCGTCGAGTTTGCTAATCTACCCGAACTCCGCAATGTATTCGCTCGTTTTCTCGATGGCGAGTCGCTGAAAGAACTAGATTTTATCGGGCTGGTTGAGGATTATCAAGCCAGTCTGATTTTATTTTATGCCATGTATGCCATAGGCCGGGACCCAAGAGAATTAAACAAACATTTAAACAAAAACCCCGGAAGGGGGGGCACCGCAGAATATACACTCGATAGCCTATCAAGGGAGGCCATAGAAAAACTAAACGCCAAAGATATGGAATTATACGCTTTGGCTAAATTGAAATTCAGGGATTTGAAGGAGCGGTATGGGGATGGGTACTAGATGGAAGATTCGCGAGGTTATGGGGACCATTCTTGCCAAGATTGTGCGATTCGGCATCGTTGCCCGTTAAAGCCATTTTTAGAAAGTGAAATTATTCCGAATTCCTGTTCGTATTATTGGCCCCCGAGCTCTGCATCTCAGAAACCATCTACGAGATTTTTGAGATTACGGCAACGAACCGCCAATCAACAAGGGGTTGAATGGAAAATAAATATCCCGAAGCCCAGATAAACGAAAAAGGCGAAGTCGCCGTCAAGTATCGCCAGCCGGGGCGGGTCCTTTTGCAGAGAAATCCGAGCGGGCGGGAATACGTCGCCGTTACCCAGGCTAACATCTGCCTAGCCTGGGTGAGCCCGGATGACGTTGATTTTATTTTGGCCAAAAAAGATGGGTGCTGCGGGGGGAAGCGGCAATCGTTTTATTTGGCCAATGAGGCCGATGTTAGACGATGGACGAATAGGGGGGGACAGTGAGCAAGAGGGCGGCGAGATGGTCAAAACTCCAGAATGGTGCCCCAAATGATTAGTGTCATAACCCCAGTTTGGAACCGTCGAGATCTAACCGCCCAATATTTGTTCGGAAATAACATACACTATCCTGATGATCCTGGGGCACAGTGGATTATCATTGATAACGGCTCGACCGACGGAACCGGGGGCATTTTAGAATATTGGAAAGACATCGTAGGCCGTCCCCTGGTCATCATCAAAAACAAAACTAACTTGGGCTTTAGCGTGGCCTGCAACCAGGGGGCGGCGCGGGCCGATGGGGACACCCTTCTTTTTTTGAACAATGACATTCTAGTCCAGGGAGATTACCTGACGCCATTAGAGAAAGCCTTGGCCGACAACCCCCATTCATTGGCTGGCCCCCAGTTGGTCAATTTTGATACCGGCTGGAATGTGTTCGGTGACAAGCTCATTAGTTATCTAATCGGCTGGTGTCTGGCGATGCCCAAGGAGGTTTTTGAGACTCTGGGCGGTTTTGACGAACGTTTCAGCCCGGCTTACTATGAGGATGTCGATTTATGCTATAATGCCTTGCAGAGTGGCTACGATTTACAACAAGTCTGGGCTCCCATCCGGCACCTGGGGGAGGAAAGCGGGGGGCAACTCGAAGGTAAGAGAGAAATCACAGAGGCGAACCGGGAAAAGTTCGCCAAAAAATGGGGGCTAGAGTTATGAGTTTAGACCTGAAATCGTTAAAACCCGAGGAGATAGCATTGCTGGAGGCGGACGGGTGGACTGTTGAAAAATTGGCAGTGGCCGCAGTTAAAAAATTAACGGGCTACAAGGGCATTGGCAGAGTAGGGGCAGCCAGAGTTATTGCCGAAGCCGCCGACATAGTAAATGAGCAAGGTGTTAAAGATGCCAGTAGACTGGGGGTAGAGAGCTATTATCAAAAAACCCCACTAGCCAAAATATTGATAGATTGGGAGGAAAGTAATCTTTCGATTGAAGTCGTTGCTCTATCTACGGCGCGGGCATTGGCAGCACTAAAAGGCATTGATGAGCCATTAGCTCTGAAACTGATAAGTGAAGCTCAGGGGATTGTTAACGAGCGCGGCCTATATCAAAGCCATATTGCTGCATCGGGCGGCGTCATTCGTCAAAATAACGCCGCTTTTGACGAGCGATGGTTATCCGGGGAGATTGAGCCACCGGAGATGAGCATTAGGGTACGGCGGAATTTTGAGCAGGCGCAAGAGGAATATAGGATTGCTAATGGCTAAGAATTTCACTCAGGCTGAATGTTTTCAAATAGGCCTAGCTGGTGATATAAAGACTGAATGTTTTCAAATAGGCCTAATTAAGATAGAGAAGGTAGCGAGGGAGATGACAAAACAAAAGAGTAAAAAAACCGTGGTACTTTCTCAAATTTTCTACCCGGTCAGTATAGGTCGCTATTTTGAAGCCGCCCTAAAAAGGCGCTCGGATATCGATTTAATTAATGTTGGCCCCTATACTGGCAATATGATCCCCTGGAACAATGGGATGGTATTGCCTCAAAAGTACGCCATGGCGCCAACAATTACACTGCCCATCGGCACCCCTCATGTTCCCATTTCATTCATTGAAAACCAAATAGCCGAAAAGCCCGACTTATGGCTACAAATTGATAGCGGCTTTTACCTGGAAGGCCGCCCGCAGAATGGCAAAAATGTTATTGTGGCCACTGATCCGCATGTGCTGAATTATGACCGCCAGCGGACATTTGCCGACACATTTTTCTGTATGCAGGCTTGCTATGCCAAGGCCGGCGACGAATATCTGCCATACGCCTATGACCCAATATGGCATGCGCCAGAAGATCAAGAACGGCTTTTTGATGTTTGCCTACTCGGCCTTCATTATATCCAGCGTAACCTGCTGGTTAACCGGTTACGCCAAGAAGGTGTAAAAGTCTATTACGATCTTGGCCCAAGTTTCGATGAGGCGCGGGCCATCTACAACCAGGCCCCCGTTGGAATTAACTGGTCAAGTAAAGATGACCTGACAGCGCGGGTTTTTGAGTTGCTTGGTATGCGGCGGCTGGCAGTGGTAAATACCGTTCCTGATCTGCCAAAGTTCTTTAGAGATGGCAGAGACCTGGTGACCTTTACCGGCGTGGCCGAGGCCACAGAGAAGATTTTGCACTATCTGGCCAATGAGGATCAGTTGAGAGCTATTGCAACTCAAGGGCACAAGACGGTTAAGCCGCATACTTGGGATAATCGCATTAATACTATTCTTGAGGGTATCTAATGTTCAAAAAGAAACCCAAAACCGTTTTAGTGACCAAAGTTTTCATAGGTGGTCAATTTGTTGCCGAAACTGTCAAGGTGATTGAGCCCGGCCCGGATTGGATCAGACGCATTGCTTTGGCCGCAGTGATCCCCTGGGGCCTTTGGGCGATGACTACGGGAGGGATGTTTCGATGAAAATTGCAGTTACCGGCCCAAACGGCCAACTTGGTAGCGAATTAATCAAGCAAGGCGCTATCCCACTTTCTGGCCGGCTGATGTCCGAAGAAATGACCGCCAATATCGAGGCTATCAAACCTGATGCCATTATCAACTGCGCGGCCTTGACCGATGTTGATCACTGCGAGAAAAATATTCTAGAAGCGGCGGTCATCAATGCCACCGGGGTAGAATATCTGAGCTATCGGTTTAAAGGAAACCTTGTTCAGGTTTCAACGGATTACGTGTTTGACGGTAAGCTGGGACCATATGGGGTTAGAGATGCGCCAAACCCCATCAATATTTATGGCTGGTCGAAACTGGGGGGCGAACTGGTTGCCAGGCAACACCGGGGGTTATCATTGATTATTAGGACTACAATTTTATTTAGCAGCACTAACAATAATTTTGTGGCGAAAATCATGCAGCAGCTAAGACAGGGCGGAAAAATAAATTTATACAATCCCGGCATTATGGGGACGCCGACCTATGTGCCAGATTTGGGGCGCGAGATTTTGCGGGTAGTCCGGGCTGAATACGAAGGCGTAGCCCACATCGTCGGTAGCCCAGGTTTTAGCCGACTAGAGTTTGCTCGTCAAATAGCTCATGCCTTTGGCTATGATCCTGATGTAATTGTGCCAAATTACGACAGCATAGACGGAGCGACCAGGCCGCAACGGGCCGGCCTTATTTGCGACCATGATGGGTACCGGCCAATTATCACGCACGATTACATTGATGGTTTACTGGAATTATCGAGAGAGGATGGAATTTACCATGAGGGGCCAATGGAAAGAGTGGGAACCGGGCGACCCAGTACTAATTAACAGAATAGTTTGGGGCCAGACGGAAATCGACCAAATGCAGGCTGTGCTCAACAATGACTGGTTTGGGCCGGGGCGAAAGGTGGAAGAATTCGCTCGGTCAATCTCCGATTACACAGCCATTGACCATGTGCAGCCGGTAAATTCCGGTTCAACAGCCTTGACGATGGCAGTTGAAGCGATGATAGCTCTGGGCCAGTGGAAGCTCGGTGACTGGATTTTACACCCTGCGCTCACCTTTCCCACCTCAATTATTCCGGCCATCAAGAATGGTCTCACTCCTATTTTTATAGATGTGGACCCGCATACCTATCAAATTAATCTAAAGCAAGTGGATGCCGCCATAGGTATTCATGGCGAGCGCATCAAAGGAGCTATCATACCCCATTTGCTGGGCAACATTTGTGATTTAATTGTGCTAATGGATATCCTTGACAGTCGTCCGTTTATCGAGGACTGCTGCGATACGATGGGCGGCTACTATGACAGTCTCCATGTTGGGAATTTCGGGCATGTGGCAGCCTTTTCTTTTTATGGAAGCCACCATGTAACGACCGCCGGTGTTGGCGGGGCGCTGGCCACACATAGCGAAGAAATCTATGATTACGCCAAAAGTGTGACACACTGGGGCCGCAACGATTATGCTTTGCTGAATGATCCATACGAGAAATTCAGTAGACGCTATTGGTACGAAACGCTAGGTAGCGATTATCAAATGACCGAAATCCAGGCGGCTTTTGGGATTGCCCAGATGGCCAGGCTTGACGCTGCAAACGGCAAGCGTTTGCAGCGATTTATGGAATTGAGTAGTTTTTTTAACCGGACGGGATTTGAGAATTTTTTCTATATGCCCTACACGGATAGCGACGAGGCCGCCCCATCCTGGTTCTGTTTTCCGCTCACAATCAGGCCGGATGCACCGTTTGATCGGAGGGAATTCGCTACCTATCTGATTGAAAACAAAATAGAAATCAGGCCGATTTTTACGGGTAATATCCTGAAACATCCAGCTTTTGCGGAACTACCCGATAGGCAAAAATTATTATTCGATAACCAATCTAAAAACGCCGATTTGATCGGTGAAAACGGGCTATTCCTCCCGGCGTGGGGAATGTCCGATGGCGAGATGGATTATATGATGGATATACTAGAGCGTTTCCTTAGGCGGGTCAAATGATCAGCATAATTACCCCGGTTTGGAACCGCAGCGATTTGACCGAGCGTTGGCTTTTTCAAAATCGGGCAATATATGCTGAACATTCTGAAATCGAATGGATTATTATTGATAATGGTTCTACTGATGATACCGGACAAATTTTGAAACATTACAAAGATACAATGGGCAACGTTCTCAAAATTATCAGTCTTAATGAGAATACAGGTTTTGGACCGGCAAACAACAGGGGAGCCGAGATAGCCAAGGGTAATATCTTGGCCTTTATCTCAAATGACATTCAGATTTCGGGCGATTATATTACGCCAATCGAAGTTCTTTATAGCTATGATCATGGTAAAGTCCTCTTTGGGCCGGAAATTTGGGGGAACAATACCGGTTGGAACACCTTTAATCTGGGCACGATCCCATACGTGGCCGGTTGGTGCGTGGTTGTCGAGGCCGCGTTGTGGGGCGTGATGTGCCGGTGGGATGAGCGGTTTGTTCCTTGCGACTATGAAGATATTGACCTGAGTTATCAAGTAGTGCAGGGCGGAGGCGAATTAACTAAGCTGGCCTTACCACTCAAACATGATAGCGGCAAATCAGCGGAAGCGTTGCCCGGCGGTCGGCTGGCGGTGACACTGGCCAATCAGAAACGGTTTATGGAGAAATGGGGGCTGAATTTTGTCTGACCCGACTGTACCCAAATTTAGGGTGTGGAACAATAAATCCGCAAGAATGTGGGCTGTAGACAAACTAATCTGGGATGACAACGGGCGAGTCTATCCTATTGGCGGGCAAAGTGGCGAAAGTTTTCTTGTATATTCCGATAAAGACATGCTAATGCAATCAACTGGCCTCTTTGATGTCACTGGGGTTGAAATTTTTGAAAATGACATAATACGGCTTGTGACCTTCGGAGCGATTGAGAAAGTCATTTGCGATCCTCCATGCTTCAGGACTGCCACCCATTCATTGAGAGGTTACGAATGCGAGGTTATCGGTAATATTTTTGAAAACCCTGATCTTTTGGAGGTGAAATTTGTCTGATTATCTGACCTGGTGTGAGCAGATGAGACGTTTACCGCTGACATTACCCGGCAGGAAATTGCAAAGCGCAAATAAAATTAAGGTCATCACCCTGGACGGCGGGGCCTTAGTTCTACTAAAAATCATCAGGGGTGAGGTTGTCTACATTCCAAGAATTAAAATACTTGGCGAGGTAGCCTACAGTCTCTTTGACTATCACCTGAACCCGGCGGAGCGAATAACCCCTAATGTTTGTCCGATTTCAGAGAACACACTTTGGCGTCAATTCGTCCAGGGTCTATCGGGAGAAATTTGGCGAGGAACGATTTACGAGGAAACGAAAAACCTTGAGGGTGCAGACTTAAAAATAGTTGATCATATTCTAAGCGACCGCTTTGCGCAACGAATAGCTTTGCTTGACTTTGTTTTTTTGCACCAGGACCGCAGCGCTCGCAATTGGATCAAAGACGGTAGGAACAGGTTTTGGGCCATAGATAACGGGATGTTTTGGCCTTACAAAGGGCGGCATGCTGACAAGAGAACCGTAAAAACCAGGAAAGTCGATCATCTTAACCATCCTATGGAAGCCCTGATTCCTGCTAGTCTCGCTGAATTCAGCTTTCAGATAGGTATTTTTTCATCATTGTATACTGGCCGGATTATCAATGACGGGTTATTGGCCTGGCTACATCAAGTCGATTGGCAGCAATATTTAAACGAACTGAACCAACTTGTCGGAGCACTAGGATATCCGTTTTCCATGATTTATGACTGGCGTTTCAGGGTGTTGAGAATGAGAGCCAAATGGTTGCTTGAAAAACGGCGGTTTCCTACGACAGCCGAAGCGTTTGGCGACGAATGGCAGCGGCTCATAGATCAGCCTGAAATATGCACTGAAGAATGGGAAATCCAATGGGAAACCGAGGATTTAGGAATAAAATAGGCCCGTTGATTGCGGTAGGAAACTATGGATTTGATCGCATAATGTCAGACGGCGGCGACCGGTTGCATGACGGGAGCAACCAAAGTAATGAGATAGGATTACTAAAAGTTGGCAATCAAGATGTTTTGCAAAAGGTTATGTTGACTTCGCACAAATATCACCAGCGACGAAAGGCATTAACCGAAATGGCTCACGCCTGGCTTGACGAGGGATTAGGGGGCCAGAGGGTGGTTCCTCTGACTTACGCTGAGAGTTTCGAGGATACCAGGGCATATCGCACTTTTTGGGGA
>Ga0255048_10001221_pt1 | contig 18406 bp, 20 predicted proteins | sample JV7_2_2_MG_FD_183619 | JGI IMG/M metagenome (GOLD analysis project Ga0255048, IMG submission 183619) | Seawater microbial communities from Jervis Inlet, British Columbia, Canada - JV7_2_2 | ecosystem: Environmental > Aquatic > Marine > Inlet | place: Canada: British Columbia | collected 2016-10-06
GAGCGTAGGCCGTCACCGTTGGTTGCACCTCAGAACGCTGTTTGCCGACCATAATCGGCAGGTATGCGTTCACTTGTTGTCATCCTGGCGCTCGCCTTTGTGGTCTCCGCCTGCGGCGACATGCTTGAGGACGTTGGGGACCTGTCGCGCGGGGTCGTGCATGGCGATCAGGTTGCATCGACGACGACCGTGCCGGACCAACTCGATCTCAGGCTGAATCCGATCACAGGCGCATCGTGGATCAATGACGAAATCGGGTCGGTGACTGCCGGGCTGGAGCTCGATGATCTCCTGCTTGCCGTGTGGCTGCGTGGAGACCAGGTGGACCAGTCGGTCCAAGCGAGCAGACGTGAAATCGCTGAGGTGCTCCCCGGTGTCGAGTTCCCGCAGCTGGCCCCTGAAGGTGTGTCCCATGTTTCCAGCCAACTCGTCTACGACGTCCAAACAGCATCGCTCGGGGTGGGGACGGCGGCGGCGTTCGGTCTTTGGGTCGGTGAGCCGTATACCGCAGCTCGCAGCGAGGCTCAGCTCGCAGTGCTCCGGGTCGGCATGAAGACGTTTGATGATGGGAGTCCGGACAACGAGGTGTTCTCGTTTAGCGTTGCCGGTGGACGCGAGCTGTCGTGGGTGGACGGCGAGTACGTATATCAGCTGTTTTGTCGTACCGGAGTCCTGGCCGAAACCTGTGCAGCGATGGCAGACTCGACGATCCCGCTGTCGCTGCTGGTGTCGCTCCCGTCACCCACCGGCGGTTGACTCTGCTGTAGGACTGGTGTGGGTGGCGAACGTGGATACCCTCTGATCTTTCGACGACAGGGACCTACACATCTTCCATTCCGGCGGCTGGTGGTCGTACATCAAATATGACGAGGAACAGGATCGGCCTCGTTTAGATCGTCAACTGATGCGGCGCGTAATGGCGTATGCCGTCCCGTACCGCGGCCTGCTTCTACTCGTGTTCTTTACGATCGGCGTGATCACCTTCGTATCGCTTGTCCCCCCGCTCCTAATGCGGGATCTGATCGATACCGCCATTCCGGATGAGAACCTTGGCCGGGTTACCTGGTTGGGAATCGGGATGGTGGCGGTGCCCATCATCAACGGCATCTTTGGTGTTGTGCAGCGATGGGCTTCGGCGCGCGCCGGCGAAGGAATCATCTTCGATCTCCGCACCGGCCTTTACGGGCACCTGCAACGGATGTCCCTCGGGTTCTTTACCGCCACCCGGCCCGGAGAGATGATGTCGCGGCTCAACAATGATGTCGTTGGAGCCCAATCTGCAGTCACGGGCACCCTGGTGTCGCTGGTGTCGAACTCGCTGTCTGCGGTGGCGACGCTGACCGTGATGATGACCCTGGAGTGGCGGTTGACCCTTGCCGCGGCCGCAATTCTTCCTCTGTTCATCATCCCCAGTCGCCGGGTCGGCAAGATCCTGCGAGGGGTCACCCGCGACCAAATGGATGCGAATGCGCGGATGAACGCCACCATGAACGAGACCTTGAATCTGAGTGGGGCGCTGCTGGTAAAGCTGTTCGGTCGAACCGGCGATGAAGACGCCAAGTTTGGTGGGCACGCCAGCGAGGTACGGGATCTCGGTGTGCGGAGGGCTCTCATCGGTCGTTGGTTCTTCATGGCACTCGGAGTGGTGAGTGCCTTCGGCACGGCCCTCGTATTTTGGGTGGGTGCGGTCCTCGTGATCAGAGGGTCGCTCACCGTCGGAACGATTGTGGCCCTGTCGGCCTACCTCGTCGGGCTATATGGCCCTTTGTCTGCCCTGTCGAATGCCAGGGTCGAGTTGGCGACTTCGCTGGTCTCGTTTGAACGCGTCTTCGAGGTGCTCGATCTTCCGCGGGACATCGACGAACCTTCGACGCCGGCAACGATCGGCGAAATCGACGGGCGGGTCACATTCGACGCAGTGGCATTCGACTACGGCAGGGCTGCGTCGGCCTCGCTCGATCACATAAAGCGCTTCTCATGGCGTGCGCCGAGTGGACCCGACGTAGAGGCACCGCAAGAGATCATCGGCAGGGGTCGGGCTCTCGACGGCCTCGATTTCGACGTCGATCCCGGCCGCCTGGTCGCACTGGTTGGACCAAGCGGTGCTGGCAAGACCACGGTGACCTATCTGATCCCGCGGTTGTATGACGTCACCGAGGGCCGTGTACTCATTGATGGAGTCGATGTGCGAGATCTGTCGCTTAAGACGCTGGCGGATGCGATAGGTGTGGTGACTCAGGAGACTTTCCTCTTCCACGACACGATCGCCGCCAATCTGCGATATGCCCGGCCGGATGCAACAGACGCCGAAATGGTGGCTGCGGCGACGGCTGCAAATATCCACGACTTCGTGTCCGAGCTGCCCGATGGATACGACACGTTCGTCGGTGAGCGTGGCTATCGCCTTTCCGGAGGGGAGAAGCAACGGGTGGCGATCGCGCGGGTGATCCTCAAGGATCCGAAGATCCTCGTACTCGACGAAGCAACCTCACATCTCGACGCGCGGTCCGAGTCGCTGATCCAGGAGGCACTGGAGCGGGTGATGGCGGGTCGCACCTCCTTTGTGATCGCTCACCGACTCTCCACTGTGCTCGCGGCCGATCGGATCTTCGTGCTCGACAGGGGTCGGCTCGTCGAAGAGGGCCGTCATGGTGATCTGCTGACGAGCGGCGGTCTCTACGCCGATTTGTTCAAAACTCAGTTTGCGGCTGCCCCTGAGGCGAGCTGAAGATCATCCCATCACCCCGGGTATCGTGACGCCGTGCTCCGTCTCGTCCTCGCCGTCAGCCTGGGTCGCCTTGCCGGGTTCCTAAGTCGCCTTATCGGAAGGGGCGGTTCGGCGATTCCCGGTCTCATTGCGGGCAAGATCGATGGTGGTGTAATCGACAAGCTGGTTGCTTCTCTCCCGGGCGGCGTCGTCATCGTCACCGGGACGAACGGGAAGACAACCACCACCAAGATGCTGGTGACCGCCCTCGAGCGGAGCGGGAAGCCCGTACTCACCAATCCGACGGGGTCGAACCTGGCCAGAGGGGTAGCGACCGTTCTGATCTCTGCCTCGCGGCGTGGACGTATTCGAGGCTACGAGATGGCTGTCTTTGAGATCGATGAGGCGGCGGTGAGCGTGTTGGCTCCAAGACTCGATCCCCGCCTGGTGGTCGTCACCAACCTGGGTCGCGACCAGTTGGACCGCTACGGCGAGTTGGATACGACGGCCGCACACGTCGGAATAGCGGTCACGGCGGCAAAGCGAGCGGTGCTCAACGCCGATGATCCGGTCGTCGCTGCACTGGATGTTGGCCGCACTTCTTGGTTCGGTGCGGTTGGTGAGATCCGTCACACCATGCCGCATGATCAGGTGCTCTACGGAGACGATGGTCCCGAGGATCCGGCGGTCGAGGTCGATGGTCTGCTCGAGATCGCAGACGCTCGGGGTGACGGCCAGCGCATCACTGTTGCATTGGCTGAAACAAGGGTGGAGATCGACCTGAGAGTGCCCGGTGCCTACAACGGGTACAACGCCACTGCGGCGTTGTTGGCCGCAGCAGAACTCGGTGTCGACCCGGTCGCGGCTGCTTCATCCCTCGAGCAGATGCCTCCAGCGTTCGGACGGGGCCAGGTGATCGCCTTCAAGGATCGCCGCATCAAACTGATGCTGGTCAAGAATCCGGCCGGATTCAACCAGGCCCTCCGACTCCTCCTCGATGCTCCGGAGCCGGCCAACGTGCTCATCGCCATCAACGACAACCACGCCGATGGTCGCGATGTGTCGTGGCTGTGGGATGTCAGATTCGAGGATCTGCAGCGCACCGGACACAAGGTCGGAGCGAGCGGAATCCGGGCCGCCGACATGTCCTTGCGTCTCAAATACGCCGGGATCGAGAGCTGGTCTGAATCTGGACTCAGCGAGGCGCTCGCAAAGGCGGTGACGATGTCGAACGAGGGTGAGACGATCTACGTGGTTCCGACCTACACAGCGATGTTGTCGCTACTGGAGTTGCTGTTGCCAGGGACGGCTCGATCGGCGGCCTGGACATGACCGAGGTCGTGATTGCGCATCTCTATCCCCGCCGGATGAACATCTATGGCGACACCGGCAATGTGATCGCCTTGAGCCGGCGGCTCGAATGGCGGTCGATTCCGTATCGGGTTGATCTCGTCGAAGTCGGGACCGAGTACGACCTTCTCGATGCCGACGTGGTGATTGCCGGTGGCGGAGAGGACACATCTCAGATCAGGGTCGCGCAGGATCTCGTCGCTAGATCGGACAACGTCCGTGCGGCCGTCGATTCAGGAGTCGCTTTTCTTGTCGTGTGCGGGTCCTATCAGTTGTTCGGCCGGCGGTTTGTGGCTTCGGACGGCTCCGAACTCCCAGGGATAGGTGTCTTTGGTGCCGAAACGGTGGCGGGAGACGGTCGGATGATCGGCAATGTCGTCGTCGCGACCGAGTTCGGACGCCTGGTCGGATTCGAGAACCATGGCGGTCGCACTCTGCTGGATGCCGGTCAAACCGCTCTCGGCGAGGTGGTCAAGGGGAACGGCAACAACGATTCCACTCGTGAAGAGGGGGCGATTACGAATAACTGCTTCGGAACCTATCTCCACGGTTCGGTACTTCCCAAGAACCCGGCATTCGCTGACGAGTTGATGCGCCGCGGCATGGAACGGCGCCACGGCGGCGTGACCCTGCAGCAACTGGACGACGAGGCGGAACTCGCTGCGGCGCAGTCTGCTGCCCTGCGACCGTGACCCACTCCGGTCGCGTCAGGAGGCGATGCGTTCCGCTTCGTCGGCAACCGCGATCGCAAACTCAAGGCCGTCGGGTGACGAACGCAGCAAGTACATGGCGTCGATGTTCATCCCGGCGTCGGCGAGTTGGCGGGTCATTGCAGCAACCGACCCGGGACGGTCGGGGAGCATCGTGATGATGACTCGACGTTCTTCGAAGGTCATGCCGTGATGCTCGAGCACCCGGCGAGTGGCGGGCTCGTCGTCGACGATCAGCCGGGCGGTTCCGGTCGCATCCATCCCTATGGCGGCGAGTGCCTCGATGTTGACACCGGCCTCGGCCAGCCGTTCTGCGAGGTCGGCCAACGACCCAGGTCGATTGGCGAGGTGGACCGTGAACTCCGTCATCCTCTAACGATACGCCGATCCTGGTCGGGGTGGGTGCTGGCGTTGGCGCTGATCGGCGGATGTGGAGGCTCTGGCCCGGCTGCGGCTGAGCAGTGTGCTGATGTCGTGGCGGTCACGACGTCCGTGGGTGGGGACGGATCGCTGACATTCTCGGTCACCGTCCGATCCGATGACGTTGGGTGGGATGGATATGCGGATCGGTGGGAGGTCGTTGCCGCTGAGGCGGTGGTTGGCGAGCGGGTGTTGAGCCATCCTCACGAAACTGAGCAACCGTTTACTCGCTCGCAGGCTGGCATCGTGGTGCGGACGGACGAAGTAGTCGTTCGAGCCCACCACTCCGTCGGAGGATTCTGCGGGTCCGAGATGGTGGTCCTGCTCGACTGATCAGGTTCGATTCAGGAAGCCGATAATGGCTGCGGCGACTGCCTCTGGATCGTCCTCCTGGAGAAGGTGGCCGGCGCCGGGAATAAGTTCGAGTGGTTCGGCTCCTGGAATCGTTTCGGCGAATCGCTCACCAACCCGGGTCGTAAAGATCGGGTCCTGGTCTGAGAAGAGAACCAGTACCGGGTGCGACCATGTCGCCAAGGCCTCGCGGACCGCAAGCATCTCCGCCGCTCCGGGATCGTCGGCGGCGAGGGGGACGATCAGAGGCATCCGCCAGGCCCCGATCTTGTGGTCCGCGGTTGGGAAGGGTGCGGCATAGCCGGCAAGCACCTCGGATCCCCAGTCGCTCTCGGAAGCGTTTCGCAAGATGAACTCGATGGGGAGGTCCGGAGTCTTTTCAACGAATGAGCGCCACGCTTCGAACGCCGGTGTGACGCGACCTTGTCCGGTGAAGAGCCCCGTGTTCATGATCACGAGTCGGCGAAATCGACGCGGTCGTTCGACCGCGGTGCGGAGTCCGATGGGACCACCCCAGTCCTGAACGACTGCCGTGGCGTCTTCGAGGTCGAGCGAATCGCATAGGTCGATCATTGCCTGCACCATCCGGTCGTAGCTGTAGAAGTCCGGGTCGGTGGGTTTGTCGGATCGTCCGAAACCGGGATAGTCGGGAGCAATCACCCGGAACCCTGCCTCGACCAATGGCGGAATCACGTTGCGGTAGAGGAACGACCACGTCGGCTCTCCGTGAAACAGCACGACGACCGGGCCGACCCCCTCGTCCAAGTAGTGCAGGCGCAACCCTTCCCATTCAGCAAAATGTGGATCGAATGGGTAGTCGATCAGTGATGAGAACCGATCGTCTGGGGTCCGCAGCGTCACGGAATCTCGATCTCGCCAGTGGGGAGGTCCACCTCACCTGTGTCATCGCGGCTGGCAGCAGGCACAACGAGAACGGCACGTCCACCGTCACGCATGACGCGGGCGGACACGCTCTCCCAGTGTGACTCGTCGAACAGTTGCTTGGTGGCTCCGAGTACGACCAACTGAGCGTCCAGGTCCTCCGCGGCACTGATGATGGTGGCAGCTGGATCCTCTCCTTCGAGGAACACGGTTTCTGCCTCGATGTTGCGGTTCCGCAGGGCAGCCAGCACCGGCTCGGTGATCCGTGCCCCACGTTCACCGACGTAGCGGGCAATGATCCGGTCCTCTTCTGTGGTCCACTCCGGTGTCCCATCCGTGAGTGGGTGCCACTCCTCAGATCTGATCTCATCGAGAAAGGTGCGAGGGACTTCGATGACGGTCACCACGAAGACGGTGCTATCCGGTCCAGCCAGGTGCGCTACGAACTCGGCGACGGGCTCGGGAGTAAGCACGCCAGCGGTGGCGATGAGGATGCGCACGGTTGTGAGGTTATCGGCGACGCCATGGTTACGCTCCGCGTCCCGAGAAAAGGCGGACCGGAATGGACCTGACTGCCGAGACGGCCAACAAGGTCCTGTGGGCGATTCCGAATGTCTTGTGTCTGGTCGGTTCGCGAGCCGGAGACGAATGGAACGCCATGACCACCTCGTGGGTGACGCAGGTGGCAATGGAGCCTGTGCTGGTGGCCACCGGAGTGGACAAGACGGCACTGACCCACCGGCTCATAGAAGAAGGGCGCGCGTTTTCGATCAACCTATGGGATCGGAGTGATACCCGGCCGTTCGTCAAGTTCTCCAAACCGGCGGCGAAGGATGGGATGACGCTCAACGAGCGAGCGATTCGCGAGGGTGCGACCGGTGCTCCGGTCTTCGAAGAGGCGGCCGCCTACCTCGAGTGCTCGCTTTGGCAAGCAGTCGATTGCGGTTCACACACGCTGTTCATCGGTGAGCTTGTCGAATGCGGATTCCAGAACGGCGGTGAAGACAAGTTGATCGCCCGGATGGAAGACACCCGCATGAAATACGGCGGGGTTGCCCGCGGTGGCCACTAGGCGGGGAGGCCGACCGGCAGCGGGGGGAGTTATGAGGAGAGGCTGTGCAGCGCCCAGCTGGTCGCGGTGCGCTGGGAACGGGTCAGTGGTCGCCCGGGATGACTCCAGATGGCCGCGGCAATCTGCTCACCCGGCACGACGCCAAGTCGATCTAGGCGATTGGCCGATCCGGTGATTGCGGTCACCAGCATCGGGTAGGCAAACAGCTGTTCGCCGATTCTTCCCCGCAGGTCGTGGGCTGCCATCACGGCGCTCTTTACGGTCGTCGTGACCCGGACCTCGTTTCTATAGATCCCGTCATCACGGAGGTCTACCGGGAGTGGATCGGAGTCGATCGAGATGGTGAAGACGCCATTCGGACCAACCACGACATGATCGATGATGGCCTCGTCGAGAACCACGCGATCGATCGTTTCCCACTCGGCTGGCAACTGGAGCACCCCGGCGGCGTCGTCCGTCGCCGGCGCGGTCGCGAGAGCTAGATCCGATTCCCAGCCGTTTGCAAGGGTGATCGTTTCGGCCATGGCTCTGGATCGGCGGATCAGTGCAAGGGCTTGAGGTCACCTGATCGGGTAGCCCGGTTGGTCACTTTGGACCCAATCGGCGAATGCTTCATCGTTGGGGACGTCGCGTCCGAGGTTGGCGCAGAGAACGTAGCGATGATGCAGGAAGTCGCTGAAGGCCTGTACCGGGTCGGCGGCTCGTCGGGGGTCCAGGCTTCGGATCGAGCTCATCAGGGGCTCGAAGGCTGCGGCTCTCCAATGAATCGCACTGCTGTCGTCGGGGAGGTCACCTCGGTTGGCCCTGTAATGGGCAAGATCAGTGAGTATCTGCCTGGCTTGTTCCTCGGTTGCTTCGATTCCGGTAAGGGCGCGGAGGCGTCGGGAGTGGAAGGTTCGTCCGCCGACCGTGACGCCGATCGTGAGGCGGTGACCGCCTGCTTCCGGGTGGAGTTGGAGATCCTCGATCTCGAAGCCGAGGTCGTTGATTCGTCGGATTCGGTCGGTGATCCGGAAGCGCTCATCCAGTGCGATCACCTCGTCGTGAGTGATCTCTCGCCACAGATTGCGATACCGATCAGCAATGTCTTCCCCGAGGGCGAGGTCGGCGTGGTCGAGGTCGACGTTCCCGGCGGCGGCGATGTCTGCCATTCCCCCTGCGACATTGTCGATCATGATCGCCAGATCACTCTCGCGCTGGCCTTTGCTCAATTCGGCAACCAATTCGCTGGTCTCCGCATCGACCATCGTTACCGCGATGCGGTCGGCGTCGTATCGGTACAGAACGTTCGAAAGAGAACAGTCCCCCCAGTAGCAACCGAGCAAGTGGAGCTCTACGAGGAGGAGGGCGAATGCATCGAGCATCTGCTCGCGCCGGTCGCCGAATCCCGGTCCGGAGAGAATCTCCCTATATGAGAAGGCGTGTGGCAGATATGCGGTGATGACGGCGCCGGATTGTTCTTCATCCGGAGCCAGCCAAGGTCGTTCGATGATCCCGACGGGAATGACCGTAGGAGCGTCGAGGTCTTCAAGCCCCCGCAGGATCTCGTATTCGTGGCGCGCCGCGACCACCGACAGCTCCTTCACCGCGTAAATCCCGGACTCGTATCCAAAGAATCGAACCTCGTGGCGGGAGATCCCTTTGGGTAGATGGAGCCGTCGCGGGTGATTCCACTCGGTCAAGGGCCGATCCCAGGGAAGGTCGAGAAAATCGGGGTGGCCGCCGCGAATGCGAAGACTTGGGGCATCCATGAGCTCCATTGTGGCGCAAGGTTGGTTGGCGCGGTGTCGGCGTTCCTGGTGCGGATGAGCAGTTCAAAAAGCAGCGGTACGCTCAGCAGATGGAGGTACCCGTGCGGATCGAGGCCGATGAGTCATCCCTCGCTGTGTCGTGGGACGACGGACCGACCGATGTCATCGCGGCGGAGACCCTGCGGGCGGCGTGCCCCTGTGCTGCATGTCGAGAGCCCGAGGGGGTCGAGCGCATCGAACGACTGCTCAGCGGCCTGCTGGCGGTGACGATCGGCGATGTGGCCACCGTTGGTGGTTATGCGCTTTCGATCGGATTCGGGCCCGACGGCCATGCCACGGGGATCTTTCCTTATCCGTTGTTGAGATCCCTCGGGGCGTCGGCAGAGTGAGAGAACCAGATCTGGTGCCGCCCCGGACTACGACGACGTCGCAGTATCTGCTCGATCGATCCCTGGCGACTTTGCGCAGTGCGGCAATCGACTGGTCGGTGCGGAGCCTGGATGATCGCATCGCCGACCTGGCGACAATTCGGGCCAAGACGGCGGAGGCCGCTCCGGATTTAGTCGCAGACGCAGTACGCGCCAAGGGCATCGGTCGGGAGCTGGCAGGAGAGGAGTGGGTTGCCGGGCCCTTGCCGGTGTTGCGCACGACGCGATTCCTCCAGCGCACGCTCGAAGGCATACGGCGTGGCGCCGAGGTCCCGCTTCCCGATTCAGCGATCAGGGAGTTGCCGGATGGTCAGGTGACGGTTGACGTGCTTCCCGGCGACGGCTGGGATCGACTGCTCTATCCGGGCTGGAAGGCGTCGGTTCGGATGGACCCCGCCATTGGACGCGGCCAGGCGCGGCACCACTTGGGGGGGATCCATACCAAGCCGGAGACGGCCACATCGGCGGTTGCCGTCGTTCTGGGCGCCGGGAACGTCTCCAGCATTGCCCCTCTCGACCTGGTGCAGAAACTGTTCGTCGAGGGTCACGTGGCGATGCTCAAGTTCAACCCGATCAACGATTACATAGGCCCATATATCGAGCACGCTTTCTCGGATTTGATTGGTGCAGGCTTCGTCCGTACTTCATACGGCGGTACGGATGTCGGCAGTCACCTGGTGAACCACCCCGAGGTCGACGAGGTGCACATCACGGGCTCTGAGAAGTCGCATGACGCAATCGTTTTCGGTGCCGGAACCAAGGGCGTCGCCCGCAAAGCAAAGAACGAGACGGTGCTGAAGAAGCGGATCACAAGCGAGCTCGGCAATGTGAGTCCTGTGATCGTCTTGCCCGGTCAATGGGACCGGCGCGAAATCTCGTATCAAGCCGAGAATGTGGCAACCCAACTGCTGCAAAACGCCGGTTACAACTGCACTGCGACAAAGGTGGTCGTGCTGCCGGAGGCGTGGGGCCAGCGTGAAGAGTTCATGGAGTTGGTCGGCGACAAGCTTGCATCCCGACCAGACCGCAAGGCCTATTACCCCGGATCGATCGAGCGGTATCGCCGCGTCGTGGAGGCGGGGGGAGCCGTACGAACCTACGGCAGTTCCGCCGATGGTCTTCCGCCGACGATCGTCGATCTCGATGCGGAGGCCGACCACCCGGCCTTTGCCGAGGAGGCGTTCTGTCGGGTAATGGCGTCGGTCACGCTGCCTGGTGTGGATGCACCCGACTTTCTGGCCCGCGCCGTCGAGTTCTGCAATGACCGACTGCGGGGATCGCTCAACGTGACGTTGCTGGTCGACAAGGCCACGCTGAAGGCCAATCGGCAGGTCGTAGAGCGTGCCATCGACAATCTTCACTACGGGACGGTCGGGTTGAACGTTTGGGCCGCAGCCGGGTTTCCGCTCGGAGTCACCCCATGGGGTGCGTTCCCTGGCCACACGCTTGATGACATCGGCAGTGGTCTTGGCTTCGTCCACAATGCCCGGCTGGTAGATCGGCCACAGAAGACGATCATCAGGGCTCCTTTTGTGCTCGTGCCCAAACCGGCGTGGTCGGTGTTCCACCGCCGGTCCTCTGCTGCTTTGCGCAAGGCGACGCGGTTCGAGGCCGATCCAGCTTGGTGGAAGGTGCCCGGACTTCTCGCCTCTGCGATGCGGCCCTAGGCGTCGCGTCGCTTGGTTGCGTAGGTCGAAGGACCGTTGGCCGCTGCGTTCAGTATCGGCGGGCCCGGATCAGGTCGCCAGAGAACGCTGCGCCATTCCGTTGAGGAGTTCGAGCACAACCCGGTTTGCCAGCAACGCCGTTATGTCGGCGTTGTCGTACGCAGGGGCGACCTCGACGACATCGGCTCCGACGACGTTTAGCTCGCGGCCAAGTCTTCGGACTGTGTCGAGCAGCTGGCGCGACGTCAAGCCGCCGGGTTCTGGAGTTCCTGTTCCAGGTGCCGCGCCGGGATCCACCACGTCGATGTCGACCGACACAAACACTCCTTTGGCCCCTGCTGCGGCGTGGTCGACAGCCTCGTCCACGACTGCGTCGAGGCCGCGGGAGCTGATTTCGCTCATGAAGAACGACTTCATCCCACGCTCACTCATCCACGCAACAACGTCCGGGGGAGGCCAATAACCCCGAAGACCTATCTGGACGAAGCGATGGCCTGGGACCGCGCCCGAATCGATAAGGCGCCTCATCGGCGTGCCGTGGCCGTCGAGCTTGCCGTAGTGAGTTTCTCCCGTATCGGCGTGAGCATCGAAGTGGACGAGTGCGACGTCACCGTGTCCGATGACGTCGGCGACTCCACCGGCGTTGGGGAACGTGATCGTATGGTCGCCACCAAGCACCAACGGGATCGCGCCGTGACCCGAAATCGATGCGACCGCGTCGCGGATTCGTTTAATGCTCTCGTCCATGTATCCCGGGACCACGTGGACGTCGCCGATATCCACGACCCCGAGTGTCGCTAGTGGATCGATCCCTGTTTCGAGATGGGGCCGAGCGCCGTCGGGATCCAAATAGTCGGCATCCCGGATCGCCTTGGGCCCGAATCGTGCTCCGGGCCGGTTGGTGGTGCCGAGATCGAAAGGGGCTCCGACGATGACGACACCGGCTTCTCCAAGGTCGTCGAGGGTTCTCTTGGGTACGCCGACGAACGATCCGCGGGCGCCGTACGAGAAGGCGTCGAAGCTTGTCACCTGCAGGAGGCTATCGGCCGGTGTTACGTCGGTCGAATACTCTGCCGGTCAGCAACGTTGACGGGAGCACATGGATATCGCAGTAAACCTCGTCGAGAGCTACCTCCGTCTCAACGGCTACCTGACGCTGAGCGAATTCGATGTGCAGGCTCGACGTGGCGACGGCGGGTTCGACACCATCACTGATATCGACATCATGGGGATTCGATTCCCTGGTCCGGTGTATGCCGGTGATCCCCACGATGCTGATGACAGCCACCTCCTCTTGCTCAACGATCCTGCCCTGTTGCTCGAGGACGGTCAGATCGATGTCATCATCGGTGAGGTAAAACAGGGCGAAGCCGAGTTCAATCCTGGTATCAGAAGACACAAGGTCCTTCACTCGATTCTGCGTAGGGTCGAATGGCTGTTTGACGGCGGGATTGATCGCGTCGTCGATGATTTGGGCGCCCGCCAAATCTGTGAGGCGCCGGCGCGCGGGGGAGGGACGATCAGGGTGCGACTGGTGGCTTTTGGACAGGCAACCGAGACGGGTCTGCACACCATCACTCACAGTCACATCGTCGAGACGCTCATGGGCTTCTTCGACGGCGTCGACGACGCTTTTCGCCCGGTGCAATTCAGTGATCCGGCACCCGCCATGCTGAGCCTGCTTCTCAAGAGTGGATTCGAAATCAACATGGGTGACCAAGATTCAAAGGGGTGACCCGCTCGTGATTGAACGCGGGTATCAGAGGTGAGACGTCTGATGGGAGTGCTCGTACCGGTTACGCCCTGCCCGATACCTGGCTCTTTCGTACACTCGTGACTGAGAGCGGGTGAGTGATGAATAGAAAGACCGTCCTGCAGCTCTGGGCCGAAGCCAACGAGCGGACCGAACTGATCGCCGCCCAGCAGCTTGCCGAGGAGATCGAATCGGGCGAGATCCTGCTCCTCGACGTTCGTGAGCCCGTCGAGATCAAGGGACAGGGAACGATTGCTGGGTCGGTTGCGGTGTCCAGAGGTGTGTTGGAGTGGTGGGCCGACCCCGACAGTCCGTTCTTTCGACCCGGTGGGCGGTTTGGCGACTTCGACCGGCGGGTGGTGACCTTCTGCACCGGTGGAGGCAACGGAGCCTTTTGCGCAGTGGCCCTCCAGGAACTCGGATACCGTGATGTGGCCACTCTCGAAGGCGGCTACTCCGCCTGGGTGGGGGCGGGCCTGTCGACAACGGGCGTCTAGGAGCCGGCGGCCCGTTACCGCGTCGAGAAGGGGCCACAAGGCCCTGAAACCTCTATCCACCTCGCCTTTACGCTGACGCGGGTCGATTCCGGGGGTTCCGTCATGCGTCGCTTTGCCGTCACGATCGCCATGCTGCTGATCATCGCCGCCTGTGGTGACGACGGCGTCGGGGACACCGTCATTCCTTTCGGAACCGCGAGGCCAACGACAACGGCGGCTCCGACGACCGCCGCCTCAATCGTGGCGACCACCGTCGTGCCGGCCTCGATCGCTCCGTCAACGACGGCGGACACGACAACGGCTCCAGCCTCACCTCCCACCCCTGCGCCACATCCCGAGACCGTGGCTCCCACGGCCCACGACTCCTTGCTCGACTTCTTTGACGCCGCTGTACGGCTCGACGTGGAGATCAGCGAAGCCGCCATGCTCTTCAACGCCCAATGGGATGCCGCCGCGGGGACCCTGGGCGCCGGCGCCCGCACCGCGATCGACGACCTGAGCGCCGCTCCGTTGGAGCCGTTCATCCCTGCCGGGCTTTCGCCCGATCTCGAGATCGCCGTGCTGGCGGTATTCGCCGACCTCGACAGCCGGGTCGCCGCCCTTGCCGGCGGCGCCCGCTCTCCCGGCGACGAGGAGTACGCCAGGATCTGCCTCGGGTACGGAGGAGAATCGGCAGGCCGTTTCGAGGAGGATCTGGCCACCGCCTGGGCGCTGGCGTTCATGGAACCGCCACCGACGGCGGCACCGGACTCCGAGAATGCCGGGAGGCTGGCGGTACAGCTGAGCCTCATCGGCCAGGGGGACTGGGGCTGCGATTCCTGCGGCGGCGTCAGCTATGACGGCCCGTTGGAGGTGGACTGGGAGGGCCGGACCATCCTCGGCACCGTCGATTTCGAAGCAACCTTTACCGGATCATCGTGGGAGATAACGATCAACGCCTGTTGAGGCCGCTATGGGATTGGCCGGTGGCCCTAAGGTCGCGAAAAGTCGCGTTCAAGTTCGACCGCCGAATTCGCCGAAGCTGTGGGTGGAGCACCGTCTGCGTTGGGGCGGTCCCATGAGCTTGCGAAGGTGGATTCCTATGCGTCGCTCTCCGGGGCCCGTTCTCCCGATGGCGGGTTCGGAAACAGTCGACCGGCGAATGGGAGAAACGATGGACGGCGCAGTGCGAAAAATCGTGACCCTGGTTGGCTCTTTGAGCCTGGTGGCTCTCCCGTTGACCGCCTCGGCAGACGAGGGCAGCGCAGGGGATCCCGCTCCCACCGATGATTTGCAGTTGGTGTACTACTACGAGAGCACCCTTCAGTCGCTGCTCTACGGCTTCTTTGCCCCCGATGCCGACCCGGATGCGTGCACTCCCGTCGATACGACCGATGCCGATGGCGAAACTCCCGCCGCCGAGGGTGAGACAACTGCAGTTGGTGGCGAGACCACCGTGGGATCGTCGGAGTGCGAGGTGCTCCCCATCGAGGGCTCCGGCGACGAGGTGAACCATGGGTCCTTCCTTTCGGCGTTTATCAAGGCGGTCAAGGCCAGCTTCGAAGGTGACACGCCGTTTGGCCATTACGTAAGGGAGTTCGCTCAATCGGATCTCGGTAAGTCTGAGAAGTCTGAGAAGTCTGAGAAGTCTGAGAAGTCTGAGAAGTCTGAGAAGGGATCAGATGACGCCGAAGACGCCGACGGCGACGATGGTCCCGGTTCCGACAAGGGCAACAATGGCAACGCTCACGGCAAGGGCAAAAAGGGCTCCTGACCCTCTGCCCGGCGCTTGAGACGTCAAGCGGCGATGCCGAGCGGATCACTCCACTGGCGACGGTCAGTCGACGCGGCGGGTCGATCGACCCATCAAGAAGGCGCCTCCGATGACTGTCGCCAGTAGTGCTCCGAGGAGCACCCAGAGAACGGGGGAATCGCCACCGTCGTCGACAACCGGTGCCACCGTGGTTGCGGGTGTCGCCGTAGTTGTCGGCGCCACGGTTGTAGATGTAGCCGCCGCCGTGGTGGTAGTCGACTGAGTGGTGGGTGGTGCGGCCGTTGTGGTTGTCGTAGCGGCCGTGGTTGTGGTTGTCGCCGCAGTCGTGGTCGTCGTCGGTGGTGGATTGGTGACTTCGAACGACGTTGTAAAACTCGATCCCATATCGCCGTCGAACTCGAGGGGATGACTACCCACCGGCATAAAGGCAGGAACGGTCCACGGCGCCGAGAAGTCGCCGTTGCTATCTGTAGTCACGTACTGGAGATCGCCACCAAAGAAGATCTCGATCGTCTCACCCGGCAGCCAACCCGATCCGGAGAGGGTCACCATCGCGTTGATCGGAGCCGAAGGCGGGTTCGCCGAGGCGGTGGCTGCTCCGGCGAGGGCGCTTCCGGCGGCACCCAGCACCATGGCGACAGCTGCCGCAGTCACAATCCAACGTCTGTTGGTCATTGTTCTCCCCACCGTCGGTATGGACACGCTACTCCTGGGGTGCGTGGCGTGTCTGGCCGGTTGCCGATGCCGAATGGTGCCGCACTAGCCTGACTGCGTCTTCCTGGGAGGAGATCTAAATGCGATTCAAGACAATGACAGCGATTCTGCTTGCCCTGGCTCTCGTAGCCGCGGCCTGCGGAGATGACGATGCTGCGGACGGCGACGGTGGAGACGCCGGCTCGTGCGCGATAGCTGATCTGAACCTGGTTACGGCGGATACTCTGACCGTGGCCACCGGCGAGCCGGCTTTCCCGCCATGGGTGAGCGGTCCCGACGGTGCCAACTTCGACGATCCGGCGAGTGGGACTGGGTTCGAGGCTGCCCTCGTATATGCCCTTGCCGCGGAGATGGGCTTCACCGATGACCAGGTCACGTGGGTGCGAACCGGCTTCGACGAGGCCATCGCCCCGGGTCCGAAGACGTTCGACTTCAACTTGCAGCAGTATTCGATCACTGAGGCACGCGAAGAAGTCGTCGACTTCTCCGATCCGTACTACACGACGGCACAGGCATTGGTTGCCTTCCCGGACTCGGCAGTGGCCGGGGCCACCAGCCTGGCGGACCTCAAGGGTGTCAACCTTGGCGCCCAGATCGGTACCACCAGCCTCGACTTCATCGAGGACGTCATCGACCCCGACAACCAGGCCGCGGTATACGACACCAATGTCGATGCCAAGTCGGCGTTGGATGCGGGACAGATCGACGGCATCGTCGTTGACCTGCCGACCGCGTACTACGTGACTGCAGTCGAGATCGAAGGCTCGGTCATCGTGGCCGAATTCGAGGCTGCTTCGGCTGCGCCCGACGAGTACGGCCTGCTGTTTGCCGATGGCAACTCGTTGGTGGGCTGTGTCAATGAGGCGCTGGACACTCTGCGAGATGGCGGCGCGCTGGCAGCGCTCGAGGATGAGTGGCTCGTTTCGGCGGGTGGGCTCGTCTCGATCTCGGGGTAGGTGAACTCGAACTCAATCGAGGAGGTCGAGCGTCGGGGCCCACAGGCTTTGTGGCCCCGGCGCTCGCCTCATTCACGTGAGGAGGGTGCTCGCGGTGCGCTGATCGCCGCCGCCTCCACGGTCATCGTCCTGGGCTTCATCCTGTGGGTCGTGCTCACCTCAGAGGCGTGGCCCAAGGTTCAGCAGCAGTTCTTTAGCTGGTTCCACTTCAAGGAAAGCTTCCCCGACGTCGCCTCTGGCTTCTGGCTCGACATAAAGATGTTCGTGGTGGCCGAAGCTCTGATCCTCACCATCGCCCTCGGGGTTGCAATGATCCGGGCGTTGCGCGGACCGGCCTTCCTGCCGCTGCGCATCATCGTTGTCACCTACATCGACTTGATCCGCGGCCTTCCGATCCTGTTGCTCATTCTCCTCATGGGATTCGGAATACCTTCGCTCCAGCTGCCGGGTGTAACCAACAGCGCCCTGTTCTGGGGAGTGACGGCCCTTGTCCTTAGCTATTCGGCATATACCGCCGAGGTGTATCGGGCCGGGATCGAGTCCGTGCACGAGAGTCAGAGGATGGCGGCACGTTCGATCGGGCTCACCCAAGGGCAGGCGTTGCGCCACGTGATCGTGCCGCAGGCGGTGCGCAACGTCATCCCGGCGCTGCTCAATGGATTCGTGAGTCTGCAGAAGGACGTCGCCTTGGTGTTTGTGCTCGGGGTGAGAGAGGGTTTGCGTGAGGCCGACATCTACAACGCCCGCACGTTCAACTACACCAGCTACATCGCGGCCGCCGTCCTGTTCCTCCTGGTGAGCGTGCCTGTGGCAAGATTCACCGATTGGTACACCGAGCGCGATAGGCGTCGCAAGCAAGCGATGAGTTCCTGATGGCAAAGCTCTCGATCCGAAATGTCGGTAAGGCCTTCGACGGCAAGGTCGTCCTGCGGGATGTGGACCTGGAGGTCTCGACTCACGAGGTCGTTTGCCTGATTGGCTCCTCGGGATCGGGCAAGTCGACACTGCTCAAGTGCATTGATCTGCTGGTTCCGATCGATGCGGGTGAGATCGTCCTCGACGGGGTCGATATCACCGCACCGGGCGTCAATCCGAACCAGGTGCGTCAAGCGATGGGGATCGTGTTTCAGGCGTTCAATCTGTTCCCCAACATGAAGGTGATCGACAACATCACGCTTGGTCCGCGCAAGGTGCACGGAATAGGCCGTGCCGAGGCAGAAGAGCGCGCCCTTGAGCTTTTGGATCGGTTTGACCTCGTCGAAAAGGCACGGGCCTACCCGGGCCTTCTGTCGGGTGGTGAGCAGCAACGCGTTGCCATTGTGCGGGCGTTGGCCGCCGATCTACAGATCATGCTGTTGGATGAGGTGACTTCGGCTCTCGATCCGGAACTCGTCG
>Ga0255048_10001223_pt1 | contig 18397 bp, 25 predicted proteins | sample JV7_2_2_MG_FD_183619 | JGI IMG/M metagenome (GOLD analysis project Ga0255048, IMG submission 183619) | Seawater microbial communities from Jervis Inlet, British Columbia, Canada - JV7_2_2 | ecosystem: Environmental > Aquatic > Marine > Inlet | place: Canada: British Columbia | collected 2016-10-06
GGAGGAGGAGCTAAGTCTTGTGGACCTGCAAGTATGCCCCCTAACATAGCTTCGATAGGAATTACTGAAGGATACACAGAACTAGCAAGTGCTTCTGTGGGTAATGTTTGGCTACGGTTAGTTTGAGCTAAAGGGTGCGATTCGTCAGGAATAGTAGATACACCTTCGCCCGCACCTCCTCTACGCCTTATGAAATCTAGAAGAATATCGATGAATCTGGGTGAACTTAGATGGGAAAATTCATCTTCTACAGTCATTCCCGGTCTGTTTACATTATCAGGCATCTTCGTATTCCTAGACTAAAGGTTGGTAAGTATTACGTCTTATCAGTTGCGACCATAGTTTTAGAGCAGCTTCTCTTCGGGCATTATAGTCATCTACCCCCAGGAGATATCTATTCTGAGGTAAGTCTGTAGGACGGTACGAAACTTTACCACCCCTAGGTGCGTTGACTCTTCCAAGCCTAGGGCCAGAAAGAGGTACAGGTGGTTCGTATTCTCCTACTCCCCCTAGCTTACCCCCAAAATCTTTAAAATCACTCCATATTGTTTTTTTCGTAGCATATGGGTTTTGACCGGGGAACTTATCAGCATGATCCCCTCGTATAGAATCAGGACCAAACATTCTTTGACTGGCATACTTCGGATTTGTCTCGTAAGGGTTGTATCTTTTCTGCATGGAAAAGTAGCCGGGATCAAAGATTTTCGGTGCGGAGTTAGAATAAGCTCCTAGACTTAAACCACCACCGCCATAGTCTACCCCACCTAGTGAGAACATCTACTTATCTCCCGCTTCAAGTTTTTCCACTTTTCTGGCTAACTCTTGAACAGCTTTGGTAAGTGTGCTGACTACTCCCATAACATCTACCATTTGTACTGCGCTACCGTCCTTAATCCCTTGCACATACTCAGGCATCACCTCTTGCAACTCGTGAGCTATAAACCCTGATGTATGCTTTGTACTCAGCCCTAGACCTTCTTTGTAGTTATAGGACTTGGGGCTAAGTGCGTTAATTTTATCCAAAGCTCCGTCAGGTAGTTCTTGAATGTTCTCTTTAACACGGTAGTCAGAAGGTATTAGGCTGGCGATAGTTCCAATAGTACCTGCTGCTTGCTGGAACGGACTTGGACCAGCAAAAGCCTGACCTTGCGTACCAGAACTGCTCTGCGTAAACTGCGTCTGACTGCCCAGACCTGCCAAGCCGCCTAGTAAATTGGTCAAGGTCACAGCCTGGGCTCTACGAGCTTCCTGCTCTTGCTGTACAAGCCTAGCGTCATCTGCCAATCTAGCACGATCTCTAGTTTCCACATCCTTGCCTACAGATTCTAGCAGGGCTGATGGCGTTGTTGCAGCTTGCAAGGCTGTTTGACCTAGCCCCGGAACATCTGATATTGCTGCTGTTCTACGAATTTCAGCATCTTTCAGGGCAGTTGCTAAAGCGTTTCGCGTAGATTCTTCTCTCTGACGTTGCTGTAAGGTTTCCAGTTCACCCAAGGCTGTACTGCCTAAACCGAATTGTCCAGCCTGTATAGCTTGATTCTGCGCTAATAGCTTATCACGCTCTGTCAGGGATCGTGCCTCGTCTGCTATCACACCTCTCTCAGCTTGGAAAATCTGGTCTTGGAAGGGGTCACTCAGGGCTGTGTTCAAGCGGTTTGCAAATACATTTGTAAACGCATTTGTAAATCCCGGTATCACGTTTTGTGCCAAGTTTGTATAACCTTCCCTAGCAGCCAGTGTTTGAGCAGAATCTTCAGGGACCAAACTCTGTCTGAACAACTCAGGAGTAGCTCTAAACTCGTTTACCAATTCAGGTAGTTGTTCCTTAATAAAAGGTATGACCGGCTCAAAAGGCTCAATCTTACTTGACCCTGATGACTGCGACTGACTAGGAACATTCACCACTGTTGTTTTAGGTTTAAATATACTGCCCATTTTATAGCCTCTTGTATATAGTAATATTACTAAAGTTGTACCCCAAAGGTTTCAAACGCCTCTCCCAACCTTTTCTACCGACAATCTCAGAAAACTCGTAACCGCATTGCTTATAGAAGTTCTCTACTTTTGGAATAAAATCCATAAAATTAAGCTTACCCGCAAGAGCCTCTGTGAATATACCTTTAATCCTAGGATATTCAGCAGCACCTATAACAAAACATCCTACAATATCGCCACTCTCGTCAGTCGATATCCATAGATCAGATTCACGGTTAATAATTCTATTGATAATATCTTCTGTGGTTACTAAATCTTTGTTGTTTGCCTCTACTGATTCTTCTATAAATTCCCAACAATGAGATACATTAAATTTAAACTCTGAGTGATCTGGATTTACTTTCTTATAGCTTAACCCATGCTCCAGCGGCGTTGTAAAAGTATATTCCTTCTCCTGTACCACCGGGGTTCCAGCTTGTGCCATCAGCATATCGGATATCTCCTTGATAGGGCTTGTCTGGTTCAGCGTAGACAACTTCTAAGTGACCATCTCTTGCTATGTCCAGAGATGTCTTTATCTGTACTAAGGTATTATCCAGATAGCGAGATATCTCCACAGGATTAGACGGTGCCGTAGATGGATTAAACTTTGGATAGTCCCTACTCATCTACTTGACACTACTTCGGACTCTAGTGTAAACCCTGATACAGAGAATGATGTATCCACATCGCTCTCGAACTTTACTGCTATGTACCTACCCTTAATTTTACAATCTACCTTGTTATCCGCACCTATAGTATAGGTCACTGGGTCAGCATAGGAAACTCCTTCAAAGGCGTTGAACTCTGACCCTACACTTATCTTTACCGTACCTGTACCGCTTATCCGTGGGTACATTCTACTTATCTTTTTTACAGCATCTGTTCTACCAGAGTGTAGCCCTATGCGTTCCAATGTTGTAGTAAAGCTGGTACCGTCAAAGGTAGTTCCTGAATCTGCAAGGTAAAGCTTTGTTATATTAGTACCGCACATAAGTAGCGAATCAATAGATGGATTATATTCTTGTTGCGCCCAAGCTAGAGTACTGCTGTTCCAAGTGTTTGTTGCTGCCGTCCAAGTATTTGTCAGTGCCGGGTTTACCAACCCCTTCCCTATAAAGTTTACATTTGGTAGCTCCCTTGTAGTCCAAGTATCGTCCCGGTAGTTCCAGATCAGTGCCTTGTCTGGGAAACCGTTTGTTGCGTTGGTCTTGGGGTAACATATCCAAACCTCATTTTTAATCTTGTTGTGCGTAAGGAACGTCTTACCAAAGTTTGTGGTATCAATTTCTGAGAACAAGAGTGTCTTCATCTTGTCATCAATAACACTTACAAGGGAGTTACCGTTGTGTACTATCACATCGTCAGTAGACATCAAAACGTGCCTACCATCCCCTAGATCTACTACAGCATCTCTGGCAAATAACCCTACGTCTTTAAACTTATCTCTTATGTTAAAGATAAAAGTACCGCCGACATACTGCAACGAGTAGATACTATCTTCTTTGTAAACAATAAGCTCGTCGCCTAGTTGAACGGCGTTAAGCAAATGCCCCTTTGTACCACCTATGGTAACTTCGGCTGCTTCTGAGGCGGTGCTACTAGTGACCCAAGTGTTCGTACCGTTAGTGGCTGCACCTTCTGGTATGGCATCGCTCCACCTGATTGTGTAAGGTTTTTCCGTACCACTGTCGGTCATATTCAGAGCTATAAGGTGGTTCTTAAACGGAACGATAGTCTTGCAACGCAGTGTTGAGGGCCAATCAGGCAAGTCCGTAAACAGAGACCCCGCCTGTGTAAGACTTTGCGGTATATCAATACCGTTATTTACAACTAGCACACCACCTAGAACATCACCCTGCCAGTTATTAGTCGTACTTGCTATGGTAGTATATGCACCACTGGCACGAGTAACAACAGCATGGGTAGTTCCTGTGATCTTATGTAGAGTAGTTAATCCGCCATATATCCACAGAGAATTAGCACCTTGTACAAAGTTAATTGTCCAGTACGGGGCCACAGTTGGCGTACCTAGTACCTGCGAATGCCCTGTAATCGTAGATGCAGTCTTGTCTGTAAATCTAGCGTTCAGTACATTGCTAAAATAGTTAGGGGGCATATCATACGGAGACAAATCTGTATTGAAGCTAAATCCAGTTTGTTGTCCGTTTATATCAAATAATTCTTTAGGCATTAACCAGAACCAGTAGTTGTAATAGGAGGCCAAGAAGTAGATTCGTATTCTTGCAGCGAAACGTATACTGGATCGGCTGCTGTACTATCTTCCATAAAAATATTACCGCCCGATTCCTGTATTAACGTCCAATTCTCTGTAACCCAATTAGTCTCAGGCACTATGTACCCCTCCTTACTAATCTACCGGGATCTCCCTGTACCTGCATAGTCATTACTGTCCCACCGTATCTAGCCTTGTCCTCAGCCTCTGTAACATTTGCTAATGCTGACGCATATAATGTTTCAAATCTAGTTAATTGCTCAGTATCGTTAAGAAATACAGCACCCTCTCTGCACGATCCGAATAAGTATAGATCAGGAAACTCTGCGAGGATATCGTTTGTTAAGTTACTATCGGATAAGGTTACAAGTTTTCTAAAGTAGTTGATCCCTATTGTATATACAGCATCTGGTGTAGGGTATAGCTTGATATTTTTTCCAAGATTAGTATACGCTCTGGGGAACCCGGTTACTACTCCACCGTATTCTCTGGTACCGGCTTCGGGAGATAGATAACTCAACGCTCGACTATCACTAGTAGTATTGTAAGTTATATTACGAAGTTCTATCAAATCTGAGGGTAGGTCGTAAAACTCCGTACTAGCAGTAGTAGACGTAGTAGATCGTACTAAGTTTACTCTTACTCTCAAGTCTCTGTTCAACCTTGCCTCAGTCAATGTGATAAAATCTGGGATAGTTGCAGTAAGATCATCCCGCTCTAAATAATTAGCAATACTTGTTTTCAAGTCTGTAAACGTGGCTAGGCTCACTTGCTAAATCCTGCTGTTGTGAGTACGCAGATACGCATACTCTGGATCGTTTAAAAGTTGTTTAACCTTGGGCATATGGTCCTTGTTCATAACATCTATGCCTAGCTCAGTCTTCCACTTCTCTATAATAATAAGAGGGATGCTGGCTACTTTACGCATACCTAAAGGACCACCTTCCGTACCATACATGGAATCGCCGTTGATTTCCTTCTTGTTCAAATCCAAGAGAGGTTCTACATCCTGAACAGAGTGTATTACAGCCTTGTCCTCTGTATGATCGTACCTGAAACTTCTTTTAATAGGCTCTTTCACTTTAATTCTCCAGTGGCTTCAAAGTGGGAGAGGCCACTACAGCCCCTCCCTCTGAGTTAAGCAGTCTAGGTAAGATCGTAAACTGCGCCAAGTCCCTTCTCGTTGTCCACCTGCAAAGTGTACTCAGCGATGATAGCACGTTGCTCACCATCAGAAGTACTAGCTACTTCGCGTGTAGTAAACGGGCGCAAGTAAGCGATCTTGTAGTACTCAGGATCAAGAAGCCATACTTCCCTAGCCCGTTGGAAACGGTTAGGAACAACAGCCATCTCACCAAAGTCGGATACATATATATCCATACCACCGATTATACGTTGATCGGCAGTGTCGGTCCAGTTAGAAACACCGCTTGCTCCGCCTACACCTACAAAGCTAGAAAACGTCTGCTTCTTCGATGGAGCCATCATCAAGTACTTGGTGTCTGCACCATTATTATAGGCAAGCAAGATCACAGCTTTCAAAAGAGCTTCCGTGAAAGCACGTTGCGTACCGTCAGTACGAACAGCACCTGCACCAGCAGTGCCAACTGCCGTACCACCAGAGCCAATACTAGCGTTGGTAGTTACCCACGCAGGAAGACTTCCAAGTTTACGCACTGTGCCAATTGCGGCCATAGCAGTTTTACCTTGATTGGTGCCAATCAAAGTTGATTCCATATCGCGTTTAAGCTCTTTAGCCCGTTTGGACATCTGGTAAGCAAGTTCTTCCTTACGACCAGCTTTCGATACAGCATCCAGAGTGCCAGAAACTATAGTAGTTTTCAAGCTTATCTGGGCAATATTGCCAAGACGGGTTGTTGCGGTAGGCGTGGCAGCAGTAAGTGTCGCACCTTCCTCGTTAAAGTTATTAACAGCAGCAGCGGTAAGAGCATCGGTCTGCCACTCGTGATTTACAGCAGTTGCATCAGTTCTGCCGCCCATCGTCATAAATGGGGTATCTGTCGGAGAAATGTCGTAGATAACATTCTCCAAATCTTCACGTTCACCTTTAGCTGTAAAGGTTACGTAAATGCCTGTCGGTTGTGCCATGATTGGCCCTTTCTTTCAAAGTTAAAGTTTACACATAATCAAGAAAGACACTCGCACCATCACGAACATGACCAGTCTTTCTGAGTCTATCTCGTTTAGCTGTTAAAGCTTTTCGAGATCTTTGTTTTTTCGACTCAGGTGTTCCCGCTTTAACAACTTTGGGAACGGGTTTACTAGCTTTCTTCGAGGTTCCTTTAGTGGCCTTATCCTGTAGCATGGATTTATATAAAACCATTACTACACGATGATCTGTAATGCCATCAACATCCTCTTTAGAGAATCCCAAATCTTTCATGGCATATTCTCTAAGTTGGTTTTTAACAGCAGGGTCAGCATACTCAGGAAGTGCTTGCACAAGCTTTTCAGCTTCAGTAGTAACGTGTTTCTGCAAATGATCTGCATACTCTTGTTGCTGCTGTTGCTGTACTCTGGACTGTTCCTGCTGTACTTGTTGCAGTTTATCCTTAGCATCTTGCAACTCCATACGCTTTTCCATGTACTCCATAGGGTCAGATTCTTTCAACTCTTTCCAATCGACATTGTTGAATTTCTGAAGTTCCATATTTTGAAACTGGGAAGCGTTTTCCAAGACCTGTGTATACTGCGATCTTTCCTGCTGAACGGCACTCAAGTTCGCCTCGTAGGTTTTCCTCTGTTCTGCTAGTGACTGAGATTTTCTCGTATAGTCCGATTGTCTTTGGTAGCCATTTCGGAGCTCGTCAAGACTGACCTCAAATTCCTCACCGTCAACTTTGACACTGTAGGAAGGCGGGGTTTCTTCAGGAACTTCCTCAACTTCTACCTCTTCTTCAGAGACTTCATCGGAATCCTCTTCTGCTAAAAGTTCTTCAGCGTCCGTTTCTTCTTCCGTAGTCTCTACTGATGCTGGTTCAGGATTAGTGTTTTCCTCACTTCCAAACATGACATCAAACATACTAAGTTGCGGATCTTTGACTTCCGCCGTATTTTCTTGCGGATTGGTCTGATCTTCACTCATTTTTATTTACCCTTCTTTATGGATTTCTGGATTTTCAATCTTATCATTTTGTACTAAAGCGTTTAGGTCTTCTGTGATAGAACGCAACGCATCTAGTCTTAGCCAACAAGATTCTCGAATGTCAAACGAATCTGCTAATTTCCATTCTTGGATAATACTATTTTCCATATTTGAAAGTAATTCTTGGAATACTTCGTTGGTTAAAATAATACTAGCCTGAGCAGCACGTTCTCTGGTATTCATTAGTACTTGCTATTCCCCATGATATCGCCTTTATAGTAGCGATTACCGTGTGGTTTCATACTTGGGAAATTAGTATTGCCGGTATTACCGTGAGGTAACTTCCGATTGCCTACTGATTTGGCAGGACTTTTTCCGCTATACTTCATTGTTCTTATTTCCTTTCACAGCATTTACAAGGGTTATTTTCGAGGCACTCGCAAGGGTTGCAAGTACAGTCTGGGTTATCGCACTTAGAGTAGTAGTCCTCCATTGGGGTAGGGTAGCTCATGTTTTGATTAAGAAGTTAATAGGTTGGTAGCTAAGAGTAGTAGCCTCTGTTCCTATGGCTTTTGTCTGAGCAGTTCCTAGGCTAAAGCTGCCGCCAACTCCTATCGGTATAGAGGGCGTTGTATAATTTGGTACTAAAAAGTCGCTACCAGAAGTTCCAAATACTACTCCTATCACAGCATACAAGGCAGAATATGTTGAAGTACTATATGCTGCACCGTTGCATATAAGCCAATCTTTAACACCGCTGATAGTCTCTGTGGTGGGCGTTGTACCAGAAGCGAACATCACTATGGTTCCCGGTTCAAAGCCAAGCTTGTTCATCTGTGCGCTACTTTGAGTAACAGCCGTTGTTGCCAAGCTTGGAAACTGCGCTTTCAGTACTGATTTTACCAACCGTACATGATCGTCACCCTCAGAGATGTTATCTCCAGCAGCAGGGTAAGCGGTATTTAGCTGGCTTATATATGTTGCAGATTCTACAGTCATATTGGATCACCTAGTTCTTTTAGTTCTTGTTCTTTCATAAGAGGGCCGTTTAAAATATTACCGTGATAGTTAGGAGCAGTACAGTACTTACCAGTTAATCGGCTTTTAAAGAATACTGTAAAACTTCTGTCACTTTTGAAGAACCAGAGAGGTAGTCCTGTTCTGGTTATTCCTGCAAAGACTAAAGTTTGCCCCTTCTCTCCTGTCTCTTGCTCTACTTGCTCGTAAGAGCTTATGCAATACATACCACCTGTTTGAGCGTGTAGCGAGGTGTTCAGAACTATGCTTGCCACTGCGAGAGAAGCTATGAATATTAAGGTTTGTCTAATCTTCAATTGTGTTACCTTCCGCTACCCATTGCAAAATCGCTTGGTAATCTGAATTTTCTTCATTGTGAGGAACTGTGTAGCGTATGTTTGGCTCATCAGTAGTTACATCGTAAGCGAAAAATAAACCTGTAGCACTGTCATTTATTTTTTTTACTGATTGAATGTTCATTTATAGCTCCGCACTTGCCGTGATGTATTCGGATGTCGCATCGGGGTAAAAATAAGTATCAGCAGCGCTGGCCGTTGTTGCCCCGAGAAGAAATCCATCGATTGAAAAACTTTGAAACGCTGGTTGTCCACAATTTGACACCGCCCATGTCCCTGTAATTGCACACGTTGGCTCTGCTCTCATTTGCGTTGGAAAGCTAAACCAACTGCTGACCACGGCACCACTGGAATTGTACCCACGCACTGTCACAGAACTAACCTTTGGAGCAATCTTGGTGAAGTAGCGTTGGCACTTCTGCAAAGTTTCTGCGGGGCTTTCATGCTCGAATGGGGTAGCGGCTGTTCCCGCCTCAACCATTATTCCAGTAATTAGCCAATTGTTAGCAGTATTATTTGCCAAATTTACTTGGCCTACAGCACGATTTGCATTGGTTGCAGTTGCCCAACTTGTCGCCAATGTACCAGAGGTGAAGTTCGTACCAGCACCTAGCCAAAACCCGATAGTCAGGCTGGTTCCGTTATCGTTTGTTAGGGTTCCTGTAGTGTCACCAGCAAAGGTGATACTATGATTTTCCCAAGTGTCTGCGGAGGCTATTGTGTACGATTTGTTAATGCTACGTCCATTATCATTATCATATATCTCAACAATATGCACACCCGTTAAGCCTGATTTTACCCAAAATGAAATCGTGATGTCTTCTGCATCGGATGTACCCTTCTTTAACCGTTGAAGATTCTGACCTTCAATAGACTGAGCCACTAACAATTTATCGCCAACGGCTGGAGATGCATCTGCTGCTGTGCAGTCTGCTTTAAAGGAATATCCAAAGCCCTTTCCACTTGGCACATCAGTGCTTTGAGAAAGTGTCCACGTTCCTAAAGTACCATAATTGAAGTAGAGCCTATCCACAGTATGAAATCCAGCACTGGTGATACTTGAAGCGGAGGTGGCCCTCTGGCTTATGGTAAATTCTCCATTGATCCAGAGATTTCTGCCTGTCCACAGACCTCCCGCTGTAGGCATTTGCTGACCTGAAATTATAGCCCCGCCTGTCAGAGTAGAAGCTCCTGTAACTCCCAGAGTGGAAGAAAGCGTAGTTGCACCTGTAACTCCCAGAGTGGAAGAAACAGTAGCAGTACCAGTGATCGCAGTGTTATCACCAATGGCTACAGTTCCCGTCCCGTTTCCCTGCAATGTGACATTACCGTTAGTAGCCTGGGCTGTTACAACATCGGCCTTGATTGTTGAAGTCATGGTATTTCCTCAATTATGGCTTTCCACTTGTCTTTAATTTCATCAGTCCAGATTGTTTCAGCGATAGCTTTCACTTGGTCATCTTCGCCAGATATATCTGTGGGGGTATGCGTCCAGCTACCGTCATCTTGTCGTGAAGAGGAGAAGGGAACTATGGCGTGTCGATGAGGAACTCTTGAAATCTCCACCCCGTCCTCTGTGATTACTGTATCTACTCTCACAGAAATTCCACCTGTGGAAGGGCTGGAATCAATTTTGAAAACTTCTGTGTATTTCTCTACAGCCATAAATATTCTCCAATTAAACTATTCTATATATTGTATATACCACTAAAATATAGCCACATTGCAGCAGTAGCATTGTGTGAACACGCCTCCCATCCAGCAGCCGATTTGGTCCCAATGAAAGAAATATAAGAGCCTTGGAAAAAGGGTGATATATTATCAACACTGGCTGGTATGGTCATTCCTGTGTGACAGGAAAAATTACCTGTCATTTGATTGGTTGGAGCAGAAGTAAAAGGAAGTCCAGTAACTTTCATTTCACCAGATGCACCAGTAGTATTTACTCCTGCAAATGCTCCAGTGACAAATACCAGATCTCCTATTTTAACATAAATACTTGACACGGTGACGGCTGATGATGGATTTGCACCAGCACCTTCTAATGTTGCTGTCCAAGTACCTTCCTCGTAGTCGTCAAGTAGATTAGCTGCTGTGGCCGAGGTTACTCCTAGGTAAATTCCTTTGGCCGCAGTTGTTAGCAAAAGATTCCCACCCACTGACATATCATTGGTGCTTGAGAACGTGGGTGTTCCGCTTGCTGTTAGTGCAGCTAAAGTTGAAGCTCCTGTTACCCCTAGTGTTGAACTTAGGGTTGCTGCTCCTGTAACTGCTATAGCACCGCCAACTGTGGCATCGTCAACTACAGCAACATTTCCAGCCCCATTGCCATCTAGACTCAAATCAGCCCCAGAAGCATCTGGAATTATTGTCGATACGTTTAGTGTACTCATCCCGTTCTCCTAGGGCTTTGTGGGCCAAATGGGGTTAGCAGGGTCAGCCGTGTTCGCTGGTAAATCTCGTAGTAACTGTCGATAGTTTGATTGCGCCTCCGTCGCAGTTCCCCTGATGTCCCACCAATCTGTTTCTTCCAATCGCTTGTTGCGTTCCACTCGTAGAAGCCGCATCGGTTCCGCTGCTGTTAGTCGTGCGATTTCGGCATTGATCTCTCCATCGGTCGGACGATCTTGAGTTTTGTCATGCCAATCAATGCCAGAAAGAGAATTGCCTACAATAGAAACCTCTGCTGCTGGCCGTAAAGACAATATCGCGTGGATTATTTGATATTGCATCTTCAAGCTCCCACTTCAAGTAGAGTTATCACGGATCGTGCAATGTCGGCCCCGTCGTTGCGATTGATCTGAAGAAAGCCCGACTGGTCGGTTAGGAACACCTGTAGTTTATAAGTAGTCGCGCTCGTAGTAGATGGACTATCAAGCTGCATCAAAAAGTGGTTTGTACTCTGTCTGGCGGGATGACTGATTTGAGAAAAAACATATAGGTCTGTTGCAGACGCTCCAATTGTTCTTACAATTTTGAACTCGCCTACAGCGGAGTTATCGGGGTCTGTGAATACGGCGACAGAAATTAACACTAGAACTTTCGAGCCTGTCGTTGCTGGCGTTATTGACGCCGTTAGGTTGGTACAGTCCACATAACTCGTAGAGGTTGTTTGCAGTTGGGTGGTAGTGGTTGCGGAAACAACTTGAAGAATCTTTCCAGCGGATAGGGCTTGAAAGGTAGGGGCTGCACCTGCTCCGTTAGAGGTAAGTACATGAGTTGACGTTCCAACTGCCACCGTAGCTGGATCACCAGAAGCGTCCCAAGTTATAAGCTCCCCGTCTGTTCCTGTTCTCAGAGAGGCTACGGGTACTCCCGCTGTTCCACCTACCTTAAACCCTGTTTCCAGATTGGGAACACCCGTACCGTGACCAGTAATCGTCAGATCAGTATCATCTGTCTTTGTCGTGATTGTGTCGGCTTTTAGTGTACTCATATTATCACCAAAGTTCCTATAACTGTAAGCGTGATGCTGCTATTCACCGTCAACGGGCCAGTTGCGCTGGCGTTGGTCGAGGTAGCAATTGTAACATCGGTTGCTAGAGCCGCATTGTTCACCCTGAAGATATCGGTCAACCCGTTGGTGGTATCGCCTGTAGCTCCTGAAGAGTTTCCTAGAAAGTAACCTGCACCTCCCGCAGCCGGGGCGGTGGAAGCCCACGTAGTACCGTTAGAGGTTAGAAGATTAAGACTAGCACCCGGAGCGATACTTGTTATCGCTGAAGCACCCGCACCTACGAGCAAGCTGTTAGCTGTATGTGTGCTTGCCCCCGTACCGCCATCTGCCACTGGTACGTCAGTACCGCCAGCACGGTAAATTGCGTTACCTTCAACTGTTAAGTTACCTGCACTCGCTCGTGCCAAGGTTGTATCAGAGGCTGCTCCTACGTTCACAGCGGTAAACTGAGGGCTATCGGTTGGACCTACCCCCAAGGCTTCGGCAGCAGCTTCGGCTGTGGTAGCTCCTGTACCACCTTTGTTTACAGGTATGGTTCCTGTGGAGACTGTGACAGCCCCGGTAGCAGTGTCTACAGCTATGGGTGTAGTTGCAGCTATAGATGCTACACCTGTTACAGCAGAAGCTAGAGTAGACTTCTGAATTTTATGCGTCGTTCCAGCACTGATGTCAACTATGGCTAGTACATCGTCGTTAGCTAGATCAGCTTCTACCAGCTCTGTTAGTTCTGTGATCTTCTTGTTTGTAGCCACAGCGTGTTATCCCTCTAGCCAAGTAATGTTCACCGTTGCGGTTCCAGATGCAGTAATTGCTGCAACCTTGTCGCCTTCGACCACTGTAAATATCTCAGGACCACCAGCGTTCATCTGCACAGAAGCAGCTACGGTTGCTGTAGGGGTAGCGCCTTGACCCCCTTTGACCTCTACATACGCTAGTGCGCTAGAGGAGATCCGTGCCTTTGTTACCTGTGCTGGACAAGCTCCTGAGCGAGTAGCTCCTGACGTTGTAGTAGCCGCCAAGTTCTCGCTTGAGTTTACTCTATAGTAATTGTTTTGTCGTGCCATTTCTAGTTACCTCAATATCAGTTTGCCTTAACATTTTCCCCGGAAGACATTTCATAACCTAGTTCGATGCCTTTTAGTTTTAACTCTTCTCGCTTGAGAGCCATAGTATGCTCTATCTCTGCTCGTTCTAGTTCCAATCTAGCTGCTTTAATTTCCGCCTCTTTAACTTTAACCTGTGCAGCTACTTGCGATGCTTGGGCTTCTATCATTAAAGCTTGCGCTTGAGCTTGCATTGCCTGTTCTTGGACGTTAGGTTCTGGAGGCTCTTGCGATGGTGGGCTAATAAACTTATCTACGTTTTTAATACCCATCTCTTCGGCAATTTCACGCATAAGGTTATAGATATTATCCGGGTTGATAATTCCTTCTGTCTGTTGAGCTACCTTCTCTACCAATGTTGCAAAAGTAGACAGGTTGTTCATACGGATATCTTGATCGCCGTACCCTAGACCGACTTCTATGCTTACATCTAAATCTTCCTTCCAGCTAGAAGGGTCAATCTGAGCGAACTGGTTATGTACCCTTACAATCTTTTTCCTATTCTCAAACCGCTGGACTAGGTTGTAGATAGATTTAAATATGTTACGAACACCTGTATCAGCAAAAACTCTGGCTATCAGCTCTATACGCCCCTGACCGTTTGTTAAAGCTCCTGTAATAGCTCCTGCTGTTACATGAGACTTCAATACATCGGCAGATAGTCCTTGAGTGGCAGGGTTAACGCCCGTACGGCCCGACTTGATGTTATCCCAGTATTCCAGCATTTCAAAGCTGTAGTTCTGCAAAGCTGGTGTCTGTATCGGCTGTAGAGCCTGTGGAGAGCGGGTTCTTACAATCCCTCCGGGCCTGTTTGTCAACAAGTCATCTATGTTGACCTGACCTTCTACAACTTGGAACCTACCGTTGTTGGCTAGGTACATATTATCCAGCAGGTTACGAGTCAGGGTGGAACGTATTAGCTGAATATCCTCTACTGTTTCTGCTACTGATAGTCCAAAGAACTTGTGAGGAATAGGTATGGGGCAGACTGTGCTAAATGGTTTATAATCTATGGGTTCGCAGTCTAAGACTTCGCTACCAGCGTGGGTAACTTTGTATAGTAAACTCGTTCCGCTTTCTTTTGGATCTAGGTTTAAGTACGACTCGAAAACTTCTATAAGTTCTTCGGACTCCTCGCTAGACTGGTTTGTAGCCCCGCCTGTAGAATCGTAAGAATGCCGTGCTGTAAATTCTTCACTGGTTGTTATACCATCTACGTTAGAGGTAGCAGCCAGATCCCCTACTATATCCTCGTCAAAACCCATTGCTATTAGATCGCTACGAGTCTTACGGGATCTGTGGCAGATGAAGGAAGCGTCTTCTACCGTCTTGGCTCCAGTGTTTATTAGGAACTCTTCAGGCGGTACATTTTCTATTGTAACCCTTCCTTCGGTATTAGAGCGGAGAAACACAGCATCGTGCGTCTTTTCCTCCATCTCTACCATTTGCCCTGTCATTGGGTCTGGGACAGGTACCATTTTAGACATCTCTGTATGCTGATCTAGCTCCAGATTCTCGTCTTGCTCCAGCATTCTAAATTCGTTATCACTCAAGTTTGAGTATTCTTCGGAAGTAACCTTGTCAAGTTCTTCCCAATAGTGCTTGACAATTCCTACTTTATTTATTAAGGCATCTAGGAACAAGTTGTAGAGAATCATAAATCCATTGTTCTGCTTATAGAACACATGGTTTACATACTTGGTAGCCTGTTCTGCTGCGTCTTCATCCTCTGGACCTTCTGGCTCGAACTTTACAACCCTGTCTCCAGCGGTGAAAATACGCATCAGGGACGGCATCATCCACATGATCGTATCCTGAACATCGGTTACAACCACTTGAGAACGCCCGTCCTCCTCGTTACCGAAAGGTTCGCCATAGAAGTACTCCATAGCTTTCTCTCGCTGTGCGCTGATTTCGGAGTCCTGAAAGCCAGAACTTGAATTTATCTCGCCCTCTATAAGAGCTATAATTTCCCTGTCGTCAAGCTCAATAGCCATAGACTAGTAATCCACTGGGGAACGGGGAGTTATAGCACCACTAGCTTTAGGATTCTTAGACCTAGAAAATGGGTGATTTCTACCTATCTTTTTATTAACAGTTTTAGCTAAACTTCCTACAACTTTAACATCGTCATTAGCCAATAGTGTAACTAATCTATTAGATAGTTTCCCCATTGTAGACTGCTCGTTATCAAAAAAGGTCTTAAATAGTCGGTTTTTTGCTTTTAGTTCTTGTGTAGCCTTTGTATCCTCTTCCCCAGTTTCTCTGTTTATAACTTTCAAGGTTACCGACTTTTTCTTCTTAGGCATCAGACTACTCCTGCGTATGAATATTCGATTTCCTTATTGAAACCGTATTTTTTATATTGCGTCTTAGTTTTCAATTTCTCTCCAAAGCGTTCTATAGAGAGGGCTGCGTAGCGCATAGCACTTAGCAGATCGTCCCTGAGCGGAACCACCTTGCCGTTTTTTCTATGGTAGAGCCTAAGCTCTTCCTGAGTTTCCGTGCAAGACTTGAAAATCTGGAGTCTACCAGTTTCAAACCTTTGCAACAATTCGCTAATACCAGCCTCAATTGAGTTATTACCACGCACTGCTCCTTCTGCCAGAGGGTTGCTAAAATGCTGTGGTAGCATATACACCCCTAAATCACGGTATTGCTGTGCCAGTTGCACTCCGCTCCCTTTATCGTGCTGCAAACCGTCGTGCGGGAAAGCTACAGGTATTCCCGGTGTTCTGGCGTTGATGACCGCAGCGTGGGTTAGCGGTGTTTCCTTGCTCCTTCTATACTCGTCGTAGACGTAGATGATATCGTCATCAGCGTCAAAGGCTACCCAACTTACAGCCGTGGGGTGGTCAAATCCGAAATCTATTGCTGCCAAGCGGGTAAAATGGTCTGGTATGTCAAAGTCATCGCAGAGTACATCGTCTTCTGATACTGGGTAGACTAAGCCAGAGCCAAAGACAGGTATACCCTTCGACCGCATCTCTCGCTCCGCAGGGCTATATACGGCTAGTAGTTGCTCCTTTGTTTTCTTATCTAGGTGCTTGACATCGTCCCATGTAGCTGTGCAGAGCGACTGACCCGGCTTCAGGTCGTTCATAAAAGCTGTTACTACGTTGGTCATCCCCTTTTCCGGGGTGAACGTCATGTAGACAATTCCTCCCGTATCCGCAGTTCTGGTTATGCACTGCGAGAAAATCTCCTGCTTCGGCTCCTCGTCTAGCCAGATGACATCTACTGCTTCTCCCATAAACTTCTCAAACCCTTGCTCGTAGGCTTTAAAGCTTATGTGGGAATTACCTCCAGATTTGTGCCTTATCAGGGCAGAGCTATACGCATTAGGAACACCCGGCTTACGTATAGTTTCTTTGATGGAATCTAGCGGTATTGCTCCCTTACCCTTTTGTTCAGGATCTTGCGGTACGCCGAAAAGTTCTCGCTGTATAATATCTCTAGTGGTATCATTGCTCTCCCCTGCTACCCATACTCTGACAGGTTTGGTAAACTTACGCCCCTCCCACTTTTTTGGGTAGTTACCCGTTAGGTGGTAGGCTGTTTCTATGGCTCCGCAATAGGTTTTCCCCACTCTGTTTGCCGCCATTAGGATGCGCTGTCTGCACTCGTCACCCTCTTTGTGAAACTTGCGCTGGTACGGGTACGGCTTGTAGTAGTTGATACGGTTTGTTTCTACTCGCCGCTGCTTCTCTTTTAGCAGATCCAGAACTTCACGCTTGCTCAATCTTGTTTCTTTCGCTTGCTTTTTAAGGGGATCACGTTGCTCTGAGACATCAACTCGCTGATTTGCTCGTTTAGCTCCGAATCAGATAGCTCGTTGACTTCTCTAAGAGTAGTCTCCTGCTTCTGGATAGCGTCGTAACCTGCGCGAGAGAGGATATCTCTGGCAGCGTTTAGCCTGACGTTCTCGCTCTCTGCTGACCGCATTAGCTCCTCAAGAACATTAAGAGCCATAGTGGAAGTTTCCCCGACTCTCTGCTGTATACGGTGTTCAATGTGGAGCCAAAGGTGTCTCTGGAGCCGCTTTGACCTGCTCTTGTTAGCAGCCTCCGAATCACCTTTATACCCGGCAGCGTAGAAAGCATCTAAAGGTTCCTGCTTATTGTCTACAATATTGGTTACAAAGGCTTCCTCTTTGTCAGTAAGAGCCTTGGTAAGTAGTTTAGGATTTATATTACTTAGCCACTTCATAAAGATTCCTTTGCAAAGGTTCCCCCTATTACCCTTATTATACCCTTTTAAAACAATAATGTCAAACAATATTTTTACTCCCCCAAAAATGAACGAATAGGACAATCACTACTGGAAAAGCATCGGGGGGGTCACGCGTTGCACAATTGTCACACTGTTGCGCGAATGAGACAAGAGTGTTGCAAAGTTGTAACACTGTGTTGCAAAAATGTCACAGGTGTGTGTGTGCGTGTATACGATAACCTAATGTTATGGAATGATACACTAAGCGTAGGTTACCGAATACCTGAGCCCGGTTATTAATTGCCACTATCACGCCACTATGTTGACATTATTGCGCCATGATATTAGTCTAGTATTCAGATTGTTAAATAGATCAACGTTGAAACGGAGTATTGAGACAATGCTATATACTAAGGGTAACACGGTCCCGTTAAAAGATGGGACCAATGGTTTTAGATTTAGTGGCTATAAGATTCTAGGTTGTAAAATATCCGGGCTCTATAGAAAACGGGAACGGTCCTACAGATTAAAGTATAGGCAAAGCAGATTTAACCCGGACAAAAAGATAGCAGAAGTGCAACCTAGATTCCAAATGGTTAAGGGCTCAACTTTCCGACAATTCCATATCGGAAAACGCACGTTAGCCCTAGAGCTTAGGGTACCTGCTTATATGAGACACTTGCACAACTTCGCCAAGCACTTACCCGTAGCCAACTAACAATAGGGCCCGGAGAGCCCAACAAGCTTTCCGGGTAAATTTTGCTATGAAGAACCCAATGGGTAAAACTCGTAAAACTCACGAGCCCTACGCTATTTTTAAAGCGGGCTCTATTGAGTATCGTGTAGTTAAGACAAACCAACTCCCAAAGAACGAAGTCAAAAACCCATATGCCATATGGAAAGTTGATGCACGCTCGCCTATGACATACGGAAAAT
>Ga0255048_10001225_pt1 | contig 18390 bp, 14 predicted proteins | sample JV7_2_2_MG_FD_183619 | JGI IMG/M metagenome (GOLD analysis project Ga0255048, IMG submission 183619) | Seawater microbial communities from Jervis Inlet, British Columbia, Canada - JV7_2_2 | ecosystem: Environmental > Aquatic > Marine > Inlet | place: Canada: British Columbia | collected 2016-10-06
TACTGGTTCCAGATAGCTGATGAAACATTTGTGTATGACCAAAATGAGAAAGCGTTTGCAGGTAGATTCAAATATAACTTTGACCAGTATTGTTTCTATAAGAATAGAATTATAGGGTCTAGAGAGTTAGAATCTTATGAGCTAGGAAAAGGATTCAAAATAAACGGACTTCCTATTGAAGCATTTTTAATCAACAGAACTTCTCCAAACCAAGCTTTAGAGAAGGAATTTATATCTATAAATGTAAATACTGGAAAAAGAGGAACAATGAAGCCTTCTTCTATAGAATTCTTGGATGAAGAAGATTTATCTTTACTATGTAGTTTAAGTGCTGCAAACGGTCCTTTGTACCTAAAACAGTATGATGGATGGTTTCAATTCATTCCTAGAAAAGATTTATCTGTATCCTCTGGAAGGGAAAGATTACAATCTAGAATATTATTTTTCAAAATTAATCATATCTTTGAAGAAGAATTCAGAATAACGAATTCTATAATTCAATCTAAAATCATCAAGTAATGGCAGAAGGCGCAGGTTTATCAGGAGCTATATCAGGAGCTAACAAAGGCAAAAAGATAGGAGCATTAGCTGGAGGAGCAATTGGCTCAATTATACCCGTAGCTGGAACTGCTGCAGGTGCAAAAGCTGGTCAAGTAATTGGATCTGGACTAGGAGCCTTAGCCGGAGGAGCTGGATCACTTAGAAAGCAAAAGCAAGCCGGAAGAGATGCTGAGATTGGATATGTTGATCAAGAGCAATTAAAGAGGCAGCAAGCTTTAGAAATGACTAGTAGAAATATCTCAGCTGGAGCAGATGCTTTAACTGCAAACAAGATAGGTCAGATAAATAGAGGAACTGCTCAAACTCAAAATGCAATCGCTAGAGTATCTGGTGGTGACGTTGGTGCTACCCAACAAGGATTACTTCAGGCTCAGAGAAACGCAGGACAAGCTACAAACGCTGCATTAACTAATAGAGGTAATTTACCTTACTTCCAGAGTTTAGCTCAGCAGATAGCTGGTAAGACAGCTCAGAGAAGGTTAGAATTAGACTTGCTTAAAAGAAATCAAACTTCAGCTGAATTTGCTCAAGGTCAAAAGAATAAGAACTTAAATGCAAATGCTGCATTACCTTTGGCTGATGGAAGCAACTTAAATAGCTTAGCTACAAGTCTTTCCGATAGGTTAGCTAAACGAAGACAGGCTATTACTCCCCAAGTTGGAGATGCAGGTCAATTCTCAGATTATGAGAAAGAAGGAATGGATCTAGTTCCAGCTACAGAACAATATCAACAAACAGTATAAGATGGTAGATAATAGCTTATCAAACGCAATAAACACAGCGAGTGTAACTAACACAGCTGGATTAGGGGTTACACCTGAAGATCAGACTTATATTGATGCTCAGAGAGCTGCTATGCAACAGCCCACTGAAATTGGAGCTCAGGCTAATTCATCTTTATTCCCTGGAGCAAATCAAAATATTAATGTGGGAACTCAGGGCGGAAGCGTAATTGGATCTAATCCTATTTTCGTACCTACAGGAGACGTATATGGATTTAACTTAGACTTAGCTCAAAAGCAAAAGGATGAGCAAGCTACGATAGCTAGAAATCAACTAGAAGCATCTAGAGGTAAATTCGAAAGAAGAGTACCTACTGAATTAAATGATAAGCGTTTTCAAAGGAATATTTTAGATCAATCTAATAACTTCGCATCTGAGTTTACAAATAAGGCTCACGATATGTACGGTGAAGATGCTAAATTTGTTTTAGAAAATCCACAGCAGTTCGATATTGGTAAAGAGTATATGCAGAAGATGGATGCTTTAGATTTACTTGTATCTGAAGGTAATCAAATAACCACCACTATATCAGATATGCAATCAGCACTAGATGACGGCAGCAAGATTTACTCTGACGAAACTCTTAAACTTCTTAATGAATATCAGTCATTAATGGGAGACTTCCAAGATGGGAATCCTAACGCTCTAGTTGGTCTTAGGGATAAGATATCTCAGTTAGAAGGAGGAAAGGCTATTGATGAATACTTACACGATTCAGGAGTGTTAAGCAGTATTAAGCCTCAGATACTTGGGGGAACTTCTGTCTCAGATGGAAAAGACATACCTGGTTACGCTACTTTAAGTACTTCTGACAAAAAGATTTACGATAAGAATATTGAAAATCTAGTTGATGGATGGGTTGGTCCTAATGGAGAATTTAGAAATGAATTTGCTAAAGGTCTGATTACCAAGGAGTCTATGACTAAAAGATTGAAGGGATACCTTCAGAATCAATCAAAAAGAAAGAGCACTATTAAGGACACTTCAAAGGGTGGTGGCGGAAATAGAATATCTGATTTACAAGGTGTTCAAGGTGCTCCAAACACTAAGACTTTCAATGGAGCTGATGGAACTGAATATGAGTTCAACACCACTGATGAAATTAAATTAAACACATCAGGCAAGAGAGTTTCAACATCTGGACTACAAGCTGTAGGTGCTGGAGGTAGATTAGAGCCTATAAGTGGAGTTAACGATGTGAAGATCGTATCCTTGAATAATATGTCTACAATAGACTTAAAAGAAGGAACTACTGGAGATTGGTTAAGTCCTGGTCAAAAGAGTACTCCTGTAGCAATTGTAGAGTACGAAATTGAAGAAGAAGTTGAAGTAAAGAAGGACGGTAGAATGGTTAAAGATATGGTCAAGAAAACTATACAAAGACCTGTTCTTTACGATGAGACACTAGCTAAATCCATAGACACTGATGCTAAGAACCTAAAAGTAGAAAAAGGCTATGGTACAGCTGCTTTGGAAAAATTAAAAGGATCCGAAAGCGAAGAAGACAGAGCAGCAAGATTAATAGATAAATACAATCAATAAATTATGGGCAAGCAGAATAACGGAGACGAGGAATTAAAAAGAATTGTATCTAATGCTGTAAAGGCGGGAGAAACTGACGAGAATATTGGCTTAATGATAAAAGCTTATAAGTCTAGACCTGTTTCAGAAGTAAAAAAAAAAGAACAAACCGAACCAGCTGGCTTACCGGACGCTCCGATTCAAGATCAACCGACAGCTCAAGCGACTCCGAATCAAATAGTAACTCCATCTACAGATTCGGAATCACTATCAACATCGGCTCCTCAGCTACCTTTATCGGGCTCTCCTTCTCAAGGATCAGCAATAAGTAATGAAACTCCATCGATAGAAAACACATCGGGGCTGGTTGGTCCAGATAGATCAAATTTCCAAGACCCTGGAACTCTATTGTCAGATGCTGCTAAAGCAAAAGGAATAAATGTAAACCAGAAAGACGCTACACAAATGTTAGTAGAAGGAGTTGGCTCAGGCGGTCTTCCTATTGCTTTAGATGAAGCATTTGCTTCTGAGGAAATATCTAAGCCATACAACGACATTATGGACAACCTAAAAAAGGATTTGTTCGCATCTGGTAAAAGTGCTACTCAGAAAGAGATGATATCTCCAGAGGAGGTAGATTACTTCTTAAACAAAAAAGCTGACGAAACTTTCCCAGATGATTTCCAAAAGAGATCTGAATTATACTCTATGCTTCAGAAGGGGACTTATGGTAGAGACGCTAAAAGAAATAAAACTGAAGAAGCAGGTGTATTCTTTGATAATAAAGAACTATACAATAAGAAAGCTGATTTAGAAGTTGGATTAAATACTTTCAAGGCCCAGTATGGAGAAGGGAGTGAAGAGCTTCTTTTAACGTCTTATTTCGCTGTAAACGAAGGATCTGAATTCAATGAAGATACTAAAAGGAAGATGTCGTCTGAAACGATATCTATTAATGACGCTCCTTCATTGTCAGAACAAACACTTGAAAATATATACAATAACAAAGCTTATAAAGCTTCTTCACCCATACCTGAAGATATAACCTTTGAGGAATTTAAGTCAAGATGGACCAGTGGAGATATTGGATATATTAACCCTTATGGATCGCAAGGGCCATTAAACAGAGAAGCTGATGAAATGTTCGCAGAAGCTTTAAAAGCTAATGTTCAATCAACTATTGACAGACACGCCCAAGGAAAGACTACAGAAGGAAGTGTGCCTACAGAATTACTTAGAATAGGAAAAGGAGGTTACGAAGGTGTAAAGGAATATGTTAAAAAGAAAGATGGAAATTACGGTCTAAGTCCAGCTGAATTATCTATAAGCAAATCATACGATGAGCTAAGAGGTGTTGGTGAAGATATTTCTAAAATAGAAAAGAATATTCAAGAAACAAAAAGTTGGCTAGAGATAAAATCGAAATCAGAAGATCCATTGTCTTTTGAGGAGCAGACAAAGCTAAAAGTAAATATAAAGAATTACGAACAGGAGCTTAAAAAACTTGAAGGAGCGTATAATAATTATGATAAAGCTATATCTGATAAAAAGAAAGACTTACTAGGTGTTGACTCTGACCTCCCTGAATTTGAAAATTCAAACTCATTAAAGACCGAGCAATGGAACAGTGATTTCAAATCACTAAAGAAATACTACACAAGTGGTTACGAAGGTTCTCTCGAAGACGCTAGAGTTAATGCATCTTATGAGATTGACGCTTTAGGAGACGCTGTATTGTTAAGGGATGATTTGTCAAGATATCATAACGCTGTAAAGAAAGGTCAGCATATTTTCAATATTGACTTCTTCGATTCAGAAGACCCTTTGATTAGAGAGCTAACTAATTCTAGGGTTGAGCTAATTGCTATTAATAAGGTTCTATCAACTAAGATAGACCCTAAAGACAGGCCAAGAGGCTATATGGGATCATTCGCCTCTGGCGTAGCTGCATCAGTTGGTATGGAGGACAAAGTAAATTCAGAACAAAAGATGGTTCGCGAATTCGTAAATGTAGCTTCTGAAAATGGAATTCAAATTACCAGAGAGCAGATAAAAAGAGCTGAAGAGAGCACTGGTCAAAAAGTGGCTGGAGCAGTAGGGTCAACTGTGTTACCAATGATACAACTTGCAGCATCGACAATAACGCTAAACACGGTCGGAGCTACAGGAGCAGTATCAGCAGGTTTTAATGCGTTAAAGTCTGTAAATGCTATAAAGAACAGTAGGGTAGCAATGAGCGTTGTAGGATTCGCTGAAACAGCAACTCAGCAAGCAATGACATTTGAACTAGCTGGGCAAGGTGCAGCAACAGGAGTAGGAGAAGGATTAGGTAGTGAAGCAGCTAGTATGTTGATTAAGAATTCCCCTATAGGAAAACTTTCAAGTGGACTTATAACTGGATTCATTAAGAGATCAGCTGGAGCAACTGGACAAACCCTTGAAGAGTACGCTGGTGAATTTATAGACGAGCTATCTAAAAATGAAGTGGGAGCAGCTTGGGCTAACACTTTAGGAGAAGACCCTTTTGAAAAGCTTCTCATTACGTTCACCGTAGCTAGATTACTTTCCGTAGGCTCAAGCGGTGTTGAATCAGGAAAAGCAATGGCTAATATAGAAGAATATATATTATCTAAGTCTCCAGTAACTGAGGAGATAAAGAACGCACAAAGGGCCATATATGAGTCAAATGACCAGAAAGTCCCTGACAACCTTAAAGCAAAAGATGAGCCAAAGGATATTATCAATCCTGAAGACACATTAAATGTAGACAAGCTTGAAGAAGCTGAGTCTAAAGCTGAGGCAGCTACTGTTCCAGACAGCCCAAAGCCAAGAGTTGTAACTGACGCTGAAGTTGAAGGAATGGAGATTACCAATCCAGATGGAGGGTTTTACTCAGTAGAGGAGGTTACTAATATGGTTGAAGAATCTAATCCTGCACTATCTGAGATAACAATTAAGAATCCAACACCAGAGGTTGAGGCTTTACTAAACAAGAAAGTAGAGGAAGAGACTGTAGTTGTCCCAGAGCCAATAGTGGAGGCCAAAACAGAAGGAGAAGCAAAGCCAGTTACATCTGAGGAAGTTACTGTAGAGCCTACTGAAGAAGGAGCGTTAGCAGCAAGACAGGCATATAGAGCAGCTATAAAAGACGCTGTATTTAGTCAGAACCCTGACAAAGCTAAAGTAACTGAAGCTATCACAATGATGGAGGAGCAGGGCTTAGATCAGAACGAGGTTGATGGAGAGATAGTTCAAATGCTAATGGATGAGGGATTATCTGATACAACTGCTAGAGTTATGGCAGAAGGGTACAGAGAAATGTATTCCCCAACTGAAAAGACACAAAATGAAACAGCAGGAAGTAAGACAGTCGCTAAGACAGAACCGACTAAGGAATCTAAGAATACAGAAGTTAAAGCAGAGAAAACTCCAATTGAGAAAACTAAGCCATCTGAATCAGTAAAAGCCAAGCCAGTCAAGGCAGATTCAAAAGGGCTAGAAACTAAATCAAAAGGGCCAGAAGTAGAATCGAAAGAACCTAAATTCAAAAGAACACCAGGCAAAAGCTCTCAGACTATGAGATTCGCTGGAAAGATTGAAGATGGTACTTTCAAGAATGAAGCTGAAGCAATTGCTAGTTATGATGTTAGCACCCACGATGGGGTTACTCAGATGGCAGACGAAGTTATTAGTAGTTTAGGAGATGTAGGAGCTATTAAGGCTTTAAGTCAGCCAAGCTCTGACCCTAATAATATGATTAAAAAGCAAGCTGTACTTTCTAAGGCAGGAGCTAACTTAGCTACGAAAGCTAATAAGATATTGAAGAATCCTAAATCTACTCCAGAGCAAATAGAAGGAGCGAAAGAGATGAGGTCTCAAGCTTTAAACGCTATTAATGAAGCTTCTCATATTGCTACAAAAGCTGGGCAGGCGATATCTTATTTAGGCAGACTATATAAAGATCATCCTGCTATATTTATTGCAGCTAAAATGAAGATGATGGATGCGGGAAGTCCATTGAATCAAACTAATGCTGATGGAATATCATTAAGAGAAGGAATTAGCAATACTCAAAACGAGATAAAAGCAGATTTAGTAAGTATGATAGATGAGAATTTATCTGATAAAAAGCTTATTGAAATAATCACCAAAGCAACTGAAATGATATCGGACGGCAGTATAAAAGCCAAGAAAGATAGAGTTGCTTTAGGTAGGTCAAAAGTAAAAGCCGGTCTTGCTGCATTTAAAAAGAAAGGAACTACATTAAACTCAGGTCTTGATGCTGATAAGGTAGATGCTGTTGCTCAAATAGTAGCTGGGTATATTCAGATGGGAGTAGGTAAAGCTTCTACCATTATAAATAAAGCGTACAATGCCATTAAAGAGGTTTGGAGTGGAAACATCACTAAGAATCACATTGAAGTAATAGCTGAAACTAATCCAGATTACAATGCTTTAGTTGAGAAAAACAAAAGAGACAAGAAAGTAAAAAGACTTGAGGAGTTAGAGAAGCAGCTTAAAGATGCCCAAGAAGGTAGAGAGAAGCTTCCTAAAACTAAGTCAAAAGCTGTAGACGCTGAAATAGAAGCTCTAAGAGAAGAAATAAAGCAAGAGAAGGTTATCACACCTGAAGCACTTAGAAACATAGCTAAGATGCACCTGCAGGGGCAAATTAAAGAAGCTAGATCATTAGCTGGCGCAATTGTATCAAGAACTAATCTAAATGAAGCGGAGGCAGAAGCTTACGCTAGTCAAATAGAAGAAGCCATCGCTGACAAAGTTAAATCACTGGTAGATAATAAGGTAAGAGCATTTATCAAGAGCACAAACAAAGCTAGTAGAGCAAATCTTGAGGCTAAGTTCCAGTCTAGAACAGAACTAACTAAAGAAGAGGCTAAGGATCTTAAAAAGCTAAGGGATGAATCTTTAACCAAGTCTGAAGCAAATAGAATTGCTAAACTAATAAACCAAGGGGCTTTAGGTAATGATGCAGAATTCAGAGCTGCATTTGAAAAGAGATTTGGATTTAAGGAAGTTCCACCTAAAATTAGAGAGAGAATTAATGATGTGGTATCAAGGATTAATGATCTAAATGAAGATTCTCAGAGAACTATTGAAGTAGACGGAGAGGTGATTCAAATAAACACTACATTCAGAGATGAGATTAATGCTTTGAATAGGGAGTTTAACACCTTATTAGAGTCTACTAAACCATACGCATCTGCAAAAGTATTTAAAGAAATACTATCAGCTTCATACATAATGATGCTATCTGGCCCAATGACGTTCGCAAGAGCAGGTACAGGAGGTTTCTCATCTGCTATAATTGATTCGCTTGCATTTATAGCCTTTAAACCTGCTCACTGGGGCACGTTTATGAAAGAGCTAGTTAGGGCTACTCCAGCAGCTTGGAAAAGAGGTATCATAGCTAGAAAAACCGGTATAGATTACTTCGGTAAAAACTCAATGAAAGGAGTGGTTGGAGAGCAGGGATTTGATGGGTCAGCTGCAGGATCGTTCGAATCTAAAATGCTAAGAGGTTTAGGTAAGTCTATCAAAAATGGAAATATGGGTGATGCAACTATAAAGACAGTTGGCCAAACCTTGAAAGTAATACATACTCTAGGAGCTTTAGATGCTTTCGCAAACACATTAGCTGGAGCAGCTGCAGGAGCAGTTATAAAGAAAAAGGCAATGTTAAAAGCTGGAGCTTCTAAAACTGACTTCAGAAAGATGATGGACGCTGATTACAAAGCAGTTGCAGAGCAAGACTTTGAAATGTTCAAGGAGGACATTGGTAATGAGGTTGATCTTAGAATTAGAAAAGGAGAGATAAAGAAAGAAAATAGAGATAGGGAGATTAATTCTCTAATGAAAGAAAGAGTCGGTGTAACCGGAAATATCCGTAGTGCTAAATCTTTCTACATTACTAACAGGACTCAAGAAATCAAAGAGAACCAACTAGGTGAGAGCTTAAACTCAGCAATAACATTGGCTAAGGAAGCTTCTCTTATGGGTCAGCCTGATGGAGTGATGGGTATGGTAGCAGATAGATTCCAAAAGAACTTAATAATAAGCGATAAGGACACTACATCAAGTGCTTTCGCAAAGCTACTAGGCGGGATGACATTTAGATTTGTTAGGCTTACAGCTCAAGCTACAAATAAATCTATTAACTCTATTCCAATATTGGGAATACTACCTATATTAATCGGAAAAGGGTGGGATCCGATAAATGAGCAATACACTCAGGGATATGGGTTAAATAAGTACAAAGCAAACCCAGAGCTTGCTAAATTAAGAATAACCAAAAACCTAGTAGGATCAGTATTAGCTCTAGCTTTATTAGCTGAGATGTTTGATTTCGGTAATGACGATGATGATGCTGTAACAAGAATGAAAAATTTCTTATCAGGTCCGTCCCAATGGAATTTAGATCCTGACAGAAGAATTGATATACAATCATTTGGTCATAGAGGGATGAAGGGGTATAGCAATAACAAGAAATCAAACTTCGGATGGGAGAACCTTTCGGTATCTACAACTAAAGACGCTAAAGGGAATTTCGTTAGAGATTCATATATAGGTACAAGATTAAATCCTGAGATTGCTGGAATAATAGCTTCTGTAGGAACGTTTAGTGATGATGCTAAAGGATATAACAATACTGGAGATAATCAGAAAGCTAGAAACACATCCAGGAGCGCACTAGGATACGCACCTACATTTATAGGTAATAACCTTAGAGTAGCAACTGAAGGTTCTTTCTCTTCCGTAGGAAAGATGTTTAAAGCATTTATGGCAGAGGAAGACGCAGCAGCAGGATTAGCAGCTGTAGGTCAAGAGATAATCACTAGTAACGCATCTATACTAAATCCATCAGCCTACGCATTTGCCACACAGGAGATTCAAGCTCATCTAAATAAAGGAAAGAGTGACTCTAGAGGTTGGCACGCAGCTGTTAGGAATATGTATGGACTTGATTTGATGATGTCAGAAGATAAGAAAGACGTATTTGGACATACTGTGCCAGAGGTAAGCGCATTCGATTCTTACAACCCAGCAGAGGCTCATCCTAAAACAATAGGACTTCTTTATAAGTTCCCTGGACACGGATTAAACATTAGCAAGAAGAGTTTTTCATTCTTAACTCCAGAAAAGGATTTAACAGGAATGAAAATGGATGGAGAAGCTTGGGCATCTACTGACGCTTCGTTAGAGAAAGAGGCTCAAGAGTATCAGGAGAAGCTTTTTGACAAGTGGGTGAAAGAGGACTACGAAAGCTTAGAATCTATAGATAATAAAGAAGATTTAGAATCAGCAATGAAAAAAATACAGATAGATTCATACAATGAAGCTAAATACTATATACGTGATAAATATGCTGAAACAAGTAAATTAAAACTAATCGAAAAGAAAAGCTCTAATTAATAAATAAATTACTACTTTTGTCTTATGGCTAGTCCGACATTGAATATAGATATAGCAAATAATAATAAAGGATTTATTATTTGTGATAACACAGGTAAGTTTAGTAAGTCTAACAAGCTAGGCTGGAAACCAGGGTTACTGTCCATTTCCTTGGTTACATCGCCAGTGTTAATTATCTATATTCCGGGCTCGACCATACCAGTTACTATTGATGTAGCCGGAACAATACCTTCTTTAGAATGCGTATGTATGCAAATTACTAAAGAAGACTTAGGACTTACTAGTTTTACTTCAGGTAAATACAAAGTAGTTTACCAATTCGTATTAAACGGAAAGGTAATTCAAGAAACAAAAGAATTCTACCACTTCAACCAGATTGAATGTTGTATAGCAGATAAGAAGAATAGTATTACAGATTACGGATCAGATTCAGCTAGAGATATTTACTTTATGTCATCATTACTAGACGCAGCTAAATTAGCAGCTTGTAAGGGCGATTGTGAATCAGCTGACGAGATACTTGAATATGTAATAGGAAAGTGTAACTGTAAATGCTGTTAAAAAATGTGTAAAACAAATTCATCGTGCGGAGATTCAGGAGTTAATTGCGCTTGCGGATCATCTTCATTCGAAACCCCAAAAGGGCCTAAAGGAGACACTGGCTTATCTGCTTATGAAGAATGGTTAGCACTAGGCAATACCGGGACAGAAGCTGATTTTATAAACTCTCTACAAGGAGCTGCCGGAGTAGATGGAGCTGCGGGAGCAACTGGCCCAGCCGGAGCAACTGGAGCTGCAGGAGCAGACGCAACAATAGTTCCTTTAACTTGGGTGGATATCACATTAGCAAATGGATGGGCAGAGAACCCATTTACAGGAAATGCACCTGTAGGTAGCTCAACTCCTCAATACGCAATTGACCAATTTGGTTTTATTCATTTTAGAGGTTTCTTAGATGGATCGTTAAAAACATTAGATGAGTTTGCTGTAATACCTGCTTTAAGTAAGACTAAGGATTCATTCTCTCAGTGCGTAGCAGATTCAAAAGATGCAGATAACTCATATAGATCTGGACTATTCAGAATGACAGCCACAGGTTCCTTATCTTTGTTTATAGCAGGAGCTGACTTAGAAGGTCCTTGGTTTTTATCCTCTGTTAACCCTATATATGTAGCGGATTAATGGCGTGCTTAGAAACGCTATATGACGCTGAGTTAGCATTGGTTAAGCTATCTAAAAGATATGTTTACCTAGTTAGTCACGGAATGTGTGGTGACAACCAAAGAAAAAAAATTGAGGAAATAAACTTCCTTAGAGCCTTGATTACAAGGCATAAAGAGTCTTCTGATTTAAAGATTAAAGATGGAGAATTAACTCTTAATTGTAATAAAGTTATTTTATCAAATAAAAATAACTATTTTTGTACAGAAGATGACCAGATGATTAGCGTGCTTGACGAGTTTGAAAACTGCCTAAGCGAAGATGACTACAGTAAATGCTGCAATAGACTTGCGGTGTTAGTTAATTGCTAAACATTACTATTATGCCTTACGGATCTCAAACCGAATATTTAAAACACAACACAGATTGTAATTGTGAAAGTAAAGAATCTTGCAACTGCGGATGTGACACATCTGACGATTGTGGATGTTGCCCAATTGGAACTGTAGCTGTTTATGATAGTTGCGGTCATCACATTAGCTGTTTAACACCTTCTGATGCTGCACAATACTACGTTGATAGCGTGGACGTTCCTGAAGGATTCGTTAAAGTTATTGGACCGGACGGGGAGTACATTGGTTTACTTACAGTAACTGACTACAGCACTTATTTATCCACAACTGTAACAACTCCAACATTCAACGTAACAGGACCTATTACAATCACTCCAGTAGATGGTTCATTAGGTGAATTCGATGTGGTGGTTCAATCCGGAGTAAATCCTTATAATTCAGAAATATCAGAACTATCTGATGTATTCCCATTTGCTCAATCAATAGACCCTGGTAGTTCAGCAATCGAAACTTTATCAATAGATAGAAACGCATTCTTTGGTGATGTAGTAGTTACATTCGCTTCACTTCCAGCTGGAATGACAGGAAATACTGTAACAATACCAGCTAATAAATCTAGAGTAGACGCTACTACAGGATTACCAACAGTTACTTGGGCAGCTACGCAAACTGCAGGAACTTACAATATAAACTTAGTAGTTACACCAGCTGGATTAGCTCCTACAACTCTAACCGTATCAATCGTATTAACTTAATAATTACAACCAATGGCGACATTACCAATTACCACAAGAGCATTAGCAGTTGTGCCTAACGCAACAGAAGTAACTCTATTCTTAGATTCAGCAAATAGCAATGCTATGACTGTTAAGTTTAGCGACTGTACTTATAGAGTTATTGATGGGAGCGTAACTCAGTTAGAGTCTCAGACGGCATTAACTGATGCTTTAGATAAGCAACTAGGTCATTTGACTTGTGCAGCAGCTAAAGGAGTCGTTTCTATGGCTGATCTAACTGCTTATATGCAAGCGTATAACTTGTACTTCACAAGCTCTTTAGATGCGTCCGGCAACTTAGTACAGTCAATTACTACAACACCTCCTACAGGAGTAGTGGTAACGCCAGACTTTACTTTATCAGGATACTCTGGTGTAGCAACAGGAACTCTTAGTATTACAGGAGCCAATACAGTGGCTTCAACATCTAACATTGAGATAAATGTAGATAGAGATGGATTGGCAGGAGATATTGCAGTAACATTAGCAGGTGCTCCTACAGGAGTTACAGTATCTGTTAATTCATTCCTCACAAGTGCTTTAGGAGTAGCTACCGCTTACCCAAACACTGTAAAGGCTGGAACCTCTTATGTAGGAGGAACAATTAACTATGATGGAGCAGCAGTAGCTGGAACATATACATTCACGGTAGTATTATCATCTGGATCAGTTTCTAGATACATCGCAGTTTCTTTAGTTATATCGTAATGAAAGCATCCTTTGTTTCATATCTTCTTAATATAGCTCTGTTAATCGGGGTTATATTTTCTGTTCAAAAATGCAACGACCGAAAGGATGTATACGAGCAGAATATGACAGGGATGAAATCCTTTTATGAAGGAGAGATAAATGAGACTAAGATAAGCAGAGACTTATTAGTTCACGCTGTAGATGTACAAAAGCAGATAGTAATGAGTTACAGAAATGAAATAGCTCATCTCCATAAGGATTTTAAGGATCTAAAGGAGCATAAAGCTTTAGTTAAGACTGAATACATTAGCGTAGCATCTGGCGTTGAGATAGAATACATTAGAGACACTATAACGAAGGTTGAGTTTGATACTACAGATTTACGCAATTACATTATTAAAGGCTCCAAGCTTGCATATAAAGATGATTGGATGATATTTAACGGAACTCTATCGGATAAGTTTATTATCGATTCAGTATCTATGTTTAATAAGTTTGATCTAATAATTGCGGAGCAAAGGACTGAAAATAAGATATTCAATAGGTGGGAGCCAGTTGTTAAGGTTAACTCTTATAGTCCTTACACTTCCCAGGTGTATATGAATAACGTTGTATTTGAAGACGGAAAGAAAAAGAAAAGAAATAAAATAGGCAAATCGATTACACATATCTTAGCTTTCGCTAGTGGTGTTATAGTGGCTAATAAAACAAAGTAACAGATGGCATCATCAAGTATTGAAATATCGTTAATAGGGAGCTCAATAGCAATAAAGAGGCTAAAAGGTAACACGGGATCAGCTATAGGTAATGAACCTATCGATTACTTCCCAGTAGCCCATATAAAAGGAGTAACATCTACAGGTGTAGACGCTAGGCAAGATAACGCTGGAGCAAATGCTACCTCGTATGAATACTTTGATCAGCTTATGATCCACTTGGAATTTGTTGATGTAGATGCAGCAAGAATATCTTTCGACATTCAAAGTGTAACTAATCAAGTATTATGGACTCCGGACCAAGCTGGATTACTATTGGCATTATCTGATATCAACGGATGGATTGCTTCTGCTGGAGGAGGAGGAACTTCAATACCTTTAACAGGTGTTCAATCTAGAATCGTATCAGATTACGTTGAGGTTAATACTTCGGGTGTGCCAACTGCTTCAACAGGAATCTTTAGAAATATTAATGTAATTAAGAAGTACACTGAGGATCTTGCAGGTGTTGAGACATTAGTAGGTTACTTTGATTACTCAGGAGCTGCATACACTGTAGTAGGAACTATTAAAGATATGCCAGAAGAACTTTGTTGTGAAGACTGGTGTGAGGATGTACCTGTAAATGATTTAAGATTAGTCGCTTATCAGCCTCATAACTCTGTCTATTTGTCGAATCCAGCTGATAACTTCCAATTAGGAATAGCATTATTCGTTATAACCCCTACTAAGTTTGAGATAAACGGAATACAACAAGGAGCCTTACCTTCAGCAGGATTTGCACTAGATGACACTACATATCTACCTGTTCAAGCAGCGATAGATGATGTAACTCCAGCTCCGGTTGATGTTGCATTGGGAACTACAGAGAATAACTGGAGAAATATGACTGATTATTTAGCTGGTGAAAATACGGTTCCTAATTTGTTGATTAATCCTTATATGGATAGCACTTTAAATGCAGCTTTAGACAGAAGTTGTGTCGCTTTTGATATTAACTCAAATCAAGACTTTGACTTAGTTGTAGAGAGAGAAGATATCATAAGTTCAGAATTAGTAAGTTACAGATACTTATATAACGCAACTACTGGAGTGTTCCAAGCCTATTTTGAATACGGAAGCACTTTAACACCATCTACACCTCTTTATTCACGTAAATTCTCTATATAATGTTCAAGAAATTAAAGCCAAAAGAAAAGGAAATTTTCAACCTAGCATCAAGATTCTTAGTGGAGTTCTTAGGTGAGGACGTGAAAGTATATGCGTTTGGATCAAGAGTTATCAAAGGTAAGAAAGGAGAAAAGCACGACTTTGATATCATCGTAGACATATCTAAAGTAGAAAAGCACGAAAAATTACAAGGAAGGCATCTATCTAGGCTTTTTGAAGCTTTGAATCCTGAGCTTAAAGATGATGAAGGTAGGTTAATACGTAAAGATGTTAAAATCGACATTCAATTCGCTGGTGAACAGAAGATTGAATCTAATAAAATAAAACTATATCCAAATGGCTAGATATAAAGTAAAAAGATATGACGATGGTTCTATAGTAACTACCGATTCAACAACTGGTGCTATCAGCTACGGACTTCCTCTATACGCTAAGAAATGTAATCCAAGTACAGAACTAACTGTAAATGACTCTTTAGGGGGTAACGGAACTGATTTCCTTGATGGAACAGCGGTAACTGGACGAGCTTATAAATACCTAGTAATCAATGACGATGCTGTATTTGCAGTGTTAAATGATTCTGAAGGTAATGATATGCTAGTAGATCAATTCTATGCTACTCAAACAGTTGGAAAAGGAATGGTAGTTAGAGCTAACGATGGAAATCTTATAGCAGACATAACAATGTCTTCAGGTAGTGCTAAGGGAGTAAAATAATACAAGATATGTACGGATTCGGAAATGCTTATAACATGATCCTACCCAGGATAGGTGGATTCAATCCTTTAGACATTGATGGGCTTCAACTTTATTTGAATAAAGACTTAGGAGTTAATACAAAGATTGCTGCGGATTTTGATGGTGTTAATCAACACCTTTCAAGTGCTTCGGCTGACTTCCAAAAGACAAATACTAATTTTAGTTTTGGTTGTTGGTTCAAAAGAGATAGTACTACTGGTTCTGCCAATGTTATGGCAAAGTGGAGTGGTGGAGGAACTGACAGAAGAAGTTATGATTTCCAATTATCTACAAGTGGTGTAATTAGACTTTACAAAAGTGAAGATGGGATATCGTCTGACCTTGTTGTTTCATCACAAACATATAGTGCTGGAACTTGGCACTTTGCAGTTTGTGTATTTGACTTTACTAACTCATTATTCAAGATGAGTATTGATGGAAATCCGTTTGATACGGGGGCTTTAGGTTCTTCTATTTATCAGAATGTAGTCGATGACTTTTTGATTGGTGCTTATTATAATACGGGAGCGATTTCTCTACCTTTTGATGGGAATATTGACGGTGCATTTTTCTATGACAAGGCACTATCGCTTGCAGAAATTCAAGCCATATACAATAGTGGTTCGGGAATAGCTTACAACGATGTATCAAATTTAATAGGTCAACAATATGCCATTGGACAATTCTTTGATGGTGTGGATGATGCTTTTAACATTGATTCAGTTTTGCCAAGTTTGGCAAGTACTACAAAGGGAGAATGGGAACTTTACGTTAATCCTGTAGATGCAACACCAACATCTAATGAATACATTTTGTCATTTGGAGATACTGATGCTAATACTTTTATAAGTATTCAATCCAGAACTGATGGGAAATGTAAATTTAATGTGGTGGATACTTCAGTTAATATTGTAAGTCTTGAAACTAATGCAGCAGTTTTTACTAGCGGAGTATGGACAAAAGTGAATATTGTCGCTGATGGCTTATCTATAAAAATACTAATAGACGATGTAGAGGTTGCTCAAACTCATACTGGAAGTTCTACTTCTGATTGGATTGCTAGTATCCCTGCTTTAGACAATGTTAGGATAGGAGAGCTTGACCAGAATAGCTTAGGAGGTCAAGGTTGGTTAAATGGAACTGTACAAAACGTCAAAATTTGGTCCGATGACACCCAAACTACTTTAGTAGCTAACTATCCAATGAACAATGTTGAAGGTGCAGACCAAGTTGACATCGAGAATGGTTTTGATGCCACTCCAATAGGTTTGCCAATTTCAACGGTTGCAAGTGTGGATAATACGACTCTAGTAAATCAAGAAACAGATTTAGTATCTTTGTGGGAACTAAATGAGACTTCTGGTACTAGATATGATGCACACGCTTCAAATGACTTAACAGATAACAACTCAGTTGGATATGCTCTAGGTAAGATTCAAGAGCCTACAGAGGTAGGGGAATTAGTTTCTCAATGGATTGACCAATCTCCAAATATGTTTGTATTCCCACAAGACACTATAACTAGGCAGCCAATACTAGGAGCTAATTCAGTTAATTTTGATGGTGTAACTGATAGATTAATATTACCTGGAAGTAATCTGTTAAATGATTTTAGTGGTATATTATTTTTTAGTTTCTACTATGATGGTAGTTCAGCTCAAACAATACTATCAAGTGCTGATAACTCAGTAGATAATAAAGTAATAGCTTTCCAAGTAGCAAGTAATAAGGTTAGGTTATTATCAATAAACGGAGCTGTTACAGATAATATTACTTCATTAGATAATTGTGTAGTAGGATATAACTATGCCTATATTGGTTCAACTGGAACGAGTACTTTTATGACATTAAATGGAGTTGTACAAGTTCCCCAAGTTTTAGCAGGTACTAATCAAGGAACTTTCTTTGCTGACATTTCAGGAAGAGATAATTTAGTTATAGGAGGAGTGGAAAGATTAACTCCTTTTGTTGGGGCTAATGAAAATAATAAACTTATATACTCAAACATAATTCCATCTGCTTCTGAGATTACTAAAATTGATAAATTTATGTCAAAACCTTAATACTATGAGCAAATTACACGGAATAATACTAGGTACAGACAAAGAGTGTACAGACTTAATTGCTTTAATTGATAGCAAGGTTAAGTTTATGTTCAAAGGTGCTAGTAAAAATTACACTGAGTTTATTAAGGAGCTAAATGGAGAGAGAAGATTAGTGATAATTAATCCAGTAGATGTTCAAAATGTACTAGCTAAGTACCCAGATGTTCTAGCAGGATTTGGAGAAACTTTGATTAACAGTGTAGAGGAAGTGAATATTGATGAATGGATAAGTAAAGAAGAATTTTAATGGTGTCATTTTTAGCAGATTTAGATCTCTATGAGCATAGGAGAGCAACTAACTACCTTTCGGTAACGAAGATAGATGGAGGATTCTTGTTTCATCATAAAGGAGCTGGAGCTGCAGGCACATCATTCTTAACCGATA
>Ga0255048_10001230_pt1 | contig 18336 bp, 34 predicted proteins | sample JV7_2_2_MG_FD_183619 | JGI IMG/M metagenome (GOLD analysis project Ga0255048, IMG submission 183619) | Seawater microbial communities from Jervis Inlet, British Columbia, Canada - JV7_2_2 | ecosystem: Environmental > Aquatic > Marine > Inlet | place: Canada: British Columbia | collected 2016-10-06
AGAATCGGATCTTTTACTTAAACATTTCACCCCCCTACTAGAATAAACTAGTGCAGTTAACCTTCAATCTAGTGCAGTTAACCTAACTACTTACCGTTAGGTTTACAACACTCACAACCATTCCATCCAAGCTTCTTAACCAATGCTTCATGGCCAAGCCTTAGTGACTCAACCCTTGCATCTTCTTCAGCTTGAGTCCTGTTCGCTTGTTCTTCCATGTGAGCATAATACTCTTTATCCGCCCAACTGTTATAACTATCTGAGTCATATCCTGTAGCGATTGAACTAACGGGAGAACCTTGATCCTCTCCCATAAGATCTTTATAAAAAGAGGTCCAATCCCACACGGGTTTACCTATTACCATTTAGCTATTTCCCTTTCTTTTGCTGGTTTATAAAGTTTGGAATATCAAGCTTTACCTTAAAATTCAAGGGAGGAAATATTTGTTTGATCCAAGTTCATTGTCAATGGTTAGCCTTATTACTTTTGCTAGATGCGGCCTTAGACCTACCGTGTTAAGATCGTCAAGAGCATCGTATACTTTATCAAGTGCCTTGTCCATCTCTATTTCATCTAGACACTTGGAACATTTCCAGCATCTATTTCCGCATCGGAGACTCATGTCAAAGGGTGAACATTTCTTTTCTTTAGTAACAGATTTAGCATCTACCATTTAACTATTTGCCTTTCTTTCGTTGGGAGATAATGTTGTCAATTGTCAACTCAAGGGCTAGACACTTAGAGCACTTCATGCACCTGTTGTTGAAAAGAAGCAAACAATCTTTTTCTTTAGTAACAGACTTAGAATCTACCATTTAACTGTCTCCCTTTGTTTTGTTTAAAGAATGCCGTCCACTCCCTAAACATAGCCGATCCGCCAGACTTGTCAACCCCCCTTAGGATGGTCCTTAGTTAAGGCTTGCTTAATTAGATGGTCCTATAAAGCTATTACCTGTCAATCCATCTCTTCTTATAACATTCATAGCAACATGATGTAGCGCCAAGGTCTGGTTCATTGGGATTATATTCAAGTAGTGTTGGATTGTTGTTACATTCTTTATTCCATTCACATTTATATGGTTCATCTTTATCCCATACCGCGTCGATCTTGTTCATACCCATATCTAAGTTAACCCCTTATAGTTAGACTAAGAGAAGTGTTTAGGCTAGATAGCTCATCAAAATAATCTTCAATGTTATCGAAGTCATCTGAATCTATTACATAAGAAACAACATTCCAATCAGAATCATACTCTATATATGATGCCTTATTAATATTAGGTCCTGTCATAGCAATAGGTTTTCCAGTAGTCATTAGTATTTTTAGAACTCTCCGTGTTCAAAGTATAAAAGAACAAGTTTACTGCGGTGGTCTAAAAGAGTTTCCAATTTTTCCTTGAGAATCTCTGCCTCCTTGAGGGTTGATTTAATGCGATCATCCAACCGATTTACTAGTACGCTATTGTAAGCCAATAAGGTTTCAATCCTATCTATCTCCTTATTATTGATATCTATAGCTTCACTATCAAGTTTATGCTTTGATGAAGTGAGTTCTTTATTCATTCCTCTCCCAATTGATTCTCAATAGTTAGCTTTATGGTTGTTGCCAAGTGCTTTAGACCAGCGGCAGAAAGATCACCCAATGCTGCGTATATTTTATTGAGTGCCCTATTTATTTCTATCTCATCGTTAGGGGATATGTTATTGTTCATCATTGTCCTCTCTTTATTTTATCTATTATTCTAGGAGTGCTTGCCGATCCCCATAAAGATAGCCGATCTGGCGGGCTTGTCAACCCCCATAAGGTGCGCTTAGTTAAGTACCACTTAGTTATGGTAGTCTCTTCAAACTTGTATATATATAACATATACCTTAACCTACTAATTAGGCAGGCCATAAGCGATTTGACAATCGGCCCGAGCGTGCTACCATAGGGCAGTCCGGCGAGTTCGCCGACTTAACTCATATTAAAATATACATTAACCTTTGGGGGGTGAGAGTGACCAGTCATTTTTATAGTATTAAAGATACTAGATATGACGATGATGTTTGTATGGATTGCATACTTGTCGCTGATATAGAGAACGACAAGGAAGCTAAATGCGATAAACATACAATACCAGAAGAGGTTTCCTTCAGTTTATACTTGGAAGAAATGTCTTAAGGGGAGGACTGTATTTAAATGTCATTTAATGACGACATCAACTACGTTATAGGTAACCTATCCTCAATGGAGGAGAGCAGGACATCCGAAATAATCGAACAAGTATTCGAAATAAACAAAATATATGACAAGAAATTCCTATTGATAGAGGAGGTGATTAGAGATATAGTAAAGCAAATAGAGAAATTCACAGAGGTAACTGACAACAACAATAAGAGCATTGCCTCATTGTATCAGATCATACTGGAACAATTTGAATCAGTAGAATCTGAACTAAGCTCGCTCAAAAATAAAATCAATAACTAAAAAGGGAGACAACCCGATGCCCCATGATAGCCCTGAAGTTTTCTTTGTTTGCTCTTGCTATGGAGAATCTATACAGCTTAGTGATTGGAAGGCTGTATACCCCGACAACGAGACCAGCATGGATGATGACGATGATCTAATCATTAGTATCTGGTCTCAAGGGGTTAGGCGTAACCATAAGAGGGGCTTCTTTAGAAGGCTCAGGCTTGCATTTAGATTTATCATTAGCGACAACCTGTACTCCGATGAAATTATACTGAGCAAACATAATGCCATCAGCATGGCTAATTGGATTTGCGATAGGTACTATGAAATCCCTAGTATCTCAGAGTTGAGTGATGTTCCTTCGGAGCGAGTATATGAAACGCCCTCTGAATACTTCACAGAGGGGTCACCAGGCAATAATAGGGTGTGTAGCAATAACTGGGAATTGATACCCGAGCAAGAATGATTGAATACCAAATAAATTATAATAGTAAAGGAGGTAAACTATCCATAATGCAAAAAGTTGTAGAAAACATATATTGTAGAGAATGCAGGAAAGAAACTAAACATATGTTCGTCGGCAAAAATGTGCCGCCAAAGCTTAGGTGGAAATGTAGTGAATGTGGATGGTATAATGATAAAAATGGGGGGCCTGATGGGTCTTAAGCAAGACGTTAAGAGAGGCAAGATTTCTATTGATGAAGCCCTTGAAACTGCAAGGGATTATCATGGTGGTATAAGGGGCTGGCTCATAGGGTTTAAGAAATCCCTAGGGAAGACTCGCCACATGGACAGAGGTAAGAGAAAGAAAAAGGAGAAGGGAAGAAACTTTAGTCTTTAGGCGTTGGCTCGGGTAGAGACTCCTTAAATTCTACATCTATAGTTTTTATATTTGATGATTTAAAGAGTATGTCCTCTATCTCTCTGAGTATGTCATTGGTTGACTCTGGCATATTCACTTCAGTATGTTTAACTTCTATGTAAAGGCCAACTGTCTTACCAAGCAACTCTAGAGCCTTCAATCTAGAGGATGGGGTTGTATCATAGCCCCGCTGGGACTCTTCCATTAACCTATTTTCTACATAGTTACGGGTGTTTATCGAATCTACCTGCCTTCTTGACTCTATTACCTTTATCTCCTTATCCAGATATGCTTTAATATGGGGTTTTTTCTTTAGCTTATAGGCTTCGGAGGACATAGCCTGCCTAGACATATTTGTGCCTGGATATGCGTCCGCGTATGCATCAGCATTGGACTTAAATTTTGGATTTATTATATTCGAAACAAACCTGCGTTGCTGTTCATTTAATTCCCTTTTCGGAGCCTTTTTTTTCCCGGTTTTTTCCCCAATATTTAGATCCTTTTCGATCAATTTTGAAGGCACTATTATACTAAATTTTTCCTTCTCTTTAGAACTCAATTTTCCCATATTCCTACTCCCTATGGAGTTAAATTAATTATTTATTTTAGCACATCATGGGGTAGCAAACAACAACTTGAAAATCAACTATATAGGAGATAGTAATGACTAGGCAAAGCACTAGGGGTAACTACACTTTATGTGAGTGCCATACTGGTAACCATATGCATACATTTGATAATAAACTTATATGTTCTAAATGTAGAATAAGTTGGTCCGAATTTAATATATCAAAAACTAAGGAGGCTTGTCTCGGTCGGGAAAGTGTGCTACCGTCGGGGAAACCCCACGGAAACCGATCGTAATTATTTAATAATATTAAGGACTCGTAGCTCAATGGTTAGAGCACCCGGCTCATAACTGGATGGTTCTCGGTTCAAGTCCGAGCGAGTCCACCATCTTTACATAGAGGAAAGCAATCCTATATGATATGGAACTACAGAGTAGTTAGGGAAGGTAGTAACTATACGGTAAAGGAAGTCTTCTATGAGGAAGCTTTGGATGATTCCTCAGTTGAAGAATTTTCAAATGAAAGTGTGCTTGGCTATTCAGATATTCAAGAAATAGGGTTTGATTCAGATAATCTAAAATTGGAGGGAGAGTATGTAGAGGATAAGGAATCTGTAAGATCTATAGTTAAGTTGCTATACATGATGATAGATGATGTAAGAGGGTCTAAGGTTATAGACTCCGATGATATTAACTTTACAGAATCAATGCAATGAAAGGTTATTACAAATGACGCGCAATAAGGCTGATGATACATTCGTATGGGAAGAAGTACCTCAGAAGCAAGATTCAAGGAATCTTTGGCACACCAAGACACAGGAAGCCCTGAAGAGTAGCCCTGGCAATTCAGCTAGAATCAAGAAATACAACACTAGCTCTAGCGCCTTGACTTCTGCTATGAATATGAGAAAGAAATGGCCTTCTGATTTCACCATTGTAACTCGTGGTAATGCTATCTATGCAACGTATCATGAGAATAGCATGACAGATCAATTCGGTAATTCTACTGACTTCTAGAAAATAATAATTAATTAAAAACAAGGGGGGTAGGACTATTAAATCCTACCCCCCGTCTTCTAGACTAATAAAGGAAAAAAAATGTATTCAGTTGATAATAGAGTTGAATTCCCTAAAGGTAAGAGCTTGGAAGATTTTAATAAAGTACAGAAAGCAATCTTTACTTGTCTACAAGCTCAATTGTATGGCATTTCCCCTATAGTACCATTCCTGAAGGGGCCTCCAGCTATAGGTAAAACTGATTTCTACAGACAGATTGCAGAAATGTTTACATGGGGATATGAGGAGGTCATACTCTCTAGGTACTCAGCCGTGGAGCTACAAGGTTTGTTTGTTCCCAACCATGAGAGCAGGAGCCTTGAGCATTATCCACTGAAAAGAATAACTGGAGGTAACACTAGCAAGCCAACCATTATATTGTTTGACGAGATAACTAATGCAGAAGAAGATGTACAGGCAGCAATACAATCCGCTTTTCAGTCTAGAGTTATCGAAGGCTGTAAGGTTGATAATAACATAATGTTTGCAGCAGCAGGCAATGGATCTGAAGATGGATGCAACTCAAAGGATTTGTCAAGGGCAATGCTTGAAGGCAGACTCCTTACTATAAATTGCTATCCAGATACAGAGAGGTGGATAAATGATTTTGCAATACCCAATGAAATCAATCCATACATTGTAGGGTATATAGAATGGCAAAAGGAATCACTATATAAATTTAATCCAGATTCGGGAGAAGATGCACAACCTACCTGTAGAGGTTGGGCAAAGCTAGATGCAGCGCATAAGGCGGAAATGGTTTGGAATAATAATTCATATATTGATTTGGTAAAGAACTCAGAAATAGCTACAACACTAGGCGAAGGATGTATTGGAGCATCTGAATACCAAAGTTATAAGAGTTTCGTTTCACTTTCACATAAACTTCCTTCCTTTATTTCTATATGTTCGACGCCGCTAGAGGCTAAGTTGCCAGATGGTATGGGTGAGCAGTGGGCAGTTATTTCAAATATAACATCAGAACTTAGCTATATGCACAGAAAGAACCGGGAGCTTGAAGAGTTTGAAGTTGAAAATATATGCTCCTATGTAACTAGAATGCCTGAAGAATTTATAGCATTGGCTTGTCATTCAATAGGAAAGATGAGTGACCAAGTTAGGGACTCATCTTACTTTACTGAACTAATCAAGAAGTACACCACCACCAACGAATACTAAAACAAAAAAAGGACAAAGCAAATGTTTAATCCAGATTCGTACATAGTATTTAATGTAGAGGCTAAAGTTCCAGGGAATGCTGTTACCTTGAAAGGTATAAAAGCACAGATCGCCGTTGATAATTCATGTGAAGCGAATTGTGTAAATGCCTATAAGGAAAAATGGGCAAAGAATCCCTTGTACAAACAAGTAGTATCCACTATAAATAAACATAGGAATATTATTTACGACAAGTCATCGCCTTGGGGTAGACGTACAGGAGAGAGGATAGCCACTAAAGAAATGTGGCTTAATGAGATAGAATCGCTGGCAGCAGAGGCTGAATCAGAAGTACAGAAGGAAGTTATGGCCTTTGTTGATAACTATGAATATGTAAAAACGCAAGCAAAAAGAAGTCTAGGTTCTCTTTACATAGAAGAAGATTACCCAAAGAAGGAGGACATAAAGGATAATTTTTATATATTCATAGGCGGTGGTTCGGCACCTGATCCTGATGACAATATAGCATTTGGTTGTCAAGAGGTTGAAAAAAGATTTAAGGAAAGGATGGAAAAGAAAATAAGAAGAAACCTTGAAATAATTATTGAAGAAATAAATTCAAAAGTTATTGAAATAGTTGGTAGGGTTGTTGATAGACTGGAGAATTATACAATAGAAGAAGATGGCAAAGTCAAGAATATTTTCAGGGATAGCTTGATAACTAATGCCAAGGATCTGTCGGAGATTATGAGCTACATGAATATAAATAATAATGCTGACATAGAGAAGATGAGAAAGAGAATAGCTGAAAATATCTGTAAGTATGAACCGAGCGAGCTAAGAGAGTCGCCAGAAAAGAGGGAATCTATAGCGAGAGAGGCAAGAGAAATACTTAGTGGTCTTCCTGGTATTCAAAGGGGATAGAAAAAATGAAAGCTATTGAAGGCGAATACGCTATAATGAGCAGTAAAACTTTTGGATGCGATTACTCTAACGTAGAACCATATAAGGTAAAGATATTCAGAAGTTATTTTAATCAAATAAAAAAGGCTAGAACAAACATACTGAAATATGAATCCTTTGCAGGATCTGTATCTATGAATGTAGATTTTATAATAGCTAATAAATACAAGGGGATAGAGATTCCTACTGCTTGTACAGATGGTAATGTAATTATAATTTCCCCTAACTTGATGGAGGAAAAATTCTTTATAGAAATACAAGCTACCATAGAACATGAATCATGGCATATAGGTTTGCTCCATCCATTTAGGGCAAAGGGTAGGGATCACAAGCTATGTAATATAGCTGCTGACTATTCAGTGAACGGTTTGATGCTAGCGAGGTATCCAGATATAGTAAAATGGGGCTGGCTTTATGATGAAAAGTTTTCAAAGATGAGCATGGAGGCAGTATATGAAATATTGAAGAAGAAGAAGAAAAAGGGTGGTGGAAGGAGTAGGGAGGGGAATGGTGAGGAGAAGAGTAAAGGTGATGGTGGATGTGAAGGTGAAGGTGAAGGTGAAGGTGAAGGTGAAGAAAAAAATGATAGCGATAACTGGAAGAATGCTGAGCATGGTCAGTTCATTGAAGCAACTAATGATGATGGAAGTCCATTGAGTAAGGATCAATTCAATAAGTCCCTGGAGGAACACAAGGAATTTATTAGTATAACAAAATCAATATCTAAAAGTTGTGGATTTGAAAGCGGTGGAGAGAGGGATAGGCATATAGATAAAGTTATTTCACCAAAGATTAATTGGGAGGTTCTTATATCCAGATTTGTTTCAAAGCATGGAAGAAGGATAGGAATGAATCCAATGAAATTTTCAAGACAAAAGATAAAGCATGGAATTTATTATCCAGATGACATAAAGAGCGGGGATGTAAACTTGGGTATGGGATTCGATGTCTCATCTTCGATGGATAAAGATTCTCTTGACCTCCTGGCATCCTGCATGGAGAATATAAGGAGAAGAAATAATATAAAAACTATAACTATACTACCATTCAATACAAGAGTTATAAAAAATTCTATAAAAATTGTAAAGAAGGGTGAGAAAATTCCTAAAACTTTCTCTGGATGGGGAGGTACTAGATTTAGTCCAGTATTCAATTGGTTCAATGAACAAAAGAAAAAACCTGATATGGTTATTATCTTTACAGATTTGGGATCTAGCGATTATGGTAAAAAGCCAGACTATCCTGTAATGTGGGCTTCAAGCTATCCTGTAGTATCTTATACATCATATACAAACAAGCCGCCATTTGGGAATGTGGTTGAGATAGAGCCAAGACAAACTTAGTATATAATAAAGGGGGCCACTTGTATATAGGGTGACATTACAAAAAAATATATTTAATTTAATTGTGATATATCCCTGAGTGTTCTTTGGTAAAAAAGTTACCTAAGTTAGCTAAGTTAGCTAAGTTACCTAAGTTACCTAAGTTACCTAAGTTACTTGTGGCCCCCCCCAACAAATCCATAATTATCGACAATCCAATATCCGCTATATAAAGATGGAGATATTAAATTTCTTGGTCTACCCTATCAGCTAAATCACCCATAGTCATTCCGATATTAAGATTCCCTTGCGTACCGCTCATTGGATCAGCGTATGACCCCGTGGAAAGATCAAAGTTTAGCATGTTGCTGCCGTTTCTTCCATAATGGGGGAATCTACTCTTCCAATTGACCATTAAAGATTTACCATCCTCAACCTTTGCTATAGTTATTCCAATGTCAGCGATATTGTAGAAATCTGCACTGCCGCTTACTTCGTAACCTGTAGGAATACATGGTCTTCCTACTTCCTGTAGCATCTTTCGAGGATGTGCAATAAGATAAACTGTTATGCTATATTCTAAGGCAAGTTGCTTTAACTTCTTTAAGATATATCGTATGTTAGTTAAACTAGCTTCTTCAGAGTGTCCACCTGACCTTGTTATCATATTATAAGGATCGATCACTAAACCGGTGATTCCCTTACGGAGTATAGAGGCTATAGCTCCCTCGCATATAGTATCAATGTCTGTATCGTTAGTCTCAATGATTACCATATGCTCATCAATCCAACTGACAGACTCTTTAACTTCTTCTGGACTCATTCCACCAGACCCACGGAAAGCTTTACCTTTATATGTTGCACATAGATTTGATACAAGCATGGTTGCAGGCATCTCTGCACTCCATACGGCAAACTTCTGGTTATCTCTATTCGCTAACTTTATCATCAACCATGATAGCCAAGTTGACTTACCACTACCGGGTATACCTGTGACAACAACAAATGAGCCTGGACATGCATTGAATAATTCATCTACTGGCTTGACCCCTGTACCAGTTCCAACTACTGGCCCCTCATTATGATACTTAAGGACATGCCCTTCATACTCTAGCACTGATCGAAGCCCCGCTATGGGCCACGGTATAGCACTATCCATCATCTCCTTTATCTTTTCCTTGCCATGCTTGACTAGAACTTCATTGGCATCCTTGCTACCATCTGGGTATTTTATACGCCAACACTTATGTCTCCCTATTCTTCTAGTTATCTCTTCAGCCAGCGAATCACCCGGCTTATCATTGTCAGATGCTATAACTATTTTCTCTGCTTTACCTAAAGCATCCTTAGCGTCCCATAGATATGAATATTTTTTTGAGTTATCATTCTTTGATACTGAACTTGGTGCACCATTAGGCACACTCACTACAGTCCATCCATTCTCGCTAGTATACCCCGCCTCACGGAATGAAAGACAATCTATTTCACCCTCTGTTATTACTATATTGCCGCTTTCAAATGTCTCTATGCCCCAAAGAGACCTTGCTGCCCCGTCTTGAGTGAACCCCTTAAACTTTGTGCATCTCCATTTGATTGCCTCTGTCCCATCTGGATTTATATACTTGAAGCCTACTGCGCTTTCAGTAGAACCACCCGAACCATTCCTATTGAAGAAGTATTTCTTGCCAGAAACTATGTGATTCCCATTCGAAGTTCCGTTTATTTTCCTAGATGTTAAGTAGTTCTTTTGATCGTTGCCTATTCCTAATTTGTATACTTTCTTTACATCAACTGGTTGAGATATTACTTGCGTACTTTCTTCCATATACTTTACTAACCCCGACTCTTCGCAGTGATGACACTTGAACAAGGCAACATCATTCTTTACAGTTATAGATAATGTTTTTTCTTTATTCTTCCTCCTTGAAGCAGAGCAATAAGGGCATATGTCTCTCCATGATGTTCTATTGCCACCCATGTAAATCATTGGTTTTACAATAGAATCCCTTATGATAGAAAGATTTTCGTCTTCCATCAGAAGTCTCTCCTTATTAAATTGTGTAATGAAACAAAAAAGGATAGCACAAAATTATCATACAATCAACAGACCAAATTCTGAAGAATCCGTGTCGTTTTCCCCCCGAGTTGCCGCAACCCCTTCGGTGGGCTACGGTTTCCGATGCTAGCCCAGGGTGCGACCCGGCGCAACGCGGGAAAGAACTCAAAAATAAAAATAATATTTGCTCTTTAAAGAGACTACTTAGTAGTTAATAGAAACAAGTTAATAGAAACAAGTTAATAGAAACAAGTTAATAGAAACAAGTTAATAGAAACAAGTTAATAGAAACAAGGATATTAAAAAAATGGAAAAAGAAGAATACCAAAAGAAATTAGAATGTTACTGTGGTAATTGTAAATGTTGGAAAAAGCAAGAAGAAATAGAGACTACTAATGTTTATTCAAATGTTCATGGTGAAGATGTTGTAGAATTTAAATGTTGTAAATGTGAAACTAAACAAAAATCATTAGTTATTTAAATTTACCTCGGAGATTAGCTCAGTTTGGTAGAGCATTCGCTTTGGGAGCGAAGGGCCGTAGGTTCAAATCCTATATCTCCGACCATTACTCTGGTAGCTCAATTGGATAGAGCGTTTGCCTTCTAAGCAAAGGGTTGTGGGTTCAAGTCCCACCCAGAGTTCCATATCCTATACGGGGATGTAGCCCAATAGGTAGAGGCAGTAGACTTAAAATCTGCAAAGTGTGGGTTCGACTCCCACCATCCCCACCATCATGTTTAAAAGGAGGAGCAGGGATGAAATACCACATAATCGTGTTTGACCCGAAACAGCACGATTGGGATGAGTTCCGTAGGAACGGAGAGACTGTGTATTTTAAGTCCGAGCAGGAGGCGCAGGATTTTGGTGACACCTGTGCGAAGAGCGTCAACGGTTGGGGTGTCAATGGAAGAGTATTCAGACAAGGAGATTGGCAAGTAAATTGGCAATGCGAGGAAGTAAAGTAAATGGCCTTGTTTGACGTTGGATGTGAATTCTGTGGTGACGAACCAAGGGATCTTATTTATCTAAAAAGATACACCGACAGAATAAAAGAAATAAATATATCTGCCGGTAAACCAGCTAAGTATATAAGAAGCGATGAAATGTTTTTCCTATGTTCATGTGGAATAGTAGCATCATCTACAGATAGAACTATATACAATGAACAAATTATATTAACAAGAGATTTCGCTGATAGTGTTAATGGTTCCTACTACCAAAGTATGCTTGAGTTTGAGCAGTTGGATTTTTGGTCAAGAAGGTTAGGTCTTCTTGATGACCCAGTATTTTTTATAGAAAGGACTCAGACTGATATTGAATGCCCATTTTAATTAAAGAGAAATGTGATGTATGTGAAAAGGAATATTGTACCTGTGACATAGAGGAGGGTTTATCTTATGTAGACGTAAACAAATGGGACAATATATATGATAACTCTGAAGAATTCGATGACTACCTTGGAGATGATAAGTAATTATCAATCATAATCCATCCTGCTTAACCTGTATGTAATTTCTTTTACAGCCCTCGATTTCTCTGGTGACTCTAGTATCATAATTTTATTGAATATTTTTCTAACCCAACCAGAATCCCATATGGCGGCTATGCAATGGTATTCAAAAGGATAAGAGTAAATCCATGATTCTAATAGGTTATCCTCCTGATCTACTACCAGATCATTTAGTGCATTTAGTATTACTTTTCTGCTAATAAGTATTGAATTATCGAGTGTAAATAAATCGAGAGTACTACTATCAATGCAATCATAAAAAGCCTCATTTGAAATTACAGATTCTACAAGCTCAGGATCTTCTCTTCGTCTTCGTACCTTACTATTCTTATCAAACATCTGGGGCGATCCGAATCTTTGTGCCATTTTGAATGTTGTTCCCTTACCTGCCTGTCGTTCTTGTATACCCATCCCTGAATACCATCCTTTATTAATTCGATATCTAAGTCTGGCCTTCTAGTTCTATACCAAACATCGACATACATTGATAAGTTTCCTTCAAGTAAATTATTTCTATCAACTTGTTTCAATAATGAAAGCTGTTCCTCTAATGAGTTCACATAACAAAGAGCCTTTTTGCTTTTTATTAATCTCACTTGTTTACCTAGTCTCACTATTCTACGAGAATTGGATTTAGATGCTGGCTCTCCTTCTATAATTGCTTCAAATAATATTTCCTTTTTATTCATTTTCTCCACCGTTCCACTTGATCTTCACCAAAAATAGTGTATAATTTCCTACCACCCTAATATAACAAAAGGAATCACAAATGCAAGAAAATAATTTCTCCGAAGAAAAGCGGAAGTGTTCTGTATGCAAGGAGAGTAAGGATAGGAATAATTTCTACAAAAGCAAGAGGGCAAAGTCTGGATATAGATCTGAATGTAAATACTGTCACGGACTTAGTGTTAAGCAATACTATAAGGACAACACGGAAAAATGTAGATCGTATGCTAGGCTTTACTATAAAATGAATAAGGAAATGATAAGCGAGAAAGCTAAAGTAATTTACCATAAGATGAAAAATGAAATATGAGTTATGAAAATAAGTATGATCTACCGGATGTCTTCATAAGGGCAATACAAACAAATAAGTATTCAAAGGGAGATGCTGACTTTTCCGTTACTGAAATAATAGATTCACCTAGGATAGCAAGGATGAGAAGTATCTATGAAGATGTAGTGGAAAAGGATTACTATGATTCTATATACCCTCTCCTTGGCACCGCAATACATTCCATACTAGAAGAGAATAAATCAGAAGATGAGATATCGGAAGAAAGACTTTTCATAAATGTAGAAGGTAGCACACTCTCTGGGCAAATCGATTTGCAAGTAAAGGATGGTGCATATTATAATGTATATGATTTCAAAACAACCAGTTCAGCATCAATATCATACAACCCGAATGGAAAACGTGAATGGGAAAATCAATTAAATTGTTACGCAACTCTTGTTGAAGAGGCAACGGATAGAGAAGTAAACGAGATCGGGGTATGGGCAATACTCAGGGATTGGTCAAAGATGAACGCCCAGAAAAGAAAGAACTATCCAAATGCACCAGTTGTTCTCATAAGGATACCTTTGTGGGACAAGCAGGAACGTATTGATTATATAAGAAGCAGAGTTCTTGAGCACTCTATGGTCCAGAATATAGATAAGGAATTTCTGTTACCAGACTGCACTAAGGAGGAGAGGTGGGGATCTGATAAGACTTTTGCAGTCTTCAACTACACAAAATCTGGAACTAAGAGAGCTAGGGCTACGAGGGTATTTGAAAGTATTGAAGAAGCTAATTCATTCGCAAATAGTAACGGAGGTCAATACAATGTAGAAGAGAGAATGGGACGTAGCACAAGGTGTGAGTCTTGGTGTGAGTTCTCGGAGCACTGTTCTCAATATGCAAGAACAAATAAAGAGGTATAAAATGGCTACATACAAAGAAATATGGAACACCCTAAGCAAGGTAGATTGTTCCGAACATGCAGAGTCAAAGAATGGATTAACATATCTTAGTTGGGCATGGGCATGGGGTATGCTTATGAACTACTATCCTCATGCAAAATTCTCTATACTCCCAGAGGAGCACATGCAGGATGGTACTGTAATATGCAATGTTGAAATTTATATAGACGAATGTGCAAGAAGTATGTGGCTCCCAGTTCTAGACTACAGAAACAAGCCAATATCAAATCCAAGTTCTTGGAATATCAACACTACAAGAATGAGAGTTTTAACTAAATGTATAGGATTATACGGGTTGGGACATTACATATATGCAGGAGAAGATCTTCCTGCCAAGGATACAGAAGTAAATGTAAAATCTACACATAAGCCAACGGTCAAAAATTCAATAAAGTCTTCTAACTCTCGATCAGCATCGGCTAAGAAGACAAGTAAAAAGGAAGTCGTCAACGAGGAAGTAGAATCTTTAAAGCAGAAGGGTGCGTATAAGGAGAAACTACAAGACAAAGTAGACAGATCAACTACTATCGTACTACAGGAAAGTATAAGTGAAATAGATAATGTTGAATCATTGAGGGCATACTGGAGGAAGAACAGTAAGGCAATAGAATCAATGAGTGAATTGGCGCAACTATCGATAAAGAAATTCTTTTCGGCAAGAGCAGAAGAACTAACAATATAAAAAAAAGGAAAGAGAAAATATGGACTTCAAGGATATACCTAGAATAAGCATTGCTTCCTTCAAGAACAGCAGGAAAGAAAAGGCTAACCAGCCTGACTTTACTGGATTCGGTGATGTTGGAAGTGAGTTTATAGAAAGCCTTAAGCAGCTATTGGAATCTGGTAAGTCGGAAATTCCATTAAGGGTTGCAGGGTGGAATAAGACAAGCAAGAAGGGTAACAATTTCATCTCATATTCTATACAGATTGACACTTACCAAATGGAACAAGCCGAGGGACAGAGTATCGAGCAAGATACAGTAAAGGATGAATCTCCCTGGTAAACTAAAAGGCCCCACCCGTTGGAGACTTCGGGTGGGGCTAAGGGGGGGGGATTGGATGGGCTTTGGTTTAACTAAAGAATTAAATCCAGTACTACTATGTGACAAATGCAAATGCGTAGTAGAGAATTTTTCAAAAACTTTTATAGTCTGGAATATTCTAGATTTAGAGGATGATGACTCTGGCATTGTGGATTCTTTATTGATGCATGAAAATTGCTTGTCTGAAATGCTATATGAATTTTCAGAAACTGATATGGTAGAAGGTGACCTTCAAACTATAACTATAGCTGATTATATAACGAAATTACTAAAGAGACACCCACTAGAATTAAAAATAATGATACTCGATGACTACACAAAGGGAAAAAAATATGAACACTGAACAGTCTGCCAGGGTCAAGAAGCATAACAAGCAAAGGGAGGCACAGAACGTACTAGAATTGCTTCAATCAATATCAAATGATAACCTAGATGATCCGTTATGCAGCATAATAAATAAAGCTTTTGATTTTTCCAAAGTAAACATGGACGAAAATAATTATATTCCAATTTTAGAAAATGAAGAATTTTCTAATATCCTTATGGGTTGGTGGATAAATGGAGAAGAAGATAACGACTAATATAGGTAATGTTTTTAAGAACATAGATGAAATAAGAAACAATATATATAGTATATCATCTAAGATAAAATTAAAGAGAGAACTATTCGATGAAATAGATAAACTTCTGATACAGCTAGAGGACGGAACTAAAATTATAGAAAAGAAATACAGAGATAACGAAAATGAAATTGCAAAGATAGAAGTATCCGGGTATAATGATTGTTCAAAGGTAGAATCCTACATGTGGAGTCCTAAATGGAAAAAGGTATTATAGGTAAAATAGACAATTACTATGAATACGATGTAAGGGTGGTATGGGATAAAATAAAATTCGGGGTTGAGAAAATATTGACAGAAGATGTTGATTGGTTAACGCTAAGACCTGAGGATATATACAGTCAGTGCGCTAATGGTACTTGCAGGATATGGTCTCCAGATAGCTACCCTATAAATGATGTCTTTGGTATAACAAAGATAGACACTTGCCCGTATAGACTTAACAAAACATTGCAGATGTTGATAGCTTGGTCAGTCGTTGACGATAAAAATGTAAGGGATACCTACGACTCTCTTATGACAAAGATAGCAAGGGCTACCGGATGTGATGGCATAGAGTTCTGGACCTCATCGGTAAAGGTAGCTGACTACTCAATAGATAAAGGATTTTCAAAGAGGATACATGTATGCAGAAGGAATGTTTCGCAAACAACTAATGAAAAATTGAGGGCAGTAAGCTCTGATTGGGCAAATGAATGAATGATATAGTTAATTCACCAGATCATTACATTAAGGACAGAACAATTGAACCCATAGATTGCATCGAAGACTGGGAACTTCCTTACCATCTAGGTCAGGTTATAAAATATGTAAGTAGATTCCGCAGGAAGGGGGAGGGTCCTAGTGTCCATATAATTGATCTACATAAGGCTAGATTCTACCTAGACAGATACATAGAACAGTATGAATTTAACAATATAGATAAAGATAAATCCGACTAGGTCCTGAATTGGCCTCTAAGCCGTTTAAAAATAAAATGGGGGGAGATGGGGGTTCAGCAAGCTATCGCCTTGTATGCGTCAATTGTGGGAGTCTCATGCGTGCTTTAAAATGCAAGCTAGTGTGCTCCAATAATTGCGGATACTTTGAAAGCTGTAGCGACCTTGAGGCTGCGCCTAGTGTGTCTGAGGGGAGGGACGGGCATGAACAATAATTATATAAAAATAATATTTTCTACACTATTTTTTCTAATATTCTGTGCGCTTGGGTACTATATTGGAGTTTACATTAAGGATGAGTTAAAGAAGGGACGGGGAGGTGTAGACACTCACATACATTTCCATTATGATAATTGCAATAACGAATCAAGTATAGAAAATAAAATACAAATTTAATACATATTCGAATATTCAGAAAGGTAAATACAAGAAATGAAATATTTGCTTGTTGTTATTCTAATTTCCATATCTCTGTATTATGTAAAATGCCAATGGGACGAGTGCATAGATTCTGGTATGTCAAAAGTTTATTGTGTACAACATATTAATTAAATAAGAAAAACTTCAAAACCTGTAGGACTATACATCCTATTACCGGGAACCAGAATCCCTTATGGTCAAATTCACCAATCTTCTCCCAGTCTCTAATCTCTCTACCAGCATAGAACGCTGCTCCTACCATGAAGTTAAAAAATAAAATACCTATTAATAATGCTATTATTAAATGGTTTATATAATAAGGTAGGCCAGTATTGAAACTAAATATTTTCTTCATGTCTATCATTTAGGTTTATCCGATTCTATACAGAGATCAGCTAGCCCCGCTTCAACTATTTGGTTACCACCTAGAAGCCAGTACTCTGCATTCTTCTCAGTATGCTTCTCCCACCATTTAGCACTATAGGGCGTATAGCAACTCATAAGGTAACACCAATGAACGTGGGACCAGTCCTCCCATTTTCTCCTAGACCTAGCAGCCCTTAAGCCCAAGTCTGGATCTCCTCCGCTTGTAGGCTCATGTGACATCCAAGAACAACTTTCTGTCACATATCTTTTATTGCCAGATGCCAATATTAGAACACCTGCGCTGCAAACCTGACCGTAACCTGTCACTATCATATCTAGGGGTGAGTTACGCATTATATCATGTATAGCAAACATTGATATAACATCACCACCTGGAGTGTTGAGCATTATGTTTACTGGTTCGTCGCTTTTTCCCTCAAAATATTTCACTACCTGGAGAAACCATTGACCAGATTCCTCTTCGAAATCATCAAAATATATAATCCTATTATTTATATCTACACCGAGGTCAACAATATGGGATATTTCTGGTGCCGGTATATTTAATTTTGGTGCAGCACTCTCCACGTTTATGATACTCATTTATACTTACTCTTTATTCTACGCATAGACCACCATTCAAAATCAAAACTACCGGAGTCTACATCGTTTAATATAACTATTCCCTTATCCCACATGCGATTTACCTGTGGACCAGCATACCCCTCACCATGCTCAAAATAACATCCAGAAGATACTGCACTCATCCTCTTCCCCATAGCGTTATTTCTTGTTGCGAAATCAAGAACATGGTTGTGACCTATTACACAAGACATTTTCTTTTTATTTAGAAGTGAAGATGCGGGATTCTCTCCGCTTATAGGTCTACCCATTATGCCGGAAGCGAAACTATGGCAGTACGCTATGCCGTTTATGTTCACTGGCTCAAGGTACTTATGTTCTTCCCACCCATATTCTTTGCTCTTGAAATGATTCGTAGTTAACGTGCCCTCAAGCTCAGGCTGGTCCTCT
>Ga0255048_10001231_pt1 | contig 18335 bp, 21 predicted proteins | sample JV7_2_2_MG_FD_183619 | JGI IMG/M metagenome (GOLD analysis project Ga0255048, IMG submission 183619) | Seawater microbial communities from Jervis Inlet, British Columbia, Canada - JV7_2_2 | ecosystem: Environmental > Aquatic > Marine > Inlet | place: Canada: British Columbia | collected 2016-10-06
GCGGATGTTGGACGGCCACAATTATCCAATCTGAATCGGCCGACGCGAGGGTGTCTTCCAACCAGGCCAGTTGCCGGGGGTTGTCGGTCTGGTTGCTGTCCAGCCCGATCAGGAGAACCTCGCCAATTTGATCGGCCCACCAGAACTCAGGCATCCCCAGCGCGTCCAGCTGAGCTCGACCGCCATCGTCGGCCAGGGCATCGTGATTGCCGGTGATGGCATACAGCTCAGCTCCAGTATCGAGAACCGACCGGAACGGCTGAAAGACGTACTCCTCCAGCCGGGACGGGTCACCGTAGGGATACACGTTGTCGCCCAGGAGAAGCAGCGCATCGTAAGGGTCGTTGCGTCCGGTCAGATACATGGTGGAGGCGAGTCGCCATTCGAGATCGCCGCCGTCGCCCACGTCGCCGACAACCGCCAGGCGAAGGTCCGGCAGCGAGTCGGCGGCGAAGGGGACGAACTCGGTCTTCTTCTCAGGCGGACCGACCGTGTGGGTCAGCCAGGACCGGATCTGCCTCTGGTATGCGAATACTCCGGCCAGGAGTGCGGTCAACAAGAGGATCGTCAGCGCCCGGAGCAGGCGACGATGCGGGGAACGGCGAACCGGAGCGGTAGATGGAGGCGGGACAGGGGGAGCGGTGATTGTGTCCACGGAAGGATCGTTTCCTACCTGAAAGTCTACGACCGGTCTGCCGGTTCGAGGCCGGTTCAGCCCATTTGAGACGAGTGTTCCGGCCGAACCTTCACCACCACTCGCTCCGCTCCAGGAGCGTCGTACTCGTAGCGAGGGGTCCCGACGAACTGCCGGGCGATGCTGTCGATGAATGACCGATCCGCGTCGTCCTCGATGGCCGTCACCGTCCCGCGCACCTCCAGGTAACGGCGGCGGTTATCCGGGTCGACAACGGTGATGGCGATGCGAGGCTCCCGTCGCAGGTTCCAGTACTTCTGGCGCTTCTTGTGCAAGCTGAACATGATGTGCTCACCGTCCCACACCACCCACACCGGGTTGTTCTGGGGCTCACCGGCGGGTCCGATGGTGGCCACGAAGCCCAGGCCACCTTGCTCGATGATGTCGCGGTGAGACTCGGGGATGGCCGACACGCGTATCAACTCCTTGGGAGCAGGGGGTCGGATCGTACCCGGACTGCGCCGGTCAGGAGAAGTCGACTAGCGAGTGGGTTTGGGCTTCCCGATGTCTGGCCCGATCCAGGAACCCGCTTTGGGGGGAGTCCTGGACGGCGGACAGGAACGAGGCCCCGTCGACGCGGAGGACCTGGCAAGTAGTGATGGCCGTGCAGGTTGCGTTGCGGGCGGCGCCTTCCAGCAACCCGATCTCCCCGAAGTAATCGCCGGGGCCCAGCTGAGCGACCTCTACGTCGGCAATCCCGTCAGCCCGGGCGGTGACCGTGATGGCCCCCTCCACGATGACATACATGGCGTCGGCCTCGGATCCCTCGGTCACGACGGCGGTTCCAGCGGCAACGTCGACGTCGGTGGCTGCGGAAGCGAGATGCTCGATGCTGGGCCGGGCCAGGGCGCTGAACAGCGCGGTCGACTCAAGAACGGAGATCCGGTGGGCGACCAGGCCGAGGCGTTCTGTCGAGGTGCGGTTGATCACTCGCAACTGCCGGGCGCCTGCGGCGAGAGTCACGATCGGGCCTAGGCCGAAAACCAGCAGGGTGGGAGTCAGGCCGATCACATCCAGCAGAACAGGGGTGAGTAGCGCCCCGAGGGAGATAGCAGCCAACACAAGTCCGATGAACACTCCGAATACCCGCGAGACCAGGTCAGACGGCAGCGTTCGTTGCAGGGCTGTTACCGCCAGCACGTCGACTACCAGGGTGCCGGCGCCCCGGATGACCTGGAGCCCGAAGCCGATGGCCGGGACGTCCACCACCGACATGATCGCGGTCGGGATCGTGTAGGCGGCCATGCCGACGGCGATCACGGTGCCGAGATCGGGCCGGGCCGCCAGCCGATTAATGAACGGAGCGGCCAGAACCCCGCCGACTCCGAGGGCAGCCAACAAGTAGCCGAAGCCGGTGGCGCCGGTGCCGAGCCGCTCCTCGCTCAGGACCACAAGCAGCACCGTGTCCGTCCCATAGAAGAAGCTGGCCGCCACGCTGAAGCCGGCCAGCGAGCGTGCCAGTCGAGATTCGGCCAGGGCCCGGAACCCGACCATCATCTGGGCGATTGGCCCCTTGCCCCCGCCCTCGGTCACATCGGACGGGTGGCTCCTGGTGCGGACCCTGGCGGTGGCCAGTGCCGCATAGAGGAATGTGGCGGCATTAACCAGCAGCGCCACCGCCGGCGAGAACCAAACGAGCAGGCCGGCCCCGATCGCCGGTCCCACGACGACCGCGCCGTTGTCGATCATCCCATTGAGGGAGTTGGCAGCAGCCAGGTCACGTTCCCCGACGATCTGGGGGGTAAGCGCCACGATGGCCGGCTCATAGACGGTTCCCTGGATGGTCCCGAGGGCTGCCATTACCAGGGCCAGGGCGACCGGGCCGTCGACGGCGACGACAACCGCCATCACAACATGGGTCAGAGTCGAGGTGAGGTTGAGGATTACGACCAGATTGCGACGCTCGAACCGTTCTGCCAAGACACCGCCGTAAGCGCTGAAGAACAGTGCAGGCAGGAAGCGGGCCAGGCTGGCGCCGGCCACCCAGGCTGTAGACCCTGTCGTCTCGAAGACCCACACGATAAGCGCCACGTTGTAGGCCCAGCTGCCGATGTTGGAAACGACAAAGGCCGAGGCCAGCCATCGATAGTCACGGTGTGCCAGCGCGCTTCGAAACGTCGCTTGTTCGCTCGCCATCGCTCCCGCTGCTTGCCGGTGGGATGAGGCTAGAGCCCGACGACGGTCCCCGCCGTCAACGACCGGCGCGCGCTTGGTAGTTTCGAGGGGCGAAAGGAGCAACATGTCACGTCCCATTCATTTCGAACTGCCAGTGGAGGACCAGGCGAGAGCGGCCGCCTTCTACCAGGAGGCCTTCGGCTGGGAGATCCAGCAGTGGGAGGGTGCTCCCTATTGGCTGGCCACGACCGGCCCCGATGCTGAGCCCGGTATCAATGGTGCGCTCGGCCAGAAGGATGAGAACTTCACCGTTCCGATGTTTGTCATCGGGGTTGAAGACCTGGAAGCCGCGATGGCGACGGCTGAGCAGGCCGGCGCTTCCATCCTGGTCGGGAAGAACCCGATTCCCGGTGTCGGCTATTCCGCCTATTTCATCGACCCAGAGGGCAACCAGGTCGGGCTGTTCGAAGCAGACGAGTCGGCAGGCCAGTAAGGCCCAGGTTGCTTACACCTTGGGCAGCGGACAGTAGACCAGCAACTCGACACCCAGCGGGTCGGTCACAGCGCAATAGCGCACCGGTTCCCCCATCAGAGTGTTGAAAGGCTCCGCACCGGTGCCGCCGGCGGCAATGAAAGCCGCCTGGAGGCGATCGGCCTCTGCGGGAGTGGCGGTGATCAGGGGAACCTCGACGTTGACGGGGTTGCCGTTCTTACCCCGCAGCAGAGTCAGCCAGGTGTCACCGATTTGCCACGATTTGGTCCCCTCACCCTCCACGTAGACGGGTGGGCCGAGGACCTCGGTGTAGAAGGCGACCGCCTGCTGGTAGTCCTCGTAGAAGAGGGCTAGCCCCCGTACCCCGGCGAAATCAAAGCGAGGGGGAGGGGGAGGGTTTACGATGTACTTGCGGCGGTATTCCTCGTAGTCCATGAGCCCACCTCGACCTTGAATGAGGTGCCCAAACTACGTCACCAGGCGATCAGTTGGTGGCATCGTCGCCTTGTCGACCGCCTGGTTAACCTGACGACGATGCCGCGGAGAGTTCTCATCGCCAAGCCGGGCCTGGACGGCCACGACCGGGGTGCCAAGGTGATCGCCCGGGCGCTGCGGGACGGGGGCGTGGAAGTCATCTACTCCGGACTCCACCAAACACCCGAGCAAATCGTGGAAACGGCCATCCAGGAGGACGTTGGGGGAGTCGGGCTTTCGGTTCTGTCCGGAGCCCACATGACACTGTTCCCCAAAGTCGTTGAAGGCTTGCGGGCTCGCGAGGCTGGTGATGTTGTCGTGTTTGGTGGCGGCATCATTCCCGACGAGGACATCGAGCCGCTCAAGGCGGCGGGGTTGGCCGCTATCTTCACTCCCGGCGCACCGCTCTCGGCGATAGTGGAGTGGGTCAACGAACACATCGCAGAAAGCTGAGCAGTGGACCTCTTCGAATATCAGGGCAAATCTCTCTTCGCGCGCATGGGCGTCCCGGTCCCGGAGGGCCGACTGGCCGCTTCTCCGACTTTCGCCCGTACCGCCGCCGACGAGCTGGGAGGCCCGGTAGTTGTCAAGGCCCAGGTGCAGGTAGGCGGCCGTGGCAAGGCCGGCGGGATCAAAATGGCCGGCTCTCCCCGGGAAGCCGAAGAGGCTGCCGCCCAGATCCTCGGCATGGATATCAAAGGCCATACCGTCCATTCCGTCTGGGTCGAACAGGCTTCAGAGATCGCCGCCGAGTATTACGCCAGCTTCACTCTCGACCGATCGGCCAAGAAGCACCTCGCCATGGTTAGCGCCCAGGGGGGAGTCGACATCGAGGGCGTTGCTGAATCCGATCCCGACGCCGTGGTCAAGCTTCACATCGATCCCGTGGTGGGCCTAACCGACTGGCAAGCTCGTGCGCTCGTCTACCGGGCCAAGCTGGCCCCGGCGGCAGCCCGCAAAGCCGCCTCAGCCCTCAAGAAGCTCTATGGGGCATTCGTGGCTCTCGACTGCGACCTGGTTGAGGTCAACCCTCTCATCCTGACCAGCGGCGGAGACGTTGTCGCCCTTGATGCCAAGGTCACCCTGGACGCCAATGCTTTCTACCGGCATCCGGATTTCGGAGAGTTCGAAGCGGCCTTCACCAGGGATCCGATTGAGGCGATGGCGATGGAAAGCGACCTCAATTTCATAAAGCTGGACGGCAGCGTCGGGATCATCGGCAACGGAGCCGGTCTGGTGATGAGCACGCTCGATGTCGTGGACCTGGTGGGCGGACGGGCCGCCAACTTCCTCGATGTGGGAGGCGGTGCCGGTGCCGACACCATCACAAACGCCCTTGAAGTCCTCACCCGGGACCCGACGGTGCGGTCGGTTCTCATCAATATCTTCGGCGGGATCACTCGCTGCGACCTGGTGGCGGAGGGGATTATCGAAGCTTTGGGTCGGCTGGATCTGCCCTGGCCGATCGTCGTGCGCCTGGACGGCACTAACGCGGAGGCGGGCCGTGCCATCCTGGCCGCCTCACCTAACGAGAAACTGATGGCAGTCGCCACCATGCGGGAGGCGGCCGAGCGAGCCGTCAAGCTGGCGGGGGGTGACTGATGGCGATTCTCGTTGACGAGCGCACCCGGCTGGTAGTCCAGGGACTGACCGGCAAGGAGGGCCAATTCCATGGATTCCGTAACCGCGATTACGGGACAAATCTGGTGGCAGGAGTGACTCCCGGCAAGGGTGGCACCGAACTGGACGGCGTTCCTATCTTCAACACTATGGCCGAGGCTGTGGCGGCCACCGAGGCCAATACCGCCATGGCCTTTGTTCCGCCCCCGTTTGCGGCAGACGCCATCATGGAAGCGGCTGCCGCTGGCGTCGACCTGGTGGTAGCGATCACCGAAGGCATCCCGGCCCATGACGAGGCCAGGGTGTACAACTACATCACCCAGACCTCCCAAACGCGACTGCTCGGGCCCAACTGCCCGGGTCTCATGTCTCCCGGCAAAGCCAATGTGGGCATCATGCCGCCCGAGATTGCGATACCCGGCCGGGTGGGTGTTGTTTCCCGGTCGGGGACCCTGACCTACCAGGCCGTTCACGAGCTCACCATGCTCGGGATCGGGCAGAGCAGCTGCATTGGAATCGGCGGAGACCCGGTCCCCGGGACTTCATTCGTCGATGTCCTCGACCTGTTTCAGCAGGACGAGGAGACCGATGCCATTGTCATGATTGGTGAGATCGGGGGCGATGCCGAAGAACAGGCGGCCGACTTCATCAAGGCCAAGGTCACCAAGCCGGTCGTCTCCTACATCGCCGGAGTTACCGCTCCACCCGGCAAGAAGATGGGCCACGCCGGCGCCATCATCTCCGGGAATAAGGGCACGGCCTCGGCCAAGATGGAAGCCCTGGCTGCAGTTGGGGCGACGGTGCTCGACGATCCCACCGAAATCGGGACGGCGATTCAGAGCCTGCTCGGTTAGTGCCGCCGCCCTCACAGGCAAAGCAGGTTTGGGTCGGAGAAGCTCGCCCGTTCTTTCGGGCCCGGTGACGGGCTGATGGCGGAGCTTCTGGCCGGCATCTCCCTCGGCTTTGCGGCCGGTGTCAGCCCCGGTCCGCTGCTCACCCTGGTGATAGCCACCGCTCTCGAGCATGGGCCGGCCGCGGCGGTGCGGGTGTCGTTTGCCCCACTGGTGACCGACACCACGGTGATCCTCCTGGCTCTGGTCGTGCTTACCAACGTCCCGGACCAGGTGTTCACCGTGCTCGGGTTGGTCGGCGGCGTCTACCTGATCGTGCTCGGGACCCGGGAACTGCGTTCCCGACCCTTCACCGGGGAAGTGGCCGAGCGCGGCCCTGCGGTCGATCTGATGAGAGGTATCGGCGTCAATTTCCTCAGTCCGCACCCATGGATCTTCTGGATCACCGCCGGCGGGCCGTTGCTGGTGGAGGCCTGGCGCCGGGCACCCGCCCGCGGCGCTGCCTTCCTGATCGGCTTCTACGTCTTGATCGTCGGTACCAAGGCCACTATCGGCTGGACTATCGGGCGTACCCGCCACCGTCTCGGAACCGTCTGGCGCCTGCGTCTCGTCCGCCTGGCCGGCGCGCTGCTGATATCGATCGGGGCTCTCCTGATCGCCCAACAGCTCTAGCCGCTGTGCCGTTTTCTGGCCCTGTTGGTCCCGAAGCCCGGGCTCGAGACTTGGGACTTGCGACTCGTGACTTGGGGCTTTTCGGCCCGGGACCGGAGAGTTCCCGGCCCTAGGCTTGGCGGCATGACAAAACTGCTCACGGGGAAAGAACCCGCCCAAGCCATCAAGGACGAAGTCGCCGAACGGATCACGAAACTAGGCAGGCGAGTTGGCCTCGCCACCGTTCTGGTCGGGGAGGATCCGGCCAGCGAGGTCTACGTGCGGATGAAGCACAAAGCTGCCGCCAAGGTCGGCATGTACACCTACGACCATCACATCCCGGGCGACACGCCGCAAGAAGAGGTCGAGGATCTGGTGCGCAGCCTCAACGCCGATCCGTCCGTCGACGGCATCCTCGTGCAGCTCCCGCTGCCGGATGGACTGAGTCCCGATACGGTCATAGACATCATCGACCCCGGCAAAGACGCCGATGGCCTGCATCCACACAGCCTGGGTCTGGTGGTGCTGGAACGTAAGGGCGGGGCGGTTCCGGCCACTCCGCAAGGGATCATGCGGATGCTGGACTTCTACGACATTGAGACGGAGGGCAAACTGGCTGTGATCATCGGGCGTTCGCGACTGGTCGGCCGCCCGATGGGCCTGCTCCTCAATCACAAATCGGCCAACTCCACCGTGGTGTTCGCTCACTCTCGCACCAAGGATCTGCCTTCGATCACCGCCATGGCCGACATCCTGATCGTGGCGGCTGGGCGACCCGGGCTGGTCACGGTTGAGGGTGTGAAACCCGGCGCGGTGGTCGTTGATGTCGGTATCAACCGCGTCGATGACAAGCTGGTCGGCGACGTTGACTTCGATTCGATTTCGGAAGTCGCCTCCGCCATTACCCCGGTGCCCGGTGGGGTTGGCCCGATGACGATTGCCAGCCTGCTGCTCAACACCGTCTCGCTGGCCGAGGCCAGGGCCGAGGCCGGCGGCTAGCCGAAACCAATTCCCGAACTACCAAATAGCTAGGAGAACCCATGGCGACTGCCATCACAATGGGCCCAGACGGCCTGCAAGTACCCGACGATCCGATCCTGCCCTTCATCGAGGGAGACGGGATCGGTCCCGACATCTGGGCCGCTTCGGTCCGTGTGTTCGATGCAGCCGTCGAAAAGGCTTACGGCGGGTCTCGCAAGGTGGAGTGGAAACAAGTTCTGGCCGGCGAGGCCGCCTTCGAAGCGACAGGCGAGTGGTTGCCCGAGGAGACTGTGGAAACGTTCCGTGAATACCTGGTCGGGATCAAGGGACCGCTTACCACCCCGGTCGGCGGGGGGATCCGCAGCCTCAACGTTGCCCTGCGTCAGATCCTCGACCTCTACGCCTGCGTTCGACCGGTGCGTTGGTTCAACGGAGTTCCGTCACCCGTCAAGCATCCCGAGCTGATCGACATGGTCATCTACCGGGAGAACACCGAGGACGTGTACGCCGGCATGGAGCTGGAGTCGGGAAGCCCTGAGGCACAAGCGCTGCTGGCGTTTGTCGAGAGCGAATTTGGCTGGACTCCACGGGCCGATGCCGGCCTCGGGCTCAAGCCGATCTCGGCCACCGGTTCCAAGCGTCTGGTCCGGGCCGCCGTTGAGTACGCCCTGGCGAATAACCGCAAGACGCTCACCCTGGTTCACAAGGGCAACATCATGAAGTTCACCGAAGGAGCCTTCCGTGAATGGGGATATGAGCTGGTCCGCGAGGAGTTCTCGGACCGGGCGGTGGGATGGGACGATTGTGGCGGCGACCCTGGAGACAAGTTGCTCGTCAAGGACGTCATCGCCGACGCCTTCCTGCAGCAAATCCTCACCCGGCCGGCCGAGTACGACGTGATCGCGACGATGAACTTGAACGGTGACTACATCTCCGACGCCCTGGCCGCACAGGTCGGCGGGATCGGGATCGCCCCCGGGGCCAACATCAACTATGAGACCGGGGTGGCGGTATTCGAGGCCACCCACGGAACTGCTCCCAAGTACGCCGGCCAGGACAAGGTGAACCCCGGCTCGGTGATTCTCTCCGGAGCTCTCATGTTCAACTACATGGGATGGCCGGAGGTGGAGGAGGCGATTGGTCGGGGCTTGGAAGCTGCCGTCGCCGACAAGATCGTGACCTACGACTTTGAGCGCCTTATGGAGGGTGCCACCAAGGTGAAGACCTCGGAATTCGCCGACGCGATGATTGAGAGGATGTAAGCAGCCCACCCCCCACGTCCGACGTCCGACGAGCTGAAGTAGGGGGCGGGCAGTAGGTAGCAACCTGGTGGGGCCAGATTCGGGTCGTGCTGCCCCTGGCTAGCCTTCGATTAGCCAACTCGAGGGAGATGCGATGAGCAAGGTAACGGTTGTAGGGGCCGGCAAATACGGGTCCACCACCGCCATGCGGCTGGCCGAGGCCGACATTGTCGACGAGGTCGTGATGACCGATATCGTCGAGGGCCTTCCCCAGGGTCTGGCGCTGGACATCAACCAGTCCCGGCCATTGCTCGGCTATCGGACCCTCATCACCGGCTCAAACGACTACGCCGACACTGCCGGAAGCGATGTGGTGGTGATCACGGCCGGCCTGCCTCGCAAACCGGGAATGAGCAGGATGGACTTGCTCGAGGTCAACGCCAAGATCGTCAAGGATGTGACTTCTCAGATCGCCCAGCACTCGCCGGATGCGATCATCATCAACGTCACCAATCCTCTCGACCACATGACGACGCTGGCCGCAGAAGTGTCCGGGTTCGCCACCGAGCGAGTGATGGGGCAGGCCGGAATGCTCGACTCCGCCCGGTTCGCGCACTTCATCGCCGAGGTAACCGGCGTAGACATCGTGGACGTTTCCGCCCTCACCCTCGGCAGCCACGGGGAAACCATGGTGCCGGTTCCCTCCCAAACCATGATCGGTGACAAGCTGGTGTCGGACGTGCTCGATTCAGCCGCCGTCGACGATCTGGTCGACCGTACCCGTAAGGGAGGTGCCGAGGTCGTTGCCCTTCTCAAGACCGGCAGCGCTTACTTCGCACCGTCGGCGGCTGCCGCCAAGATGGTCGAGGCCGTGATCGGAGACACGGGCGAGATGATGCCGGTGTGCGCCTGGATGGGCGGCGAGTACGGCATCTCCGATGTCTACCTGGGAGTCCCGGCCCGGCTCGGAAAGGAAGGCATAAAGGAAATCGTTGAACTGCCGCTCACCGATACCGAAGCGGCCGCTCTGGCCGACGCGGCTGCCGCCGTCAAAGAGAAAGTCGACGAGCTCCATGAGTTGGAACTGGACTGAGGCACCGGCACCCCTCACTACCATCCCCGGTAGAAACCCAACAAGGAGATCTACCTCATGTCCGTCAAATTTCTCTCCGAGGATTGGCTGAGCGCCGCCAACGACGCACTGGCTGCCGATGCCGACTACCAGTCGGCCACCGCCGCTACCGACCTGACGCTGCAGTTCGTTGTCACCGATGGTCCGGATGGCGACGTCGAGTACAACGTCGCAATGGCCGGCGGGGGCACGTCGTTTGCCGGAGGTGCCGCAGACGGCGCCGATGCCACCATCCGCAACAGTCACGAGACTGCCGTCGCTATCTCCAAAGGCGATCTCAACACTCAGGCGGCTTTCATCTCGGGCAAGCTCAAGGTCGAGGGCAATCTCGCCAAGATCATGATGAATCAGAGCGCCCTGGCGGCCCTGGCCGATGCCCTCAAGGGCCTGGATATCGACTACTAGGGCGTTAGCTGTCAGCGCACGACGTGGAGTTACGAAGTAACTCGCAAGCCGGACGGAGTCCGGCCTCGAAGACGGCGATCTAGCTCATCTGACCGGTTAGCCGTCGCTGCTTGACCTTGCCGCGCACGTAGTCGGAGTTCATCAGGGCGATGAAGTCGATGCTGATGTCCTGTGGGCAGGCGGACGCGCACTCGGCGATGTTGGTGCAGGCCCCGAAGTACTCCTCCATGGTGTCGACCATGTTGACGGTGCGGGCCCAGCGCTCGGGTTGGCCCTGCGGGAGCAGGTTGAGGTGGCCGATCTTGGCGGCGGTGAAGAGCTGGGCGGCTCCGTTCGGGCAGGCTGCCACGCACGCTCCACATCCGATGCAGGCGGCCGCGTCCATCGCCGCATCGGACGCGTCCTTCGGCACCAGGATGAGGTTGGCGTCGGGGGCGCTCCCGGTTGGCACGGTGATGAAGCCGCCCGATTCAATGATGCGATCGAAGGCGCTTCTGTCCACCACCAGGTCCCTCACTATCGGGAATCCGGCCGCCCGCCACGGCTCAATAGTTATGACATCGCCATCTTGGAACTTGCGCATGTGAAGCTGGCAGGTGGCGGTGGAGCGTTGCGGTCCGTGGGGGATACCGTCGATCATGAGGCTGCACGTCCCGCAGATGCCCTCCCGGCAGTCGTGGTCAAACTCGATCGGGACCTCATTGGCCGCGATCAGCTTCTCGTTGACCGTGTCCAGCATCTCCAGGAACGACATCTCGGGGCTGATGTTCTCGGCCGCGTAGGTGGCAAAGTCGCCGGGCTGATTGGGGCCGTTCTGTCGCCACACCTTGAGAGTGATGTTCACTTGTAGCTCCGTGTGGTGAGCGCGACGTTCTCGAACTCGAGAGCTTCCTTGTTCAAGACCGGCTCGGATTCCCGGCCGGTCCACTCCCACGAAGCGACATAGGCGAAGTCGTCGTCTCGCCGCAGGGCTTCGCCGTCCTCGGTCTGATACTCCTCACGGAAATGGCCTCCGCACGACTCTTCGCGGTTGAGAGCATCGCGGCACATGAGCTCCCCGAGCTCGAAGAAATCGGCGACGCGTCCCGCCTTCTCCAACGACTGGTTGAGGGTCTCGTTCTCGCCCAGCACGCGCACGTCCTGATAGAACTCGTCGCGCAGCGCCGGGATGTCGCTCAATGCCTTCTCCAGCCCCGTCTGGCTGCGGGTCATGCCGCACTGCTCGATGAGGATCTTCCCCAGCTCACGATGGAACCAGTCGACCGATCGTGAGCCTTTGATGCTGGTGAACATCTTGAGGCGGTCCGACACGGCCGACTCTGCTTGGGCGAAGACAGGATCATCGGTGGAGATGGGATCAGTGTTCAGGTAGCCGGCCAGGTAGTTGCCGACCGTGTAGGGAAGCACGAAGTAGCCATCAGCCAGGCCCTGCATCAAGGCGCTGGCTCCCAGGCGGTTGGCGCCGTGATCGCTGAAGTTGGCTTCGCCTATGGAATACAGCCCGGGCACCGTGGTCATCAGTTCGTAGTCCACCCACAAGCCGCCCATCGTGTAGTGCGGAGCCGGGTAGATGCGCATCGGAACCTCGTAAGGGTTCTCATCTGTGATCCGCTCGTACATCTCGAAGAGATTCGAATAGCGGGCTTCAATTACTTCGCGCCCCAGGCGCTGGATCGAATCCCGGAAGTCCAGGTAAACGCCGTTGTGGAGGGGCCCAACGCCCTTGCTCTGGTCGATCTGCTGCTTGGCGGCCCGCGATGCCACATCGCGCGGCACCAGGTTGCCGAAGGATGGGTAGCGGCGCTCCAGGTAGTAGTCGCGCTCGGCCTCGGGGACGTCCGCGGCAGCTCGGCCGTCCCCGGCCTTGTCTGGTACCCAGATCCGGCCGTCGTTGCGGAGCGACTCCGACATCAGCGTCAGCTTTGATTGGAACTCGTCACTGGCGGGGATGCAGGTTGGGTGGATTTGCGTGAAGCTGGCGTTGGCGAACTGGGCACCCTTGCGATAGGCCCGCCAGATGGCCGTCCCGTTGCAGGCCATGGCGTTGGTGCTCAGGTAGTAGGCATTGCTGTAGCCGCCGGTTGCCAGCACGACGGCGTGAGCTGAGTGAGTGGAGATCTCGCCGGTGGTGAGGTCACGCACTACTACCCCGACCGCCCGCCCGTCCTTGAGCACGACCTCGAGCATTTCCGACCGGGTATGGAGGTTGACCGTTCCCAGTCCCACCTGGCGAGCCAGCGCCTGATAGGACCCGATTAGCAGCTGCTGTCCTGTCTGTCCCCGGGCATAGAACGTCCGTGAGACCTGTACGCCGCCGAACGAGCGGTTGTCGAGCAGTCCGCCGTACTCGCGGGCGAAGGGGACCCCCTGGGCCGTGCACTGGTCGATGATCTCGTTGCTGACCTCAGCCAACCGGTAGACGTTGGCCTCTCTAGAACGGTAATCGCCGCCTTTGATGGTGTCGTAGAACAACCGGAACACGCTGTCGCCGTCTCCGTGATAGTTCTTGGCGGCATTGATCCCGCCCTGGGCGGCAATGCTGTGGGCTCGCCTAGGACTGTCGTGATAGGTAAATACGTCGACGTTGTAGCCGAGCTCACCGAAGCTGGCCGCCGCCGAGGCGCCTGCCAAACCGGTCCCGATGACGATGATCTTGAACTTGCGCTTGTTGGTTGGTGCGACCAGCTTCATGTTGAAGCGGTAGCTGTCCCACTTCTCCTTGAGGGGGCCGGCCGGGATGTTGCTTTCCAGAGTCATGATCCGACTAATCCTGTGGTGATCGCCAGCGGGATCGACACGTTCCCAATCACAAGCAGCGCGGTGAAGCCGATCGCGAAGTTCCGCCGCCAGGCGTTGAAGCGCGGGTTAGTGACCCCGAGACTTTGAAACAGGCTCCAGGCTCCATGAAGGAGATGAAGGCCGAGGGCGAGGTTGGCGAATATGTACCAGGCGGCAGTCGCCGGGTTCTCCAGGCCCAGGATCAGGTTGGAGCGGGCCTCGCCACGCACGAAATCGGGATGCAGCCACGACACTCCCCAGGTGAGGTGGGCGAGGTGATACAGAATGAACACCAGCACGATCACGCCGGTGATCAGCATGTGGCGGGAGGCGAACCTCGACTCGATCCACTGTTGCCGCTCATAGCCGATCGGCTTGGCATGGCGGTTCTTCCACCACAGGGTGAACCCTGCGTGCAAGTGAACGACAAAGGCGGCCAGCAATCCCAACCGGGCCAGCCACAAGATGAGCGTGCGGGAGAAGATCGGTTCACCCACATCGCGTAGGCCCTCTGCGTACTCGTTGAAACGCGCCGGGTCCTCATACAGGTGCAGATTCCCGAACATGTGGAAGAAGACGAACCCGAGGCCGACGATTCCCGAGATCGCCATGACCCACTTGCGGCCGACGTTCGAGCCGTAGAACTCCAGAAACCAGGGGAGCGGACGTTTCCTGGGTGGTGCCTGAGTGGTCACCTTTGAAAAGCTAGCAACCAGAAGGGGCGCAGCGGAATTATGCCCACATGCCGGCTGAATCCGTCCCACCGGGTCTGCCTGCGGCCACTCCGGCCTTCCCCGGATTTGACCCGCGCGCGCGGACACCCTAAATTACAGGTACGTAATTACATGTCTGTGAGAGGTGGGATTTGGACACGAAGCTGATTGAGGCCCTGGTACTCGACAAACTGTCTTGGCAGGATTTTGCGAACTGCAGCGGGGCCGATCAAGACCTGTTCTTCCCCGAACGTGGTGCCTCGACTCGCAAGGCCAAAGCGATTTGCGCAGCCTGCACCGTCAAGGCCGAGTGCCTGGAATTTGCGATCACCCAGGGTGAGCGGTTCGGCATCTGGGGCGGCCTATCCGAGCGCGAGCGGCGCAAGATCCGTCGCCAGCGGGCACTAGGCGTCACGGCCAGGGAAGTCGGTTAGCCGACGCCCACAGCCGACGGACGGCCACAGACCCTCCAACCTGACCGCCACATTGGTTGCTCTAGGCTTCGCTGTGGACATCAGATAGGGGAGACATGGGCGTCGCGATCGGCATAATCATCGGGCTGGCTGTTACCGCGGCCATCGTTTACTTCGTGATTCGTGGCATCCAGGCCCCGCCTCCCGAGCTGGGGACCTCAAAGGGGACTTCCGAGCCAATCAGGCCGGTCCCACCCGTGTCCGAATTCCACGTCAAGGGCGACGCCGCCAATGTTTACTTCGATGTGCCTCTTCCGAGCCGCGAAGACGCGGTGCTCGAAACGCTGCTGTTGCATGAGGCGGTTGAAGTCGTGCGAGAGAAGCGGCATACCTTGCCGATTGATCAGGTTGCCCGGGTGGTCGTCTTCGGGCGCAGCGGGGCCGGGTTTGATCAGGTGGGCGAAGTCAGCCTCGAAACGCCCGGTACGCTCCCGCCCCCCGCTCCGCCGCCGGTCGTCTTCAAACAGGCGGGACCTGATCCTCTTGCCTCGTTTGGCGCAAGCTCAGGGGGTCCGCAGCCCGGGGTAGCGGCCGTAGTCCCTGACGAAGGGTTCGGCCCGGCCGGCGCTGAGGTCGATCTACCGGCGGAGATCGAGTCCGGCCTGCGAATGCAGGGAGTCGATCCCGCAACCGCCTATGCCGGTGATCTGGTACTCGGCCTGCTGCGTTTGAGCGGCTTCACAGTGTCGGAAGCCACCGAGGGAGAAGGTTCACGGACATACCTGGCCTCTAATCCCACCGGTCGGACTCTCGTTTGGGTCGATCCGCTCGCAGACTCGGACTATCCCGAGCTCGAGGAGACCACGATCAACCGCTTCATGGTGCGGTTTGAACAGTCAGGGACCGAGCGTGGGCTGCTGGTTTCTGACAAGTTCTGCCCCTTCATCGTGTACGAGAAGGAGCGTCGCGAGCCCAGGGTCCGTTTCCTCACGAGAGAGCGGCTGCAGCAGTTCATCGACTCGCTGGCCCTCACCTGATCGAATCATCCCCATGCGCGAAACAAGGATTCCCTACCGGTATCCTGCTTGATCAACAAGGGAGGCTCATGCGCGGACTTGGCTGGCCAGAGCTCATCATCATTCTCGTCGTCGTCCTGGTTCTCTTCGGAGCGACGCGGCTACCGCTTGTGGCCCGCAGCATCGGCTCCTCGGCCAGGGCGTTCCGCCGGGGGATGGCCGACGCGGCCGGCGAAGAAGGCGACGACGAAGCCTCCGACGGCGATGCCTGATAAGGCGGCCGGCGGGGAACTCTTTCTCGCCCTCCCGCCGTTACTTGCCTAGATGGCCTCGAACGAGGCCGTCCCCACCTGGGAGCAAGTCGCCAATGATTACGGGCGAACCATTTACAACTTCGCCTACCGGCTCACCGGCAATCGCGACGACGCCTCCGACCTGTCGCAAGAGGTCCTGCTCCGGGTTCGGCGTGGTCTCGCCAACTACCAGCCCGGCTCGTTCGAAGGCTGGCTGTGGAGGATCACACGCAACGCATTCCTGGATGAGGTTCGCAAGAAGAAGCGCCGGCCGACCGCCGAGCTTCCGGATGAGGATCGCTCGCTTATCGCCACCACCCCGACCCCGGAGGACGTCCTATCCCAAACCCGGCTCAGCAGCGACGTCCAGGAGGCATTGCTGGCCCTGCCATATGAGTTCCGGGAAGCAGTCGTGATGTGTGACGTGGTCGGGCTGAGCTACCAGGAGATCGCCGAAGCTGTCGAAGTCCCGGTCGGGACCGTCAGGAGCCGCATCCACCGTGGTCGCCTCCTGCTGCGCGAGGCCCTGGAGGTGCGTCCCTGATGCATCTGGGCGACCTTATCTCCGCCTACCTCGACTCGCAGGTCGACGCATCTGAGAGGACCCTCGTGGAAGCGCACCTGGCCGGATGCGAGGAGTGTCGTTCCGAGCTGGCCGCCGCCACCGTCGGGCGGAAACGGGTGAGAGAGCTTCCGCTGTTGGAGCCGCCGCCCGGAGCACTCCGACCGCCGGCCGACGTGGTGCCTCTTCGGTCCGCCCGGCGTCGCTCTCTGGTGGCGGCCGCGGCAATGGCGACGCTGGTGGTCGGCGTGGGCTTTTCAGTCAGTGCCGAGCGGGCGGTGCCGCTACGGCTTGATGCCGTTGTCGACCAGCATGTCGCCAGGGCCTCGGTCGATCCGGGCCTGAATGTGCTGCAGGTCCAGGCGGTGGTCAACCGGTGATATTCGCGCTGACACTGACACTCATGACGCTGCTGGGCACCCTGCCGGCACCGGACCTGGTTGATGATCTGGACGACGCTGCCGACGCCGAGTTCATCGGTCGTCAACTGGTCGTGTGCTGGGGAGCCGATGGCGTGGTTGCTCACGTGACCGACATCGAACAGTCCGGTGGCATGACGATGGTGACAGGTCCCGATGGTTCGTTTGTCATCGGCGAAGGCAAGATGATCGAACAGTGGGCCGGAGGCGTTCGGTATCTGGAGATGGCTCCCAGCTCAGACTGGCGCCTGTGGGACGGTTACCGGGTGCAGGAAGGCCTGGCCGGGGTGGCAGATCCCGCCGGATCGCGCGCCATCGAGATTCGCCAGGGCGAAGCCCTGCGGGCCCGATTCGTACTCGACGGCGCAACGGCCACTCCGCTCACCACCGAGATCTACAACGGGCAGGGGTCGCTGTATCGATACTCGACCATGCTCGAGGTCGGACCTCGCCAAGGCGACACCATGCTTGACATGGACGACATGCCCGAACCCGATCATCGAGACCACGCTGTTGCCGAGGAAGTTCCGCAGGCTGCCGGCCACTACTGGGCGGCCGATTCCTATTCCGCACCGGGTGGTGTTCAGGTGTTCTTCACAGATGGCCTCTTTCGGTTCTCCATCTTTGAGGTCAATCGCAAGAGCGATGGTGGGGGTTTGAACGATGCCCCGGCAGCTGAGATCGGTAGGCACGGCGGTTACCACCGCCTCTACACCCCGGGTGCCGTCAGCGTGTTCTGGCGGACTGCCGATCGGGCCTACGTTCTGGTCGGGGACCTGCCTCCCGATCACCTGGAGTCCGTCCTTTCCGACCTCCCACCACCCGGCCGCACCAACGTTCTCAAGCGTGCGTGGCGGTGGGCTTTCGGCTAAACCAGCCGTCGGCCTTCACCCCTCAGCACTCGCCAAGGGCCCGTCCACAGTCGCGTGCCTGTTGCTTGCTTCGTGCTGCATACCAACAAGCAGTTAGGCGGGGACGTCAGATAGTTGCCAACGCCGCCGCGTACTCGTCGTGCTCGCGGGGGTTCCCAGCGAGTCCGAGGCGATGATCTGGCGCACGACGCCGTCGCCGTCGAGGACAAATGTGGTGCGCAGGGCTACGCCCATCTTCTCGTTGAACGTTCCATAGGCGCGGGCTACTTCGCCGTGGGCCAGAAGTCGGTGAGAACCGGGAAGTCGAAACCGTGCTCGGCTGCCCAGCGGGCGTTGGTGGGTCGAGCGTGGCACGTGACCACCACAACCCGGGCATCCAGCGCGGGAGCCTACCTCCCCATTTGAGCCTTTCGACCTATCGAGGATCTGGGTCTGGTGGAGTAGTTTGGGCCTGTCGGCCATCGAGCGTTCGGTGGTTGGCACTTCAAGTGGTTACCGCTACGCTGAGTGAGCGACCACTGAGAGTGACTAAGGTGTAGTCGTGGCTAACGGGGCAAGAGGGCGGAGAATCCAGATGACACAGAGTGCGCAGACTGTTTCGCACCCGTCACA
>Ga0255048_10001232_pt1 | contig 18334 bp, 11 predicted proteins | sample JV7_2_2_MG_FD_183619 | JGI IMG/M metagenome (GOLD analysis project Ga0255048, IMG submission 183619) | Seawater microbial communities from Jervis Inlet, British Columbia, Canada - JV7_2_2 | ecosystem: Environmental > Aquatic > Marine > Inlet | place: Canada: British Columbia | collected 2016-10-06
GTGAACACTGTTGGCCGCCGATTTGAGAAGACGGTGGGCGAAGTTGTTGGTGAGTTCGGTTACAAGAACGTGTCGCAAACCGTTCGCTCACAGTACGATAATGGTAACTATCAATCGCCTGTGGCGGTCATTCACATGATTGAGCCACGCCGAGAGCGTGACACAAGCAAGATGGATAGTCGCAATAAGGCTTTTTCATCCTGCTATTACGAAGAGCAAAAGGATGGTATTGACCCAACAGTCTTACGTGAGAGTGGTTATGATGATTTTCCCGCGCTTTGTCCGCGCTGGGACCGTCGCTCTGGTGATATTTACGGCACAAGCCCTGCTATGATGGCGCTGGGCGACATTAAGCAGCTTAATCACGAGCAGCTAATGAAGGGTACGGCAATTGAATACAAGGTTAAGCCGCCTGTAAACGTGCCTACGTCTTTAGAGCATACGCCGCTGGACATGTTGCCGGGTGGCCGTGTGTTCTCGGATATGTCCGGGCCTAACTCGCGCATTCAATCGCTTTGGGAGGTTAATCTTGATCTCGGTGACTTGCGTGAAGACATTTACGACATTCGCCAGCGAATTGATTCAGCCTTCTTTAAGGACGTGTTCCGCATGTTTGAGGGTGGTCCGGGCGTAAAGACTGCGACAGAGGTTGCAGAGCGTCACGAAGAAAAAATGCTGATGCTTGGCCCTGTTCTGGAGCGCTTGCATGGCGAACTGCTAAGGCCGTTGGTTGAGAATACATTCTCGCGGATGATTGATACGGGCATAATTGCGCCGCCGCCACCAGAGCTTGATGATGTTGAGTTGAATGTGGAGTTCACGTCTGTTCTAGCCCAAGCCCAGCAAGCGATTGGGACAGACGCGGTAGATCGTTACGTAAGTACGATTGGCGTAGTTGCCCAGCTTAAGCCGGGTGTTTTGGATAAGTTTGATGAAGACGTGTGGGCTGATCAGTATGCCGATGCGTTGGGTGTCGATCCTAAAATGATTATCGGGAACGAGCGTGTTGGCTTTATTCGCGAGGCTCGCGCTGAACAAGAGCGTAAGCAGGCGGCGATGGATTCCGCTGCGCAGCAAGCGTCAGTCGCAAAAGACCTTGGCGCGGTCGATACTGGAAATGGTGGCAATATGGCGATGGACGTTATGAACCAATTCGCAGGCTACGGCTCGCCATCAGGTACTGAAGTTTGACCGATAGCTGGTTAGGGGCCGAAGACATCGGCAAGCGTCGCCAAGAGATAACAGGAGAACAGGCGCAGAAGCGTCAGCAATTGCTTGATGATATGCGTTGGGTGCTTGGGGATGCGCGTGGTCAGCGTGTGATCGTCAACATGCTGGAGCATTGCCGCCTAAGCGTGAGCAACTTCACCGGAAACTCAGAAACGTTCAAGCTGGAAGGTAAGCGCGAGGTCGCCCTGCAAATGCTGGCTTGGATCAAACAAGCCTCACCAGAGGAGGCGCGGACAATCGTTGCAAGTCTATTCGTGGGAGAAGACACATGACCGAGAACACTACAGAATCGTTGCTGACAGCAGCCACAGACACCACCGAAAGCACTGTCACATCGGAAGCGGATTCTAATCAGGAGCAGGCAACTGCAACTGAAGAGACCGCACCAGCCGAAACCAAAGCAGAGGATGAGGTTAAAGCCAAAGAGGCGGAGACCGAAACCAAAGCAGAGGACGGCGACACAGCGGCTGATGACAAGCCTGTTGAATACACTTTTGAGCTTCCAGATGGCGTCGAAATGGCCCCTGAAACACTGGAAGGTTTGAAGGGTATCGCGGGTGAGTTAAAGCTTGATCAGGACGGCGGACAAAAGCTTGCGAGCTTTGGCGCTGAGATGTTTCAAAAATGGGAAACCGCACAGGCTGATGCCGTTGAGACCGTAAAGTCTGAATGGGCTAATGCTACCAAAGCAGACAAGGAGATTGGCGGAGCAAACTTCGACAAGAACCTTGGTGTTGCCAAGTCAGCTTTGGAAAAGTTCGGAACCCCTGAATTGAAATCATTCTTGGATGAGACAGGGCTGGGATACCACCCTGAGATCAACCGCTTGTTTTGGAAAATGGGCAACCAGATTTCCGATGACACTTTGGTTGCAGGCGATCCTGCACCGACCGCGCGGCTCACGCGAGCTGAACGGCTTTACGGCACAAACTAAACAAGGAGCCTATAGATGGCGACTCTCTCCACAACACACCCAACGCTATTAGACTTGGCTAAACGTCAAGACCCTGATGGCAAAATCGCAACTGTTGCTGAAATCCTGTCAGAGACGAATGAAATTCTCGATGACATGATCTGGCTTGAGTGCAATGACGGCACGTCTCACCAGACAACCGTTCGCACAGGTCTGCCAGAAGGCACATGGCGCAAGATTTACGGCGGCGTTCAGCCTTCTAAATCGACCACCGCAAAGATCAAAGATTCAACTGGCATGCTTGAAGCGTATGCTGAAGTTGATAAAGCTTTGGCCGATCTAAACAGCAATACGTCAGCCTTCCGCCTATCTGAAAGCACGGCGCACCTTGAGGGGATGAACCAGCAACTTGCTGAAACAATCTTCTATGGTGATGTTGCCACCTACGCGGAGCGCTTCACAGGTCTAGCCCCACGTTACTCGACTAAGGCGTCAGGTGAGCAATCGCAGAACATTATTCTTCAGGGTGGTGTGACGCCAGACGCTGCGGATAATTCGTCAATCTATCTGATTGTGTGGGACCCAAACAAAGTGCATGGCCTTTATCCTAAAGGCTCAATGGCTGGCCTTCACCATGAAGACAAGGGTCAGGTCACAATTGAGAACCTGAACGGCGACGGTGGACGAATGGAAGCTTACCGTGACCACTTCCGTTGGGATTGTGGCATCTGCGTGCGTGACTGGCGTTATGTCGTTCGCATTCAGTATAATGACGAAGACCTGACAGGTGATGCGGCTTCTGGTCCTGACCTAATCGATCTGATGGCGGAAGCTTGTGACCAAGTTCCTAACCTCAACGGGCGTCCGGCTTGGTATATGAACAAGCGCGCGATGTCTTACCTTCGCCGTCAAGTTCGTTCGTCAACGTCTGGCTCTACACTGAGCCGTGAAGACTATAATGGCAAGATGACAACCATGTTTGAAGGCATTCCGTGCCGACGCGTGGATGCGCTTCTTCGTACCGAAACTGGCATTGCTACATCTTAAGGGAATAAGACTATGATTTTAGACACACGAACAGAGTTCTGTGACGCTGAAGCGCTCAACACGGGCGGCGCAGGCTCATATCTTGTCGGTGACGTTATCGACACAGGCGGGGATGGTATCAACTTTGTTGATGACCTTTACTTGGTCATTAAGGTTGAAACGACTGCCACATCAGGCGGCTCTGCAACGGGCCAGTTCCACCTTGTATCGGATGCGGGCGCAGCTATCGCGACTGATGGCTCTGCAACTTATCATTACTCAACATCTGCAATTGCAGTGGCAACGCTTGTTGCTGGCTATCAGGTTTGCGCTATTCGCCTGCCTGCTGGTGAGTATGAACGCTATGTTGGTGTTTTGCAGACGACAGGCACGGCGGCATTTACGGCGGGCAAGATTGACGCCTTCCTGACACCAAACATTGATCAGTGGAAAGCATTCGCTGACGCGCCAAACGCTTCAGTAGTTTAAGGGGACCCTGAATGTCTGATAATATGCAACAAAGAAAAGTTGTCGCGAAAGGCTACTACCCGGTTCCGGGTAGTGGCTGGCGCGTCTTCAATCCCGGTGAAGATATTTACGTCCCTGCCGGGTTCAAGGCTAAGTGGCTTGAGCCATCTGGCTATGACAAAAAGAAGCGGGCCGTAAAGGCTGCTCCATTGAAAGCGCCAGTAAGTGACGACAGCGCTTGATATTAGCAACGTGGCGCTGTCCCTGATTGGGCAGAACGTCACGATTGCATCAATCAATCCTCCGGAGCAAAGTGTCGAAGCAGAGAAATGCGCTCTGTTTTGGCCGGGTGTGCGTGACCAAATATTGGCTGCGCACACTTGGAGCTTTGCGATTGAGCGGCAAAGCCTTGCGCTTTTGGGCGTAACACCGCCTGCGCCGTTTCAATATGCCTATGCTTATCCGGGTGATTGCATCAGGTTCATCGGTGTGCGCAATCCAAGCGCCACTGATGACTTGGTGAATGATGATTGCCGTCTTGGCTCCGAAGATGGGGCAAGGGCGATCTATACGAATACAGAGAACGCTGTAGGTGTTTTCATTAAGCGGCAGTCTGAGGCAACACTGTACGGGCCGAGCATGGTTGTTGCAGCGCAGCACTTGATGGCGTCCCGCCTAGCGGGTCCGATTATTCAGGGTATGCCGGGGATGCAAGTCGCTAAGGAAATGCTTCAGCTATACATAGAGTTTTTGACGATGGCGAAACGCGAGGATGCTGCACAATCCCGGCTTCGCAATACAGGGGATAATGACAAGTATAAAGCTGGACAGCTTGCCGCGCGCGGCGCGAATGGCGTAACGGAGACCCCTATTATCCGTGGCTAAACTTTATACGCGATCTTTTAATGGCGGCATAATTTCCCCTGAAATGTGGGGCCGCATTGATGATCTTAAATCGAACACGGGGCTGGCTGTCTGTCATAACTTTGTGGTCTTGCCACAAGGGCCAGTCTCAACCCGAACAGGCTTTCGCTTTGTGCGAGAGGTCAAGGATAGCACGAAGTTTACGCGGCTTATTCCGTTTCGCTTTTCTGCGACGCAGACAGTTATGCTGGAGTTTGGCGAGGCATATATCCGGTTCCATAGCTTTGCAGCAACGGTTTTGACGCCAACGACGGGCGTTGATGCTTTTGATGCAGGGTTAACTTACGACCAAGGCGATATTGTTACCGAAAGCAGCAAGACGTGGTACGCGGTTAGCGACGTGCCAACGGGCCATACGCCAAGCACAAACGAATATGGCTCTGCTCCAGTCGTTTCTGCAACATGGTCTCTTACTAGCGCCGGGAATGCGTCAATTCCATCTGGTTATACGTTCTACGGCACTTCATTGCCGGAAGATGTCGGAGTTGGTGACAAGGCGGCAATATCCAGAACAACTTACACGTTTGATGTGGGCGCTGGCGGCAGCTTAGAGCCGAGCGTGGTTCTTGTGGAAACCACGGTTTATGATGCTTATGATGGCGTCGCTAGTTCTGCGTCAGCGGGTTACTGGTACGAGTTGGGGACAGTTTATGAGATACCATCCCCTTATGCCGAATCCGATTTGGCGGATATTCATTATGCGCAATCAGGTGACATTTTAACGCTGACCCATCCCCGGTATCCGGTTCAGGAATTGCGTCGGTATGGTGTGACCAATTGGACACTGAGCGCCTCTGTGTTTGGGTCAACACTGAGCGCTCCAACAATATCAAGCGTAACGCCAGTTACGGCGACTAGCCCATCAGACACGCAAAGCTATAGCTATGTCGCGACGAATGTCACTGACGACCAGATTGATGAGAGTGTTGCAAGCGCGGTTGTGAGCGCAACAAACCAGCTTTTCGATACGGGTGCTAAAAATACTATTACATTTGGGGACGCGGAGCGACGCAACGTCTATAAACTAAGCGGTGGCCTTTATGGTTATATCGGGCAGACAACGACCACGACGCTTGTGGATGACAATATTGCGGCTGACATTAGCCGCGCGCCTCCTGAAAACCAGACGCCGTTTGCAAGTGATTATCCTCGAACGGTCGCATATTTTGAGCAAAGGAAGTGCTTTGCAGGCACGTCAGGACTAACTCAAACCTTGTGGCTGACAAAGACGGGGACAGAGGCAAACCTAGATTATTCTATTCCTGTGCGATCTGATGATGCTATCTCGATCAAGTTGGCATCTTTGGAAAGTTCGACAATCCGTCACGCGGTTCCTGTTGGTGATCTAATTCTTCTGACGGATAGCGCTGAGTGGAGAATTTTTGCGACGGGCGATTCAGCTTTGACGCCGACAAGTATTGCTGCACGGGTTCAGGGCGGCATCGGAGCTAGCAATGTTCAGCCTGTTATTGTTGGCCGCAATGTCGTTTATGCGGCAGCGCGGGGCGGTCACATGAGAGCGCTTGGATTTGAGTTTGACGCTAACTCCTATGTCTCGGTTGATTTGAGCCTTAGAGCGGCGCACTTGTTTGATTATAAGACGATCAAGGATATGGCTTACGGCAAGGGGCCAGTCCCTATTGTTTGGGCGGTTTCAAGCGATGGGCAATTGCTTGGTGTCACGCTTGTTCCGGAGCAACAGGTTTATGCTTGGCATACACATGCGACAGAAAACGGCGTCATTGAAAGCTGCGCGGTGATTGAGGAAGGCGACGACTCTATTCTCTACTGCGTTATTCAGCGTGAAATTGATGGTGCGTCAGTTCGTTACGTTGAGGCAATGGCTAGTAGGTTCTTCGCTAATGCGGATGATTATATCGGACTAGATAGTTGCATCAGCTATGACGGAGCTTCAACGACAAGCTTCAGCAACCTCGATCATCTTGAAGGTGAAACAGTTTATGCTCTAGTTGATGGAGCGGTGCAGGGGCCGTTTACGGTATCGTCTGGCGCTGTAACAATTAGCGAGGCGGGCGAAAAGGTCCACATTGGCAAACAGATTAAGGCGAGAATGCAGACGCTTCCAATGGTTGCTGAGGTCGAAGCCTATGCGCAAGCTACGGTTAAGAATGTAAATGAAGTCACATTAAGAACGTATCGATCTGGTCGCTTCTTTGCGGGCGAAAGCCTAGATAAACTTTATGAATCCAAGACGCGGACTGTTGAGAGTTTTGGCGAAGCGCCTGCGCTCATTAGCAAAGAGACCGACCTTCGTATCGGAACATCGTGGGCTAAGTCTGGACGAGTTATTGTTCAAACCGTTGACCCGCTTCCTGTGACAGTTTCGGCTATCACGCTTTATTGTCAGTTTGGGGGCTAAGTTATGGCGATTGCATCGACAGCAATGGGCGCTGCCGGAACGGCAAGTAATACAGTTGGCGCATATTATAGTGCGCTAGGTCAAAAGTCGTCTTTGAAGTTCCAAGCCACACTGGCAGAGATAAACGCAAAAGCGGCTGAAAGTGATGCGCGCCTATCCTTGGATCGCGGCGAAAAGATGGAGCAAAAAGCCGCTCTTGATACCGCCGCTTTGAAGAGTGACCAGCGTGTCGCTTATGGCTCAAGCGGGATAGATTTAGGGTCTGACACAGCGGTTCAGGTTTTAACCTCGACAGATGTGCTTGGAGAGATGGATCGCAACCAGATTAAAGCCAATGCATTACGCGAAGCGTGGGGTCATCGCACGCAGGCGGTTAATGACCGCAATAGCGCTCTTATGAGCAGAGCAACGGCTGACGGCATCAGCCCTATGATGAATGCAGCCACAACGTTTCTGACAGGCGCGGGACAAGTTGCACAACAATACTACACAGCCAAAGAGTCTGGTGCGCTCCAAACCAGTAAAGAAAATTGGGCGAAGTATGGAGACAAGGCTAAGTCGTTCTTGTCTGGCTTGAAGGGGTTTTAATCAGTGAGAGTTCCTGCAAGACGTTCATTTGATGTACTACCCGGAGGCGGAAGCGCGGGACGGTTATCTGATCCGGGATCAGACCGTCTCGCAAGCATTCAGGGCCGTGAGCAACAGCAATTTGGGCAAACGCTTCAAGGGCTTGGCGCGGTCTTGGGGCAAGAAGTTGAAAATCAACAATACAAGATCAACCAAGCCCGCGTCCGTGAAACAGCTTTGCAGTTCCGTGCCGACATAGCGGAAGCTGAAAAAGAGTATTTAGAGTTTAAGGGCGCGGAATTGGTGGCGGGCAAACGTCCCGTCATGCGGGGCCTTGAGGAGCGCCTGTCTAAACGCCGCAACGAATTGCTTGAGGGCATATCATCCCCGGCGGCTAAAGAGGCATTTGGCGCGACAGCGGATGATATGTTTGCTGGGTGGTCAGAACGGGCTGGCAAGTATGAGGCGGAGCAGACTGATTTTTATATTGAACAGCAGCGTGATGGCGTTATTCAGGCTAATTTAGAAACAGCGATTAGTCGCCCAGAAGCGCGGGGCGAAAGCCTCTCAAACGCGAACGATGTTTTGCGTGAGAAGTTTGAAGATCAAGGGTTTGATGGTGAGCGGCTGGATCAAAAAGCGCGTGCAGCGATGGGCGAGCTTTTGTCGGGTCAGATTAGTGTCTTGCTGGATGCCGATCGAATTGATGATGCGCAAGAGGTTGTTGACGCAGCGCGGGGTATGGTCTCGGCGGATGTTGCAGAGGCGATGGGCACCTCGGTTAAGAAGAAAGCCTTTACACGCGATGTGAACGCCAAGGCGGCGGATGTCTGGGATGTCGCCGAAGGTGACTATGACACGTCTTTGAAAATGGCGGGCATGATCGAAAACCCTGAAATGCAAGAGGCGGTTAAGTCTCGGCTGAATACGCTAAAAGCGCGCGATACGGCGGCAGAGGCGCAAGCGACGCGAGATGCCACGGTCACGGCGTGGGGAAGTCTTGAGCAGGGTGGTTCGGTGGATGCGCTGCCGCGTGATGTCTGGGAGCAGCTAGGACCGCAAACACGGATACAGATGCGCACATGGGAGGAAGCGCAGGCGAAACGCGATGATCCGAAGCGCGAGACGGATTTGCAAACTTACAATGACGTATACAGCTTTCTTGATACCGGTGATGCCGAAGGTGCTTTGAGCTTCCTGAATGGCAACGCTGATAAGCTTTCAAAGAGTGATTATAAAAGCCTTCGCACCAAGGTTAGTACTGCGATGGATGATGACGGTGCAACGGTTGAGAGTGTGCGCAGCGTAACGCAGGTCATCACAAATGCCTTAGATCGTTCAGGCGTGAACGAAGATAACAAAGGGGGGCTACTTCTGGCCTATGACCATGCGGCGCAGCAGTATCAGCGTGAGCATGGCGAAGAGCCTTCTGATGAGTGGCGTGATAAAACGATTGAGCGCCTTGCGGCTAAAATCAAGGTGACACGCCCTAATTCGTGGTTTAATGACACGACAGGCGGGGCGTTTGAGATTGAAGAGATTGGCGAGGTGCCGGAGCGGCATGTGCAGGCGGTTTTAATGGCGTTTGGAAGCACCGATAAAATTACTACGATTTCCGAAGACAAATTGAATGCATCTTACTCGATGGCGATGGCCTATTTTCGAATAAACGGGATTAATGATCCAAGCGATGAATCGATCACTGAAATGATTATGTCGATGCAGGAGCAGTCCCAGTGACGCCAGATCAAATTATTGAACGGGAAAAACGGCGCAAGACAGGTCAAGGGCAAGAGGGTATCTCGACCCCTGAATCTATTATTGCGCGTGAAAAGTCTCGCCAGGCCAACAGTGCTATGGGCGGGCTTTATGTCGGGCGGGATATTCAGCCCGATCGTGCGAGCAAGGTGATTAGCCTAGCTGACCGCATGAACGCGAAGCCGGACTTTGTTGATACGCATTTGGATGAACTTGAGCAGGGCGAAGAAGAACATAAGCGCAATACGCTATTCAGCGAGCTGCCAAAGCTTGCGAAGCACTTTTCTGATCCGTACCGGGCCGCTGAGAGCAAAGATAGCATCCCAAGTTTTGCAGAGATCGAGCGGGCTTATATCAAGCGGCGCGAGGCATCGCGCGGCAATCCTTGGGTAAACAATCCGGTTGTGAGTATGCCGCGCTCAATGGCGGGCGAGGGCGTTCGCATGTTTGGCGCTGGAGTGCGCGGAATTGGTGAACTATTTGGTGCCTACGATGCCTTTATGAGCAAAGGCGCTAACATGGTGCCGGGGCTACGCGAGGGCTTGGCGGCGATAAATGAGGCCGAGGCTGAATATGCGCCAGGATTGAAAGCCTTCACGCCAGCGAACTATTTACGGACGGCAGGCGGCGGAGTGGCTGAGCTTGGCGAGATTATCGCGCCAGATGAGCAAAGTATCGCCGATCGGGTTGCGGGGGCTTTGGGGCAGATTGTCGGCGCGGTTGGCGTGACCCTAGCGGCGGGTCCGGGGGCGACGACAGGGCTTTTTGCTGGGCAAGGTGCCGATCAACAGGCTCAAGCCTTGCGCCGTGTTGGAATTAGTCCTGATGAAAGACCCCTTGAATTGGCGTCTGGGGCATCTGTCACCGCCCTGTCGGAGTATATGCGTCTTGGCTCGATTATGCGGGCCTTGCCGCGAGAAGCGCGCGAACGTGTGGCGAGTAATGCCTTTGCCCGAATCGTGGGACAGGCGGGCGAAGAGGCGGTGCAGGAATCGGTTGAAGGTGTTCTGCAAAACCTGATCACGACAACATTTGACGAAGAGGCCGGTGTTTTCGACGGAATTATTGAGCAGGCTGGCACAGCGGGAACCGCGGCGGCAATCTTTCAGGCATTAGTTGAGGTTGCTCTGCCAGGGCGGTCACGTGGCCAGCAAGCAAAGAAGGCTGCGCAAGAGTTGCAAGATATTCGCGATATAATCGAACAATCTCCGGTGTTTCAGCGCTCGCGTGAGGCGGTTGAGGCGTTTCTGAATGAGGCCGGTGAGGGCGAGCAGGTCATCCTGCATGGCGAGGATCTGGTCGAGCTTTATCAGTCTAACCCGCAAGAGTTCATGCAGCGCATGGATGAGGTTGGCTTAAGCGAGGCTGATGTCGAGCGGGCCATGAACGGAGAAGATATTGAGGCCGAGGCGGCTAAAATCCTATCCGTCCAGGAAGGCTTTGAGGATTGGGTCAAGATCGTCAAGCGCGCGCCGGAAATTCCTTCATTGCGTGAAATGGAGCGAGAGGTTGAGGCATCAGATGCGGTAAATGCCGTTGATTTCCGAGATGCTTTTGAGCGGTTTCAGGAACAGGATTTGGCGCTTGAGGGTTTCGAGCGTGTGCAATCTGCTGTGACAGAGCAGTTGCTGGGTGCGGGGCGTGGGCAGGGCGAGGCAGAGGCCGCAGGTATCGTGTGGGGCGCATTTTTTCGCCAGCTTGCAGAGGCGGGTGTTGATGAGGGGGCTGTGTTTGAGCGCCTTGGTTTGCAGGTCAATCCTAAGCCTGCCCAACGCCTGCCAAAGCCACAAGAACCCCAGACGCTGCATTCTTTTGTGCGCGGGCTTGGTGGTATTCGAGAGAGTTTTGGCGAAGATGGTGCAGGTCAAATGCGGGGCGAGGTCGATGCGCGTCTCGGTGAGCGGGTGCCAGGCCTGATCAATAATGCCTCTGGGGTGACGCTGGATGAGATTTTCAAGGCCGCGACTGAAGAGGGCGGCTATGAGATCCGCGATGAGCAGGAATTGCTTGATCTGATTGAGCGGGACTTATCCGGCGAGCGGGTTTATCCTGTTGGGGAGGGCGAGGTCTATGCGGCTGAGCTTGATGCTTATGACGCGCAGTTTGAGCGCCCTGAAGGCGAGGTCATGGATCAAGCCGCTGAAGCTGGCTACGAAGGCTCAGACCGAGGCGAAGCCGCTGAATGGCTCCGTGCCAAGGCCAAAGGCCTAGACATGTCGAAAGAGGCTCGTATGGCACGGGCGGCTGAGATGGGTTTTGATACTGAGACGGTGCTGTATCATGGGACAAATGCGGAGTTTGATGCGTTTTCACTGCCGGGAAGTGTAACGCAACGAATGACGGGCGGGGATGCTATTTACTTGGCTATAAAGCCAAAAACAGCAAATGATTTTGCAAAAGTTCGGGACGGTTCGCGGGTAATGGGGCTTTACGTTCGCGGCAATTTTTGGGATTTCAATAATCAAGATCATGTAGATAAGTTATTTAACGCCATGATGAGTGAGGATGGCATGTTACCATCTTCCCTTATGGGTCCGGCAAGCATAAAATCTTCTCTATCTGAGGGCGATTACGGGCTGCTTGAGAGTGATGCCGTTTATGGCTGGATGAAAAGAAATGGTTTTGATGGCGTCAAGGCTGTGGAATATTCTGGTGAGCAGACTATTGCTATTTTCGACCCCTCCAACATCCGCTCTATCCACGCAGCCTTTGATCCTGACTTTAGCGATAGTGCGAACCTGTTGGCGCAATCGGCAGTAGACCTACAGATGCCAAAGGCACGCCCTGAAGGCACGGGACCGGGTGGCCGGGTGCTAAACGGCGATATTGGTCGAATGCTCACTGAGCGCCACATGGAGCGCTATGGTCGGCAACTTGATCCGAACAATGATGATGACTATGCGACGATGCTGGAGAGCTTGCTCGAAGATTACCGCGAGCAAATGGAGCAGCCTGACAACGGCGAAGGCTGGTACACGGATGACATCAACACAGCGGTTGAGCTGACAAGTCAGATTTACCCAGAGATGTCTGATCAGGTTTTCCGTGATCTGTTCCTAACTGTGACGGCGCTGCTTTCTCCGCAGCAGAAGCCAATCGCTAACTGGGAGAATGCTGTTCTGGCGATGCGGTCTTGGTCCGCCGAGGGAAGGATTGAGCTGCGTAAACCGACTGGCAAGCAATATGGTGTCAATTCTCACACGACTGGGCTGCAATTGCTTCAGCACTTGATCGACACTATGGGCGTCGAAGAAGCGCTGCTCTGGTTGCGCACACCACAGTCTGGGCGGGATATGGCTGAAATACGCAAGGCGTCCGGGCTGTTTGTCGAGAAGCCACGGCTTAGCATGTACACGCCAAGCGAGCTGAACCTGAAAGACGAGGAGGCTGGCATCTACATGTTTGGCCCCAAGGTTGGGGACTTTATGCAGAATAGCGTTGGCATTGATCAATCCGCAGTGACGGTCGATCTCTGGATGGCGCGCACCTACAATCGTTATATTGGGCGACTAATGGATGTTCCGCCGAAGCAGGCAGAGAAGGGCGAGATCGCATCAGACGTGAGGGGGCGGGCCGAACGCGCCACTATCAAGCGCCTTGTAACAGACGCCGCGAATGAGGCTGGAATTGAGCCTAGTGCAATGCAGGCCGCATTGTGGTACTTTGAACAAAGACTTTATCGCAATCTGGGCGTGTCTGCTGAAAGCACCAACTTTTCTGGTGCTGCTGGTGTGGCGCTCAAGAAACGAGGCATTGATGGACAAGCAACAGAAAGCCAACGCGGAACTGCAAGTGCAGATGCTCCGAAAGGCGTACGCGAACAGGACGGAAGCGGACCCGAACGCGCCGGAGACGGAAGCGGACGAGATCAGGGCGGAAGCCTTGCGCCGCTTGAGGGTGCGCCAAGGAATTTACAGGGGCCAATCGCGGAGCTTGTCTCCGCCGCAGAGCAATACGCCAGCGACAACGGCATCCCCCTCAAGCGACAAGCCGAATACGTCGATGTAGACCCGGAGCGGGCGGCGCGTATCGCGCAGGCCTACGAAGACATGCCGCACGCGCCGAACGATCCTGCGGTGCAAGAGGCCTACGCAAATCTCATTCGCCAAACGCGCGCGCAGTACGATGCTCTTATCGAAGCGGGCTACGTCTTCACGTTTTTTGACGGCGCATCCGACCCCTACGCAGGCAACCCATCAGCCGCCATGCGCGATCTGCGCAACAACAAACGAATGGCGGTCTATGGCACATATGACGGCTACGGAACCGAGGGTGTCACGGCTGTCGCTTTGGCCGACAACCCGATGCTCGCCGACACGGGTTTGCAATGGCCAGATCAGGATGGCGTTATGCGGCCAGTCGTCGCCAACGACCTGTTCCGCGCCGTGCATGATGCCTTTGGACACGGCCTAGAGGGCGCATCTTTCCGCGCGCGCGGCGAAGAAAATGCATGGCAGGCGCACGTCCGATTGTTCACAGGCTCCGCCATTAAGGCGATGACGTCTGAGACGCGCGGCCAGAATAGCTGGCTGAACTTTGGCCCTTATGGCGAGACTAACCGCACGGCGAAAGTGGAAGACACGGTTTTTGCTGAGCAAAAGACTGGCCTCATGCCTGAGTGGACATGGGCGGAAGGGCGCGTAGGGGATTATCAGGAGGGCGGACGCGAACAGGCCGGAGACGGAGGAGGATCTGGAGCTTCTGGAGATGGGCGAGCTGTTTCTGAAAGTGATGTCAGCCTAACACGGATCGAGCCGCAACAGCGCGAGCTGTTATTCCAGCGTCAGGGCAAAAAACCGCGCGGTTCGGTTCTCATTCCAGGCAAAGGTGTGCTTTCTGATCCTAATGTCATTGTTCGGTTAAACAATGCCAAAGACAAATCCACCTTTATGCACGAAAGCGCTCACATCTTCCTGGAGCTGTATGCCGCGCTTGAGGGCGAGAGTGAGGTGATTGCGGAACGTATGGCCGCTATTCGCAAGTGGCTCAAGGTTGAGCCGGGAGCAAAGCTAACCGTTGCGCAGCATGAGAAGTTTGCAGAAAGCTTTGAGGCATATTTGCGCGAAGGCGTCGCACCAAGCGCTGAGCTTAGACCGGCGTTCGATAGTTTCCGCCAGTGGATTACGGATGTCTACCGCCGTTTAAGGGGCCAGTTGCGCAGCCTAGAGCCGGAAGCGCGCGACATCTTTGATCGGATGCTTGCGACTGAGGCCGAAATTGACATGGCGCAAGGTCAGTATGTCGGCACGCTTTCGAAGGTTATGCAGAGTATCATGTCGCCAGAACAGGTTGAAAAGTATGCGAAACACGCCCGCAAGGCCGGGGCTGTTGCTCGTGACAAGCTGTTTAAAAAGCATATGGCGGAAGTGAAGCGCCGCGAGAAAAAGGCTTATAAGGAAGAAGCTGAGCGCGTCGAGGACATGGTGCGTGCGCAGATGGCAGAATGGCCAGAATATAAGGCCCTAGCTGCGTTTGGTGAGGGTGGCCGCTCACTGGATGCCGCACACTCGCCAGCCGGTACGAAGCTGAACACGTCGGAGAATGGTGAACATCCTGATATGGTTGCGGCAGAGATGGGTTTTGCGTCGGCAGATGAGATGTTTAAGGCGGTGGCGAAAGTGCCGAAGCCGGAAGTTATGGTGCGTGAGACCGTGAAGAAGATCATGGGCGATAAATACGGCGACATGCTTCGCGATGGCACGATTGAGGCTGAAGCAATAGAAGCGGTGTTCAATGAGCCGACCATTCGGATGATGGAAGCCGAGCGCAATGCATTGGCTGAAAAGGCTGCTAAGCAGGCTATTCCATTGGTGGCTATTCGCCGGGAAGCCGAACGCCGGATCAATGATCTGCCGATCGATAAGGTCATTAAGCCCGGCACATATGCGATAACGGCGCGTAATCTCCACAAGAAGGCGCTACGGGCGGCAGCACGCGGCAAGTGGGATGATGCCTTGCGCTATACGCATCAAGCCATGTTGCAGCATGAGATGGCGCGCCGGGCGTTTAAGGCGCGTGAAGAGATTGAGAAGGCTAATCGCTTCCTTGCCAAGTTTGCGGCGCATCGAAAGCTTGACCCGAAGAAGATCGCGCCTGCCTATATCACGAAAATACGCGAGCTGATGAGCCTGCCAGGGGCGCAGAATGCAGGCGATGTTATCAAGGCTCTGAATGAGTTTGCAGATGCACAGTCCGGTGAGGGCTATTCTGTTGTGCTGCCGAGCGCAGTTGTTGCGGGCAATGACCTGCCGCTTCGTCGGCGCATGACCTTGGAGCAATTCAGAGAGTTTCGCGATGCGGTGAAAAACCTGAGCAAGCTGGGGCGTCAGCAAAGCGAAGAAGCCATGCAAGCCTTCCGTGCTGAGGCGCAAGAGCTGGCTGATGAGATTACGCAAAACTATACGGGCAAGGAAAAGCGCGAAACGCGCAATCCATCACTGTTAGAGAATTTTACAAGCACGTTGCGCAATTTTGATGCCTTGTTTATGCGCTGGCCATTCCTGATCGAGGCGCTGCAAGGCGGCAAGGTTGGCAAGATTATAGAGGCATTTGAAACACCGCTCCGCCAGGCGCTACAGGATCGCAACGCGCGCCGCGAGGACATGACGGATCGTCTGAAGGACATTCTGAAAAAGCACAAAATCACGCAAGGCGAATTGAACAGGCGCGTTAATGCGCCGGTGATTGAAGATGGCAATGTTCGCTTTAGCCAAGTCTTGTCGGTTGCGCTGAATATGGGGACCGATCAAAACCGTGACCGTTTGGTCTCTGATCCGTCGATGAATGGCGATATGGCGGCGATTGAAGCGATGTTGGCAGAACATCTTGAGCAGCGTCACTGGGATGCAGCGCAAGACATTTGGGACTTGCTAAACACGATGTGGGCAGATGCGTCTGCGGTCGAATATCGTGAAACGGGGGTTTCACCTAAAAAAGTCGAGGCGTCATCTGTTCAGACGAAGTTCGGGACATATCGCGGCGGCTATTATCCGTTGAAATATGATCGCGGATTTATGCGCAATACCGACCTTGAGCGCCAGGACGTGATTGAAGAATGGAAGCAGGGCGTCAATGGTATGGCAACGCGGGCCTCGACCAATCGCGGGTTTTTGAAAGAGCGCCAACAGAATGTAGAACGCCCTTTGCGTCTCGATCTGACTGTAATTCTTGAGCATATTGATCAGGTCACGAATGACATTTACATGCGCGAGCCTGCGTCTCGTGTGTCTCGCCTGTTGCAGCGATCCTCTATCCGAGAGGCCATCACGCGCACGCAAGGTAAAGAGTATCTGAAACCATTAGAGGAAATTTTGAAACGCTCTGTTGTCGGCACACGGCGCGCTGACAATGCGTTTGAGAACCTGATCCGAACGGGACGGGTGAATGCCTCGGTGGCTTTGCTTGGTTTGAACGTAACAACGGCCATTCTTGCGCCAATCTCTTACTTCCAGACGGTTATTCCGCGTTATGGATTTGCGCCGGTCGCGCGTGGAATTGCTGCGTATTATGGGCTTGGCCCGTTCAGCATGATCAAGGCATCGAAGGCGATTAACGAAAAGTCGGTTTTCATGCGTGAGCGTGAGAACACGATTAACCGCGAGGCGCATGAGCGGATTAGGAAAAGCGCGGTGCAGAGCCGGTTCGGCAAGATTCAGGGCGCTGGTTATTGGCTCATGGCCTTTATTGAGAAGCACAGTGTTTCTGGGCCGCTCTGGATGGGGATTTATAACCAGGCGCTTGATCAGGGTAAAAGCGAGCGCGAGGCGATCCTTGAGGCTGATCGGGCGGTTGCGACCACGCAAGGCTCTGGATTGGAGCTTGATCAGTCTGTTTTGCAGGGTGGGCCGGAGATGGAGCGACTGTTGACCTTCATGTGGGGCTATGTCTCGAACATGTACGGTATCGCTCGAAATGACATCACAAAGGCGCAAAACTTTAATCGCGTGTTTCAGGTGTTTAAGCATTTCATTTTATTGAATGTCGCAGCGTCCATGGTTGAGGCATTAATCCGAGACGGGTTCGGAGACGAAGAAGATCCATACTGGCAGAACACACTGATGCTGATGCAGCGCAACGTCATAGGCATGGTTCCTGGTTTGTCGCCATTCTTTAGCAAATATGACAGTGGCCCCTCGTCATTGCAGGCCGGGTCAGATTTGTCACAGGCGGCTGAGCGCTTCTTTTCTGCTGGCCATGATTACTTTGCAGAGGGCGAGCTGGATGCAGAGGCGGTTCGGTCGGGCGTGCGCGCGGCGGGGACTGGGCTAGGTCTTTTGTTTGGCATTCCTGGAACCTTGCAGATCGCTCGAATTGAAAAAACGCTTGCGGAAGATGATGATCCTACGCTTTATGAGGCTCTTATTACTGGACCGGATGACGATAACTGATGTCTAAGCGCGAGATTCGTATTTGGATTGTTTTGTTTTTTATCCTGTTCGCAGCGTCAGTTGCGTATCTTGGCCTAAAGGCTGATCAGATTGAATCTGAACTAAGTTCAATCGACTTTTCACTAAGCGGCATTTCCGCGCCCTCTACACCAACGGGAATCTAAAACATGACAATAGCCACGCAGAGCGCGCTGGCCGGACCTTTCACGGGTAACGGCTCAACGACTGTATTTTCCTTTTCGTTTAAATGTTTTTCTCAGGCGGATTTGCAAGTTATCCGTGAGGAGTCTGATGTTCAAACTGTTCTGACGATTACAACGAATTACACAGTCACTTTAAACGCGGACCAAGAGGCAAGTCCGGGCGGTAATGTGACAATGGTTACAGCGCCAACGGCGACACAAACCGTCTTTATTGTTTCTGACGTTGACTACACGCAAGAGGCTGCATTCACAAATGCGGGCGGCTTTTATCCAACTGTGTTGAATGACGCGCGGGACCGGACAACGCTGCAAATACAGCAGTTGAATGACAAGATCGCCCGTGCGGCACTTCTGCCTGTTGGCGATACTCCCACGGCGGGGCTTTTGGACGCCATTGAGGCGGTCAATCCGGTTATAGGCGACATATCAACCGTTGCGGGCATTAGTGATAGTGTAGAAGCCGTTGCTGATATTGATA
>Ga0255048_10001235_pt1 | contig 18320 bp, 18 predicted proteins | sample JV7_2_2_MG_FD_183619 | JGI IMG/M metagenome (GOLD analysis project Ga0255048, IMG submission 183619) | Seawater microbial communities from Jervis Inlet, British Columbia, Canada - JV7_2_2 | ecosystem: Environmental > Aquatic > Marine > Inlet | place: Canada: British Columbia | collected 2016-10-06
TAAACTGAATCTTGCGTTAGGATTAACACCACCAAGCATTTGCAAAAATATGTAATCCGAATCTGCTTTTTTAGCATAAACAGAAAAAGCATTTAAATTGCTTGTTGAAATAGATTGTTGAATCCTACCGCTAGAACCTGTCTTGCTAATCAACCAAGCATCATTTGAACTATCGTAACCGCTTTGCCCACCTGTTATACTTGCTTTGCTTGTAGTCCAAGTAGTATCAAAACTATTACTCTGCAACAACAGATTCTCATACCCCTTCTCTATATTACCTGCTTCGTTTACTCTCGTAGCAGAAGTGCTTCTTGTAAAGGTAAAGTCACCACTACCATCTGTAGGTACTTGGCTGTATACCTTTCCTTCTTTAGTTGCCCCTGGTATCATTACAAGGGACGCTTCGTTTAATAATGGAAAATCTGCCATATTATAAAGTTGTTAGGGCTATACATTCTTCATCGGATAGGGCCGTGGGAAATACAAGGAGTTGTTTTGTGTTGCCGTAAAAAGGCAATACTCCGTTTCCATTATAATCAAATGAAATATTATCTAATGTCGCATTAAATGAAAAAGTTGATGTGGAACTCACAATATTTACTCCGTCAATAAAAACCTTTATATCTCCACTTTTATATTTTAACGCTACTTTGTATAATTGATTTGCATTCGCAGGTATATTTTGTTGAACAAATATATTTGTTGCACTTGCTTTAACTCTAAAATATAAATCATCGCCAGTGTTAAATCCAATTGTGACAGAGTTGCCATCGTTGTTAGCTGCTGCATTATTAAGCGATATTAAACTATAAGTTGGTAGAATGGTTGTTGGTTTTGAAATCTCACCATACAATACACCTTCATCACTATTAAAGGTTGATGCATTTCCTGCATCTATACAAACATCCGCAGCCCTCGTCTGTGCGCTACCATAAGTAGGAATGTACGAGGTTGGGTAAGAGCCTTGTTCTACTTGTAGGCCCCACATATATAATCCACTTGTACCGTCTCCCGTGTAATAACTGGAGGAACCATTATACATAATAAACCTTACAAGATTATATCCACCCGTAGAATTTAAAACACTTGCAGTGAAAGAGCATCTATACCATCCATTACCATAATTCTCTATCTTGTGAGTGTTGGGGTCTCCATCGGTAGTTCCATTAACTATATTGAAATAATTTGAATTGTAAGTAATAGAATCACCAAAAAAGCTCAATTGAATTCCTTCTCTCTCTTTTGCTTTTGCGAATACACTAATTGTATAATTTACAGCATTTGCGTTAGTTGGTATTGTGTTAGAAAATTGAATTCCGTGAGAATTTAAAGCTGTGTTTTCAACAAACAAACAACCATTAGAAACACCCTCTGGAGATAATGTTGAGTTGTTCACAACCGATGCATTAGTTCCACCACTCCGATACTCACTATAAGTAATCAAATTAGTCCTACTCGGCTCAAGTAACAGCGAAGGACAAGTAGCATCTGTATAATCTAAACGAGGCATATTATCCGTTAACCCTCCGTATACAGGTACTGTAGTTGTTTCTATGTAGTCTCTTGCTACAAGTCCCTGCTCAAGTTGGGCATCTTGGATAAATACAGAACCTGCGGTTGAATTACCAAAGCCTAAATATACTGCAATTTGAGTTGAAGAACCAATAAAGGTTGCAGAGCATTTATACCACCCATTGCTAATTAAATTTATTGAGGGTGCTATTGTATTATTAGTTGAAGTCGTTCCGTTTGTTAAATCAAAATCACAATCTGAACCATCAGATTGATTACGAAAAGTAATAGAATCTAAAGTATTAGCCTTTGCATAAATACTTAAAGTCCAAACTCCACTAATAGAAACAGATTGTGCAATGTTTACATATGAGCCTGATGTTTTAGATTGCAACCAAGCATTATTAGTGCCATCATAGCCACTCTGACCACTTGTAACGCTTACGGCTGATTGAGTCCAAGTAGTGTCAAATTGATTACTCTGCAAGATTAGGTTTTGAGTCTCCTTCTTGATGTATCCATCCTCACCTACTCTCGTAGCAGTATCCGTTCCTCTACTAAAAGTAAAGTCACCACTCCTATCCGTAGGCTTTAAGCTATATACCTTACCATCCTCGTATGCGTGGGGTAGCATCACCAAAGATGCCTTGTCAAATGCGTTACTCATATTATCCTATTTGTATTGCAGTAAGTTCATTGTAAGATGCCAATAAGCAACTCTTAGCCTCTATAGTAGCACTGCTTGGAATATCCTCAAGTAAGAATGCTAACAGACCTGTCTCAGAGTTTATATTCTGTAACCTCGTAAGTTCAGCAGATATACAATCGTAAGACTCTATAGTACCACCATCATCAAACACACGAATACCAAAGTTCTTATATCCTACCTCAGTAGAAGAACCTTGATAACCACCGCTTCTGAAAAGATATACCTTTCTTCCAGTGTCAGTAGTTACAGCATCAGATAAATATCCTGTACCTCTGTAACTGTAAGCCATTATGCAAATATTGTTTGGTCAGTAAATGGAGTTTTATCATCAAGAACTAAAGATGCAATCCCACTTTCTGTGTTTAGTGTGATGTTTACGAAAGACTTGTCCGATACTCCCGTACCACTATTAGCCTCGTAGTTCATCGTTAAGCCATCCATCCAACCCGATATAGTAACAGAGTCATTATTGTGCAGTAGAACCGCTACAATGTCTTCTCTGCGGCTCATATAGTCAATCTTATTGACCTTATTGTCTACCGCTGGTGACTGAATAGTGATATTAGTTGAAACAACTCCTAATCCGTTAGAAGTGTTTTTGTTTTCTGTGAATGTAGTTGTACCATCTTTTACATTGTGTTCAAATGTAACAGTGTTTGCCGTAGCAACAGAAGATACAAGGGTTTCATCTAATGGATCAAAGGTGATAGTAATATCACTCTGTAGCATTAGAATAGCTTTCTTGATACCACCCGTAACTTTTTTGTTACAATTAATATCAATATCGCTTAGTAATATTGAACAGTTGAAAGCCATAATTTAAGTATAAAAAAAAGGGGCAGGGTTTGATCCCTACCCCCTTGTGTTAATTTACAAGTTTTGCTTATTAAGCAACGTCAGCCCACTCAGCGTCTGTGATGTCGTAAGCAAGACTAGACTGCTCACCAGTCAAAGTCAATTGGTAACGGTTTTTGTCGCCACGAGCAGCACCTGAAGCACCGTCAACAGTAGAAACAAATAGTCCGTAGTCAAATCCAACCAAGTGGTGAGTACCAGCAGCAGTCTCAATAAAAGCTACGATCTCAGCGTTAGGGTTAGCTAGCTCTTCTAGTACATCACGGTGAGTACCAGACATTTTTGGAATCTCTACAGTGATAGTAGGTACAGCAGAAACAGAGCCGTCAGCGATAGTTTTTACATCAGTGAAAGCAGAGAAGCCGTCCTTGATGTTAAACTCCAATTCAAAGACATCACCATCAGCAAGAAGGTCAGCCGTTGCAGGAGTAATAGTAACTACATTTCCAGCTACAGCAACCAAGCTATTACTAACAAGATTAGCTTTATCGCCAATGTAGATTTTTGTAAGCCCTCCTAGGGCTAGGTCATCACAAGAGTAAGAAACTCCAGCAATTACAGTATTACAAGCCATTATTTATAAGGTATTAAATGGAGAGGCACAAGGCCCCTCCGTTATTATTTAATTATGATTAGGCAGCATCGTAAGCGAGAACCATTTCCTCACCCTTGTAGTAATCGAAACCTAACTTGAAACGACCAAACAAGTATTCTGCTTGCTCTTTAGCTTCGTATTCGTTACCGATAGCACCAGTATCATTGTAGTTATCTGTCAACAATACCAAGTTACTTGGAGCAGATAAGAAGAAGTGATCAGCACTCAAAGATGGCATATGGATTACTTCCATACCGTAGTATGTTGGAATCTCACCTTTGATGATACCTTCAGGAGTAGTTGTGTGCTTGTTAGCAATAGCGATTTGGTAAGCTTGGTAAGCAACGCTTCCTAAGAAGTAAGCAGGCTTGAACTCACGATCAGCATCACCGTATACAGCAGCAACCATTACAGCAGACATTTTCTCATATGCACTTTCCATATGGTCTAAGATGTTTGCAGAAGAGATAGCAGTAGCACCGATATCAAGAACTTGACCAGCAGGTACAGCATCGCCACCAGTTTTCATTTCAGCAAGTAGTTCAGTGTTAGCTTGAACTAAAGCTTTTTGAGCAGCCAATTTAGCGAAACGGTCAAAAATCCAAGAACGGAATTCAGCATCCAATGTTTCTGGGTTTAACTGACCTTTCTTAAGCATCAATCCACGGTAAGAAGACTCTAGTGCATCCTTACAGTTTTTGAAGCCCCAGTGGAAAGTCTGAACAGTCATCTCTTTCTCAGTTACTGCTGCATCGAAAGTCTCATCGAATGAACAGTTAGCACCAGCTACAAAGCCGTCACCGTCACCTGCTTGAGCAGATACAGAGAAGATTGGTACGTTCAATTTACTTTTTACTCCATCAACGATAGAGAAACGGTTAAGTACAGCTGCTGATTTAACCATTGTGTCGATAAACAAGTCTGGTCTGCGGTCTCCCCAATCACCAGTTACACCTGTAACACCGAAATTCATATTATTTGCCATTTTATATTAGTTTTAAAAATGATTCGTTTTACTTAATTTACAATAATTACTTACGGTTGAAGAAGTTATTGATGATGTTCATCTTTTCTGGAGTGATGGCATCAAAAACAACTGTCTTGTCTTCTACAGATTCAGATACTTCCTCAGCTTTTTGTTCAGCAGCAAATTGCTCCTCAACTTCCAACTCGTTAGCTTCTTCCTCAGCAGAGTATTTCTCTTCTTCCTTCATAACCTCTTCTTCTTTTTCAGAGGCCATTTCTTCTTCGTCAGAAGTCATTTCCTCTTCTTTATCATCAGAAGCCATTTCTTTTTTCTCTTCATCTTCGGTATGCTCGCCCATCTCTTTTTCTTCTTCTTGAGATGCACCCATACTTTCAATGTGCTTTTGAATCATTTCAACGGCAGACTTTAGGTCTTCAACGCCAGCGAACTTTTCTTCAAAAGATGTCATAACTTCCAAGAGCGAGTTATTCTCGTTCTCCAAAGCCTCAATTCTTGCCTCGTACTTGTTCATCATAGCCTCAAATTGAGCCTCTAACTTACCAAGTTCTTTGGCGAAAGCAAATTCATTCATTTGTTCTTCGTTATTAATTGTTGGTTTAATATCCGCTTTAATCTCAATAGAGAAACCATTAATCTCTCCATTTTCAATTGCAGTAAATAATTCGTCAGACTCAATCTTTGCCTTTACGAATACGGTTCCGTTTGGTAAGTTATAACCATAGTCTACTGACTTATCGTTATCACTTTCTTTAGTCCAAACTTCAAGCATAACCACCTCATCAGTATCGTAGGAGTGGTTAATACCAAATGCGTTAAATAGTCCTTCCTTAGAATACTTGTACATAATTTGCTGAATAGTCTCTTCAGTGAATCGCACATAGTAGTATCCCATATCGGGTGAGAAGCGTAGAATTTCCTTATTAGGAATCATAATAGGCCCTACAACCTCTTTCTTTTTTTCATCAGCAAACATCTGTACTTTCTCTACTTCATTGAAGTGAATAAAGTCTTCCTCAATAGCGGGCTTGTCTACAAGAGAAATCTTGTACATCCCTTGAGCGATGTCTTCTAATGATATATCAAATAATGGTAGTTTATCCATTTTATTTTATTTTAAATCTGTCAAAAAAACCGTTGTAGTTATTTTTTATCCTTGATTTTACGGTCACCCCACGGGACGTTAGCCACATCTGCACTTGCCTTAACTGTTCCTTTTCGTATAGACTCAGCTTTTCTAATTGCCCAGTTAACACCGCTCGTTCCTCCCCAACCAAGCCAAGCAACATAGCCTCTATCTTTCCAAGGCGTGTCCTTATACTTAGGGTCAATCGCAGCATTCTTTCTATGGCGATTAAAAGCAGCCATTCTTGCAATAGTCTCATACGATAGTTTTCTTCTTGATGCTAATTGGTTTGCACGAGTCCAGCCCACAGAAGTCATTCCCTTAACTTCGTTCCCATACTTCTTCCTCCACTCAAGAACTTTCTTGGCGTTATTAGTAGCAGATTGTGGGTAGTCGTTGTATGTAGCCATTGTATTAATTTACAATTATTGTAGTAATCCTTTAATAGTCAAGTAAGCGTAATCTTCAAACACTTCTCCCTCTGCACTCTTTATCAAGATATCAGACTGATTGATTCTAGTTGATCCTAATGTCTTAAAGAAGAAGTCTAAAGATGCAAGCTCTGAGGTTTGTAGCACCATATTAAATTCTATAACGGGACTGTTAGAATATTTTATCTTTTCGTTATCCGTATAGAAGGTGTAGTAGTCTGTTGTGTTACCGTCTTCATCTTCAGCTAATAGATTCCATCCTTCAGTATTATAATGAAATAATCTACCGTTAAATACGTGTGGCTCCCAGTCTTCGTATATTCTCTGTGTGATAGTGAATATATTAGGTCTCTGTTCGCTGTTAACCACCTTTGGTCTTTTTATAATTGTATTGAACAAAGGCTTATCCACATATGCAAACCTTAACCCAATGTCTTGATGCTTACTAAATAAATTTGGAGTAAAAGCAACTTCTCTAGATGATACAATACCGTTTATTAGGTTCTCATTATCTATTTGGAATAAAGCTTCACCACATACAGACTTATAGTATATAGAAGATTTAAAATCTACCACTAAATCAGAGACACCATCTGGGTTTATCTCTTGTGTAGTGCTCCCTATAATGATATCTTTATCGTACTCGTCATCAAAATAAAGTCCATAATCTTTATTATTTAACGTCAAATCCTTGACTTTGTCACCTCCAAGGTATACCTTTACAGACTTAAGGTCATCTACTAAGTCATTTATATCTTGATTTCCGCTTCTCATCAAATGAAGCGGGTCTATCCTTAGTATGTTTTGACTACCTGCTTTCTCGTAGTAAATTCCACAATTAAATCTTTTACATATAGCTAATAATACCTCGTATGGAGTAAGGGTAGCTGTGTTCTCTAAAGAGTCCTTTAGGTTATAAACATCATTAGTAAAATAAGGATTGAAGTTAGCATTAGCTCTAAGCTTGATATTCAGCTGACCATAATCCTCTATTCGTGTAATAGCTTTTCTTATATCAGAAACAGTAGCTGATAGATTAACTAGGGTATTTGCATCATAGTGACTTGATCCGTGAGGGTCAATATTTGTAGCATTTAAACTATAAAGCTCTCCCTGTATAGGCTCTATAAAGTAGTTTATACCGTATCTACTTTCTCCACTTATTTCTAACTCTTCTTCAGGCAAGTATAATTGGTTTAATCCTAAGTCAACTAGATTCCAAACAAGCATATCTTTTACATCTGTAAATCCAGTATCAAAGATAACATACTTGTCAGAGAATGTATCGTTAAAGTAGTGATGTCCAGCTTGACCTGTATGATCGGTCTTGTTAGAGAAACCTGCAACAGCAGTAGCTTCAGAAGCATTTAATACTATGGCATCTCCATTAGAGTCTTCTAGCCTCAGCTTCTTTACTAACTCTCCGTTTTCGTAAACCCCTATGAATATACCTAGTGTCATAGTAGTTTGAGCTGCGGCTGGAAGCAACTGATATACAAGTTTATCTTCTTGTAGGATAGGCACTTCAAACTTTATCTCTGCTATGTCTGCAAAAGCATTACCTGACCTGTAAGATATAGCTGAATTGTAAGACATAAAAGGAGCGAAGTACCCTCTCTCATTTCCAAAGGCTTCATTCTCTGGGTAAGCAGCATTAGTAGCGTCTAGTCCAAACTGCGTTTGATTGGTTACGGGTATAGTTTGATTAGGGTCTTCTGGGTCTACTGTATGAGGCCCAAAGTTTCCAAAGGTCTCCATAGATTCAAACCAGTTAGTAACGAGTATCTTATCGTTACCACTTAAATCTGTTTTACCGTATAGGTTTTCATTTGTACCTACCCAAAATGGGGCTTGACGGAGAAAGAAGTCTCTAGTGTTTGTAGCTACATCAGCCTCTAATTTAGAAGGGATAAGCATCTGCAACTTCTCAGCCTCAAAGTCTGGTATGGCCTCAGTATAGTTAAGCGCAAATAGCTTACTGTCTACACGAGTGTTAAAGCCTTGGGCAGTTATCCAATAACCTAATGTAGTTAGGAAGTTCTTTACAGAGAATACAGGTACTATACCTGCTCTATCCATACCTGTACCGTACTCAGTAAACTGACGTGCCCCATAACCAAACTTGCCATCTACATCGTTACAGAAATCTATATATGGAAATATAATTGGTCGGTCTGTAGGGTTTTGACCTATAACTCCTTGCTCTCCACCACCTTGAGCAGTAAAGAAAAAAGTCTGAAAAGTATGGTCTCCTCTAAAGTAATCTCCGTATGAAGTTGTATCTGCATCGTAGACCTCAGCTATAGTTGCATCCTTTAAATCACTAATGTACTTACTTACAAAGTCATCTAGATTGATATCTATGTATGGTTCGTCAGATAAATACTCAAATGCTTGCACATTAAGCAACCCCTCTATATCCACGTTTGACGATCCGAATACCGTAATCTTAAAGAAGAAGGGGTCTTTAGGAAATAAATCCTTAGTGTCTACCAAGGGGTTATAAGCAAACCTAGATGCACTCATATTCAGAGTAGTCATCGGTATCTTCATTGAGCTAGAGAAAGGCAGACGTATCTTATTCGGCTCTAAGCTGTCATAGAAGTCTACGTTGTATTCTAGCTGAGGGTCTGGAAATAAATCAACTGGAACGAATGATGAATTACTTCTTCTTATCTCTAATTTAAAAACCATTATCTAGTTGCTATTTTAAACTCTAAAGAAGACTTAAACTTGTTGTTTAGTGTTATGATACTATCTCCACCAAAAGCTACAAGGTATGCTAAGTCATCACAGCTGTCCTTAAATACTGTCCAAGTAGTCGATATAAGTGTTTTAACATCTCCGTTAAAAAACCTTCTAGTATCATCTACAATTAGCTTGTAATCAAAAGAAGTCTTATAAGGTCTGTAGCTTTCAGAGTACAGTGCTAAACCTGTTGAAGTTTCTATCTTGTAGCTATTTACGTTACTGTGAAGTAAATCAGAAGCAATATCAAAGTAGTACGCAACAGACGGTGTAAAGGTAGATGCTACCGCAGGAACATTAGAATATATAAACTTATCAAACTTTCCTCTAGTTACACTGTCTTGAACTACAACTACTACTCCTTGAGTCTCATTTATCTTTATATAGACTACATCACCAGGTGATCCGAAAGGGTTCGTAGCAGTTATAGTCTCTTCATCTGTAACGGTACACAACCCCGTGTTTAATGCAACGGGAGTATTAGTGCCGTAAAAATTATAGTCGCTCATTATATCTTGTCGTTTCTATCTCTTAATCTTCTTTCATTCTCATTTGCTCTCAAGTCCTTGCTTGATACAAAAGCTCTTACTGGCTTACTTGTACTTATAGCTGTAGAAATTGTAGCTTCAGCGATAGCCTTTAGATAATCTACACTTTCATTAACATTAGAGTTAACCATACCACCAGAGGCAAATTTATAAGCTGATTGCGAAACAGGAACTTTATAAGAGCTGTTTATCTTTTCAAGCAAACCTCTATGCATAGCAGCGGCTTTCTTGTTTACAATAAACTCTCCACCTTCCATCTCGTATCCACCTTGACCTTGAACAGTAAAAGGCACTCCCCCTTGGTCGTGTGATGGCCCGTTAACCATACCCCCTTCTTCGTATTTTACAGGGAAGAATTTACGTCTTCTAATAGCATCAGCTTTAGCAGCTCCTGCTGCTCCAATAGCTGCTGTACTAAGTATAGATAAAATACCAGCAGTAGTAAAGTCATACTTTTCGTAGTTGTTAAGTATGTTTGAGAATAAAGCTTCAGCTGTTTCTGCCGCTACTATATTCAAGTCTGATTTCTTTTGAGCGTCAAATATCTTTTTATTGATATCGTTCTCATCAGCAAGTTGCTTTTGTCTAAGTTCTTTTTGTTTTGCTCTAAACTGGGACTCGGTAATTAACTGATTATCTAACTGAGATTTTAAGATATCACCTTCAACCTTGTATCTGTTTTTTATTGCATCTAACTCGGCATTTAATCTGTTGGTAGTATTTTGTAAAGCCGTTTCATTGTAAGCCTTAGCCGCATCTGCAATCTCTCCAAAGATATCATTTAAAAGCTTTTTAGTGTTTTTAATTATATCATCCTTAGTCTTCTTACCCGGTGTGAGGTTAGAGTATATATAGTCAGATATAACCTGCATCTGATCATCGGTAAGGTTGAAACCAGCAAATGTTTCTGCTATACTTTTGTTGATTGCATCTTCATCGTCTGAGCTTAATACACCACCGTTCTTAAGTACGTCAGCAAATCTATCTTGAAGAGACTTCGCTAGGTTATCTGCCGCATCTAAAGCCTCAGGTAAATCTAGAGTAAGTTCAGCTACAGAAGCAGTCATTTGCTTCATACGCTCATTAGCCTTTTCTAATATCCTTAAGTTATCAGTAGAAAAACCAGCAGCCTTCCAAAGCTTTTCTTGATCGTCTAATTGCTTATTAACGCTATCTAGGTATCCCTGTATATCAGAGTTAGCAGTCTTTTGAAGTTCTGCTCTCTCTTTCTCTGCATTTACTTGTTGGTCAATAAGAGCTGATTGTTCTTCAGAAAGCTTCTTGCGCTCTTCGTCTGTTTTAGCATTTTCCTTTTTTACCGCTAAATTCTCAATCTCATTTTGGCGAGTCTTGATTTGTATTTCAAGTATCTTTTGGTCTTCTTTTAATTGATTTTTGCGCTCTGCTATTGAGTTTCTAAGTCTTGAGAATTCTAATTCATATTCTTTTTGTGCAAGAGCAAATAACTCTTCTTTAGAAAGGTTTACGTTAGTTAGGTTTGTAATCTCTTGATCGTACTGTTCTAATCGTGCTTGAGCAATAGAAAGTTCTCTTTCTGCTACTTTGATAACTTCCTCAGGACTTCCATCGGCTCTTAAAGACTTTAAAGTGTTTTCAAGTTTAGTTGTAACCTCTTGTTGATCAGTTCTTATGTCTCTAAGGTCTTTCTCTTTATTGTTAATATCAGTTCTAAGTAAAAGACCCTCGCGAAGACTCATATTCTCATTATCGCGTCTTTCTTGAAGACCTTTTAATGTATCTTCGTATTGCTTCTCAATATCGTTACGAGCGTTAAATAAAACAAACTGTTCGGCTTGACGGCCAATCTGACGAGCAATTTCCTTTTCGGTAGAAAGTCTTTCTTCAGAGGTAACAGCGTATTCTCTATTCTTCTTGTTGGCGTTTATTAGTTCATTCTTTTCATTTATTAATTCAGCGACTGTTTCTGCCCCAAGGTCTTTAGCTCTACCTTTTGTAAGCAAATTCATTGCATCTATCTCTGCAATTCGCTCTTGGTTTTCTACATATTCTAACTGCAAAGGATTTAATGAATCCTTAAATAGTTTTGTAGCTTCCTTAGCGTATATCTCTTCTCTGTTTGCAAATTTACCTGATGCATCAGCAAGTTTGACTGCATTTTCAGCTGCCTCACCTAATCCTTCAGAAAAGCTGTCAGGATCAACATCTGCTAAAAACTCCATAGCAAGTGCAGTTTCGTATCCTTGCCTATCAAGTAGCTTTAGCGATGTACGTAGTAACCCCGATACTTTTAGGAAATTACCAAACTCAATCTGAACACGGTTAAATGCAGACTTTAAAAGGTCTAAGTTTCCTGCGTAGGTATCAATCTGCTGTGCCGAGGCAATAGCTGCTGCACCTACATTGTAGTATTTACCCTCAAGGTCTTCTAATACATCTACGTTTTCAATAAGGGTAATAAGCTGTGCTGCATTTCTTTTACCGACAAGGTCAACTGCTTCACCAAGAGATATCTCTTCTTGCGCGAGTTCCTTAACTACCGTAGTAAGGTCTTTACCAGTGGTAGATAGTTCTGTTAAAATACCACGAAGACCAGTACCAATACGAGATGCTGTAAAACCGTTATCAGCCAAGATAGCCATCGCAGTAGAGGTCTCTCTAAAGCTTGTGCCTACCTCAGCACCAAGTGGCCCAATGTACTGCAAGGCTGTACCAAAGGACTCAAACGAAAGTGCCGAAGAGTTAATTACACTAACAAGGGTATCCGATACATTAACCGTTTCAGCTGCCGTAAGGTTGTATTGGTTTAGAATCTGACCAATCTTTTGTGCTACTGGACCTACCTGCTCACCAAGTGCCTGAGCCGTTTCCGCCACGGCAAGTGTAGCTCCTTCAATCTCATCAACGGTAAATCCTAACTTACCAAGTTCTGTTTGTAGCTGTACAATTTCCTCTGAAGTAAACTTTGTACTACCCGCAACATTAAGTACGTTTTTTTCTAGCCTAGAAAGTTCCTCGTTGTTAATACCAGTAACAGCTTGTAGCTGCGCTAGCTGTGCCTCAAAGTCTACAGCTGCCTTAAATGAACCTACTAAAGCTTGTTTAACACCGTTAAGAATACCACGAAAGACTTCTACAGCTGTACCAATACCTGTGATACGACCAATAGAGCGACCAAGCTCAGATCCGGAGAAACCTTTTCTTAGGTTAGCAGCGAATCCACCACCAACATCGGCAGCTTCTTTTGGTCTTGAATCACGGTATTTTTTTATGTTTCTCTCTCTAGCCTTAAGAGCGTTTTCTTGAGCTTTTACTTTTAAAGTCTCAGCGTCTTTGTATTCTTTTGAGCTTTTATTATACCTTCTTTGAATACGGTTAAGTACAGCTAGTTCAGCTTCTAAACGTTTAGTTGTGCTTAGTTTGGATGAACGTATTTTTTGAAGCTCAAGCTTGTCGTTTGCTTTTAACGCAGCAAGTTTTCTACTCTTATCGGCTTTTAATCCAGAGTTTTTTACATTCTCTGACTTCTTGTACTCTTTGAGTTCAATATCGGAAAGCTGTTTTAATGCATCTTTTCTTTCCTTAGTAGACTTTCTTTGGAGAGAATTATACTTAGCTAGAGTGTCTGATTCGTTTTTTACGAGTTCTTTTCTCTCCTCTATCTCTTCGTTTAACTTAGCCTCATCTTGGATAAGTTTTTCTAACTGCTTACCATATTCAGTATAGATTTGCTTGGCACTTTTACCTGCCTCACGCATCAACTGAATACCACGCTGAATGGTTTGCAGTTCGCTATTAATTAAGCCTAAGCTCTTGCTTAACTTACCGAGAGTTGCATCTCCTTTTCCTTTAGCCATCTTAATATATTTCTTCTATTTCTACTAACACATCTACGTATTGGTCTTCTGCCATCTCAGCCACCCAATCACTTATAGCTACCTCAAGTATATCTTGAAACTGTAGTCTAATATCATCCGCGTAGTCGTAACGTGTTCTTAATTCATTTTCTTCTATAATGTTCTGTTGAATATGGTAAGCCATAATCTTCATACCCGTTATACCTGTGTAAGGCCCGTATGTTTTTTTCTCACCACTTTTTAGTGAAGAGGTTACATAAGAATTCACACGTATGTTTTTAGCCTTTATCCATCTAACAAGACCTTCTAATGAAGGGATCATCTGAGAATCGGCATATTGTGATGAACCGTACTCAGAATCAAGCTTAACTCCGTATCTTCCCCAGGGTATCTGTATCTCTACAACTACATCGTCTAGTATTTTTGTTTGAGCATCAATAGATGATCGCACAGTTACCATCTTACCGTACCTTGCCGCAGATATACTTCGCGTTAGTCCACCGTTAGCATACTGATTATTGCCTTTCAGCATAGACTTAAAGGTGGATTTTACGTCAAATCGCCTTAACTCTCTGACTACCAATGCTCTGAGTCTTCCTCTCTGTTGTTGGGGACTTAACATTAGTTATCTATACCTGCATTGTAATTTTTTCTAGAGAATGATACCGTAACTTCGAACATAGCTGAGGTTATATTATCGTCCTCGCTAACCATATTCATAACATCTACATCGTCTATATAGCAGTTTTCGTCTTGCTGTATAAGGTAATCTTGGAATTGACCTACGACAAATAGATTTTCTTCTGTAGATTTTACTAAGGCTAATTCATCTGAGGATATACACCTGTCTAATAAAGCGCAATCAAATGATAAGGTATATATGGGTCTAGCTAAATCTCTAGATACATTAGAGCTGCTCGGTATCATAACCATAGTTCTGTAATTGAATTCTCTGTTCTGCAAGTCTTCATCAGACCCTAAGAATAAGAACTCATTTATCATATTATGATTGGTGCAAAAGTCTTTTACTAACTGGTAAAAATCAGATAGATTGTTCATAGCAGCATTTTTGTAATTTACAATTTATTCATAGATTCTTGCCTTCTAGCCTCAGCCCTGTCTATCTTTTCTTTTTGAGTAATGTAGCTCATTTCAGGCAGCACTTTAGACATTTTAAGCATATATATCTCATCATATCGAGTAATGTCTTCCTTGGCTAGCATTCTAACCATAGAATACCAGTACCATTGGCTATGAAAGAGGTTTTCGTTTGTTTTATTCTCCTTCTCTTCCTCTTCTATATCCTCTTCATCATCGTTTATCTCATAAAACACACCTGAGAATTGCTTAAACAAAACATAATCTCTGTTTTCTAAATAAAAATTTACGACACTGTAAACATCTTGCACGGGTGATGACAATATATCTTGCTCATTTTGCTTTTCGTCATCGGGGTTTTCATTATCAAACTCCTTATGGTGTTTAGGCCGAAGGATTAGTTTAGCGAATTCTAAATCCCTTTGATTCTCGCTAGTAAACTTTGTTTTTCCTGTAATTATCTGCTCAAGCATAATAAACTGACCCAATACCGCTTGCTCAACACCATAGGTGACGCTAAATTTCTCTTTTATGTAGTCACTAACCTCTGCTTTCTCACTTATGGGATAAGTTTCCCTTATGAGCCGAGACATTTTAAGCCTTTCTAACGGCTCCAATTTATTCAGATATACATCTATGTCATTTTCTGAATTAAACTGCTTAAAAAGCTCTATATGTGTCTTAAAATCGATCATATAAACATAGTTATACCTCCGTCTTGCTCTTCAAAGGCGCAATACGCTGCAATTGCAAGGCTCATTACCATATCATCGTGCTTGCCCTCAGTATTTGAGAACTGCAAGTTTCCAGTAATGGGGTTTCTCTTACTCTTGAAATCGTAAATCTCCTTCACAAGGTTGGTATCGTTAGGTATTTTAATTATTCTGTCCTCAAATAACTTAATCAAGTTACGAATAATTTCTGGTTTACTCTTACTAGTGGTGTAAAAAGGAACCATTTTGTAAAGGCGATCATCCTCAGTAAGGTCATCAAACAATAAATCGTTGTTATTAACCTCAAAATAAGCCGCTGCAAGCAACCCATCCCTGTCGTAGTGTAGGTAAAAGTCCTTTATTCGGTTTTTAAACTCTTCCGAGTCCATATTCTCCTCCTTAAAGTTGAATCTGTCTATACCAATAACTCTGTAGTCCTCTGTTATTGCTGTAAGCACGGTATAATCCTGCGCCACACCGATATCCATACCTATGTAAACACGCTCACATTCCTTGCTCATATTCTCATCCACAGCCTCATCAACATTGCTAAACAAAGCATTCGCACTAACAGGCTTACACAAGAACTCCTGGTCAAACTGCGACTTGGTCATACTCTTTTTAATCCCAAGTACAGTCTTATCCACATTCTCATCATTCAAGTCAAGGTAGGTACGCTTAATAGATTTTATCTGCTCAACATTCTCCTCTATCTGCCCCTCCTTATACCACTCGTAAAACCAGTTCGGGCCATTGAAGGTAGATGCAGCACAAACCTTACCACCCGTTCTAGTAACCATAGGAAGTAGAACTTCATTGATAAAGTCAAGCTTCATATATGCTGCCTCATCCAAGTAAATATAATCCAATGTAGCACCACGAAGGTTATCGCCAGAGTCAGCAGAGCGAAACTTAATAAAGCTCCCGTTGTAGAAATACATCTCGTTAGCCTTTCTATCGTACCTCTTGATTATCTTGTTCCATAAATCCTGATGGCTACTGAACATCCCCTCGATATCCTTCATCACCTTATTGGCCTGATCTTGTATAGGCGATACCCAGAACATTCGGTGTTTAGGGTTGTTTAAAGCCCTCATCACACAATCATTCTGCATAAAGAAAGTCTTACCCGTCTGTCTACCCGCAACTAAACAACTAATAAATGGAGCATCCTGATGTACGAGCCGATGAAAGTCCTTTTGCGGCTCAGTAGGTTTATATAACTTAATCTGCATCTATATCCAAAAAGTCTTGTTCCTCTGTAGGCTCAGTCAAGTCTATCGTAGCAGTAATATCAATCTTCGTCTGCTCTACCCTCGTAGGAGCCTTATACCCTTGCATATCGTTAATAATCTTTATTGCCTCCATAGCAGCCTTCATATCGTTATTGACCAATGCCATATCACGAATCCTAATGAGTGCCGTAAGGTTAGTACCCTTCGCTGCCTCAATACTCTTCATCTCAGCATTAGCTATCGCCATAAGCTCCTTATGAAAAGCTGTACCCGAAGTTCTCCTGTCCCGATAATAATTGGTGTAATTCAAATCCCTAGCAACCTTAGATGATGCATCCATACCCTCATCTTTAATCTTCTCAAGGAACTCGAACTGAAGGTCTGTTAGTTCGCTACCGCGACCCTTAACTATCCTTCCTTGACTATTTCTCTTTGAGGCCATATAACGGTATTTTATGCATCCCAAATCTCTCCTTAAAAACCAAGCTGTCAAACTTCGGAGCATTACTATCAAAGTGATACCATTTGAATATAGCAACCTTTACATTCTGAATACAACTACCACAAGCAGTCTTGGGATTCTGCTCCCTAGGAAAGTAAATACTCTTACCCACCATAGAGTTGTGAAATGTAAACATAGCCTTCCGCAATTCACCATTAGGTGATGAGACTCTACATAACCCCATTAGGAGTTCTTCTAAGGACATATCTTATCGTTTTAATATGATTGTATACTAAGGCCTCTAAACGCCTCTTAAAGGTCTTCTATGAGAATATACAATATTGAATGTTGAGTGTCTTTCATTAATCACTCCCCCTAATTCCCTTATTATAATAAACTAATTATAATACTTTTACTCCCATAGTAAAAGTATTATTATAATAGTATAAGTGTAAAGTAAGACTATTATAATAATAGTACCTATTATAATAAGAGGTAGGAATCTTCTGTTTGGGATTCTTTGGTTGGGTTAAAAACCTTCCCCCCGCTCCGAGAGGTCAGCGTAAAAGACCAGGCGGAAATTTTCGGTCAGTACCTCTGCCTTGCTCTGCGGAAAAATTGTACTAAAAAAAAGTTTAAAATTTTATGCGTATAATTTGCGTAGGTGTGGGATAACGCGTATATTTAACGAAGTTAATAACCACAAAAACAACAACAAAATGGACAACAAAAACAAAATCCAAATGACAAAAAAGCAAGAGGTGCTAGTGTACCTATCTAAGCAAATCACAGACAAAAAAGCTATGGTTGAATTTACTATAAAGAAGGAGACCAAAGGACCATTAGACGAAATCTTAAACGATGACAGAAAAGAGGAAATTCGCACTTTGCTTGATGCGATGGATTTAATTTTAGGAGAATAATAATAATCAAATAAACAATAGAAAAAATGGACAAATTTAAAGTAGTAAACGAGAAAGGAAACGAGGCAACCGAAAGTCAAATCTTTGGGTACATTGCTCACCAATTAATGAGCCAAGCCATTGACCAACTAAAAGAAAAAGGGTTGGTAAAAATCGCGGGGCAAGAGTTCACAATAACAGCCGAAGCCGTAATAAAATTGGATGGCATCAAAAAGCACATTGCCGACCGATGGGATAAGCCAATCAAAGCGGTAAAGGTTGTACAAAAAACGGCGGCTTTAGAGTGGGAAATTTGATCCACTTAAGTAACAGCGAGGGGGTGGGAAACCGTCCCCTCTTTACTGGTTTTATTGTACAATGAATATCTGAAGGATTGTCAAATCAATTTATATTTATAATACAATTCTTATACAGAACAGAACACAATAGAACCTAAGAACATAGAACACAAGAACATAAATAAATAGAACAGAAAATGGAAAAGTTAAAGTTATCTAAAGAAGTAAGTGAGAATACAGTAAACTTACAAATCAACGGACTCGTAGCTCAGAAGAGTTTACAAGA
>Ga0255048_10001236_pt1 | contig 18317 bp, 31 predicted proteins | sample JV7_2_2_MG_FD_183619 | JGI IMG/M metagenome (GOLD analysis project Ga0255048, IMG submission 183619) | Seawater microbial communities from Jervis Inlet, British Columbia, Canada - JV7_2_2 | ecosystem: Environmental > Aquatic > Marine > Inlet | place: Canada: British Columbia | collected 2016-10-06
TAGGCAAGCGGTAAAACTGGCCAGGGATACGGAAACCGAAAACGACAAACCAGAAAACGGACATTTACCCATTGTAGACGTAGTAATTGACACATATATAAATCATTCCATCATTCCATCATAGATCGACAGGAACAAGGGGACGTATAATGATGAACGGGACAGAACGTCAAATATTATGGGCTGAAAACATAAAAAATACCGTATTAGCTAAAATGTATGACGATATCAAAAAAATGAATTTGCCAGAACGGGAAAAAGCCCGGGGGCTCGACATCCTGAACGAGTTTTTCGATACAATTAACGCTTCTCAATGGATAAATGACGCTCGTTTTTCCGGAACCTATGGGGAAATAGTATTGATAGATTGGGTCGATCTAATAAAGACCTGGGATCCAAGCGTGATAGAAAGACTGAAACCAAAAAACGTATCTACGGGGGATATATAATGATGGAATTATGCATTGAGTGCAAAAAAGAAACTTCATGGGGGACAGGTAATTTTTGCAATCGTTCTTCATCAAATGATGGGGCGTTAGACGGTTTCTTGTGTGCTGATTGCCAGTCTTTAGAGTGCGACAGGTGCCACAAAAAAACAACAGAATACCAATTAGACGGTGAGGTAATTTGCATGGAATGTATCGCAGACGCCATGGCCAATCAATGGTCAAATCCAGTAGGCGAACAACTAACAATAGGGGACATATAATGGACGCAACAGTGCAGGATATCGAACAGTATTCTGACAGTCGTGAAACCTCGCAGGTTATTATAAAGGTTATATTTCAAATGGCTACGAACATAGAGGACGTTGAACGACTGTGGCAGGAGCCAGACCCGATAGAGACAGAGACCATCATCCGGAGAGTTACGGACCTGGTCGACAGTACGCATATAATATGGTATGGTGATGTATTACATTGGGGAGAGAGTATATTGGACGTTTCAACGGGGGAGATATCATGACAAATATAACGCAACTACTCAACAGACTCAATGCAGTCTGCGTAGATCGGTACGGTGTGAGCTATGACGATTTACCTGACCTGGTTTTCCTGTCTGATTATACGTGGGATGGAATGACTAAAAACGACATAAACGATTCAGCATCGGAGATTTTGGGTGAGTTAATAGACCTTGGTGAACTACCGGAAATAGGGGACATATAATGGATGGACTACTTCTTTGCTTCGTGCTCATCGCCCTTTATGAATCATTTATTCCAACTAAAAGGATCTGAACATCATGGCCAAGTCACTTTTTTTATCCGCTGAAAAAGACATTTTGAGCCAGTTAATCCCAGTATCTAACACGCTCAAGATCCTGAGTGATGGGCAAGGAACCCTTCAGGAAATCGAAGACTGGAACGAATACCACGAGATGGAAGATATGCTCTACGATGCCCTGTTTGACCTTCGCAACGATTACGCCTTTTCTCAATCGACTGGAATAATCGCAATTAGTACCGCATCTGGTTCAATGGGCAGAGTCTTCGCAGTAGAATAACATCCAATCATCCAACTAAAAGGATCTGAATATCATGGCTATCTATACGTTTACTCCAGATAATACAAGTGTCATCGTCTCGGCATTAATGCATCAAGCAAGTGAGTGGTTCGACTCGATCGAGTCGCCAAAGCGTCCCCGGATGGCTAAGAAGTGGGCAAAAAAGATCACTGCATTTATGATGGTCATTGAACAAAACTTTTATCACCAAGTGGAGACAGGGGCAGAAACGATTCAAATTGTCTTTACAGATGACGAAAGGGTGTTGGTTCTCCACTCGCTGTATAGCTTTCAAATTGCAAGCCTCGCACTAGATACAAAATTCGGTTCGTACCAAACAGACAGACGGATCATGGCTACTGAAGTTCTCGAAATCCTGACCCGTCCCAAGACGGACAACGGCTAACCCTCCGCAGGACCAAACAGAACCCCCTCAGAGACCATCCTGGGGGGGTTCTCTGCGTTTATCTACCAAAGCCCAGAGCCCTCATTGTCTCACGTGCGAGGCGTAGGCTCATCAGTTGTAGGGATTCCAATATCATATCGATGTTGTCATTTTTCCATTGCTGCTGATCAGCCATCTGGTGCTGAGAGCCTTCGTATCCTACGTGGTGCTTGTGGCATAGCAGGATGGTCCTGTCAGACTTTGCCCTGACCATAGGCCAATGGGCTACATGGACTTCGTCATGTACTATATCCGGTCCACACGCAAAACACCAACCGTTAACACGTTGTAACTGTTCTGATGCTTTCCGTACTCCATCCGTAAACGGTGCATCAAATGAGGCGAACTCATCCAGATCACTAAAATCAGTGGGTCGGTCCACCACAATAGAGGCGTCTGCATCCAAGGTCTTCAGAGCTGAGAAGGACTCTGAAATCCCCGTGGTGATCGATGCTACCACCTGGTCAACCTCGCTCGGTTTGACATTCTCCACCAATTCACCGAGAGCGACCGTAGAGGCCTCGTAACGGGATAATATCTGCTCAGAGGCACTCGGAACCGTTTTCGGTAATAAAATGGCTTTAACGCCCCTCCAAGACGCTTTCCCGTTCAATCTGTTGTGGATCGCCAAGTCCAATAGCTCACGCTCAGGATATTTCTGATAGAAGCTACGCCATGTATATAATTCCTTCTGGTCTCGTCTGGAATAATGGTTCGCTATCTTTTTCGTATCTGCTGCCATCATTTTCTCAGGATACCATTTAAACAGCACCTTCCCAATCTCCCATTTACAATATACGTCCATCGTCTCTGCCTGGACCATCCCTGCAAAATGTTCGTCCAACTCTCGATATACTAATGGAAGTATGCTATTCATTTTCCCCTCGTTTCAAAGTTACCTACGATGATACGTCCATTGATAGCAGGTAACGGGCATCCCTGCTCCAGGGTGTCTTTTACAACGTCAACCTTCAGTTTTTTGCAGTAAGCCAGAACCCTGGTTTTCCCTGTCGAGTGATCGCATGTACCGCAATTTTCAGTGATGATCATTTGGTTTCCCTCTAGTTAATTTAGCTACGGATGAAGGACTAGTAAAAGACTGGTAGAAGATCGGGTTAGGATTAAAAGAATTAAAAAGAAATAAGTGAACCATGGAAAAGAAGTTTATGTTAGTGGCAGTTAAGTTATGGACGGAACCATTAAGTGAATTTATTGGTGGTTGTATATTGTAAAAGCAAAAGCAGACAAACAAGCACGTAACTGTTTGGCGTTACTTTTGCGTTGTTTTTACTAGGTAGTACTCTTTGATCTTTCATTACTTTCGTTGTGCGCCCACGTGCGGGGGGGAGAGTTACACCGATTTTTCCCTGTGATATCGGGGCTCCAGACCCCACTCCCATCATCATCGATTTCATACCCTTTGGAGCCCCAATATCTGATCGCATTAGTTGAACCTCGATGCTTCTTTTTCTGCCAAGATCGTTTGAATTTCAGCCATGGCATCTGTCCGGTTATCGAACACTGGACAGACGACTTCAATCGTGGTATCACCCTCTTCCCATCGGACCTCATTCAACATCCCATCTTCGTCAACGTACAAGACTTCAATCATTGGTTTTCACCTCTCTGAACATCTCAACAGCATCAGTAACGTAATCCACGTGGACACTATGCTTGACAGCCAGTCTATCGATATGCTTTGCTACCGATTCCCCTGCCAGGTCTAACAATACCAACTCTCTGATGACCCGATCCACCGCTCTTACCTGTTCCATAATGCTTCTCCTGAAAGAGTGAATGCTGCGCTTCTTTAACTGGTATTAAGGTAATCAATTTATCCAATAAGCACAAGGTTTTTTTCATTGAAGGCAGTTTAATTTCAAAGTACAGTGCAAAAATAATCGCACCTTAGTGTTTTTTATACTTGACGCATCGGGTTCGTTGTATTACCTTGTAGTTCAGATCAGCGAACGTCATCGTTAAATAGCCAAGGGAGAAACAATCATGAAGAACTCAAACGAAGCCTACATCGCAAAGATCGAAAAGATGGAAGCCGAAATGGCCGAAAAGAAAGCAAACACCCCTGACCCGTTCGCTGTCGGCTTGATAGCGAAGAGTCCCATCAGCGTCAAAGGTAATTTCGCTGAAAAGCCGATTTCAATCGGACGAAGGAGATAACGCACTTCACGCCCCCGAACGTGGAGCGATAAGTACCTCATCGGACAACCTTAAACAGTTCAATCAACGAAGCATCATCGTTAAATAGCCAAGGGAGAATACAGTATGACAATTCAACGATGCAGCCAGTGTCCGTCATCAGCAAAGCACGAAGATGGCACAACCTGTAAGATCACGGGGACATATCAAGCACACAGCGAATATTTCTTGCCTGACGATTGTCCGCTGCCTGAATCCTCTGAGCTTGTATTCAGTGTAGACACGCCCCGAACGTGGAGCGAAAAGTATCTTATCAGATAACCTTAAGCAGTTCAACCAACGAAGCATTCACTCAATCACAAGGAGAAAGTACAATGAGTTATCACGACTGGTGGGAAAAGACGAGCAGGGCGAAGCGATTGGAGTCGGCTGAGAAGATGGGGATATGTGAGCGGTCTTTATACGCATACTATCACTTTGAAAAACTTCCATCGATTAAAGTGGCAATCGCTCTAAAGGATGTATGTGGGATCAGTTTCAGCTCGTGGAGATCATATGAGAGGGTAGCGGTATGACGAAGCTTAGGGCATTACGGCTTGCCAAGGGGCTCACTTTGAAACAGGTGGCCCAGGATACTGGACTACACTTCAGCGATCTCTCAAAAATCGAGGTGCGCAGATTAAAACCATACCCTTCTCAGGGAGCCCTGCTCTCACTTTACTATGGCTACGCCCATATCAACGAGTTATTAGAGGACGCAACAGATGAAGAGATCGTACTCATGCGAACACAATCCGACCGAGCGAAGGCTCGTAAACGGGACATATCAAGACATATGCAGTCAGTGTTACCTGACATATCTGAAGGAACAGGTAGCACCACCACGGAGAAAACAATGAACGCTGAAGAAGAGATAGACATAACCGACCGACCAGTTGAATGGGTTCTGATGTATGAGGCACGGAAACGCAGTAAGTTAGTGGCATCGGCCCTCTGTTTCTTCGCAGGAAATCTGGGTTTTCATCGATTCTATGTAGGCGATGAGGCACTGGTCGGACCCAGGTCTTATAATATTGGGTTTGGTCTGCTGATGATCACTACCGTCTCAATAGTTTTGATCATGGGGGGATTTTATATTGGGTTTATCCCGTTGGTGGTGCCATGGGGCGTAGCTGCCATCGACTATTTCAGGGTCTCCGGTATGGTAGATTTGTTTAATCGTGCATTGCAGAACCATCTTGACGAACGATTCAAAATCAATTAGTATATTTACAATATCTGACGCTGCCATCATCAGCGTGGCGAAAGCCAATGGTTGGGGGGGTAGGTGATGCTGCCTTCCCCAACCTACAGACCCCTCACCTTACATCACAAAGGAGATTGCCTCATGGACGCCCCCAGTAAGCAATGCTGCACATGTTCCACCGCCAAAGCCTCCACTGAATTCAATAAGCACGCAAAAAACAAAGATGGGTTGCAGCCTTCCTGTCGGGCCTGTCAATCTGTCGCAAACAAGGCGTGGCGTACAGCTAACCCAGAAAAGGCTAACGCCAATGCCCGTGCATGGAGGGCAGAGAACAAAGAACAGGTCAACGCTTATGACCGTGAATGGTATGCAAATCACAAAGAGCTATACGCAGTTTACGAGGCTAATTATAGGGCTAAGCACCCCGACCGTATCAAGGCGAAGAGTGCGGTTAATTATGCCATCAAGACAGGTGTACTGACCCGACCCGATACTTGCAGTGCATGCTCCAAGGAGTCCAAGGTGATCGGGCACCATACTTCATATCATCCCAGGTTCCATTTGGATGTCGTTTGGCTCTGCCAAAGCTGTCACAAGCGGTTACATGCTGAACTGAAGAAACGTGAGGTTACGATATGACCCAATCAGACCTCTTCCTGGAGCCCGTGAAGGAACCATACGTTCTTCCTGAGCCGTGCAGACGAAAGCACCCAAATCGTGAAACTCATTGCGTATTAGATCTGAACCACGAAGGAAGACATATGGGCGGTGAGCCATTTCCGGAGAACTGGAGCGATTCAGGCAAGATAACCTTCGGATCATTTGTCTACCATGACCAACTATCGAAAGGCCGAAGATGGAAACGCTAACACTCAAAGCAGCCCTCTGGTACGCACGAAAAGGATTGCACGTATTCCCTGTAACTAAAACGAAGGTGCCATTTAAAGGCACTCACGGCTTTAAAGATGCCTCAGTCAACCCTGAAGTCATTAAAGCTATGTGGGCAGCAGCAAAGGCAAAGGACGAGCATGTGAATGTAGCTATAGCAACTGGCAAGATATCCAATCTGATTGTTGTCGATGTTGACCCCAGAAACGGTGGCACCGAATCATGGAAAGAGATCGTTGGAGATAACTACTTCTTCACGCACACGGTGACCAGTGGAAGTGGTGGCCGTCATTTCTATTTCAAATACGATGCAACTCGGAAGTACCCAAATCAGATAGCTGAGGGAGTGGATGTCCTGTCAGACAAAAAGCAGGTAGTTGCACCGCCATCAGAAAACTGCGTAGGCCGATATGATTTTAAATACCGCAACAACCCGAACCTCTTCCCAAGATTCCAGTTTGCCGATCTACCGCCATGGTTGGACCAGTATCTTGTGAAGCCGAAGGCCAAGGTTGACCTGCCGAACATCGATGTTAATATGGAGATCCTCACGGGGGCCATAGATTTTACCTCGATAAAAGGGGCAGAGCATTGGGCCAGGTGTCCGTTCCACCAAGAGAATTCACCATCCTTCAGCGTTAACGCAGACACTGGCTGTTATAATTGTTTCGGTTGTGGCAAGTCAGGATCATTCGCATCACTGGTTTTTGAATTACGCATTGGGGAGACACTATGAAACACATATGGACTAAAGAACAGAAGTTAGAGGCGTTCCTGAACAATAACGTACCAGAGGTAGCCTTGGATCAGATGAAGGTACTGGAGAGTCTGAGGTCCACGCCTACCCGACAAGCGATGATAGTCCAGTGCCAACAACATTATGATCGGAGAACCAAATGAATGAATACCTGACGGATAATATCAAGGGTGCTGAGTTAATAGATGAAGACGTTGTTCACCAGTTAAAGGATATCAGATTGCTCCTGGTCATCATTGCCCTGGCTGAGATATTTCATATGTTTTTTTTTATTATCAAATAGGAGCATTCCATTATGATGACCCGTATTTTAGGACGCACGCCCTACGCAGTATTTAAGAAAGGTTTGGGGGAGTACACCTATGTAGGGAAAGTTTTAGACTACGAAGTTCGGGTTGGACCGGCAAGCTGTACCTGTACGGCCTTCAAGGGAGAGGATCAAACGGTTGCCAACAGGCGGTGCGTCCACGTTGAAGATGCAAGTCTTGTATTCCTGGACGAATTAAATCGCATGGAGATGAAATAACCTGTTGACTTTCAGATAGCCAAGATATATATTATGTTCAGTTCAAACGAAGCCACTTACACTTTCACAGGAGAGACGAGAGATGCCAGTAAATATCCACGGTAAGGAATACTTCACGGTAGCAGAACGGGTCCAGAACCTGACGGATAAACTGTCAGGGGATTACAGTCTGACAACGGAGATCGTCCAGTTCGATGAGGCACTGGTCGTAATGAAAGCGATCTTGATTTTCAACAACAACGAGTACACTGGTCACGCTTTTGAGCGTTCCAGTTCATCCCAGATTAACAAAACAAGTCATCTGGAGAACTGCGAGACATCCGCTATCGGTCGTGCATTAGCAGCAGCAGGGTATGGCGGTACGGAATACGCCAGTGCCAATGAAGTTCAGAATGCCATCGCTCAACAGGCAGCACCTGCGGACAAGTCCTTTGAGGTTACTCCCTTTCTTCAGAAGGCCATCGATCACCAACCTTCAAAATCGGAGTCCAGTGTACCATCGGAGACCAGTGAGCCCCCATCGTTTAAGATGACTGCGTTCCTGCTAAAGTGCGTTAACGAGCGAGATCTTGCCGAGGCCGATGACCTTTTCAAGCAGATGGCTACGGACCATCCTTCGGAAGTGGCATTACTCTCCCTTCTAACGGAGAAAATGTCTAAGACGGTTCGTGATGAGCTTGCTGAGTTTGCTCGCCCAGGATTCGATAAGATGGTCACCTCTAAGCTACTCAAGCTCTACAAGCCAGGGGATAACTTTGAATTCCTGAATGCCTTACCTGCTCGGACATATGGAGACGCACTTCCATTTTAAATAACTAAGCGACCTTCACGCTACCTTGCTCCCTTTACTATCTCTCTGACACAGCGGTATGACAGGGGATGGCAAGGGGCTGAGGGTGCTTTAGGAGATCGAGATGAAGAAGTGTACAAAGTGTAAATGCGTGAAACAGAGGAGCGAGTTCTCCTCTGATAAATCACGGGCAGACTTCTTAAATAATAAGTGCAAAGCATGCGACAAACGAACTAAGGATAGTAGGTATCACGAGGACGATGTAAGGCACCCCAGATGGAAGGAGAACTAATGAGAACCAGGCCAACAGCACAAAACAGGGAGCCATTTACGGTGAACATTGACCAAGAACTGTCCTTCACGCACTATGAACATTTAAAGGTGAGGGCTGCTGAGATGGAGATGAGCATTTCGGAATACATGTACGCCTTGATAGAACGTGATATTCAGAGCAGAGGACCAGGGACTTCGGAGAAACGCAGTCAGGCAGCACACACACGTTGGGAGAAGAGATGTTAGAGATTGAAGTGGACGGCTTGTTGCAGAGAAGGGTAATCGAACTGGGTATGCGTAAAGCAGGGGAAGGTATGGCACTGTTGAACATGGCTATAACTCCAGGGCATCAGCCAATTTACAAGGTAGTAACCGTTATCGACCATGTAATGATAGAGCGGTTCAGCAGTCCAGATATATACGATGCCATTGAAAAGTTTTCTGATTGGTCAGAAACTATTGAGCGAATCCAGAGGAAGAAAACTGACTGGGAAGAGGTTGTGGCAGATATCAAAGAAAGAGAGGCATCGAAGTGATATTAAATATAGGCGAGAGGGTTGGAGTGAAGAAGTCTCGGAAGGAACTGTATGCACTTTGTGTGGAACGGTACGGGGAAGCCAACGCCCTCGAAAAAGTGAATGAGGAGATTCTTGAACTGGCATTGGAAATCAGTCGATATGATGACTGGAGATCTGAGCAGGGTAAACTGGTCAATGAGATGGCTGATGTGCTTATCACGATAGAGAAATGGATTGAGACATATAACCTTGAAGACAGTCTCCGAAAACAGATACAGTATAAATTGCACCGCCTTGAGAAACGGTTGAGGCCAGTATCAGAGAAGCAGAAAGAAAGAATTAACGAGTTATGCGAGAAATCGAACGCTAATTGCGATTATTCCATCTGACTAAGAAGGCCAGGTTTCCAAGCTCTGGCCCTTCTTTTAGTACGACCAGATTCTCGGACGGTTATCCTTCAAATCGTCAAGATGTATGAATCTACCCGACTGCTCCCCTTTCATTTTAACTCCGACCCCAGTAAATCCCAACTTCATTGCAGCAGCGACCAGTATATAAGCATCTGCGTACCAGGAAGCCATCGATATATCTATAGCTCGTCCAGTTGTATGTGGACCTGTAAGTCCAGTCGATGAGACCTTGTCGTTATGCTCAGGCGATCGATAAGCTGAAGTCACTATAAAGGATCTATCCATGGTCACCCTGAGCTGCTCCAGTTTACGCATGAATTCGTCATCCATCTCATGCTTCCCAGTATCGGGAGATGCCAGTTCAGCATCTGAAAAATGTGGGTAGTAGATTACGAGCCCTCCTTTAGAGATTCTCGATACTTGTAATACTCCCTCAGCAGGTTGCCGACAATGCCCATTAATGCCGTTATCGCTGCAATGATGGCTGTTATGTCATCTGAGAGCGTAAGTGCCGAGGAAGAGGCACCACCGGCTATTACTCCACCTGTTGCTGCTGCTGCCGATCTCTTGACCAGGCCTTTAAAACCGCCAACTGCACTTTTAAGAAATCCCATTATTACCCCCTTTAATGATTTCCATTACGTAGTTTATCAATGGATGCTTCCGCACGATCCAACCGATGGGCTGCTGCTTCCATTCGAGCAACGATTACGTCAAGCTCCGACCTCCTTGCCATTGCCTTATCCAAATTTGCAATATACAATTTTAGCCCTGCGATATCGGTTTCCTGCTCGATGGATTCCTGTGACAACTTTGTCAACTGGCGATGGAGCCAACCAACAAGAGGGACTACGATGAGGGAGCAAAATGGGAGCCATTCTGTGTAATCCATTCTAATCTTCCTCCGATATGTCGTAACTACTCCACCCACTTGCCCACGGTTCAGGGCCGAACGGATCGGCATAGACATTTATGAGGTCTGGATCGCCATCTTCCGGCACTGTAACATATCGGCAATAACCTATCCCCAACGGACTGACGTATTCGTCGAGCCTAATCGTATGCGTACCGTCTGGTGAATACGGTTTCACTTGCACATATCTACCATCAACAGGAGTCTGCTCTGATGGGATGTTCGCATCGAGAACTGCGATGGCTGCGGTCTTTTCTGTTGGTGTCATTTACACTTCTCCTTATTCAGCAACGAACGCTTGCCCTGACCCACCGTTATATTCGTATGACACCTCTTCCGGTGTCATCGTATAGTTCCAAAGTCCATACAGGTCTATTGATCCACTCATCGGCATAGCTCCATTGGCTCCCGCACCAATTTCCATTTCAGAGCGTGTCATCACTATAGCTGTGGCTGATGGGGCTGTGGTAACTGTTAGCAGGGTAGACATATCAACACCATCATAATACATTTTTATTTTGTCTGCGTTGGCTTGAGATCCGTCAAACGTGTATACAAGGTGATGCCAATTCCCATCGTCCAAATCGAAGATAGTATTGGGAACCCAGTTAGAAAAATAATAGGATAGTACATTATTAAAGAAAAACCGATGGTAAACATAAGCACCAGTAAATCCCCCAACTTCCAAACTTGGCGACTTATATCCAAAACCTCCCATAATAAATCTATTGCTCGTGGTTTCAGTCCGTTTATACCAAAAACTCCACGTGCAATTACCTAACCCGTCCAGTGTCGTCTCGATGGACGCATCCGTACTTTTAACGTATTGAGTGCTGTCACCCTGCATCGCTTCATTGATCATCCCTCCACCAACGGGATTGTCGGGTGCGTTGACCACGGTAGACAAGTCTGGCCCCTTGCTATCAAACGGATATCTGGTCCCATCATCTGTCTCGTCTAAATTATAGGCGAACAATAACCCTGTGACTCGCCTTGGGGTGGGCGGTGGAGGGGCTTTCGGCTCCAGTGCAGCCCTGTAAAAAGGTTCAAGTGTTAGCATGTTTGCCCCTATGTATGCAACAGGTGAAAGTGTACCGTCAATCCACCTTCCGTCCAGGTAGGAGTCGTTCCTGTTCTGTCGATGATCCCTACTCTGAGATCCCGTGGATCAGCAGCACTGCTGTTGGCTCGTAGTAGTTTGTTGATACCGTTTACCTCTGCCTGTTGAGAGTTGATCCAGTCCGTATAATCAGTTGTCTCAACAACAACCTTGGCAACGATGGTCTTAGCGTCAGCATCCGTGATGGACACTGGATCATCTTCCGTTCCTAAGCTAACCGTCTCAAGCCCGAAGATACATATCTCCAATTTCACCGCAACATAGTCCGTTACGATTACATTGATGGCCGTGAGTAATGCCGGTTTACCTGCGTTAGGAAGCATCCGCAACGTCTCACCAGGTACAATGACATCTCCTGCTGTTTTCGCCCCTGCGACTAAGGTTGGGGTCCATTCATAAATACTGCCTTTACCGAAAGTATCAGACATTTAGTATCTCCTATTCTCTTGACGAGCGTGATGATCTTGACGAGCGTGATGATCTTGACGAGCGTGAGTGTGATGAACTGCTTGATGATTGTATAGGCTTCTTTTTCTTTTCTTTAGTTTCTGAGAACACGGCATCAAAAGCTTTTCGGATTTCTGGTTTAAAGTATGGTGACACTTCCGAAGTGATGGTTTTAGGTATTTCCACCGCAGCCCCCAAGTAGTCACCCTTGTCAGCTTTACCTGCGACATTCTGCATCCCTCCTATGACCGGTGAGATATTTGGTCCTGCGAGAAAGTCTGCTCCACTACGATAGGCAAGGGCTTGAATGAAAGAACCGTAAGCTCCGAAAGAACCGGCAGAACCTACCTTATCTATTATGTCCCGAACGAACCCAGTATCTTCTTTGCCTTTTCGGTCCTCCCTGCCCAAGAGATAGTTGGGTATGTCCTCACGTACAACCTCTATTATTGTGCCGGCTCCGTATCCTCCTGCTGCGAGTCCTGTAAGGAACTTACTTCTTTGAGCCCATGTATTGCCCTTCCCCAGATTGTCAAAAAGCCACCGAACAGTTGATGCTGTGAACGATTTAAATTGGAAGACAAACTTCCCTGCTTCTGAGTTAAAGAACATCGGGAGAGGAAGATCTATCGCATCAGCCCTAAACTGGGTCAGTCGGGCAAGGCCATATCCGAACGCTCTGAGGGCTTCATCGTCAGCACCAATCTCGATGACTTCATCGATGTCCCTCTTGGGCATCCCTGCTGCCTTCCCCATTCTAATCAACTCGCTTTTGGCTCCTGCATTTCCTGCCCTTGCCATTGGAATTAATTTCTCAGCGTGTATCTTCCCTGCTGAAGCTGCGATAATATTATTGAGTTGTTCCATCGCTGAAAACTTGGTTGCATCTAAAAGGCCCGAAGCCAACTTACGGGTAAGGACTTCAAACTTCCCAGTCTTAGTTGCAGCACTCAAAGTGTTTGTAGAGAGATGAGCCAACTCCTGTGCCATGCCTTCATGTATGGCCCCTGCCGACTCTGCGAACTTCCTGGCCTCAAGCCTATCCTTGCCGAAGGTTGCTTTCAATGCTTTCAAGTAGGTATCTGCACCCCTTATAAGCCCCTGCTTGGCAAGGACCGGATATAATATCGCCATTGTTTGTAGTGTGTTGGGGACCACCGCACCACCAAGTTTCCCAAAGGTAGAGACGTTTCGGAAAGAACGAAGGTGCGGACTGATGTCCTCTTCTACCCTTTTAAAAAAGCCTGTAGGTCCTACTGTTTTTACCTTTCCAACCATCCGGTCGAACATTTCCTGTGCGTATTCAGTACCATTGTCCCCAAACTCCGCTGCTATCCTGTTTATTATCGCCCCATCCTGAGAGGCTTTATGGAGTTCATTAAGCTCTTTCTTGTTGCCCTGAACTATATTGGCTGCTTCTTCTCTCAGATCTTTCCGAGTTTGAGCGTTTAAAGTTGTTTGTTCAAGGAGTTCTTTTTCCCCATCTATCTCAGACAGTATTTTGGCCCTCATTGTGTCTAATGTCTTCTCCCGTGCAGCAATCTGTTCGCCCCTAATCTTTTTAGCCTGGGTCATCAGTTGAGAAAGCTCGCCTTTCCGCAATGCTTTTTTACCTCTCGATTTCAGGAGGCTGTCACGCTCTATCCTAAAAATATCCTTAACCGATTGAACTGCTCTGGTTCCAGGCTTATCCATTTGTTTGTTGATGGAGCGAACCTGTGCGAATTTGACTCTGATGCTCACCAGTATTTTTCCGGCATCTACCCGTGCCTTATCGGGATTATCAAGACCACGTTCCTTCTTGAGTCTTTGGAGCGTCTCTGTAAAGCTCCTTGCCATCCCTGGATTTGTTTTTGCATTGTTTTCTATGATATCAGCTTTTGAAAGTCCCGTCAAGATTTCATCTCGTTTACCATAGTGGGCAACTTCTTCAAGCCTTTTGTTTACGGTGCGAGCGTACCTGCTGAGAATCTCCTTCGTTGTCATATCTTTTTTTACAATGCCCTTTGTCGTTACCACCAATTTGTTATTATACAGATTCTCCGGTAGATCCAATGTCCTGGCTTTCTCAATCGGCCCTGCCTTGCGACCTACAGATCTTGCCCTAATCTGTTGTACAATCTTCATGGCATCGGCAGGAGCCATGGGAACACCTTCCTGACCTGCCTTTTTTAAAATGGCATTGACGAAATCCTCAGACGATTCATCGATGACTTCTGCGTCTATCCATCGGGGCAGGTAGTTGTCGGTGTATCCTACGTCTAAATCAATATCTACAGCCTCGGCCCTCTTATTATCTAAAAACTTTCTGGCCTTGCCGACTGTCACTGCCACTACAGGATCTTGAGGCTCAATGCCTTTGTCCAAAAACGCCTGTAATTGTCTGTCCTGGTCATCCGTTAAATCGGGGATAATCTCATCCAATATCCTTTCGTCAGCATTGTCCCTTGCGTAAGTCTTTCTTCTTGTTGACAAGATGGCATCTGCAAGTTCATTACCTCCGTCCCCTAAAAGCCGTAGTGATTTTTCGCCTGTGAGCGTGCCTAACTTGATAGCTCCAATTTCAGAGCTGTCATTCAACTTTGTGTTCTCAGCTTTCTGAACGGGGCTTTTAGTTTCAGGCCATGTGCCATCTTGGAGATACCGGCTCTTCTGGTCTATTGTCAGGTGCTTGCCATTGTTTTTAATGTAAACCATTTTTTGTTCTATATCAGCAATTTCTGCGGTGGAAAAAGCACCCTCTCCTTTCACCTTAAAAGGACGGCCTACCTTGCTACTGATTATATTCACAAGATCATCACCGCTGAGGCCTATTTCCCCTGCTTTTGCGAACAACCGTTTCTGTACATCGGGTAGGATCGCTCCTGCTTCATCAGACAATACATCCTTCATTGCTATTGTTAAAGGCGGTTCCCTAAGAACGGGGATGCTTTCCCTGAGAGTGTCGGCAGAAACTTGGGAAGAAGATTTGATTGTGGATACATTCTCCACTACTGCTCCAGGTTCGCCAAGCACGGCTTCTTCCCCAAGCTCTACAATAGGATTCCTTTTAATTGGCTGAAGTTCCTGAGAGAGTTCCTTAACGCCAGCCTTTACGGCCTTCTTCCCAGTTCTCGCCAAGCTCGAAAGGCCAAGTCCACCTGCGACAATACCTCCTGCAATTTGTGCTGTGAAGCTGTTGGGGAATAGCTCCTGCAATACATCCGGTGGAGCCTCAGTGGCCGGATCTCGGATAGCTTCTGTTGCTCCTCTCCCAACTCCGGCTATGAAGTCATCCAGGATGTTCTCTGCGTTTTCCCATCCCGACCTTGGTACGGGAAGAGTCCCTGCTTTTAGAGCTTCCTCTATCCTTGAGTCTTCAGCATTCCGCTGCTGCATATCTTCGTATACAGCCTTGCCAAACTCAGCAGGGACAGTTCCGGTATTTACGAACCTGTTTATTAAGTCCAGTGGTATGCCTACTTCGTCCAACATCCGTTGTCCTTCACCTTTGAAGGCTTGTAGAAATAAATCAACAAACCCGTCATCTTCTTTGGCCTCGTTCATTTAATATTCTCCTGCTAAGGTGTGAGCCGTGCTTACCGATCCCGCATATCTTGCGATACAGCCTTGCCAGATGGTGTCTCTTCCAACCACCCAACGGCAACCTCAAGAGGAACCACCTCTTGTTTAAAGAGTAAATCAGTAAGATAGGCCATTCTATTCCAGATGGCATCGTCAATCTCACGGGGTTGCGTTACTATGTTCTGAGAAAGATCTTTAAGCTGCATAATGTAATCTATTTCCTCGGCAATTTTCTGACGTAAAATATCGGGATCCTTGATAGTCATAGAGTCAGGGCGAGGGGCAACGGGCTCAAACATTCCAAGTACGTCATTAGAAGAAGGTGCTGTCTGTTGAGCCTCGTTAGCAGGTTCAGAAGGGGGTTTGAAGTTACTTGAGTCAGCAGGAGAAGGTGCTGCCTTCAAAGCCCCGTTAACAGGTTCAGAAGGGGGTGTGACCACATTGGAGCTACTTTTCTCAGCAGGAAGATTTACTGGCTCACGGGGCCTCCTAAGGAGGAGTTCCACATCTTGTTTTTGTTCAGGGTTCAAAACAAACTGAGACTTGACGGCCTCGATGGCAGCGTCAAGAAGAATCTCGTCCTCACCACTAAAAGAATACCACGGAGGTTCAGCTTCAGTTGTTATTCCACCATATGCAATAAGCGGAGCAACTTCCTCAAACTGAGCAGGTGTAAACGATTTTTGGTTCGCTGCACGGAGAGTAAGGATTGTGTTCACAGCACCCATAATAGCCAGAGACGAAGGACCAATTTTGAAATCATCAGTATTAATCCCGAAGTCCTTCAGGAGTTTGTTACTCAACTTTACGTGCTGTTTTAAGGCTTCTTCCACCCTGGCTTTTTCCTGTGGAGTTGCCTTGTTGTTAGCTAACTTCTGTTTTGCAATATCTAATTGAACCTGTTCATGTTCAAGTTTTAATCTCAAAAGGTTACGTTCCCTTTCTTCTTTTTCTTTCTTATTTGGGGCATCTGCAATTCGTTCTTCTTCTTCTCTTACCAATTTTTTCAACGCATTCTCATGGTCTATCATATTATTATCATGTGTATCTTGGTCTCTTTTAGCAGCAGCTATCTGGTTCTCATACAATTTTGTGGCTCTATCTGCTTCTATTTTAGAGGTTTCCACGGCTAATGCTAATTTTTCTTTATTGTTAGTACCCACCTCTGTGTAGCCGGGATCGGCTCCTGGGATATTTGGTATAATAGCATTTTCCGCCAGGAATTTAGCCATAACATTAGCAGCTTCCTTTTCTTCAGCATCCTTTTTTGCTTGTTCAGCAGCCCGTACTTTACCAGATATCTCACTCTGCAAAAATGGTAGGGTCTTGTCTAATGGTCCTACTGAGCCTTCGTCCCGTATAAAAGGAAAAGCCTCTTCACTATCTGGTGCTGCTGCAAAGGAAGGATTGAAACTCATTGCATCTTCCAGATTAGGCTGAGGGCCACGCAGATCTGTTGGAGGGCTTAAGAATTCAAACCCTTCAGGCATTTGCATAAAGTCACTTTCTGGTCTCTCGTCTATTTGGTGTTCCGGCCCAAGCGACAATTTATCTGACATATATGGCATTTCTGGCATTGATTGAGGATCGCCCCCCTTTGCAATAAGTAAATCCTGTGCAGCCTCTTTTCGTCTGCGTTCCGCATCTTCCAACTCTATTTTTCTTTTCGCAACCGCATCTTCTTTAGCCTGTTTTCGTTTGCGATCTTCATCATCTAAAATCTGTTGGCGTTTTCCACGTTCAACCACGCCCCTGTTCAATGCATCGAGAAAACCGAGTACACCTGCTGCTGAACCCATTGTTTGCCCCTATTGTTGTGGTTGCCGTTTTTTATTATTTTGCCGGTTGTTATATATACTTCCACCCAGTTGCCCAATAGAACTGAACAGTTGCTCATACCCTGAAGGACCGGCACCTTGATTGTAAAGCCCACCTGCCTGTCCGTATTGCCCCTGTCCCGTATTGTTTATAAAGTTCTGAGCCTGTTGGTTCTGCATCAACCGTCGCTGCCAATTCTGTTGGTTGACATTCTGGTTGGTATTGAAGATGTTTTGATTCTGATCGTAAATTGAATTGTTAACCATGTTCCCACCCTGCAAAGCCTGTTGCCGTAGGTTGCCTTGCGTTTGTGCGATGTTCAGACCGAGCCGTCCCAGTCCTTCAGACAGTTGGTTCCTGTTGGCCGATCCACCAAAAGCACCTCTGGCAGCGTTGTTCTCATTGATAAGCCCTATGGCGTTGTTCCCAAGTGAACTGAACAGGGAGTCATAGTCGGGCGTATTAGTAAGTCCTTGGTTGGCTACATCCTGAAGGTTGCTTCCAAGGCTTGGATCGAGCGTTCCTGGAACCCCAGGAGGTGAAGTGGAGAGAGAACCAGGATTACCTGGTCCTTGAGAGGGCTCCACCCCCTGGGGGTTGTTGTTGTTTGGATGCACATACGTGTCATTCTCGGTCACAAGGTTCACGGGACTGGACTCCGGCAGGTGGGCTTTGAAGGCATTGGTCGCCAGATCTCTCTGAATTTGTTTGTCGGCACCAAGACCCCCGATTTGGGAATCACCTATCAGAGCCTGAAGGTTGTTTTGATCTGGACCTCCACCGCCCGTAAACCCTATTTGTGCTGCGAGGTCAGGGCTAATTGGATTACCGAAATCAATCCCGTCTGCTATCCCTGCATTGCCCATCCCCTGTTGCTTCGTCATCCCACCTGGTGGTGGTGGCGGTGGCAAATTGTTCGGTCGGGACATGCTTGTAGTG
>Ga0255048_10001239_pt1 | contig 18303 bp, 13 predicted proteins | sample JV7_2_2_MG_FD_183619 | JGI IMG/M metagenome (GOLD analysis project Ga0255048, IMG submission 183619) | Seawater microbial communities from Jervis Inlet, British Columbia, Canada - JV7_2_2 | ecosystem: Environmental > Aquatic > Marine > Inlet | place: Canada: British Columbia | collected 2016-10-06
CGACCACACGGGGAATGTGTCAGTTCCGGGGTCGAACGTCAGGCGCGTCAGTGTTTCGCGAATAAGGTCCCAAATCCAGATGTCAACTTCCTGGTCGCGAGGATTAAGGGCCACCCTCATGCCATCGGGCGAAATCCTTGGGGAAGTATAGTTGCGCGGCGGCGCCCCGATGGGTTCCTCGCGTCCTTCGCGGTCCACCCACACGAGCGTGTGCTGAGCCGCCGTGGCACTGCCTATCACATACGCCAACGTCCCGTCATCCGACACGGAGTAATTAGATGCGCCGGTGGTTCCAGTCGTTCGCATCACCCCCTGCACCAGGGGTACGGTTCCGCCGGATACGGTCAGAGTATCCGGGTCGAACGCGACAGCGAACAGTCCGTCGCCCAGCGCATAGACTAGATGGCCCGTGGGGAAGTAGTGAGCGTCGGTTCCGCCCTCAACGAGCACGGTCCGCTCGCTCGTGGAGAGCGATTGCACGACGATTTGAGAGTCGTCCCAATTTTGTGTGGTAGTCACGTTGAACAGCACTGAGTCTTCATCAGGCAGTAGCCGGGGGCCATAGGGAAAATCAGCTTCGACGACCAACTCGGGCGTGCCGCCATTCGCCGACACGCGATAGACGCCATCTGGCAGACCGACGAAAATCGTTCCATCCGCCTCCCAGCTTAGCCCGTAAACGTTCGATGAAACCTCAGCAATCACTACCGGCGCGCCGCCGCTGATACCGATGCGCTTGAGCTGCCCCGAAATATCCCAATACGCTATCGCTTGGCTATCCGGTGCAAAGACCGGTGTGGACAAGATTGGTTCGGTCCCAGGGATCAATCTAGCCTCGAGATCGCCCATCGTGCGTAGGTACAGACCGTCTTGCGTGTTGTAAACGAAGTTACGGCCGTCGGGTGAAAGCGCCATTATGGGCTCGCCCGAGAATCTAAATAATTGGCCTTCCGAAAGCTCGTAGTCGAAGCGATTTACGGGCCGCGGCTCGGGCTGCATGCTGACCCAGACCGTAAGGCCTGCGAGGATCGCACCACTAACGAGCGTCGCCGAGGCGACAGGAAGGGTTCGACGCCAGGCTGATCGAGCAACCACAACCCCTTCGGCTGCCTGAGGCGAGACCGTATCGAACGCCCCCTCGAGTGCGAGCCTCACATCCCGAATGTCAGCAACACGTTTCCTGAGGTCTTTTTGTAGGCAGAGTTGGATCGCCTGACGCACGGCCGGTGAGATTGCGTTAGGCAGCGATTCCATATCGGTGTCATTGGCAAGGACACGAGCAAGCGTGATCGGAACATCCTCACCACCAAACGCCGGTTGCCCTGTGAGCATTTCGTAAAGCACACAGCCGAAGGCCCAGATGTCGGTGCGTTCATCAACGGCCTTGCCACGCGCTTGCTCGGGACTCATGTAGGCGGCGGTGCCGAGAATGACACCGACCTGTGTCACCGGCGTCGTCAGCATCGGTGACTGGCCCCCGGTTGTAACGTTCTCTGGCTCGAGTGCCTTCGCAATACCAAAGTCGAGCACCTTGACTGTGCCGTCGGGGCGCAGCTTGATGTTGGCGGGTTTCAGATCGCGATGAACGATGTTTTGCCCATGTGCCGCTTCGAGCGCCTCTGCGATCTGCATAGCGATACCGAGCGCCTCATCGGCCGGAATGGCGCCCTTCTCGATTCGATCGGCGAGCGTCGGTCCTTCGACGAGTTCCATGACGAGAGCCGTCGTACCGTCCGCTTTTTCGAGACCATGGATAGTCGCGATATTCGGATGATTCAGCGAGGCGAGCGTCTTAGCCTCGCGGTCAAATCGGGAAATGCGCTCGGCATCCGCAGCCATCGACTCTGGCAGTACCTTGATTGCAACTTCGCGCTCGAGCGTAGTATCAGTTGCGCGGTACACGAGCCCCATGCCACCAGCACCGATCTCGTCAGCGATTTCGTATTGTCCGAAGCGTGTGCCAGGGGAAAGCGACACTTTCAGTCCCCCAACCCGTAGGTACGCTCAGAAGTTATTGCGGCCACCGTGCTCCCCCCTGTTCTTCCGGCCCGATTCTACTCGGTTCAGGCCGCAAGATGACCCAATATCAGATGAAATCTCTGCTGATCAGACCGAGCCCGAGAGCCTCATGTCCGATTTTTCCTCCAAAGGGGACGTTAAGGAAGGCTGATTTAGACTCAGTCTCGATGTCTGTCTGGGTCGATTCGAGACCTTTTTCCCAACGCCAAAATTAACATCTTTTACGGTAACTTTGGGCCCCAAAGTGGACATTACCAGCCAAAGCCCCGCCGAGTGCGGGGTTTTTGTTTTATGCGTCCTGACTCCGGCTGTCCGCCCAGCAATGCTCGGATTAGAGCGCCGTCTGCTTACCCGTAATCTACGTGGGAAGATCGACTTGGGTCATACCAGGCGATACGGTCACGCTCGGCCCTAGTCGTCGTCAGAGCGGGATTTAGGGGTTATCTTAGAGATTATTTTAGAGAATATGTCCGACCGGCTAAGTAAGTCAGTGCCAAGCATGAGCGCCAGAAATACCAAGCCGAAAAGAACTAAATACGCCACAATGCCCATTTTTTAGGCTCCTCCGGCTGCTTGCTCTCGTGGGTATCAGGCTTAGGCCGGCCCTCAACCGGGCGCTCAGGATCTCCGTCTTCGGTGTAGACCTTTTCTACTAGGGGCTACGGGGTCCAAGCCGCCCGATGACTGGATTCAAGTTTACTGAGCCGCTTGCCTCACGGCGATACGTAGATATGCCGATCATCATTCTCGATACAATCGCCAGATATGTGGATTAAGTGCACCAGATCTACGACCGGTTTGGGGTGCATTCGAGACATTAGTATTGCTGACGTTAAGAACTTCCTTAACGGAGGCAAACGGCCAGCTCCGGTCGTTCAGCTTCGCGTTTCCTGGTTTTGCTTCTCGGCTTTGGCTTGCTTGATAGTCTTTGCGAAATCTCGGCCCTGCGAACGCTTCTCTGCCAGTGAGGCACTGTTACGTTCATTCTCCCGTAACAACTTCAGGTAGTTACGCAAGCGACGCGCTTCAATATCGCCATTTTCGATCGCATTGCGAACTGCACAACCTGGCTCGGACTCATGATGGCAATCAGTGAATCTACATTTCGATGCCATGGCCTCAATGTCATCAAATACCGTCGCCAACGCCGTGTCCAATTCCGCCACCTTCAACTCTCTTATGCCCGGAACGTCGATCAACAACCCGCCGCCGGGAAGTCGATGTAGCGCACGATGACTCGTTGTATGGCGTCCCTTTTTATCGTCCTCACGAATCTCGTTCGTGGCGGCGATTTTCGTTTCGGCCAATGTATTGAGAAGCGTAGATTTGCCAACGCCTGATGAACCCACCAACGCTACAGTGCTGCCGCGCTCGATCCAGGCTATTACGCCATCAAATGTGCTTCTATCCAAGGCATTAATCGACTCCACAGGTACACCCGGCTGGACGCTACGCGCTCGCTCCTCATAGGAATCAGGATCGTCTGATAAGTCAATCTTTGTGAGCACGACCACTGGTGTTACGCCTGCCTCTACTGCTAAGGCGAGGTACCGTTCAAGCCGGGACTCCTTAAACTCTTCGTTACACGATGTAACTACAAAAAGGATATCGATGTTGGCGGCGATAAGCTGTATTTCAGTTTTCTCACCTGCTGCGATGCGTTGAAATATGCTTTTTCGTTCAAGAACCTGCTCGACTCTCGAACATTGATCATCGAGCACTACCCAATCTCCAACTGTTGGCCTGTCTTCGGGAGCAGCATTGTGCCAAGACGAAGTCAGCGGAATCGATCGCTCCTCAGAGCCATCTGAAACTGTAATCAGTGAGCGCTGAACGTCTGTTACCCGCCTAACGCGACCTTTCTCGATCTTGTCGAGCGTCGTCTGCTGCGCGAAGAAGGGTACAAGCCCGTAGTCCTGTAGTGAGGCGTCCATTAACAGCGTTTTAGCACGGATTTCTTTTCAGAGCAGCGAATGACCGGAATGGGTCGATTCGAGACTATTAGGTCGATCCTAAACCGATCTCAAAAAATGTCCGCTTCGGAGCCCAAAGTCGCCATTAAGGAACGTTAAAGATCCCTTACCCCACTTTATGCACCACCATGCATATTAACGGTTAACGGACGTCTGCTTACGGCCAGTAGCGGACATCATTTGACGTTAACGATAGTCTCTTCGAACCACTGAATAAACTCTGGAGTTGCAAATACCTGCTTGTAGCGATCCCAGTTATCCGCCAGGTGATTGTGGCCCCCTGGCGGGGGATGGAACAGGTTGCGCCAGATACGCACTCGTCGATCCATCGCGGATTCATCCAGGCCGCCTCGTTGCCACTCGCCCCACTGAAACTCCCATTCCGCGAATGTGCGAGTACCCAGAGTCCGAAATCGCCCAAGTTCGAGAGGACTTAACGTTTCGGGATCCGCATTTAGCAGCTGGATAATGCTCGGATCCTGAATCTATTCTGCCAGCTGGTTGATGAACTGCTCATTTCCAGCGAATCGGGATTGCTGTTCGAGGAGCTCATTGTTTTGACGAAGTTCGAATGCGAGGAAAAGAATACCGGCGATAACACCGATGTTGGCGAGCGTCTGAGTCAATTCGCCAGCGCTAAGCTTCTTCAACTCGGTTCCCCACAATATGCGTCAGCCTGCATATTAACGGTTAACGGACGGCTGCTTACTGCCAGAAGCTGACATCGCTGCGCTTCTGGCAGTGGCACCAAGAGCACAATGCCAGAGACAACTGAGCTTGACATCAATTCCCGATAAGCGGAGCAGTCACTGGTTAACGGTGCGCCGATGAAATCTGGCTGTCCAACGGCTACTCATCTGTGTCATCGATGTCGAATTGACCGCTCATCCGGCGGCGGATGTGTGACCAGGACATACCGACCGCCAGCAGTCCGGCTAGGCAAATTAGCGCAATCCACGTAATTGCTGAGACCGAGCCGGCATCAAGCATGCCAAAGTCGACCAGGAGCCACACGAAGGCCCCGAAAAACAAGGCCGCTAGCGTGAGGCCGACGATCCCCAGGGAGCGCAGCGTAGCACGCAGAAATATTGCCCACCCGATGACCAGAACCACGCCCACGAACAGATGCTCCGAACCCAGAACAGCTTCGGTGATAGATGTACGCAGCCAGTTGAGGTAGGAGTACGCCGTCGGGTTATAGGTCGACATTACCAAGCCTACAGCGAACAGGAAGCGGAGCGCGAAGCTCAGCGGAGTAAATTTAGGTTGAGATTTTACGTTCATTGCTGACCGTTGGTTAACATTGTATTCATACCGTGCGCTGCTCCCTAAATCCCAGACTGCTCTCCATTACTGAATCGTATGCCCCAGCTTGCATATTAACGGTTAACCGACGGCTGCTTTCGGCCAGGAGCAGACATCAGCCAGGGCCCGATACGAATATTCTGAACGGCTGCTTTCGGGAAAGCGGTCATTCGTCATAGTACTCAGTCCGATCGTCACACTCGTAAGGGCGTAACTCCATCTCCGGTCTCCAGATCCAGTAGCGAGAGAGTCCAAAAGGCTCGGTAAAGGTCTGCGGATCCGTGACCGTGACCGCGTAATCCAATCGATCCTCATCGTCGCTTAAAGTAAACCGTTCGACGAAACTGATAGCCGTACTCTGAAATGTGCCCGCACCGTCGAAAACGTCGTAATCTACGTTCGACGTCTCAACGACTAGCGTGTTGCCCTCCCAACGACCAGTCGAGTATCCGCTTAGCGACAATTCCTCAGGACGATCAACTTGATCTTCGTCCATGTGAATAAGTCGCTCCGCGTCCAACTCCTCAAGTCTTATAACGATATTGGTGCCTTCTCGAACAAGCGCTATCGGGAGTGGCGTATTCATCATGAGCAGCATGCCCTTTGCCGGACACCCGAGCTGGGTTCTGTCCTGAGAGTTCCAAGCGTCTCTTGCCATCCTCGCAGACTCAGTTAGTGGATAGTCTTGACCGGAGCCTTCACCGAGAATCGGAAACGAATCCGAGTCACCTAGTACGGTACTCCAGACACGAAAGATCCCTTCCGCTGAGCCAAGCGCCGCCTGAGTAACGGACTCGCTGTACTCGGCTTCCAGGAATCGGCCGCTGCCGCCGCCCGTCCACCGCGGCTCTGAGAAAACCGTTAGCAGGACCTCTCTGCCGTCTTCGAGCAAGATATTGTGGCCAAAGATGTCGCGGAGTCCGCGGGCGGAAGGGTCCCCCGCAACCTTGATACGATCCCCTGGCTCAAGGAACTCTCGCGCTAATCCACGAGTTCTCAGTACGCTGATAGCGCCAGTCTCGATTCGCCACTCCTCTGACTCCCGATCTCCGTTCTCGACGCTGACCGTTATCAGGGTATGGGGATTTCTCCAGGCTACGGCAGTAACCGTTCCTTCAATCTCGACTACGCGATCCGCTTCGTAGAACCCGAACGTGCTGTGATGAGCGAAGGCGACAGGGAATATCGAGAGGAACAGAAGTGCGGAAATAATGGTTCTCATAGTCTCCCCCAGATATGCAGGAGCATGCGTATTAACTGTTAACGGACGGCTGCTTACGGCCAAGAGCAGACATCAACTCATTCTGATAGTGGCGCGAGACGAACAAGTTCATCGAGCCAGTTTTGTACGACGATGATCGGCGGCGTTTCTCCGATGATTCCAGAAGGGGCGATCACGAGAAACCGCCCATCGTCGGCCACGTCATAGGGGCGGCCTGCAACTCCAAATGTTCCTATATACGGCCAGTCGAAGAGTGCCGTGCGATCGCCGAAGGAAAAGTCCGTGTCAGTGGCCTCGACGGAGACAGACATAAGCCTCTCCCCGGTCCCGCGCTCCAGGTAAAACAGCTCCCGGCCATCTCGCGACCAGAGCGGCATAAACCCACTCGCGTTCGACACCTGCACCAGATCATCATCCACGTTAGGAAACGGCCGGACGTATATTTCATCGGTTCCCGACTCGTCAGACTGATACGCCATCCAGCGGCCATCGGGGGAAAGTTCGGCGTTTCGCTCGCTGTACGACTCCTGCAGCAGCCAGACCGGCTCGGCATCGCTGCCGATCGTGATCATGCCGATGTTGCCACCGATCCCCGCACTCACATTGCGATACACAAGCTCCGTACCTGAAGGCGAGAAGAAAGAGGGGTTGAGATAAACACTGTCCGGTTCTGTCAGATTCGTGCCGACGGGTTCCGGTCTCCCCGTATTGTTCGCCGCCTTCCAATCGATGCGATGCTCGCCGGTATTCGACAGGGAGTAGGCAATGCGTTCCCCATCCGGGGTCCACGTAGGGTACGATCCACCGCCCTCGCCAACGGTCAGGCGCGTTAGCGTCTCGCCTGCGAAGTCCCAAATCCAGATGTCGCCGTTTATATTGCGGTCGTCGAGCGCGACACGCGTCTGGTCGGGCGAGATGCGCGCTAAGGCGTAGCTACCGGGCTCGGCCGTGATCGCCTCTTCGCCGCCCTCCCGATCCACCCAGATGAGTGATCGCACCCCTGCTGCCGCGCCACCGCTACCACTGACATAAGCTAGGGTCCCGTCCTCAGAGACGCCATAGTTAGCCGCGCCCGTGGTACCTCCCGCCCGCATCACGCCCTGCATGAGCGGCACAGCCCCACCGGACACGATCAACGTGTCCAGATCAAACGCGACGGCAAAGAGCCCGTCGCCGAGCGCGTAAACGAGATGACCCGTCGGGACGTAGCGGGCGTCATTCCCGCCTTCAACAAGCACGGTTCGCTCGCCCGTCGAGACCGACTGCACCACGATTTGGGCCGCATCCCAGTCGCCTGCAGGACCTACGCTGAACAGCACGGAGTCCCCATCGGGTAACATGCGTGGACCGTAGGCGCGCGTGCCATCATCCGTCGGGATAATCACCTCGGGCGTTCCGCCATTCGCCGAAACGCGCAGGATGCCCTCAGGTTGTCCGATGAGAATGGTGCCGTCTAGTCCCCAACTGACACCATATACATTCGATGTGACGGGGCCGATCACCACCGCCGCGCCGCCGCTGATGGCTAAGCGTTTGAGCTGACTCGTATCATTATCGTAGTACGCGACCATTTGGCCGTCCGGTGAGAACGTCGGTGCCCTCGCCTCCGTCTCGGTTCCGGGCATCAGGCGCGCGCCAAGCTCGCTCATCGTGCGCAGATAAAATCCGTCGTCAGAGTTGTAGACAAAGTGACGCCCATCCGGAGACAGCGTCATCACGCGTCGGCCCGTGTTTCTAAAGGTCCGGTCCTCGGGAAGTTCGTAATCGAAGCGATTGAGGGACGGCGGCTCGGGCTCAGGCGTATGCCACAGGGACCAAGCAGCAAGACCGACGACGAATCCAGTTGCAAGGACTGTGGCTGCGGCGACAGGAATCGGGCGGTCCCATATTGGTCGAGCCACAGTGACAGCATCGCCGGCCTGAGGTGGGACTGTCTCGAACGCGCCCTCCAACGCGAGCTTCACGTCGCCGATGGCGTGAAGGCGCTTTTCGACATCCTTCTGCAAGCAGACTTGGATCGTCTGCCGCACGGCGGGTGAGATCGCCGCAGGCAGCGACTCAATGTCTGTATCGTTCGCGATTACACGAGCGAGCGTCGTCGGGACATCCTCACCACCGAACGCTGGCTGCCCTGTCAGCATCTCGTAGAGCACGCAGCCGAACGCCCAGATGTCGGCGCGCTGGTCGATCTGCTTGCCTTTGGCCTGCTCGGGGCTCATGTAGGCCGCCGTCCCGAGAATGACGCCGATCTGGGTCGCGGGGGTAGTCAGCATCGGTGACTGTGGCGCGCTCGTCAGGGTGTCCTGCTCGAGCGCCTTCGCGATACCGAAGTCGAGTACCTTGACCGTGCCGTCAGGACGCAGCTTGATGTTGGCGGGCTTCAGATCACGGTGAACGATGCCCTGGCCATGAGCGCCTTTAAGGGCTTCTGCGATCTGCATCGCGATGCCGAGTGCTTCGTCGGCGGGGATGGCTCCTTGTTCGATGCGGTCGGCGAGCGTCGGCCCCTCGACGAGTTCCATGACGAGCGCCGTGGTACCGTCACTTTCTTCCAATCCGTAAATCTGCGCGATGTTCGTATGATTGAGCGACGCGAGCATCTCTGCCTCGCGCTGAAAGCGGGTGAGACGTTCTGCATCGGTCGCAAGGGACTCCGGTAAGACCTTGATGGCGACGTCGCGCTTGAGCTTCGTGTCCGTCGCTCGATAGACGACTCCCATGCCACCGGCACCGATCTCATCAGCGACCTCATACGGACCAAAGCGTGTGCCGGGAGAGAGCGACATTGTCAGTCTCCCCACTCGGGCACAGCTTTAGAATCGAATGCGGACAATTTTCTCCCCCGGCGTTTCTTCAGGGCTCGATTCTACCCACTTCCGGCTGCTAGATGGCCCAAATGAGCTGAAATCTGCCCGGAGCAGGCCCGGCCAGAGGACCCTAATGTCTGCTTTTTTCTCCAAAGCAGCCGTTAAGAAACACCGCTTTAGACTCAGTCTCGATGTCCGCTTTCGGGCTCAAAAGCGGACATTCAGCCTGGATTCGGGAGTTCAGACGAGGGGATGGTGCTGGCGGACGGATTCGAACCGCCGACCTGCTGATTACAAATCAGCTGCTCTACCAACTGAGCTACGCCAGCGCTCCCGGAATTCTAACGGGTATTGGCAAAGGGTGCCGACTCGGGGGCCGATTTCTCAGCCCCCGGTCTTCAGCAAGTCTTATTCCGGCTTTCTCGCGCGGATCAGCATTCGGTCCGTCGCATAACGAATCGAGTCATCTCTGATATTGAGCGTGTGGTCGTCAGCCGAGTTCATCAGCATATCGGATTCCGCTTCGATCTCGAACCCAGCGCGGGTCAACATCTCGATGGCCGTCGCCTTCTCCATTCGATGCAAGGCTTGATTGTCCTGGCCCGCGATTCCGACATGGTCCACGAATCCCAAGACTCCACCCGGCACAAGCGCCGCGTAGATGCCGGTAAGAAACGCCATACCCGCCTCGTCGCTGCGATTCGCACTATCGTGAAGGTTCAGCGCCGTGAAAGCAGCGTCGACTTCATTGCTCATCCCGAGACTGGCTACGTCAACGAATCGAACTTCGACATTACCCAAGCGCTCGGCGCGTGCATGCGCCGCATCGCCAACCCGTTCTTCAAAACGAGGCGAGTTCTCCGCAATGACACGGCCGCCGGAACCCACGGCCGCGGACAGCACTTCCGTGTACCAGCCGGCACCGGCAGATATTTCGAGGACCGTCATACCGGCACCAATTCCAACGAAGTTCAGCACTTCAGCGGGCTTTCTCGACGCGTCACGAGCTTTCTCTTCCGCCGGCCGCGCATCTGTCGCAAGCGCGGCATCGAAGCCCGGTGCCAGCTCAGCAACCGTAACCGTACTCACGCCCATACCGAGCACGAGCCCGATTAAAAGCTCTACCGTCTTCATAGATCTATTCATGGTGTTTGTTCTCCTACGAATCATTGGTCGTGCTCTCGGCGCTGCCCCCGATTTATTTTGTGGCGCTGACCCTCAAGCTAGGGGCCATAGCCTATTCGGCAGGCCCGACCAAGGGAAGCCCGCTTCAGAAAACTTAAGAGATATCAGTTGATTAGCTTGACGATATCGCGGCAGAGACAAGCCAGAGAGCCGAAATACCGCCATTATTCGCCATAATTCGGCCGCTAAATCGCCACGATCGCCTGCCAGTCTCTAACCCATAGAAAAACCATGGAGATGGCGTGAGCGATCTGATCAAGCGGGCGCAACAGTCAGTCAGCGGCAAAGTGCTCTTCATTGCGGCGCTCGTATTGCTGCTGCTGATTCCGATGAGCATGATCAAGGGCGTCGTCAACGAGCGCGAGAATCTGTTGCGGTCCGCCCGCGCGGATATCGCCAGCGCCTGGGGTAACGCCCAGACAATCGGCGGCCCGATTTTAGTGATGCCGTATCGCTATACGCGCCTGGTGAACGGCATCGCCGTCACGGCGCAGGACGAACTGTATGTTCTACCCGAGGAACTCCGCTTCGAGGGCACGGTGCGCACCGAGATCCGTTACCGCGGTATTTACGAGGTGCCGGTCTACACCGCAGAACTCTCAATAAACGGTTTCCTGCCACCACCGGTGTTCGGCATCGACTATCCCGACCGGGAAATTCTTTGGGAGGACGCGTACATCGCCTTGCCACTAAGCGACGCGCGACCAATTAAGCAGGCCGTGCGTCTAACGCTCGGCGATCAGAGCGCGGATTTCGAACCAGGAGGCATCCCCGTTGCCGGTTTCGGCCAGCAACTCAGCGTGCCTTATGCGGCGTTCGGCCTGGAAAGCTTCGACGAAGCCCAGGCTTTTTCTTTCGACCTCACTCTCGGCGGCACGGGTGAGCTCAAGTTTCTACCGCTTGGCGACACGACGGACGTGACGCTGAATTCGCCGTGGCCCTCTCCAGGATTCATAGGTGCTTATCTGCCGGAGACAAGAGAGATTGCCGAGTCGGGTTTTTCTGCCACCTGGCATGTGCTCGACCTCGGCCGTGGTTATCCGTCGACCTGGCAAAGATCCAGATTCGTACCGGAGACCATCTCCCAGTCCGCGTTCGGCGTCGATCTCATTGTACCTATCGGCATCTACGAGGCGAGTACACGCGCAGCGAAATATGCCGTGTTATTCATCGGGCTGAGCTTCCTGATTTATTTCCTGTTCGAGATTTTTGCGCAATTGCCATTACACCCGTTGCAGTACCTGTTGCTGGGTCTCGCCAACTGCATGTTCTATCTACTGCTGCTCGCGATCTCCGAACATCTATCCTTCGGCTTCGCATATTTTGTCAGCGCCGCAGCATCCACGATGCTGATCAGTGTCTACAGCGCCGCGGTGCTGGGTGCAAGACGGCGAGTCGTACCGGTCAGCGCAGCGTTAATCGTAATGTACGCGTATCTCTTCGTGACGCTGCAAGCCGAGGATTACGCCTTGTTGTCGGGCACGCTCGCATTGTTCTTAGTATTGGCATTGTTTATGTATATGACGAGAGGTATCGATTGGTACGCGCTGGAGATCGGGCGCGATGCGGCCGAGAAGAATCGCGGCCAGGCGGCCGCTCCCACAGCGGCGGCGGTAGAGTAAACGGCCGATCACGGCCAGGCGCCCACTCCTACAACGGATTCGGCGTAGCGTCCGGCTCGCCGCAGGGACGCGGATCCATTCGGATGATGCGCCCGCCACCTTGCAACGGCTCCAAGCCCAACTCCTCGTCAATGGCGAGAACTAGATCCGCCCAATACAGCGTGCCCGGGCGCGTGCGGTCCACGATCACGGGGTCGAAGCCGGCAGCGAGCACCCGCTCCCGAACAGTTTCTGCTCGCTCAAACTCGCGGAAGAGGCCGAGCGACAGAACGTCGCCTTCTGCACCGCTCGGATCGAAGTAGGTGTCCTCAACGCCGGCTTCCCCAAGAGTGATGCCAAGCGTATCCGCTTGCCCCTGATTAGTGACATTGTCGAGGTAGACCCAGTATCCCATCCAGACGTCTCCGTTCTCGGTTCGCTGCACCGGATCGTAAGCTGCCGCACGCAGGATGGTCATCGCCGCATCGAATCGGTCAACTTCCGAAAATGGGCCGATGCCGACACAACTCTCGGCCGGTGCGATGGATGGGACCGTCAACGGTGCGAGAATATCCTCAGCGGGTGAGGGTACGACCTCTACGGTCGCGGCAGGTGCACTCGGCAACTCCTCGAGCTCGCTGACCAGCGAGATACCGGGTACGTCGGCGTACCGCGCTGATCGAACGTCAGTCACGGGTTCATTAAACCAGAAATACCACGCGGCGAACGCCAAGTTCACCAGTACCAGCAGAAGAAAAATATTTCGCATCAGTTGCTGAGCGCGACCAAGGCCAGCCCCTCTAATACCAGGTGAGACCGGTATTGAACCGCAGTTTCCAGCCAGGGTAAAAGAGACTGTGCCTCACCTCCCGTCAGCAAAACCAGCGGCTCGACGTCCAGCTCTTGCGCAACTGCCAGCAGTGCTCGGTCCACGGCCGCGGCCACGCCCAGCATCGCTCCGTGAGCGACCGCTTCGTCGGTACTATGCCCCAGTATCGCCAACCCGACCGGCGCACCATCGCTCGCGATCGTCTTGCCGATGTCACTCGTCTGCCGGTTGAGCGCTGCGGCTGCTAATCGCGGACTAGCCATGATCAGGCCGCCCAGATGCCGGCCGTTGCGGTCCACGGTATCCAGCGTAACCGCAGTACCAGCATCGATGACGCAGACCGCGCCCGGCGCGAGATTGTGCGCTGCTAGCATTGCGACCCACCGATCCGCACCCAGACGCCGCGGCTCCGCGTAGCCACAGGTCACTCCTAACTGTTCAGCCGCCGTTTCGATAAACTCCGGCTGCAGGCTCCAACGATCCGCGACGGCCTGTGCAAAAGAATCACCGATCTTCTTTCCGGCGACGTTCGTTGCAACGACGCGCTCGACCTCTTCGGGCAGCGCCGAAAACATAGCTTCCAGAGCGTGTTGGGGCTCGTGTAGATGCAGCGCCGTCCCGGTCGACGACAGCTCGTCATGCCCCGCCAGCGCCCACTTGATCCGGGCATTGCCGATATCCACGACCACGGTCATCCGATCATCCTCACACTGACATCGCCCGCGACGATCCGCTCAACGCGATCGCCGCTATCCACCAGCAGCGCGCCGATCTCATCTACGCCCGCTGCGGCCCCGGAGACGGGAGGACTCGCATCGTCTATTGATACCTGCCGGCCGCGCAGATAGTCGAAGCCGAGAAATTCAGCGTGATACGCAGAAAACCCGCTATCGCGATAGCACGGAAAAAGCAGCGACAGCTCCTGTAGCATTTTTGCCGCGAGAACGTTGCGTGAAGGCGGGCGGCCACCGGTCGTGGTGAACAGATCGATCGCTCCATTAGACCAGCCGGAGATGCTCTTAAGCTCTTCCGGCTGGATCGACACATTGATACCAACGCCGATGACGACGTAACAGGTGCCGTCGCTACCGGTCCGAAGCTCTACCAGAACGCCGCCTAGCTTCTTGTCGTCGACGACGAGATCGTTGGGCCATTTCAATTGCGCAGTTACCCCGGCGGCTTCCTGCAGCGCCCGCCGAATCACAACGCCGGCGGCCAGCGCCAGCGCGGCTACATTTCGGGGCACACGATCATACAACCAGCCTACAGAGAAACACAGGCAGCCACCGCTGGGCGCGACCCACGTTCTGCCGCGGCGGCCACGACCCGCAGTTTGATACTCAGCGAGACACACAGTGAGTTTTCCCTGAACCGGAGCGTCGTCATCGAGAAGCGCCTGATTCGTTGAATCGATCTCGTCATGAATCTCGAATCGGGACAATCCGCGCCCGACCTCGGGACCGAGCTCACTCAAGATGGCAGCGTCGCTAAGCGACTCGAATGACGCCGGCAAAGTCCTATCCCGAGCGGAACAGATGCATGCGAGTTTCTGTTCCCTGCCACATCCTTACGATATTGGCTCGATGAGTGAAGACGATGAGTGCCGCGATGAGCACGGCCAATACGAATAACCGATAGTCTTCCGGCAGGCCGACGATACCGATGTAGGCAGCGGCGCCGACTGCGGTACCCATCGTCGCAAGACCGACGTAGCCGATGACAACGATAAGCGCGAACCAGGCGAAAATAATCGGCAGGGCCAGATCCGGCGCGACAACACACAAGACACCGGCCGCCGTCGCACCACCTTTGCCACCCTTGAAGTCATACCACAACGGATACACATGGCCAAGTATCGCCGCGAAGCCAACCGAATAGGCGATGACTTCCCGACTTACCAAGGGATCGATCCCCACGCCCGGTAGACTAAGGGTCGGAAATATCATCACGGGCAAAACGCCCTTGCCCACATCGATGATCATGACCCACAGCGCGAATACCTTGCCCTGGGTTCGCAGGGCGTTGGTACCACCCGCGTTACCGCTTCCGAGGCGCCTAATATCGACACCACCGCATAACTGACCCACGACCAGGCTGCCGAGGACGGAGCCGACCAGGTAAGCCAGCGTGAATTTCAGCCCGAGTTCGAGCATCGCCACGATCGCGTCAGTCTAACCATCGCCGAATTCTATCATTGGCGATGGCTGCGACTGAGCGGGCGCGGGGCGCCGGTGTCAGATCACGACGCCGCGTCTAACTGATGTTAAGCAGCTTTACCAGATTACCGCCGACCATCGCTTCCTTCTCCGCGTCACTGAAGTGCGGCGAATCGAGAATCAGATCCAGTGTATCCGGCCAGACCAGCGGAATGTCGGTGCCATAGACGACCTGGCTCGCGCCGACTTCGGCGACCAGATGCCGCAGACCTTCGTCCGAGAACACCATCGAATCAACGAGAATCTGATCCTTCAGGTATTCGCTCGGAAGCTTGATATTGGCGCAGTGTGCGTTACCACGGACCTCGCAGGCGACCTCGGTGCGACCGAGGTAAGACGGCAGGAAGCCCCCGCCGTGCGAACCGATAAGTTTCAATCCGGGGAACCGATCCAACGTACCTTCGAAAATCATGCGGGTTAGAAACGTCGCCGTTTCCAGTGGGTTGCCGATGATGTTACCGAGATCACCACGGCCATCGAAGGCGGTCTCCGTTACTACGTTATCTGCGCCGCCCGGATGCATAAAGACCGGCACGGCGAGTTCCTCAGCCTTCGCCCAGAACGGATCGAATTTCGCTAACGTCAGTGAGTCACCCGCGACATGCCCCGCGACGGAGGCGCCCCTGAAGTTCAGCTCCTTGACTGCGTACTCGAGCTGCTCGGCAGCTAATTCAGGGTGTTGCAAAGCGACAGACGTCAAGGCGACGAATCGGTCCGCGTGATTTGCGATCCACTCCGCGATACCTTCGTCTTGAATTCGGACAATGTCGCGTGCGAGCTTCTCGTCGGCCGCGTACCACCAGTATTGATTCGCGCTCATGACCTGGACGTCGATGCCGCGTTCGTTGATCAGGTCGAGCCGATGCGGCCCCAGCAAGCGGTTCCTAGAAACACTGCGTTCGACGTTCGTGCCGCGGATGATTTCCTCGACGGCCTCGATGGCGCAATGGCCGTGAATGTCCACGACCTTAACCCGCCGGCCGCCGATAGACACTTCCCTGCGCGGCACCTGCGCCACGGCGAGCGGTAACGCTCCGAAAGCATAGAAACCTGCTACCGCGCCCGCAGCGTTCGCCAGAAATTCTCTGCGACTAGCCATGATCGAACCCCCCTTCGAGCTTATTTCGGCGGGCCCCCATCGCGACGCCGATTCGGTTTGTGCTGCGTGAACTCATGTTCGAGCAACGCCGCTTATTCTGCCAAATTGCGCGGCTTGCTACCGTTACGAAGAGTTAATGACAGTCTGGTAAGAATGTTCTCTCGCGGCAGTGACGATAGGCAAAGAGGACGTCACGACTCAGAAGTTCCATGCCGGCAAAGTAGCGTAACGCTCGGCATACTCCAACATCTGCTCCGTGAAATCTTCGGGGAAATCGATCAGGACATCGACGATCCGGCCATTGTCTTCGATCGCCACTAGCCGCGGGTTGATGAACCCCGAGTACGCTGGAAGATCGAGAAGAGCGTAACGCTCGAGGACTTCGGCATGAAGCTCCTCGTCGACTTGCACACCGTATGTCTCAACGAGGTACTGCGCAGCCTCAAAATCGCCCTCCGATTTTATTCGCTGTAACTCACGGAGAAGTTGCCCGAATAAATCGCGCAAGACGTCATAGTCGCTGACGACAAAATAGGTCTTGCCGGCACGCTGTCGACGTTCGATGACGCCCTCTGCCAAACCCATCTCGTAGGCCCAGCTCGCCACCATTTGACGATTACGCATGTGATCTTCTTCGATATCGTCGCCGAGCTCGATGCGGTTGAGTTGCTGCATGAGTCCGTTACGAATGTACCGGTCGTATGCCGTATATCCCGCTTCGACACCCGGCAACAGACCAAGTTCGACTAGCTTCGGGTCGACAATATAGTAGAGTGCCACGAGATCAGCCCGCGCCTCCTCCAGAGTCGAGCCGTAATTCTTCAGCGTCTCGTGCAATGTGCCGACGCCGGCATTGAGTTGCCCTGACGCATGGCCGATGACCTCATGCATGTCCGTCGTTAACACCGAGACACGCTCACTGTAGGCATCGCTACGTGCCTGCTCCGCATCGTCCCACGTGAATTCTTCTACAGCGCCGCCTCTGACCAGATCGTAAGCGGCTACGATATTAGCCAGGCTGACCGATTTGGATCCGTGCTCTCTCCGAATCCAGTCGGCGTTGGGAAGATTAATGCCGATCGGTGTCGCCGGTGAGGCATCGCCTGCTTCGACGACGACATTGATGACCTTGCCCGTGATGCCGGTCACGACCGCTTTCTTGTGTTCGCCCAGTATCGGTGAATTGTCCTCGAACCACTGCGCTTCCTCCGCCAACGCGTTGATCCGGCGAGTTGCAATCGGGTCGCGAATCGAGACGACGGACTCGTACGAGCCGCGCAGACCGAGCGGATCGTTATAGACCTCGATAAAGCCGTTGATGACATCGACGAGCGAATCGGCATCGTTCACCCATGCGATGTTGTACTCGTCCCAGTCCGCCAGATCCCCGCTGCGGTAGTAGCGAACCAGCTTCTCGAGAGCGTCCCGCTGAGCTTCGTTTTCAGCGACGGTCGCAGCTTTTTCGAGCCAGGAGACCACTCGCTCCAACGCCTGCGTGTAAAGGCCGCCTACTCTCCAGACGTCCTCGATCGGCATCCCGTCTCGCTCGACGAGCCGAGAGTTCAGTCCGTACGAAATGGGCGTAGGATCGTCGGGCCTTTGCAGCGCAGCATAGAAATCCTCGACCTCACCCTGAGTCAGGTCACCGTAAAAATTGACGGCGGAGCCCGCTACGACGTCAACGCCCGTGCTCTTATTGACGAGCTTCGCGTCCACGGTCGGATCGAACATCACGGGCCGAAGCTCGACGAGTAACTCGTCTATCGACTGTCCCTGACGTAGCGGATAGCGCCCGGGCGTGTCCTTGACATACTGCTCGAAGGCGGCGAAGTCGAAGCCCGGCTCGAGCTTATCGTTGGAGTAGTGGTGGTGGATTCCGTTCGAGAACCACACCCGTTTCACATAGACGAGCAGTGCTTCGAAATCGGCGGTCGCACGATCCCCCGGATAGCCCTTAACTATTTCTTCCAGCGTGCGCTTGATGACGAGATTGTAGCGGTACTTCTGGTCGTAGATGATCTCGCGCCCGGACAGCGAGGCCTCGTAG
>Ga0255048_10001241_pt1 | contig 18287 bp, 33 predicted proteins | sample JV7_2_2_MG_FD_183619 | JGI IMG/M metagenome (GOLD analysis project Ga0255048, IMG submission 183619) | Seawater microbial communities from Jervis Inlet, British Columbia, Canada - JV7_2_2 | ecosystem: Environmental > Aquatic > Marine > Inlet | place: Canada: British Columbia | collected 2016-10-06
AGCCTCGGAGATAATCAGCCGCCAACGGCCGCTTACACGATGAGTGAAACTGCCGGGACTGTCCCGCTACTCGTCTCCTTTGATGCGTCTGGTTCGATCGACCCTGAAGGCGGGGGGCTGATTTACGAGTGGGACTTCGGTGACGGCACGACTGACTCGGGGATTGCTGTGGAGCACAACTTTGTGGTCGCAGGCAACTACGACGTGATCCTGCGGGTTGTGGACACGGGGAACCGTTTCCATTCCGTCGTTTATTCGGTGGCTGTTGCCACTCTTACCGGCAACCTTCTTCCTACGGCGACCTTCTCCACGATCATCAACGGGCAGGACGTCGACTTCGATTCCACCGGATCCACAGACCCGGACGGCACGATCGTCTCGTGGCTCTGGGACTTCGGTGACACGAACTCGTCGTCGGCGGAGAACCCTTCGCACACTTACGCAGCGGACGGCGATTACACCGTCACTCTCACTGTCACAGACAACATGGGCGACTACGACGCTTTCGTTCAGATACTCCAGATTGGGGCTCCGCCAGCACCGGGACCGGTCGACATGGTCGTTCTGGCTGACTCGATTGCTCACCTGCACACAGGTGAGTGGATGGGCGCTTCCCCTGTCAACCAGAAGGCGTTGCGTACCCGTTGGCAGGATCAGATGGCCCGCACTCTCGCGATCAAGAACGGGCGTGCTTTCGAGGAACGCCACTTCTACTCTCAGGACGTCGGCGGCGCTGGTCCCAGCGGAGATCCACCCACGTTGCCGACCGGTACTTGGCAAGAGGACGGCCCGGATGCTACTGGCGACGTCGATGTGTTCCGTCAGTGGGATGCGTCGATCCCCGGATGGCTTTCGGACTTCTACGACACGAACGGTCAATGGTTGGAGTATCCGGCAGAGGACAGCCCTTACGTCACTGGGTTGCCACCGTCCGCCGCACCGAAGTACGTCTTCATCGCGTTAGGTTTCAACGACGTTCACGCCGGACCTGCTTTCGGGCAGGCACCGCGTACAGCAGCGACGATCCAAGCGAACCTTGTTGCGTTAGCTCAGCCGTATAAAGCGACTGCTGATGTCATCGTGTTTGTCCAGTCGTGGGACGTCGAGGCAACGAACCCTGCTGCCGCCTTCGTGTTCCCCGGCCACTTCGTCAACCCGGCTGGCGACATGAACGCATCTTGGGCTGGCAACATTTCCGCCAAGGACGAACTGATTGCGGATGTGACTTGCACCGCCGACGTTCTCATCACCGACCTACCGACAGCGTTCCCGTCTTACACGCAGGACGGCGGACACCCAACAGATGCCGGTCACGACTACCTGTATCAGCAGGTGCGTGACACGCTCGAAGCGGGCGGTTATCTCGATCCCCTCGACCCATAGGGTAGAATGGCGTCATGGATGATTTCACTCGGGTAAAGAAGCCATCGCTGGGGATGCGGAATCTGAACGACACTGTCGATCAGGTTTCTTCCGGTACGGCTGTCTGGCGCGTCTCAACTAACGCTGACGGTATGGATACAGCTAAGGCTGTCCTGTATGTTGACGGCAAAGCTGCGTCCGCTACTTGGGGGCGGTCATCGAACGGGAGGTGGGTTCGATGGGAAGTGAAGTGTCCCGCTACCCCCGACGGCGAGTCCGTTGATTCGGTGGCAGAGATGATCGAATGGGTTTACGCGACACAGAGAGCAGCTGTCTGATGCCTGATGTCGGAACTGAAGGCGACCTTGTCGCTCGATTGAACAAACTGGTGGACCGGGTCGACGATCTGGAAAGCCGCAGCCATGTGACTGTCGGCCAGTGGCGTATATGGACTGAAGGCGCTTTGCTGAAAGCTGTGTATGTCCCTACGGGAGCAGAGACGGTGCTTGCAGGTGGTTAGCCATAACTGGACGGCCGATCAGGTCGAAGGTCTACTCAACGACGCTCACGCAAAGCTGGATACGCTCACTGAAGAGAGCGGAAAGCTGAAGGAAGCGGAAGCACGGTCGAAAGCGACTTACGACATCGGGGTGGCGAAGGCCACCCTCACTCACCGGACCGCTAAGATGCCGATTACTGACGCTAAGGCTGCCGCCCTCGTTGATTGCAGTCGCGAGTACAGCGACCATCTGATGGCGAAAGCTGTTGCGGCTGCGAACCGGGATGCTCAGGTCAACTTGCAGAAACAGGTGGACCTGCTTCGCACCCTGATGGTGTCCGCCAGAGCCATAGTCTAGGATTTACTTATTCCTTGTAACTGCCGTGGCTCGAAAGGGTCTTTCATAATTGTGGACAACCGTGGTACCTGTCTTGTCAAAGACGGCGTCGGTGGTTGTAAGGCGTTCGGCTCTGCTTCGCAGGCGTCGGCTTTCGCGGTGAAGAACAACATCCCTGATTTCGGAGTGAAGCAAGCATGAAGTATGTCGTCACGAGCGTGAAAGCGACCGCCGTAGCTGCGGATCGGATCGTTACCTTGTTTGTTAAGCCGAGAGGCGAAACTGATCGCACTGGTGCCCCCCAAACTCCGTTGTGGCAGGTGGCCTGTTCTATCGCTGAGACGTTTGATGGGCCGACGTATCGGCTAGCTGATTTCGAGCCCACTGATGAAGGGTTCAACGAAGCGATCGACGCTCGGAACGCTTTGGCGTTGCTGTTGGCTGATGACAGCATGGATGGTCATGTGTTCGAGTTCGAGGATGGCGAGTGGATGGCTCTCGATCGAGAAGTTTATATTGCCGAGGTTGACGAAGACGATTAAAGCGCGGTAGAGTGGGATCTCCTTAACGAAAGAAGGTCACCCACAATGCCCACACAATCCATCATGCCTCCCCCGCTCGCACTGGAACCCGGCTGCTACGTCGACGGCTCCGCTGGGTCCACACTCTCCTTCAACCGACGCGTCTGCGCTTTCGTTGACGGGTTGACGGGCTCCGAGTACGAGGCTGAGTGCAAACGCACCGATCCTGAGTTCACTGATGAGGTCGCGGACGAAGCGATCGACCTACTAAACGGTAGACTTGAAGAGAACCTCGTGACCCTCCTATCTGAGCAGTCGCTGTTTGTCACCGAAGACGAACCTTCATAAATCTTCGGAATAGACTTGACGCATGATGGCAAAGCTGCCATGATGTACTCATCAACAACAGCAACCGACCGGGAGGTCACTTCAATGTCCGCACTTAACCGCAAAGACGAGTTCACAGAGCCAGTCCTAACCGACACACCTGCATGGTGGGCTTCAATGGATGTACCCGGCGTGAACGTCGTGCGTAAAGGCATGACTTCAATCACCGAGGCATTCGAGCAGTACCTCCCTTGGACCGTTCGTAAAGTCCGCTTGTACGATGCCAACCCTCTCGGCGAGAGCGACGACATGATCGCTTACATGCCAACAGAGGTGTTTGTGACGAAGCGGTCCGATACCGGCACGATCCTTTCCGGTGGACTCTCTGACGTCTACACCCCAGTTCAGCCCATAGAGGTTGCCGAGCTGATGGAACGTGGGCTCTCCGATGTTGACTACAAGGTCGCTTCGGCTGGTTCTCTGGTGCAGGGTCGCACAATGTTCGCTTCGGTTCGGCTCGACGAGGTCGGCGAGATGAACGTGTACGGCCAGAAGCTCCAACCGCTACTCGCTGTAGTGAACAGCTTCGACGGCTCTGGTGCTCTCAAAGTTGTGAACACTGTGATCCGTCCTGAGTGCCTCAACACGATCGACGCCGCACTGTTCTCCGGTGAGAAAGTCGGGACCTTGAAGCACACGACGAACGTCGGAACCCGTATTCCTTTCCTACAGAACTCGATCCGCACTTACATCACGGTGATGGACGACTTCCAACGTGAGGTTGCTGAGATGATCGAAACCGAGGTCACTCCCAAGCAGTCGAAAGCGGTCATCTCGAAGATGTCCCCGATCCCTGAGCCAACTTGGGCGAACGGTGTTGTCTCCAACAAGGCAGCGATCACTCGTGCAGAGGGACGGCGCGAGACGCTGACCGACTTGTATGAGAACGATCCCCGGGTCGGCTTCGTCGGAACCAAGTGGGGCCTCGTACAGATGGCTTCCACTTTCCGCCAGAACCACATCGGGCTCCGCAAGACGGAGAGCGGACCGCAGAGCAAGGCTGAGCGTAAGCTCGTCCGACTGTTCGAGGGCAAGGTCGCCGAGGATGATCGAAAGGATCTGCTTACGATCAACCGGGTGCTTGCCGACGCATAATCCCCCCAAGAATGGGAGGGCCCCTCACTTCGGTGGGGGGTTCTTTCGCGTCTGAAGGTATAGGGGTGTCATGTTCCACAGGTACTCTGGTCAAAGGTGGAGAATAAACCAGTAGTCCTCATCCAACCGATCTTGTCATGGTGGGCGGCTCAGTATCCGCCCCATCAACGCTCCAATTGCGTTTGCTGCATTGGTGGTGTTTGTGGTTCCGTCGAATCGCTTGCCCGCAAGGTTGGGGCGTCGCATTCAACGATGTACCGCCGGATCCGTACAGGGACTCTCACGATCGACGAGGCTGACCGCTGGGCGATCACTTGTGGCGTGAATCCTATTGTGATCTGGGAGCGATGGGACAGGTTGCGTACTTGCCGCGGAGAGGAATGCGAGCAGGATGCCTGATTACCGCAATCGGATAGTGGGATATGAGGAATGCGTCGACCCGGAACAGCTTCTCTCTCACCCTGAGAACTGGCGTATCCACCCCAAACACCAGCAGGAAGCGTTACAGGGCTCCTTAGAGGAACTTGGGTGGGTGGACGCCGTCCATGTCAACGTGAACACTCAACACGTCGTAGACGGCCATTTAAGGGCCGCACAGGCGATTAGCGCCGGTTCGTGCGCCCCAGTCCTGTATGTCGATCTCGACGAAGAAGAAGAATTGAAGATGCTAGCCAGTTTCGATGTGATTACTGGGCTGGCTATCACCGATTCAGACATGCTCCGGGGGATCGCTGACCGGATCAGCTTCCAATCTGGGGCTCTGGCGACTGTAGTGCGCGGCGCTGTGTCGTCTGTGGTGCGGGAATCGCCGGAACCGCCCGAGGGTGAACCGAACGGTGACGTCTCAGCTGGGGATCCAGCAACACCAACAGCGGACCCCAATAGCCTCTCGTGGGGTTACATGGCGTGGAAAGCAGTTCGTATCAGTTCGTCTGAAACGGAGATCACCTTGTTAAACGAGGTGTACGAGGACTACAAGTCCCGCAACGGGGGGCTCGACGTAGGTTTCGTGCGCTGGCTGGTCGTGCGGGACGACGATGAGTGACTTCGACCCGGCGTACAGCTTGGACCGGGTCCGACCTTGGGGAGCTAACCCGAGGGCGATCGACTCCGAGAACTCTGACCGCCTACGGGAATCGCTGGAGCGTTTCGGGCCGATCAAACCGATCATCATTGAAGCCGACGGCAACCTTTTAGCTGGGCATCAACGCTCAACGATCTGCTTAGACATAGGCCGCGACCATTTCCCGGCGTTCGTGGTACCCGTGTTAAACAAGCGTGCCCGTACCTACTTCGTACAGGTACACAATCAGCTGTACGAACATCCCGGGCCCGAACCGGACATCAGGCTGGAGTCCACCGAGTCCGGCGAGTTCGTCCCTGCCGACATCCATGTCAACGGTGACCCGTTCAATGGTTGGGGCCACAAGCCGCGTCGACTGATGGAATGCTGGCAGCGGGTGATCCGCGAGGCGGGGATGGTTGGCACCGTCACGGCTAATCGGGAGACTGGACGCATATACGACGGCCACCTGTTCGCCATCTACTGCCATCTGGCGGGCCACAAGCCACTGACGCACTTTATGGACGAAGATCCAGCCGAGTTTCTGACTCCGGCAGGCGACTACGAAGGTGATTTCGGTATTCGTGCTGGACGTCACACTCGGCCGCGGTCCCGGCCCCGGGGTTACTCGCCGTTGTATCGGCGGATGCTTGACGGGTGGGAAAGAGAAGATCCGCGGGTGCTCGACATCGGTTGCGGGTTCGGGAGACACTTCCCTTCGCTGCCTGATGATGTGAAACCGTTCGGTTACGAGCCGTGGATCAACCCTGTCGACGATGTGGACGCCTACGACGTTGTAGCTACCAGACAGCAGATTGAACAGATCGCTATGACGGTCCGCAGCGACGGTTTGTTTCCCCGTATTGTTGTCGATCACGTCCTGTTCGTCACACAGGATGAAGACATCACTCGGGCGATCATCGGTTCCGCTGCGGCGATGGTTGCCGCCGATGGAGAGGTGTGGGTTTCCCAGCGTCTCCCCGACGGCGAGGACCGGGTCAATAAGAAGGGTTGGATGTTCGGGAGTATCGAGGGACGCCAGTATCGGATGCGTGCTTACTCTCGCGAAGAGATGGCTGCCCTTCTGGGCGAGCAGTTTGGTAGCGTGGAGTGGCAATCGAACGCCGGTACGGTATTCTACTGCTGTCGTGACCCGTTGACTCGCGACATGGGGGCCGTGAGAACCGAGTTCGACTTGCCCTACCCCGGAGACGTACATCACGGAGCCGGTGACTTCCTAATCGAAACACTGGAGGCCGCACGATGAGTAAGCGCAGCACTACAAAGCCACGCAGTTTCGGGCTCGAAGGTATGCGCCCCGCTGCGTTCCGGCAACATCAGGTGGCGATCCCCCGTAAGGCTCTGATCGAGCACCGTCGCGCTGAAGCGATGCAACTGCGAGCGGCAGGGATGCCGTTGGAGTTGATTGGCTACGAACTACACGCCGACTCTACGATGCAACCGAAGGGGATCGGAACACCCGGAGGGTACGGCTGGCGGAACCTCGTCGAAGGCAAGTCGCCCGTCGAAGGCAAGTCGCTAGCGCACCTCGTTGGCACCGACATCAACCCGCAGCTCGAACGCGCTCAGCTGAGTTCCGAAGTCGCCCGCCAGCAGGCCCTAGAGCTGGAGTTGTACCGGTTGGACATGGCGTCTGCCGGTATCTGGCCGGGAGTCCTACAGGGCAGGGCCCGCGATCTCGAAGTCTGGTTGAAGCTGTCGGAGCGTAGAGCGAAACTGTTGGGGCTCGACAAGGCTGAGAAGGTCGAAGTGTCCGGCGAGCAGACGGTTCGTGTCGTCGAGGGTGTGCAACCCAAGTACGACAGTTCGTTCGCTCAGGAAATGTTTGACGCCCTGCGACAAGCTGGCGCTCTGGATGAAACGAACATGCCGGAGCTGCCCGGGGTTATCGACATTCCCGCTGATGATGTCATCGAGGTGCAAGCAACCGAGGTTGTTGACGATGGAGACGATTGAGGGCAGCCCGTTCGGGCCCCCATGTTACGGACCTGCCGGAGTCCGTCTGAAGTATGCGACGATCCCGCCTAGCCCTAAACAGGCAGCGTTCCTCGCGCTGACAACCCATGAGGCGCTGTTTGGCGGGGCCGCTGGGGGCGGTAAGAGTGTCACACTGCTCGAAGCGGCACTTCAGTTCGTAGATGTCCCCGGCTATTCGGCGTTGCTGTTGCGGCGAACTCTCGCTGACCTGAAGTTGCCTGATTCGCTGATCCCGATGAGCAAGATGATGCTCGCTGATACCGACGCCAAGTGGAACGGATCCGATTACACATGGACGTTCCCGCATGGTGACGACGAGCCGTCCACTTTGCAGTTCGGCTATCTGCGGGCACCCGGCGACGAGCTTCGCTATCAAGGTGCGCAGTTCCAGTTCGTTGGGTTCGACGAGTTGACACAGTTCCCTGATGAGGACCAGTACCTGTACTTGCACTCTCGACTTCGTCGCCCGAAGATGGATTACCAGACGATGGTTGACCGTTACGGCCAGTCCCCGGACGGGCTCACACTTGCGAGTATCCCTCTGCGGATCCGTGCTGCCACTAACCCCGGGGGCCCGGGGATGCACTGGGTGAAACGCCGGTTCGTTGACCCTGAGACACGCGCCGGGATGTTCATGCCGTCGTTTATGACGGACAACCCCGGTATCGACGCCGAAGAGTACCGCCGTTCGCTGGCTCACCTTTCAGAAGTGGAACGCCGCCGACTCGAACTGGGCGACTGGGATGTCGTGGAGGTCGCCGGAGCGTTGTGGCGGTTCAAGGACTTCACACACGAAGAGGGCCATCATACCGATGAGGGGTTTGAGACGAAAGTGGTTTGTGTGGACGGTTCCGTTTCGGAAGGCACCGGGGATGAGTGCGGTATCGTGATCGCCGGGAAGACGTCAGACAACAAGGTGAAAATCATCCGAGATTTGAGTTTGCGGACGCACCCGGACACTTGGTCTAAGAAGGCTGTCGCCGGGTACCACAATTACGGCTGTTCGAGGCTTCTCATCGAGGACAATCAGGGCGGCGAGTTGAACCGTATGGTCATCAACAACGCAGCGGATCAGCTGGGCCTTGAACGGCCGCAGATAATCATGCTGAACGCACGCGAGTCGAAGGAGCAGCGAGCTGCACCGATTGCGCAGGCGTACCGTGCCGGGTTGGTGCAACACTTCATGGATCTACGGGATGGCGCTCTGGAAGCTCAGATGGCGTCGTGGATTCCCGGGTTGAAGCAGGCGGGTATCCGGTCACCGGACCGTGTGGATGCTCTTGTCTGGGCGTGCCGTCATTTGATCTTCGGTGACGGGATCGTCGGTGGTGGTAAGACTACTGGTCGGACGAAGCAGTCTCTGACGGCTTGGTAGCTGTCTGACCTTCGGGCCATAGGCGCAGAACGTGTTCGCAGGGGTCTTCTCCGCGAGCCCACATGTCTCGTCCTTCGACGGTTGGGGGGATGCCGTCGTGTGTGGCGCAGGTTGGTGGGGTGCACCATCCGTTATCCATTCCGACTTGGAGCCATGTCTTGAAGTCTTCTTTCGTTTCCTCAGACATTGTCTTCCGTTCCTGCTAGTAAGCCCTTCGCCACTTCGACGACGGCGGAAAGATCGGCGGTTGGGGTCATTTCGATCTCTTGGGATTTCGCCCAGTCTTTGACTTGATCGGCGACACCGGCTTCTTTGAGTGCGAAGCCGAGGGATTTGAGTTCGAGGAATGAGGTGGAGGGTTCGGGGGCTGGTTCGGCCGGGGCTGCGGTGTTCGGCTGGTAGGCGTCCGGGTCATCTCCGTCAGCGATGGCGAGAGTCTGAACGAGGGCGTACTTGTAGGCGGCGGTCATCGCTTTGTTCATCGCTTTGTCTTGGACGTCCATTGCTTCACCGATGGTGGTGCTGGTGACGTAGGACCCGTCGGAGGCGTAGAACCGGAAAGCTCCTTGGATGACTACTCGACGCTGGTTGCCCTTGTTGCCTTGCCCGGACTCGTCGGAGACGACAGTGAAGTTGGGGGCGCAGTGGATGCTGTGCCTGCCGAACAGTATTTTAATGCTGGGCAGGATGTCTTCGACACCGCGGTACTTGTATCCGCCACCGCCGGACATCTTGCTCTCCTTGCCGATGGCTGGGAGGTCTACGATCACGGCGCAGAGGGCTTCGTGGATGGTGTAAGTCTCAGCGGTCACGATCTGAGCGGTTTCAATCTCGGTTTCAGGCATACCAACACTCTACAGCATATTGGTTACGTCTGTCCAGTTCATGGTGCCGCGCAGTAGCCCGGTCGCTAACATCTTGCGATGATCTGGGGAGGTTTGGGCGAACAATCCGAACTGTTCCTCGTCGCGTAGAGCGGTGGCGAGGCATTCAAGTTTCAGGGGGCACGTTCCGCACACGTCCCATCCGGCTGTCGAGTTGTAGCGGTCACCCTCGTCCGGGTAGAAAGCGTCGGCGGGCATCTGGAAACACGGCGCCGCATACTTCCAGTCGGTGCCAAAGTCTGGCACTACGGAATGGATCGGGACGTCGAGTGTCATACCGGCTCCGGGGGCTCGAACGGATTGGAGTGCGGACGGTCAGCCCACGCAGCGGAGAGGTGCACGCTGATAGCGGCCCAGCTCGAACTGAACAGTTTCCGGGCTGCCTCGTCGTCGCCGTCTGTTTCTTCGAGCAGTTGTTCTTTCCAGTCCTGCCACATCATCACGCGCAACAGGTTGACGGTTCGTACTAGCTGATCTGCTAACTCTTCGGCTGACTCGCCAGCTACGAGCTGCTTCATCCAAGGCGGGTCGTCGTCGATGCACGCTGTCATCATTCCCCGCAACATCGGGTTCCACCCAAAGTGGGGGCCCAGTATGTACGGGATTCTCAGGTCGTAGGCGGGATCCAGTGGCCCATCTTCGTCATCAAAATCCATAGGTGGTTGGCCCTTTACCTTGCGAAAGGATCGGCATGATGTAGTCGTCCATGTCCGAGGGGCGCCACAGGGCGACTCGTACTTTCCCGGCGGTGAGCGTGGAGGCGGCTGCCATCGCTTCGAGGCATTCACGCTGCTTGGGGCGGATGCGGCCGGACTCACGTTTCAGTTCGGCGAACACGAAGCCGCGGGAGCCGTGTATGAGGATCAGGTCGGGGAGTCCTGCTGCCATCTTGTCGCCAACCATCTTGCCGTTAGCAGACTTGCGGCTATCGGATATGTGGTAGACGGCCCAGCCATTCAGTTTCGCTGCATCTACAACGATCCGCTGGAAGTCTTTCTCGCTCATCGACTTGACATCCATGAACCCAATCTACAGGGCAGTCCCGACCTCTCTACGCTGCGTTGGACAAAGCCCCTCAGGCGAACCTGAGGGGCTGTAGTGCCATGCTGCGGAGGTTGTTCGGGTTCAGTCAAGCATTGTCGGCCTCCTCAATCGCTGCGAGGAGTGCCGCGTGCTCGTCGTCAAGGTGCGAGTAGAACACTCGACCGTCTGCGATGATCGAACCGTTAGCTTTCAACCGTGGAGGAGGCTGAGTCATGTCAGCCGCCTCGATCCGGGCCATGAGCCTCTCGATCGCCCCGACCGACGACCGATGCTCCTTGGCCATGCCTTCTGCGATGGCGTCCTCTCGTTGCATGTCGAGAATGTCGAGAGCGTTGTCTAGGTCGTTGATGCAGGCTGCTCGATCCCACACGGTGAGCGTGCGCCCCTCGATCTTCCCCCAGAGCACGAGGTCATCTTCGTCGTCTGCGATGTCGAGCTTGTGACTGGCCTCATTGGCCTGCCGTTGACTGAGCGCCGTGAATGTGACCGAGCTGCTCATCACTTACCCCCAAGAGTGAGGCCGGGAATGGGCTGACCGTACACAGGATCGCCGTGCATGGCCTGTCGAACTCGCTTTGCGAACTCCCACGTTTCAATGCCGAGGTCTTTCGCGGCATCGACGTTGAATGCGAAGCAACGATCTCGCGCTAGCTCGATTGCCAGCTCGGAGTTGCCAGCCTCGATCGTCTCGTCGATCGCTTCACTAAGGCTGATGGCCTTCGCAAGAAGGATTGAAGTGTCCTCGACTTTCTGACGTTGTGAGTCTCTTTCGGGGTAACGGCTTTTCATGCCACACGCTCTACTCGGTCGATGTCGGATGAGGGTTTGATGGTGGCTGGGCGTCCGTTGGCCCGGACGACCATCATGCCGTAGGTGGCGACACCGCCTTTCCTCTGGTATGTGCGGAGGGGTTGGGCGGAGGTGACTGTCTCCCCGCCGTACTTGAAGCGGTCCCCCTTCTTGATGGAGTTGATGAGCTGTGAGTTGTTCATGTGTAGAACACTACACCACACTGTGAAGCCTGTCAAGTGATAGTTCTCGGATAAGTTTTAGATTAGGAGTTGACAGACTCTGACCGTGCTGTATAGTAGAACCCATGAACAACTACCTCGTCCTCATCCACTTCCCCCTCGCACCGGGATCCGACATCGGCACCAAGCGTCAGATCGCTGGCAACGGTGTAACCGTCGAACACGTCGTACACAACTGGTCAGAACAGACCGGCATCGACGAAGGCTCGATCCTCATTATGAAGTCCACCCTCATCCCCGCTGACGGCTCCACCGTCAGTGTCGACTAACGGGAGAACCGTGAACACTTACGAAGTCACATTAAAGTGGGGTAAAGTCCCGCAGTGGACAACCACCACCAAAGCCCGTAGCGTGAAAGAGGCCCGAACATGGGCCCGCCGCACCGGGATCACCAAATACCCGATGCACGGCATGGGAGTGCCATTCGGCACCGAGCTACAGATCCAAGTGAAGGAGATTTCGTGAACACCTACGAAGAGAACTACGGCTGGCAGACGAAGGGCCGATGCGCCGACGCCACACCAGAAGTAAGAGACGCGTTCTTCGACCCTCACAGCCCGCTACGCCAGACGGCATACCGGCTCTGCTCTAACTGCCCAGTTAAGAACGAATGCTTGGAACACGCTATCGCCCATGAAACAATGGGAATCTGGGGTGGCGTGTCCAGCTGGCACTTCAAGCGGATACGCAACGAGCGCGGCATCAGGATCGACACTCCGCAGACTCCGCTCATGCGTGAGCTGTTCAACGGTGCAAGGTCAGACACGTTACGCAAGCGGGCATCTCGTGCCCGTCAGCGAGCCCGGGCCGAAGAAGAAGAGGGCACAGCGTAAACCTCTGAAGCATTCTGATGAGCCCCCGGTTTCCTCCGCCGGGGGTGTCATCGCGAGAAGGATGCTACGCACACGCTACACGGAGGTGGTAGAGTGTCGGGCATGGATACACGTCTGGAAAGCGCCGAGACGGCGGCTGACATGGCAGTAGCAGCAGAGGGGCACGGGGACTACTCCCGTGCGGAAGTTCTGTTCCGTAATGCCGGTGAGCTATTCCGTGAAGCGCGTGACTACGGGTCAGCCACAGAGATGCGTACTCGTGCGCGTACAGCCTCTGTAGCAGCAACCCACCGCTGAACCTGCCCTAAACAGGTCACAGCCTCTCTTAGCTTCGACGCGCTCAGCCCGCTAGGAAGCCGGGGACGTTGTCGAGCCAGTACCGGAACCTGTTCCAGTCGAGCATCGAGTCCATGTTGTCGTGGATGACGCCATAGTTGTCGTGCCTCTCGAACGGGCGCCCAGCAGCTGCCATCGCTGCTTCCAATCGGATGATGTGTTCTTCGAGGATTAGGGCGTCGGATGTCCCCCAGCTGTACCCGATCATGGGAACATGGGTGGCTGCCAGTCCGGCTTGGTCCTGTTTGTCGATGAAGTTGGCGATGTCGGTGTTGTCGAACCATGCGAGGTCGGCGTCGAAGGTGGCGTTATCGTCACAGCGAAGCCCGCGGAAGCTGTAGGCCGCTGCCCGTATCAATCCCATCGACGGGACCCCGGTAAGACCACCTTTGATCCCAAAACGTGGGTGGGTGGCGTCGTTGTCGATCGAATACCGCAAGTCTGTGGGTCCGCTCCAAGCGTAAGCACCCAACGGAATCGGGTCGGGGGGTGTAGTGTCGCCACCGGCACCCGGGACTCTGGTGTTGGATGGCGAGTCAGCAACCGTGAGCGAACGGCCGGAGCCGTCGTCTGCCAGATCGCGGGACGTTGCTGCGCCCAGTGCGACATAGCCCCCGGCGGAGTAGCCGGTGAAGATCATGCGGGTCGTGTCGATAGGGACGGTGCCGTCACCGATCCCTACCTCTAACCCTTTGCGACGCATATAGTTCACTGCGTTCTTGTAGTCAGTGATGAACGTCTGGTAGGTGCCCGCCGCCGGGTAAGCGGGGTACGGCGTTCCTGTGTGGACTAGAAGTTCAGGTTCGGCGCCTTTGATGTAACTGACGCTTGCCACCGCTACACCGTGGTGAGTGAGGTGCTCCACTAGACCGCGGGGGATTTCCCGGTAGGTGCCTGCTACGAAGAACCCGGAGTGAGCCCAGAACACGATCGGCCAACCGTCGACTGGGGGTGTGCCTGATGGGTAGTCGATTGACATGGCGGAAGCGTCTGACGCCCCGGCGATGGAATCAGTGCTCCATGCCAGCGGCGCTCCGACTGGGGCGGGTTCGTCCTGATACCAGCCGTTGTGGTTGTAGTTTACATATTTGCGTCGTTCGTTCAGTTCGCTGAACTTGGTGTCGGTGGTGTCGGTGATCGTGCCGTTCCAGACACCTTCGTGTGTCAGTGGCAGTAGGGTGTTGCCGACTTTGTCGAACTCGAACCATTCGTAGTTGTAGTCGGGATCGTCGGCTTTGATGACTGGGGTGCCGGTGGCGTTCACGGCGGCAGCGGTAGGGAACCCGGGGTCGGCGAACTGACCGCCAAGGTCGTAGTCGTCGTGAAGCTCGATGTTTCCGTAGCTGGTCTTCTCTTGTAGGTGGTTACCGGATGAGTCGTCGTCACCGATGAATATGCGGTCCATTGTCACCGAGGTCGGGTTGAACGCGAAGGACAGCCCGGACAGTGGGACCCCAGCGTCATCCTCGAAATACATTCGGGCGACAACCTTCGGGTCGCGGTTAGCGTCCACCTGCATCTCTAACCGACGCGCACCTAGTAGGCGGGCGGTGCCGGAAGCGTTCGGGGCCTGAGCGTACCCGTCGGAGAAGCCGTTGTACCAGCAGACCCGGTTGGCTGTCTGCGGTAGGAACAGCTGAAGGTCAGTGGAGCACAAGCTGTAGGCGTACTTCGTGTTGCCTTGCTCTGTGATCCAGTTGCCACCGTATTCTTCGGGGTCGCCGGGGTCGCCGAGTACGAAACTCAGGTACCTTTGAGGCCCGTAAGTTGGGAGTGGGGTCGCAGCCTCAACATGGAGGTACATGCGCAGCGAATAGACATCGAGGGGGCTAACAGTGGAGTTCACCATTCCGAGCGACGAATCGTCGTCCATGCGAAACTCCACCCGGTTCATTGCCACCCCACCGAGGGAGGCGTTCTCGGCGCCGTTCAGGTAATCCTCACAATGGAGCCACCCTTCTCCACATTCTTTACCAAACAGAGTCGGATAGCTGACGGACATGCGTGCCCCGGTAGTCCCGGCCGCTGCTGATGCCGCCGAGGTGACAAGGTGCTTGATCGGCTTCGTGGCGTATCCGGCTGAGCCCGCGGTCAGGTACACACCTTTCGGGTGTGTGCCCATTCCTTTATGGTCGATCAGTTTCATTAGACAGCCGCTGGGCGGCGTAGAACGATCGCTCCGTCGGGGGTGGTTGGGGGGAGAGCGTTGGCGTCTTCCCCGCTGTTGATGATTACGAGCCCGACGCCGTCGATGCCATCTTGACCGGGGTCGCCGGGGTCGCCGTCGTCGCCTTGTAGGGATGCGAGGAACGCTGCTTCTGACCCTGCGTTATCTTCAGCGAGCCAGACGTCGTAGGCGGAACTGATCCCCTCGATGTAAACGATGATGCTGTTGACGATGTCCGCATAAATCGTATCGTTGATGTCTTGATACCCGCCGCCGTACCCGGGCGGGGGCCATGATGTTGGCATTCGTACTCCCTGAGACGGTTTGAGTTACATCGTACCTACTGGACGTCCCCCAACCCCCACGGTTAGAGGACGCCCATTCGGTAGAGCTTTAGAAGGGTGCCTCGCTGGCTTCATACGCTGGTTCGGCTGGCTTCGGCTTCGGCTTCGGCTTGTCTCCACCGTAGCTGTTGTCGCCGTCGGAGCGTTCGTTGCGTACAACCTGAGCTGTCGCCCAACGTAGTGATGGGGCTACCTCGTCTGCGACGATTTCGATTTTGGATCGTTTGTCGCCGTCTTCTGTTTCCCAGCTGCGCTGATCTAGGCGTCCGAGTACAACGACTCGGGTTCCTTTGGGGAGTGACTCGACGAGGTTCTCTGCCATTTCGCGCCATGCTGTGACGTCGAAGAATGAAACCTGTTCTTCCCACTCTTGGGTTTGCTGGTTCTTCCAGCGGCGGTTGACTGCCAGCCCGAAGTTGGCGACTGCTGCGCCGGATGGGGTGAACCGGAGTTCTGGTTCACGGGTGATGTTGCCGACTACTTCGACGGTGTTTCCTGCTGCCATGTTGGGTCAGTCTTTCTCATAGTGTGTCTTGAACCGGAAGTCTTCCGGGGACAGTGGAGTTGGGAGGTCTTCTAGCCCGTACTCGTCAGTTATTTCTTCAGCGCGGGCTTCGAGCATCTCTCGTATCCATGTTCGTAAAGGTATTCCGGTGAACCGGGCGTGCCATTCGAGGACTTGTAGGGCCCCGGGGTGGCAGCGAGTGGCGAGCACTACGCTTGCTGGTTCGTCGGTGAACTTCACGAGGGATTCACTCTACCACTGATTGCCGGGTGGGGGAACAGCGAGAAATCCTATGGTTAGGGTTGACAGTAGTTGTGCGTCCTGTATAGTAGTCCCTATGAACAACCGCACCACTTACCGCATCTTTCCAATCGCTTTCCGAGGATCCGATCCCGAAGGCGAAGGATTGCGCCCCTCACGGTTCCTTATTCGCAAACCGTTCACAAGCGACACCGTAACCGTCGACTCCCTTCAAGCCGCCCTCATTCTCATTGCCAACACGGAATGCGTCGAAGAGGACTCGATCGCACTTCAAGCCCGCCACCGTTCAGGATTAGAGTTCGCAACCGAAGACGTCCCGGCCATGTGGGTCGTCGACGACCTTCACACCACCTGTTCTTCCGAGGACTGCACGGAATACGCCACGATCGGCTCAGGCGACTGCTTCGATCACACAACCGCACTGGAGCAGTGATGGCTAACAAAGCCGAGAAGACAGAACACAACGGAGCAAAGCACGGCTGCGGGTCCTACTGGGGTCGCAAAGTCGATGCCAAACGAGATTCACGGCGCGCAAGGCGTCGCAACGACAAATTGGAGACACAACAATGAACAACAACAAAGGCCCATCAAAGACAATCTTGCTAGCCATAGGCGGACTACTGGCACTGTCAGTAGCTGCGGGATGTAGCAGCAGCGAGACGGCCCCGGACCCAGAAGCTACCGAGTTCCTAGAGGATCTCAAAGAATACGAAACCCAAGCAGCAGAAGGCTGCGAGAAGCTAGACGGCCCAGACGCCCCAATACCTACCGAGGTAGGAGACGAGGCCCACGAGCTAAACCAGTTGCTGGCTCAGTGCCCCGAGAAGTGGGGCACGCCGTCCGGGCAAGCCCTATGGGGACTAGGTTTCGCAAATGGAGATGGCGTATATCACGAAGACTACCGATGAGTTCTAATAACAACAACACAGGAGACACAACAATGAGCACCATCCTTTGGCTCGCCGCTTTCGCAGTGGCTTGCATGATCGCCGGACCGGTAGGAACAGCGTTAGCCGCGGCCACCGGAGTCCTCGCAGTGCAGGCGCTTTGGCGTGAAGTGTGGCGGGCATGAACGAGCTAAGTTACGGCCAGTTCGTGAAACTCGCTGACGGTCGCCTAGCAACAATCGCTTGGATCACTCCCGACGAGCTACACGTCGACATTTCACCGGCCGCATGGTCTGGGGAGAGAGTCGTCGTCAACCGGGGAAGCGTGGCAGTGGCATGAGCATGATTATTGGTTTAGCTTTAGTAGCGGCCGCAACCCTCTTGTTGGCCGTATGCCTAGAGAGGCCACAATGAGCGAGAACACATTCACCGGTTACCAGCAGCAGGCGCGACAGTTCGCCGTGTATCCGAACGAACACAGGCTCACCTACCCGACGCTGGGATTGAACGGTGAAGCCGGTGAAGTCGCAGAGAAGGTTAAGAAGGTCATCCGCGACAACGACGGTGTGGTTACACCGGAAGTGAAAGAGTCTCTACAGAAAGAGTTGGGCGATGTCCTCTGGTATTTGTCGCAAGTTTCATCGGATCTCGGTATCGACCTTGATGATGTTGCCAATGGCAATATTGCAAAGCTCACTGACAGGGCGAACCGGAACGCTATTAAAGGCTCAGGAGATGACCGATGAGTAAGACCCCAAGAGACAACAGAAGGAACGACATGAATCGCATAGCACTAACAGCACTGGCAGTTATCGCCATCGGGTGTACAGCAGTCGCTGCAACACTGCCACCGCCGGGGATTGGTGATGATGTTGTCATCCAATCTGGGAGCTTCGACGGCCCCGATCAGTCTGGTGAAGTGTTCGCCTTTGGTGATTACTACGACCGGCAGGTTTACTCGGAGTATGCAGACTTCGTTACATGTTTCGAGGGACAAGTTTTGTTCGGTCTTGACACTATCAACGGCGGGAACCCAACGAACATCGGCCTTAACCCGAAACACGCACGAGCAGAAGTGTTTCACGACGAACACTACCCAAATGATGCTACGGCAGTCTCTTCTGGAGACGAGTGGCCCGCTGGGTGCGTCGTGAACTATGTAGTGACTGGGAAGATAAGACCATGAGTGAGCGAGAGGTTATTGGCCTAACTGTTATGGCAGGGCGAACCGGAACGCTATTAAAGGGTCCGGCGACGACCGATGAATGAGCTGGGGCGGTAGACACCTCCGGGTGTCAAACTGGTTGGAGTCTCCCCACCCGGTGTCGGGAGCGTAAAACTGAGAAGGTATCCGCCCG
>Ga0255048_10001244_pt1 | contig 18215 bp, 17 predicted proteins | sample JV7_2_2_MG_FD_183619 | JGI IMG/M metagenome (GOLD analysis project Ga0255048, IMG submission 183619) | Seawater microbial communities from Jervis Inlet, British Columbia, Canada - JV7_2_2 | ecosystem: Environmental > Aquatic > Marine > Inlet | place: Canada: British Columbia | collected 2016-10-06
CCCGGTGCCCATGCCAGCGGCGGGAGTGCCAGTCGATGTGTGCTTGACGCAGGCCGCAACGGTGGCCGCGTTCGTCACCGCGTCTTCGGTTGCGATGCAATTCCCGCCGAGGTCCAGGTCGCCGGTCATCGCGTTCGCGCCGGAAAGGAGCATCACATCCGAAGCCGCGATACCGGCCGACCATGCCGAACCCCCGTAGACTTCGAGCGCGGCGTCGTCCGTGTTGAATCTGAGGTCACCGACGACCGGAGTTGTAGGCTGTTGCGCGGTGGTGCCGGAAGGGATTTGCACCGACTGCGTGCCGGAGAACGTCACCCGCGATTCGCCGTCAGTCTGGTCGACCCGTGCCGAGATCATCGACACCGCGACCCGGCTGCTGTTCAGTTGGTAGATCGTCAACGGGTCATTGGTCCCATCGGCGGCAACCTGGCCGATGATGACGGACTTAACATTCAGTCCACCGTTGTTCCGGGGAGTGCCTAGCGCGAACGCCACACTCGGCGCACACATCACGTATGACGTGGTCCCGGCGGATCGGACGTCGGCCGCGCTGTTGATCCCGTAGTAGTCCTCGACCTCGAATTCGGGAGGCGCAAAGAATACCCCGCCGTCGGCGTGACCACCGCGAGCTCGACCGAGTTCGGGGCGGTCGGTGTAGTTCCAGTCGCCGCTTTCGTTCTGCGCGCCCCAGGCGCGGAGCGTCAAGACCGTCGGCCGCGTGAGCTCCTCGGCCTCGATGACCGACGCCGCGAGCTCGGGGTTGTGTTCGAAGTTAGGCGCGCCATTGATCCAGAGTTGAGGGCGGAAACCGACGGCCGCGAAGCCGGTGTTGTGCGGGTGTAGGATCGAGAATACGCCGACGTCAACGCCGCGCCGGGAGCCGCCGACCCGGTTGATGACGCCGACCGGGCCGCCCAGGGGGCCGCCGCTGTAGTCGCCGAGGATGTCGAACTCGAGCTCGTTGTGGACCGTGCCGCGCGGCGTGCCGAACCCAGGCTTACCGGCCGGCGTGTGCTGCTCGAAGTAGTAGCCACCGCCGTAGCTCGCGCCTGCGCCTCCTGGCGGGCCTTCGTCGCCCTCGAGAAATCTAGGACCTCCGACGTTCGGGCCGCCGGCGAGCGACCGCCCGGCGCCTCCTGGGATCCTGAGCGGGCCGCCCGCTCGATTGCCAGGCGGCCGGCTTCCGGGGCCGCCACCAAGCGGGGCGCCGATTCCAGGCGTGTTGCCTGGTGGACGCGTCGGCCCGGTCGGCCGGGGGCGTTTCGGCCCGGTCGGAGGGCCGCCGCCTGGCGGCGCCGGCGTGCCTGGGCTGGGCGTGCCGGGGCCGGGCGTGCTAGGGCCGGTCGGCCTCGAGGTCGGTGGCCGTTGGCCGTTGGGGATACGGGTGGGAGTGCAATACGGGACCGTCGTCCACCACCGCCACACCCCTTGTTTGGCGCCCTTGCACCAGCTATGCGTCTCGGCCTTGTCAAATGACAGGTGGACGTGCGTCTTGATCTTGTGCTCTTTGACGTCGTCGGGGAACTCACCCTCAAAAAGGAGCGGGCCGTCCTTGTCGTCGTCCTCGTGGTAGAGGGCATCGGTGTCGATATGCGCCGAGGTGATCGGGTGCCCGTCGGCGTCCTGACCGAAGCGATGCTTGGTGCAGCCGAAGACAATCGGCCCGCACCCCTGCACTCCGGCCATGAGGCCGATCGCGTGACCGGCTTGCGCGGCCGCCTTGAACTCACCGAACTCGCGGAGCGGTCGCTCATCGTCCTCGCCCTTCCCGCCCTGGCCGCCACTGTTGGCGGTGCCTGGGCCGGATGCGAAGCCGCCGGAACGCGAGGGAAGCACGCCGCCGGCGCCCGGTCCACGGGCTGCGCCAGTACGTGTACCGGTGGTAGGTCCTTTGGTAGGCGCCGGCCGGGTTGTGCCTGAGCCGCCACCGCCGCCGCCGCTCTTGCCGCGGCCGTAGACCATGCCGAGGCCGGCGACCTTGTCTTGTTCGGCGAGGCCGTAATTGAGCGCGAGGCCGTTGAGCTCGGCGGCGCCGAGGGCGCCGGTTACGTTGGCGTCGAGCGCGATGACGCGAACTAGCGACTGTAGCCGCGCGTGTCGGCCGCCCTTGCCGGGGGTGTCGCTGTCGTCCATGCATAGCTCGCCCTCCGGTTGAGCATCGACGACGAGCGTACCGCCCTCGGCTGGCCCTTCGACGTTGACGGCGACCAGGCGCGGGTCGGCGTGGAGCATGACCGCGCCGGGCGTCTGCTCGCTCGTGTCGCCGGTCGCCACCATCATGGTACCCTGCAAGTTGGTCGGGAGGCACTTGCTCCACTCGGGCTCGATCGTCCGGTAGCGAACGTCGCCGACGATCTTCTTGGCCTTGCCGCCGGTGACCGTAAGCGGGAGGAGCTTGCTCGGCTTCGCCGCGTAGCGGCCGCCACCGGTGGCGCCGTCGTTGACGATCGCACCCCAGAACATCGACCATGAACCCATCGCGCGTTTTTCGCGCTCCTTGGTCTGCCAGAAGAGCCAGGGGTGCAAGTCGCCGAGCGTGCCGAGGCCGTGCTCGCGCGCGAGCTCGGTGAGCTTGGGGCCGCCGGCGCCGCCGGGGTCGGGCCTCGAGGCGACGCGGCCGCCGGCGACGGCCATCCTGACGCCGAGCGGGACGTCGGCCTCGACGTCTTGAAGCGGGAAGATGCCGAGGTCGGTCCAGTCGGTGAAGCCCTTGCTCATGATTCTCCTCGGAAGCGGACGATCCCTAGCATGACCTGGCGGGCGCTCTCGCTCATGAGCGCCATCCTCGAGATAGGCTTCTGGACTCCGGGGAACTCGTGCATCGCCTGGACCTTACCAGACGGGGCCGCGGCCGCCGCAAGGGTTACGGCCGTGGTGTTGCCGACGATGTCGAAGCCGTTGGCGCGGAAGACCGTAGAGACGCGGCCTTGGAGCGAATCGGCGAAGCTGGCGTAGAGCTCGGACGCCACCGCCCTCGAGTGGCTCCAGAGCTCCCGTTGCTCGTTCTCGAGGAGGAAGCCGTCGAGCTCGCGGCCTTCGATGCCGGCGTCGAGCGGATCCTTCTTGTCGAGGCCGAGGAGCAAGCCGATCGTGTCGGCCGCCTGGCTATCGCGTCGGTGCGCGAAGCGGGCCGTCGCCTCGGTCGGCGGGATGAAGACCTCGAGCGTCGGGCCTTCGCCGTTGCCGATGCGCCAGTCGCCCTCGGTGAATTTCTCGACGTCCTCGGCCGTGATCTCCTCCTTGTGGAAGGTGTTTTTGTTGTTCGGCGCGCCGGGGACGATCGAGAGCATGATCTTGTACTCGAGCTTGGCGTCGAGGAAGATGCCGTTGGTGCCGCTCTCGATCTTCATGCCGGGGCCGATCGGTTGGTCGTCTTGCTTTTGCATGTCGCGCGTCGGCGAGCCTGGCTTCTTCGTCTTCTCGTTCTCGACGTGGCAAGGTACGAAGCTCTGCTCGGTGCCGTAGGGCGAGACGATCCAGTCGAGCCGGAAGATGCCGAGGTCGCGGTCGATCATGGAGACCTTCGTCGGGCCGGGTGACGTCTCGATGATCCGGTTCTTCTTCGCGTTCTTGCTCGGCGCCAGGTAGTCGACGTTGCGGTAGATGAAGAACTCTTGCGCGTTCTTGCGCCTGGTCATCATCTTCCCCTTCGTCGAGGGGATGATGCACGCCTGTCCCCAAACCGAGCTCGGCGCGCGCGTGCCGGTGACGGGGTCGAGCAAGCCGACGCGGAGGTTGATGAAGTCGCGCGTCCTGTCGACGAGGAGCCGGTTGATCCGAAAGCTCTGGCGGAAGTGTTGCTTGAGCGCCTGAATCCGCATCGAGATATTCGCGTCCTCGTCGAGATCCTTGCCACCGGCACCGAGGGCGCCGTCGAGGTCGCCGGCGAGCCAGTGCATTTTGATAGTCTCGAAGGTCCACGGGTCGGAGTTGGGCGGCCGGTCCTTGTCCATCGCCGCGAGCCATGCCTTGAACTCGACCCAAGTGCCAGGCGGGAGCTTGTTCTTGGTGACGCTCTTGCGCGCGATCGGGTCGTACTCGGTGACCGTCGTCTCGTCGTCGACGGTCTGGATGACGTTCTCGATGTAGGGCCGCTTGAAGACGGGTTGCGTCTGCGTGTTGCCGCTGTAGTCGTCCTCGTACTCGAGGAGGAGCTCGACCTCGCGTTGGTAGTGGACGACGATCTTCTTGGGCCGGAGCTTCTTGCGCTCGACGATGACGGCCTTCTCGCCGTCGTAGGTCGCGACGGGGAGCTTGTCGAAGTATGCCTCGGTCGCGCCGAGGTCGGCGCCGTTGATGACCTTGACGGTGCCCTGCGCGTCGACCCACAAGGTAGCGCCGGGGATGTAGGAGAGGAGCCGCGAGAGGGCGACGTCGCCTTGGTCGCGGAGGACGACGTTTTGCAACGTGAACTCGCGTTGTCCTCCGCTGTACTGCTCGTCGATCGGGAAGCTCGCGATCTCCTTGCGGAAGTGTTTGGTCTCGTCTTGGAGTTGCTCGAGGACGTCCTCGAGGGCCGCTTGCGCGGTCCAGACCTCCTCGCCGTCGAGTAGGCTGAAGCTCTTGAAGTCGTAGAGGTCTTCGGTGAGGAAGCCCTTTTGCGGGACGTCGAGGAGCGCGGTGCGGTCGCCGGTCTTCTTGGGGACGTTGTAGTCGCGGGAGATTAGCGGGTACTGCCACCGCCACCGGAGATCGGAGACGATGAAGGCGACGCGGTGCGGGCTCCCGCTCGGCGCGACTTGCATGAGCGTGAGCTTCTTGATCGTGATGTTCTCACCGCGCGAGTCGGTGATCGCGAGGTCGAGATCCTCGCCGAGCTTGCCCTTGAGCTTCGACTCCCATATTGATTTGTGGACCGTCAACGTCGTCGAGCTCGGCCGGGTGCCGGTCGTGAAACGCCAGCCGGTCGGGCCGTTGGCCGCGACCGAGACGCCGCCGTAGGTGAGCTTGGGGGGTTTCAAGTCGCCCATGGTCTAGCCTCCGCTCCTGGTGCTGACGCCTGGCTTCTCGTGGTACCGCTCGACGACGGTCTCGGTGATCGTCGAGAGCTTGATTTGCGTCTGCCCGTCGCTCGGGTCGCCGATCCATTGCTCGGAGACCTGGGAGTTGTTGCTCATGATGTTCCAGCCGTCTTGGCTGACGCCCTTGCCGGCCGCGAAGCGGATGCTCCCGATGTTGTCGAACTCGCCGACCTCGGAGTAGCTCGCGACCTTGCCGATGCGGCGTTGCGGGATCTCGTCGCCGAGCACGACGGCCGTCCTCGTCCAGATGCGCTCGATGGTTGCCCAACCGACATCGGCGTAGAGCGAGAGCTCGCTCGCCTCGTGCGTCGGCGTGTAGTCGATCGTGCGCGATTCGCGGTAGGCGACCGATTGCGTGATCTCGATGACGTTCTCGCCGTCGGTGGACTGGTAGAGGAACTGGATCGACACCGAGAGCCGCTTCGTCGTCTCATCGTAGGCGACCTTGCGGTCCTCGATCGCGAAGACCTGGGGCGAGTAGTTGCTCTCGAATATCTCGGTGACGTAGTCCTTGACCTTGTTGTCGAAGAGCGCGTAGAGGTCGGTGCTCTCGCGGATGTCGAGGCCGCATTGGTAGGAGCCGACGACGCGGCGTAGCCGGTGGAGGCCCTCGCGCGAGTCGGCCGGGTGCTGGCTGAGATCGGTGAAGATGACCGTATGGTCGACGATGTCGGTGTCGTCGAGCGTGCCGCTCGTCTGGTTGAAGATGAGCTCGGAGTATTGCCGGGCGAAGTTGACGTTGGCGGTGTTCCGGTCCTGGTCGTGGTCCTCTTCGACGAGCTCGAAGGTGCCGCTCGGCGAGAGCGCGGAGAGGAAGGCGTTGCAAACGGTATCGCCGTCGCTCTCGTAGCTCGAGATCGCATCGGAGCCGCCGGCCGGCGTGTAGCTCCCTTCGATCGAGACGAGGCGGCGCTTGCTGACGTCGTAGTTGACCGCGTAGCGGATCTCGAGGAGGCCGGTCGCCGGGATGTCGCTGGCGAGCTCGGCCTCGACGACGCAAGTGTAGGACCGCGAGAAGCCGCGGTCGGTCTCGGAGTCGCCGCTCTTGGAGCACGAGCCGACCGGGTTGAAGTAGTCGAGGTCGTTGACGAAGTCCCACGAGGAGCCGCCGAGGTCGACCGTGAGGTCGTCGTCGCGCTTCCGCATCTCGGTCTCGAGCGTGTCGCTCGAGCTCTGCAAGGACGCCATCGAGCTCGCGACGATGATGACGTCGAAGACGCACCGGAGCGACCGGTAGGTCCGCTCGAGGACGTAGGGGCCGAGGAGTTGGTAGGTGCCGGAAGAGCCGCCGGCGGTGAGGCCGGCGTAGCTAATCGTGATCGGGTTGGTGACACTCATGAGGTTAGCCTCGTCGCGACATAGTCGAAGCCCTGCGCGAGGAGCTTGAGCGGGTTGACGGCGTAGAGATTCTTGAGGAAGAGCTCGGCGTGCCCTTTGAGCGCGGCCTTGCTGGCCTCCTCGAGATCGGGGCCGAGGAAGCGTGGATCCTGTCGGAGTAGGTTGCGGCCGCTCTCTTGATCCTGGGCGCTACGGTCGGCGATCTTGTTGAACTCGAGCGCGCCGCTCATCTCGCCGGTCTTGCCGACGTGGTAGGCGAAGGCGGCCTTGGTGCGCTCGCGCGCGGTGCGCCGGCCGGCGGCCGAGAAGCCGACGGCCTTGTCGGTCGCGGCTTGGGCGGCCGCGTAGATCGGGACGAGCGCCTCGTCGAAGATGTCGACGTTGCCGCTAGAACTCGCGCCGTTGAACTTGCCGAGCACGGCCGCGCCACCGGTGAAGGCAAAGGCGCGGGTCGCCATGCTCGAGGACCTCTTCGCGACCGCGCCGACCTTCTTCCGGCCTTGGGCCTTGGCGCGGTGGAGCTCCTTGAGGTCGCTCTTGGCCTTGCGCGTGTCGACGCCGACCTTGATCTTCGCGTCGGTGTTCATTTGCCTCCGATCGGTAGCGCCTTGACGATGGTTTGGAAGCCGTCGGTGATCGTCTTGGTGATGCCCTCGAAGGCGTCCTTGATGACGTCGCCGCCGAGCTCCTTGTCGAGGGCGGTGTTGCCGCGCTCGGTGATCTCCTTGAGTCCCTTGACGTTGTTGTAGTAGTTGCGGATCTCGGGCGTAACCGTCGGGTCTTTCATCCGGCCGACGATCTCGGACCAAGCCGCCTTGGTGTCCTCGCGAGCTCCTCGAGCGGCTCGCGCATCGCCACCGCCGAGGAAGTCGTCGATCCTGGCGCGGAAGCCGGCGGTCCCCTCGCTAATGACGTCGGGCATGAAGCCGGCGACGCGCGACGCGGCGCGTTGAGCCAGGCCGAAGCCGGCGCCAGCTACCGCGCCCATCGTCGCCGCGCGGCCGAAGCCGCCGACGTCCTTGTTGACGCGCGCGGCCGTGGCCTCGCCTTCCTTGGTGAGGCCCTTGAGGTCGGCCTTGGCGCCGCGCGTGTCGAGCCTGACCTTGACGGTTGCCTTCTTGCTCATCGTCCACTTGCCTTCGTACTGCCGCCGAAGAACTCTTTGACCGCGTCGATGGCGCCGTCTACGTCGCTCTTTAGAGCGACCATGGCGTTATCGATCGCCTTGTCCAGGACGCTCTCGAGATGGTCGAAGCCAGGCTCCCGGTCGATGATGTCGGCGCCGATGGCGCGAGCGGTCTCGCGCTCCTTGAACCAGGCGCCGAGCTTGGCGATCTGCGAATTTATGCGTCCTTCGGCGCCGATGATCTCGAGCAGGTCGGGGTCGCCTTCGATGAGGCCGCGCGTGTTCGACGCCGCGGTCGCTTGCTCATCCATGAGGCCGTAGATGTCGTTCTGATCCTGGGCGTCGAGGAGCCGGCCGGAGATGCCGCCCTCGGCGCGCCTGACGGCGCCGCCGGCGTAGCTAATCGCGTCGTAGAGGAGCAAGGCGACACCGACGGGACCGGCCAGGCGGCTCGCGCCCTTGATGCCGAGCTTGCTCGCACCCGTGAGGAGGCCGCCGGCCTTGCCGGCCGCGTGAGCTCCGCGCCGGGCGCCGCCGCCTTGGAGCTTGCGGAGCGTCTTCGACTGACGCATCCGCTTCAGGAGCTTCCGTTTCTTCTGCTTGGTGCGCTGAGTCCGACGCTCTTCGCGGGCTCGACGTTGCGCGGGTCGATCGCTGCGCTGCTGTATCCGGGGGGTGATGACGATGTCGTCGCTCATGACGAGTAGAAGACGCCGGGGAGGTCGGGCGGGCTCGAGCCTTCGATCAAGGAAGCGGAGCGGCCGTAGACCGCGACGACCGAGTAGGTCTGGCCGACGGCCGGGGTGAAGGTGAGGCTCTCGTCGGTGCCGGTGACGGCAATACTGTCGAAGTCGTGGTAGTCGGTCGCCGGCGAGGAGCCGGCCTTGCAACCGATCGCGTATTGCACGAAGTCGAAGACGCCGGAGCAATGGCCGCGGACGGCCGCGGTGCCGCCGGTGTACGTGAACGTGCTGCCGGTCGTGACCTTGACCGGGGCCGCGTAGCTCGGCGACGCCGTGACCCAACCGGTGACGGTCGACTCGTCGATCGCCATATGCCGGCCGCGGCCGAGCTTGGCCGGCGCGCCGGTGGCCGTCATTTGGACGCGAAGACCGGCACCGTCGGCACCGGTGAGGTTGCCGACGACGCGCCTGACCTGGTCGGTGAGCTCGAGGACGCCGCGGTTGGCGCTCTTGCCGAAGACGGATTGCGCGCCGCCGATGAGGGCGCCCTCGCCCATGCGGCCGCCTTGGGAGTCTTGGACGGTGACGATTCCGAAGCTCTGCTCGAGAAGGTTCGGGTCGTCGGGGTCGGAGGTGCCGCCCTCGATGCTGACGAGGGCGAAGGGGAAGGTGCCGGGGAGCTCGTCCTCGGTCGGGATGCTCGCGGCGATGAAGACCTTGCGGTCGCCGAAGATCAAGCCGGCGGCGCCCTCGGGCCAGGTTGCGAGCTCGAGCTCGTGCTTGATCTGCTGGGCCATTTGGCGGGCGTTCATGAGCCGACACCCCTCGAGGGCTTGCGCCCGAATAGCCTCGGGGTGAGGCCGGCCTCGTCCTTGGCCGTCTCGCGGGCCTCCTGGGCCTCCTCCCGTCGCTTGGAGACTCCGACGAAGGACGAGGGGGCGCTCGGCTGGCGAGCTTGCGGGGAGTTCTGAGCGGTCTGGGCGCCCATCGCCTCGGCCAGGGTGCGGGCGTTGAGGATGGCGAGCTCGGCCTCGGCGTCGTCGTCGCCGTCCTCGAGCGCCAGGCCAAGCCGTGCGCGGGTTGGGTCGAGGGCCGCGTAGCCGAGCGCGACGTTGCAGTCCTCGACGTAGCGGTCACCTCGAGCCGCCAGGGCCTCTTGAACGTCCTCGGGCTGGCCGAGAAACCACTCGAAGGGCGGGCGTTGAGCTCGGAGCCACCGGTCGAAGGACTCCTCGGTGAGCTCGATCTCGAGAGCCGGGTCGGGAGCAGGGCGTCGGAAGGGGTATCTCATAGCGTCAAGTCCTCGAGCATTCCGAGGTCGAGGATCTTACCTGAGCCATTGCGGAGGCATTCGACGGTCATGTTGAGACCGAGCTCCTCGTCGCGTTGAAAAGCGAGCTCGGCGCCGTCGGCGAAGTCGGGGATCCCGCGGCGGATGATAAGCGCCGGGTGGTAGATCGTGTCGTCGGGCGCGAAGAGGAAGACCTTGGCGCGCGAGAGAGTTGACTCGCCGGGCGTCTTGGTGCCCGGCTCGGTCCAGACCGGTCGGCCGGTGGTCGCGCCGAGAGCGTAGCCGCCGGCGAGGGTCTGCTCGACCGCGTCCTTGTCCCAGCCGCGGAGGAAGAGGTTGACGATGTATCGGTTGTTCGCCTCGAGCCAGTCGGAATACTCACCGAGGCCCTCGCACTCGACGCCGTAGAACGTGCCGAGACCGACGAGCGCGACGGCGCGCGTCTTGCCGAGGATGACACCGGTGCCGTAGGTCTGGTCACCGTCGGGGTCGGTGAGATCGGAGGGATTGGCGACGACGACGCCAGGCGCGCGGATGACGCTCGAAGTCCTGGGGGTGGTCATACTATCGGGCCTCCATGAGCTCGAGGCCGACGATCTCGCGAACGTCCTCGATGGTGTCCTTGGTGATGCCGACGAACGGCCGCGGCTCGACCTCGCCCTTGAGCGTCTCGCCGGTGTACTTGCGGTTGAGGAGGAAGCCGAGTTGCTTCTTGAGCTCCTTGCCCTTGGGCTTCAACCACTTCCAGAGCGCGCGTTGCACGGCCGAGGAGATGGTTTCGGACTCGATCGGGCCGCCCTCTTGGAGCACGCCGGCGTACTCGAGGTTGCTACCGACGATGACAACCGAGCGGCCGTAGACCTTGGCCGCGATCGAGGCCGATAGACGGCCGGTATCCTTGAGTGCCGGGCGTGAGTCGAAGCGTCTCTTCTTGGGGCTCTTCGCGCCCTGGGCGAAGTCGGCGATGATGCCGTAGACGTTGGGCGTCGCTCGCGCGTCCCACTTGTCGCGGCCGTGCTTCTGCTCGCGGAATGCCCGTTGAGATTCCGCGACCATGATGGCGCCGATCTGCTTGAGCGCGCGCCGCGGGTTCTCGAGGTTCCGCTCCCATCGTTCGAGCTTGTTGCCCTTCTTGAAGGTCGCGCGCGTCATGTCGGTCTACCAATCCTCGGCTATAGTTCTCCTGGGCAGATAGCTCCGGCCTCGGGGGAGACTCTCGGGGTCGGACCAGCCGCGGACGCGCTTGCCGGAGCTCGTTAGCTCGGACTTCTGACGGACGCCGGAGTTGGAACTCGGCGCCTGGCGCGCTCTTGACTCGGTCCGCTTCAGTCCTTCCATGAGCGGCGTCTCACCGAACACGGCCTTCCACTCGATCTCGGAGACGGTCGAGCTCGTGCCGCCGCGCTCGAAGAGGACCGCGATGACACCGCGCCGGCCAACCGCTACGTGTTGGGCGTCGCTGGCGTCGTAGGTTGCCTGAGCGTAGACGGGGAACAGGTCGATGACCTCTTGCGCCGCGCTCTCGCCGTACGTGGTGTCGACCGCGGTGGCCTCGTTGCCTCGCGGGTTGGTGAGGTCGATGAGGCCCTCGCTCGGGTAGTTGGCGACGACCGACGTCCATAGGGCGGATGCTGTCATGATCTAGGCCGGGTCTGCAATGGTTGGAGTGCCACCGGCGGGGAGGTAGCCGAGGCCGGAAACCCAGCACCAATACTGGAGCTTCCCGGTACCGGCCGCGCCACCGGTGTCGACGGTGTAGTAGAAGTCGTCGCGCAAGTTGGGCGCCGGCACGCCGGCGTTGTGCGTGACGAGCCAGTAGGTGCCGTCCACTAGATCCCACGGCGCCAGGATCAAATCATCGAAGAGGACGTAGCCACCGCCGGCCGCGCCTGTCGTCCATGATATCTCTATATCGAGGCCGTCCTCGTTGAAGCCCTCGGGCCAGCATGTCGCGTCGAACGGGATGACGAGCTCTTGCCAGCCGGTTTGGGATGCGACGGTTGCGGTGACTGCCGAGTTCCCGCCGAGCTTGAGCGACACCGTGCCGTCAACGCCGGAACCGATCTGGCGGTTCCACATAGCGCGGAGGAAGTAGGGGGTCGACGGATCGAAGCGGCTGACGCGCATATTGGTCAAGGTCTGCTTGAGCGTGATGCTCTCGGCGGCGGCGTTGAGCGCCATCTTGGCGCTACCGTTGGTACTCGCGTTGGGGTGCGACCGGTAGTAGTTGGTCGTGTCTTGCGTCAAGTCGGTCGTCGCGCCGCCGACGATCGTCTCGGTCCACTGGTCGAACTGCTCCGCGCTAGTCACCGACGCCGTAAAGTCGGAGAAGCTCGAGTTGTTGAGTAGGGAGCCACCGGCGCCGCTGCCGGCGTGCTTGGCGCGGATGACGGTGCGCGAGGCGTCACCGCTCCCACGTTCGCCGCGGAGGACGGCGTCGAAGCTCGCCGTCTCGCCGGTGATCTCGAAGCTCTCCGCCCACTCCTGCACGCCGGTATTCTGATCGGCGATGCATCGGATCATTTTCTTCTCGACGTGACAGGCTTCGAGGTTGTACGCCTTGCGGTCCTTGGTGAGCCGGTTGACGACCGCGTTGCCTGCCGCGCCGGAGTCTTTGGTTACGGCAGTGTACGTGATGGCGCGCTCGGCTATCGTGTCACTGTTGGCGTCGAGCCACTCGTAGAGGGCCGCGAAGATTTCCTCGGGAGACCGGAAACCGGAGCCGTAGCCGCCGGTCGCGCTGTCGGCCAGGGTCGCCGCGTAGTCGAGAAGGATAGGCTCCATGACGGCGAGCGCCTGGTTAGAGTCGATGAGGACCGAGCATTGCGCGCGGAAAGACGCGAGGAAGTTAGAGAGCTCCGTCGGGATGTAATTACCGGCGAGTGATTGCGCGAGCGTGTCCCACTTGCCGGAGCCGTCGGCGAGTATGTCGTCGATGTACTCGCGAGTATCCTCGAGGATCGCGACGGCGTTCTTCCAGTTGGTTTGGACTTCGGTCTCGGTCGGAAACGCTACCATTGGCTTGGTGTCCTAGCTGAGGATTTCGTCGATCTCCGCGAGCTCCTCGGGCCAGACGATTCCGGTCTCGGAGATGGTGCGGATCTCTCGGCCGCGAACGCGGTCGGGGACGTGAATGAAGTACATGTAGTCGGCGGCCGGTCGGTCGCCTGGCTGCTTGATGTAGGGCTTGAAAGCACGGCCGCCGCTCTTGACTGAAGCGTCGATCTGCTCTTGCGTCGGGATCTTGATGAGCTTGCCGCGGCGAGCCCGCTCGACCGGGTCGCCGATGTTCTCGCCGGTGCCGTCGTTCGTCACCGCGGGGTGATCCCTGAACCGTACTACGAACCGCTTGAGGTCGCGCCGGAGCGCCTCGACGTGCTGGCGGGTGACGGTGAAGTTTAGCGTCCCGTGCTCGGGGACGCGGACTTGCTTGCCGGTCGTCTCGTTCTTGACGATGCGCTCGTTGGCGGCCGGGAAGTGCAAGCCGGCGATGTCGATCGAGTGTCGTGGGCAGTCGGCGGTGACGCCGAGCCAGAAGGGGAACTCGACCGCCGTGAAGTCGCCGGGGATGTTATCGAAGTCGGGAGTGAATTCCGACGGGTCGATCGTGGTCGTCTTGGTCATGAGATAGCCGCCTCCTGGCGGGTCTTGCTGGACTAAAAAGGACGAAGGGGGGAAGTGAAAACGGCCGCGAGCTCGACGAGCTCGCGGCCGTGATCGTAGCACGAAGGCCGCGAGGCGGCGCTAGGATGCGACGGTCACCTTGATCGCGCCGTACGGGAGGGCAATCCCCGCGCCGGAGCGAGAGTACCATTGGATGCTCTCCTCCGCGGACTTGCGCGTGAGGTCTGAATTGTTGTCCTCCATGAGGCTCGTCTGCTCTTGCACGCCCTCGCGGTCAAGGAAGAAGGTCGGCTCCTTGGGCGGGGCGCCGAGGAAGATGTACCAGTCGCGGGTGTCGACCGAGTCGAGACGCGGGGAAGGCCAGAGCGTTACGCGCTTCGCGGTGTCCGCAACCACGTTGGAAACGCTCGCCTGACTTCCGCCGTCTTGCTGCTTCTGCAAGAACGCCTCCTCGAACGCATTTGTGGATGCGACCGGGTGTATAATGACGAACGGCTGGCGCATGAGGTCGTCGCCGAGAAGCGGCTGGCCCTCGGTGTCCTCGAAGAGCATGAACTGCTCGATCGCGCCGTAGAAGTCCGTGAGGATGTTGGCCGCGTTAACGCCTGCGGTACCGGAGAGGAGGTTGCCGAGGGCTACACCGAAACGGTTTGAACCGCCGGCATCCGTGGTCGCGAACATGGCCGCGCCGTCGGGCGCCGTCGGCACCGCGGGGAGTATCGTGGTCTGGTTCTGGATCAAGTCGAAGAACATCCGCTCGGGGAGCTTCGCGGCACTCGCGCCGGCCTGGCGTGCGACGTCCATGAGCGAGTCGGTGCGGTCGTCGTCCTTGTCCCACTTGAGCCACGGAACGCGACGGCCCCACTCGTAGACCGGCACGTTGAAGCTGACCGAGTCCATGGCTTTGCTCTTGATCTCGCCGCCCCTCTTCCAGAGGTCGAAGTGCGGGGAGCTCTCGAAGTAGCCAAAGTCGTGGTCACGGTTGTCCGCGCCGACGCTGAGGTTCATGACTTGCGAGAGTCGGGAATCGGCGACGCGGTTGTTGACGGCCGCGTAGGTGTCCCAGAACTCTGTTCGGAGTCCATTCGCGAGGACTTGGGAAGCGTTGGCTCTCATGATCTAAATTCCTGGCTGAGTCGTGGGGTTGAATCGTGGGCGGGTGGCTAGACCCAACTGGTGCCGGGCGTCGCCGCGGCGTCGGTGCCGAGACGGTGCTCGATCATCGAGAAGAGCTTGACGTCGCAATCACTCGCCGAGCGCCAGCCTATCACGGTGCCGATCGGGGCGTCGGTAGTCGGTTGCGTGACGGTCGCGTTGTCGAAGTCGGAGTCGTCGCAGTAGACATACTCGCCGACCGCGGCCGCGCTGGCGACTGGGACGCCCATGAGGACGGGGCCGGTCGTGTCGATGTAGACGGTCGGGTCGGGCGATAGGCTCGTGTCACCTACGGGTACCCCGCTGCTGTTGGTGTTCTCACCACCAACGACGATACCCAACATCATGTTGGTCCCGTCGTAGTGGTTGGCGAACCCGCTCTGCTCTTGGACGAGAGTACCGATCGGGAGCGACTCACCGTTGGCGATCGGGACCGGAAAACGGTCAGCGCCGCTAGTGCTGTAGATTTTGTTGGTGGTGCGGTCGGCCATTGGTTGAGCTCCTGGTCGGGGTTGTGCTGTGGACTATGAGGCGGCGAGCTCGAAGCCGGCGCGCCTCATGTTGATCGTGACGTAAGACTCCTCGGTCGCGCGGCCGCGGTAGCCGTGCTGGTGTTCGCGCGCGAATCCTGCCGCCTTCTCGACGGCATCGGTGCCGAGGCTCGAGAATCTCATCGCGACCGATGGCGTCTTCGGTTGCGAGGCAAATGCCGCACCCGCGCTGTCGTCGTCGGCGAGTTCGCCGGCGGTGCGAGCCATGGTCTCGACGTACTCCTTGAATAGGACGGCGTCGCCCTTGGCGCGCTTGTGGAAGGTGGCGAGCCTGAGCTTGAGGTCGGAGCCGAGCGGGCGCCCCTCGAGACGCTCGAGCGCCTCGGCGACGTCGGTGTTGCGCTTGTCGTCGGCGTCGCGCTTGTCGAGCCGCGCCTTGAGCGCCTGGTTCTCGCCCTCGAGGCGTGCGAAGTTGACGCCGTTTCTGCCCTTCATGATCTCGGCTCCCGGTACCGGTGCGGGTGCGACGTCTTCCGCTGAGTCCTCCTCGGTCGTCTCGGACGTCTGCGCCTGGATGGCCGCGAGAATGATATCCATGTCGGCGATACTGATAGCGCCAGACTCTATCGCCGAGGCGACTGCCGCGACGTCGATACCGCCCTCACCGTCATCCTCGGCGCCTTGGTTCTCCGCGTCCTTGTCATCGTCGTCGGCGAAGTTGCCGGCGGCCTCGGCGGCCTTGGCCTTCTCTTCGTCGGTGAGTTCGGCGGGTGCTTGCTGTTCGGTCATGATCGTCTCGGCCTCATCGGGGAACTTGAAGAGCAGGAAAGCGCGGGTGTCGCGTCGGACCGATCCTAGCGCCGGGTTGGTGGGTTGACTAGAGAAGTCGATCGCGAACGTCGCACTTGCGACACCGGCGACGCTCGGGTCGTTGGTGCGGTCGTTGACCTCGCCGGCCATGAGCATCGGGAGCTCGAGGTAGGGCGCCTCGTGGTCGAGTAGCGCGAGGCCGTTGATCTTGGGCGCGCCGTCGGGCTCGAAGATTTCGACCGAGCGGTAGGGGTAGCGCATCTTGCCGAGCTCGTCGGCAAGGTGGGAGTCGGTGACGATGAGGTCGGCGTAGATCGCCGTGAGGCGCTTGCCCTTGAAGCTCAAGGGTGCAGCCTCGAGAACGCGGAATACGCCGGCGCTCTGGACGGCGTCGGTCTGGTCGGTCGCCGGCTCGTGGTGCCTGGTATGGAGCGGCGGAAGATGCCCGTCGCGCTCGCCGGCCTTGGCCTCGGCGACTGCCGCCGCGATCCACTCCGCATCGAACACGAGCTCGCCGCGGGTACATTCCGCGAAGATCGGAACGCGATGAAAGATCGTCGCCACATCGGTCTTGGTGACCTCGAAGCCGGGCGCCTCCATGGTTGCGGGTGTCATGTTGCGCGGAGCCTAGCACGGCCGCGGTGTCGCAAGTGCGACTTTCGCCTATTCGGCCGGCGCCTGGTCGCTCTCGAGGACCTTGCGAACGCCCTCGCGTATCGCCCTGCACGGCCGCCTGATCTCGTCGTTTATGATCCGGTAGACGCTGGCGCGGTGCATCGGGACGCGATCGGCGACGGCCTTGACACCGTCGCGGAAGACGAGGCGCTTGAACGGCTCACGTAGCTCGTCCCACTTCGCCGGGATCATGAGGCGCCGCCGAGGGCGATGTCGGGCCGGCCGCCGTGTCGGAAGCCCTCGTCAGGACCGGCGCCTGGTGGGATACGGGACGGTATGACCTTACCGGCCTTGTCGACGCGACCCATGCGCCGGAGGTCGGCGCTCGTGAGCTCGTCGACTTCGCACCGGCAGTTGTAACCGAGCGGCGGCGCCAGGCGTCGCCATTCCGTATCGTCAACGGCGAGAATGATGCCATCGGCCGCGCCGTGGTTGCTGCGGGTGTCTGAATCACCGACGGCCGTGAAACGGAAGGCCGGGGTGACGGCCTTGATGTCGGGGTCGTTGGCCTGGCGGAACCTTCCGGCGGTGACGGCCGTGTTGAGATTCGTGCGGAACGCCATGCGCGCGTATCCCTCGGTCCATGCTGCGGTCTCCTTGCGGACGCGGTCGACGCCGAACTTGAGCGAGCGGCCGACCTCGCGCTCGGGGATGCCCTCGCGGGCGGCCTTGGTGATGAGCTCCTGCGCGCGCTTGGTGACCTCGGCCTCGGCGCTCTTGGCGAAGGCGACGACGTGACCCTCGCCGTAGAGTTGCGCGATGCGGCCGGCGGTCCGCTCGGCGGCGTTGCGGAGCGTCACCGGGACCCGGTCGACGAGATCCTTGACCGACTGCTCGAAGGTGACGCTCGAGAGGATCTTGGTAGTCGAGGTCTCGGCGAACGTGATGAGCCGGCGACGGTCGGTGGTGAGGTTGGCCGCCAGGATGCTCGACGCGCGCCTTAGCGTCGAGAGGGCTCCCAGTATCTCGGCCTTGCCCATTGACTCGGTGACCACCTCCTCGAGGCGCGTACGTGCTGCGCGGGTTTGTGGTTTGTTCTTGAGCACGACCGCGACCAGGTAGTCGCGGAAGGCTTCAATGTAGCGCGCCGCCAGGCGCGTGTTTATGTCCTCGAGGACGGCATCGACGTCGAACTCGGCCAAGCTACGCGCCCCCCTTGAAGCGGCCGCCGCCGAAGTCGGGCGCGGCGGGGATGCCGCTACCGCCGTCGATGACCTCCTCCCCAGGCTCGGGCCTCGAAAAACCGGTCTGCTCGAGGAGCTCGCCAAGCGAGAGGTCGACGCCGATACCATTGAGCACGGCCGCGACGTTGGCGCGTTCCTGGGGGTCCTGCCTTTTTTCTTGCGTGATATGAAAGAACGGACACTCCTCGGATATGCCGAGCTCGACCAGGTTGGGCCGGTTGCGCGTCCAGATACACCGGAGGAGCGAGCGCGATAGAGTTTCCTGCAAGGTCTCGCGGTCGAACTGGATGAGCGCCTCGGTGCTGTTCTCTTGGATCTCGGCGAGCGCGTAGCTCCCGCCCTCGCTCGCCGCGGTCGTGAGGTTGGCGCCCATGACGAGCGTGTAGATCGTTGTACGGAGCTCGGTGCGAATCGTCTCGAGGAGTTGCCAGCCGTCACCGCCGCCGTGCATGATCTCGACGTCGTCGCTCTTGTCGTAGACCAGGACGTGCCGCGCTCGTAGGTCCTCGAGCATCGCGACCCACTCGGCGATGAGCTCCTCGTTGGGGAGACCGGTCTCGGCGTCGCGCGCGCCGTCGATCTTCGCGGTTAGGATGCCCTGCGCGAATTTCTCGACGGCCGCCATGCTCTCGCTAAGTACGTGCTCTTTGCTGTACCAGACGAAACCAAGCGCCTCGCGCAATGCGGTACCGTGGCCGAGACTGGCCTCGTCGTCTTGGTAGACGTGCTTGATTGTGTGCAAAGCGTCGAGCCGCGTCTCGGGGATGAACTCCACCTTGCCGACGTCCCAGCGTTCCCAGTGCGCGGATAGGTCGCC
>Ga0255048_10001246_pt1 | contig 18187 bp, 38 predicted proteins | sample JV7_2_2_MG_FD_183619 | JGI IMG/M metagenome (GOLD analysis project Ga0255048, IMG submission 183619) | Seawater microbial communities from Jervis Inlet, British Columbia, Canada - JV7_2_2 | ecosystem: Environmental > Aquatic > Marine > Inlet | place: Canada: British Columbia | collected 2016-10-06
GCATATTTAACTTTGTTATTTATTGTCTTAAGGAAGTCAAATAACACCTTGTACCTCAAATCCAAAGGAGAAATGGCGGCGTCATCGAAAACGACCTTAGCCATCTCCATAGGTTTCATTGCGCCACAATTATTCGATATAAACTCTTTCTGATCTTCGGTAAGTTCGGTTTTCTCCTTTGGGTAGTACTTGTGGGATACCTTTGCCTCCAGACTCTTGTCGGCGAGAAATTTTTTTACGGCTCTTCCGTATTTTGACCTTCCGTCCCTCTTATCTTCTGGGACCTCAGGGAACACCAGTTCAATCAACTCTTTGATGTAAGGCGGATCATCCGGTCGACTGTTCCATTCGTTCAATAAGGCTAGCTGCTGGTTCTCATCTAGATCTATGCTTTTGGCGCTCATAATATTTCTATATCCCCATCGTTTAACATCTTTTTAACTTTCTGAATTATTGATTTTTTAACATTTTTAATTTGCTTGTAACCCGGCACTCTATTTTTTTCATTAGTTTTGTATCCCATCAAGGTGGCAGCGTCTTCCTCCGACATGTTATCAATATAAAGAGCTTTATATATTTTCCATTCAGCCGGCTTTAAAGTTTCCTCCATTTTGACATTAAGCTTTTCCATCATTGAGAGGACGTCAAACCCAGAATACTCTGCCGAATTAATCTCGTGAGAATGGTCATCGATAGAAACGGGCAATTTCGCATCGTAGGCTTGCTTCTTTGTTTTTGTCCAGTTTGCATAGAGGGGGCAAGCTTCAGATTGCTTTCCGTATATGTAACATAAATCCCCGGCTTCAGCGGCGGCGCACTTTAAACATGGACGACAATAATTCCCATAGTTGTTTCTGATAAGATTTTTAATCTGATTAGAAATTATACGATTTATCCATGGATTAAGAGGTTTCTTAATGTCATACAAATGCCATTTCTTGAAAATATGAATTCGTAAAATCTGAGAAACGTCATCGAAGTCCATCCACGAAAGGGCCGTCAGGTTCCACTTGGATTTTCTTTTTTTTATCTCTAGATCTATTTGTTCAATTAAATCTTCAAACTTAGGTTTCTTGCGTCTGCTCATGGTTTCGAGATGATCCCGCGTCCCTTCTAAAATCTTCCTCGAAAGACTTTTTAGAATAAGTAGGATCCGTTTCCCTCATGTAACCATCATCTTGCTGCGTCTCACCCACAGCTAAATCCTTCAATGACACAACCCCGAATGACCTAGCTGCATTAATTTCCACCTCAAGTTTATCTATGTCGGGCATTTCGAATTCTTCCTCAACCTCTTCTTGAATGGTCGCAGCTGGGTTCTGTGGGTTAGCCTTAAATACCCTCTTAGGCAGAGTTTTAGCTAACGCGGAAAAAGAACCACCACACGAGCTGCAAAATTTGGGCTTTGTCATGGTATAGTTGGTCCCAGACCCACAAGTTGAACAGTACACTTTCATATCAGCTTATTACACTATTCTACCTAAAATAATCATTTTTTCAAAAAAAGTGTATATTATAAGTGTATGGAAAAAATCAAATTCAAGAATTCGGATGGCATAGAATACGAACTACTATGGAAAAAACCCCATCATACTTATAATGCGGATGGATTATGTTATTCTCCAGAACTAGATAACCCCAAAATTCTAGTGGATCCGAAACTTAAAAAACGCAGGAAACTCAGTACTTTAATTGAGGAAGTAACCCACGCTTTCTTTTGGGATAAAAGCGAAAGAGAAGTCAGAAAGTTCTCTTCGGTTTTAGCCGGTTTAATTAGCAAACAGATTAAATAGTATCTAATTTCGACAATTTAGACACAATAAACTTGGTCAACTCAGACCTGACAATATCTTCCGTACTAAACTCGAAAGTCTCTATTCCCATATCCCTACTTTCTTTATTATCAAAAATACTAAAAATTTTACCAAATCCCCCCCGTTGACCATTTTTCAGATCGGTTTGCATTGGATCCGCCAATATGAAAACGCGTGAATATTTTCCTATACGAGTGAGAACTGTCACTATTTCCCTAAGTGAACTGTTCTGAGCTTCATCTAAAATTACAGCTTTAGAGTTCCAACTCATCCCTCTGGCGAAATTAACTGGATGAATAGATACCCTTTTTTCTTTTTGGAGTTTTTTAACTGTCGTTTCGTTCAACAGTTCATCTAATTTATCCATGAAGGGAAGGTTATAGTAATGTAGCTTTTCATCTGCATCTCCGGGGAGAAAGCCAAGTCTGGAGTCGGAACTTTCCACAGCGGACCGCATATATATTATATCGGAAACCTTGCTTAAGTTTAATAAATTAAGAGTAGCGTAAACCGACATGAGAGTTTTTGAGCTTCCCGCCGGGCCTTTGCACAAAATTACCCTAGTTTCTTTTTTGAGGGATAAATCTATGAATTTTTTCTGCTTCTCTGTCCAGTTAAGTTCATCTATGTAAAAGGTATCTTTTTGTTTAAGCGTTTCCCTTTGGTGAACTTTCACCTTTCCGTCCAAAATTTCAAGGGATTCAAGACCCCTTGTACTCTTTACTTTCGGCATTAATGTAATTTACACTAAATAAGTGTAATTATGGGAGAAAAGTTATGAACGAAATCACTAACGCTATTCCACAAATTATTAATTTGGCGGACCAAGGAGGAATGACCTCCGAACAAGTAGAGCACGTTGCTCAAGACTTGGTGGGGCAATACGGGTGGTTCGTGTTGGCTGCTTTGGGGGCCATACTAGCTAAAGACATGATAATAAATTTTGCGCAAGCATTACTCGTTTTTATGGGAAATGATTTTAATAATGATGACATAATATATATCTCTGGTCGCCAAGCGAGGATAGTTAGGGTGGGTATAAGAACCACCTGCTTTTACATGACAGATAGGGCCTCTAAAATGGTCGTACCCAATGAGCAATTAAAACAACTTACAATTGAAAAAAGACTAATGCAAAACGGTAAGGTTCCCTATTTGCCTACGGGAGGTGACCCCTCCTATGTCGGCACCGAAGAAGTTCCTATTCAGCCTTCTCCAGTGGAGGTAAAGATAGTTACTGAAAAAAAACCACCTCCTAAAAAAAGATGAAAAAAATGACATTAATAGTTTTAATATTATCAGCAGGATGCACTAGCGTCTCCAACTTGAAAGAAGTCGACTTCGGCATTACCGGACTTGAAATGGAATTTTATCCCAGCGCCCCCATACAGCCGGACATCACCCTCTTTAATAACAGAGCCATTATAGATAGGGTATACCACGAGAAGAAAAATCTCCAAAAAAAGACTAATTATCCAGAATTAATGCCACTCAGGAAAAAATAAGTGTAATAATTAATAGAATGAAAGAGATCGACTTTAGCGAACAGATTCTTAAGTACAAAGAAGAGGGCCTTCTCGCCGACGAAAAGGCAGGTTACCCACCTAAATGTAATCCCGGATACGAAGTAAGCAAAGACAAGAAAAAATGTGTCCCCGTTAAGAAAACAACGGAAGCTGCCAAAACTAAGAAGGAGTGGGACAAAATCGACAAAAAGGAACTTAAGCGTGACTCCAAGAAGGAAAAGGGGGAACACGAAAAGGACGCCGTCAAGGATGACAAGAGCAAAATTAAAAAGCTCAAGAAGGGTAAGCCCTCAGAGAAAAAGAGCGTCGAAATTCACGATTTAAAGAAAGACGAAAAATACGATAAAGAGAGGAAGGCCGGTTGGAAGAAGAAAACTAAGGGAGCCAAAATAAGCTCCAAATCTAAAAATGATCTACCCGACTCTGATTTCGCATACATACAACCCGGCGGCAAAAAGGACTCGGAAGGAAAGACTGTTCCCCGCTCATTACGGCACCTTCCCATTCCAGACGCTGCTCATGTAAGAAACGCTTTAGCGAGACTTGGTCAAACAGACATCAGCCCCGAAGCTAAAAAATCTGCTCTCCGTAAGATTAAGACAGCAGCTAAAAAATTTGGCATCAAAGTTAGTGCTAGCACTAGCGCCATAGATTATTCGGACTTATATTAATACCGATCACTGGTTCTCGTTAACAAAAAAGCCCCGCTTTCGCGGGGCTTTTAGTTTATCTTATTGTAATGTCTCCTCCTTGGTGTGCGGGTCTTCTTATTATAACAATTCCTACTTTTCTTCTTGGTATCCTTAATTCCCAGTTTACTTCTGCGGTAGACTTGAGATTCCTCTCTGCTATGCTGGAGGGGATAAAATAGGGTTTGTGGTATTGTATAACAAGATCCTCACCCTTTCATTCACCCGGATCGTTTCCGTCAATCACCTTATCGCGATTATTCTTGAACTCTTCGCGGATTTCCTTTATGCGAGCATGGACCTCTTTATGGTGAGATTTCATTTGCTCCATCCAACCTTTTCTCGAAGCTGATATTTTTTCCCTTAGGGCCTTTTTCTCTTCGTCGGTGGCGTCTTTCCATGCGGCCCTATCAAAAGTTCCTTTACGTTCCTTGGTGGCCTTAGCGAATGCCTCCTTAAGTTCTTTGATCTTGGCGTCGTCCCTTACGAGCTTACCAAATCCACCACCCTTCTTGTGGTCACCCTTTTTGCGATCACGAACCTTGTGGCCACGTTTCTTCGCATCTCCACGATGTTTCCTTCGTTTTTCAAAAGCTGCCTTAAGTCGTTCTTTAACCTTTTCGGAATCCCACTTCTTGCCCCCACGTTCAGGTTTTTCCTTTGTAGGTTTGTCTGGTTTAGGTGCAGGCTGAGCCTGTACAATTGTTAACGCTGATGCCACAATAGCTACCAGCCCGATTTTAAGTATACGTTTTGTAAACATAACACATATTACACTGCAAGAACCATGCCAGTCACAAAACGCGTGTTTGTTAGGTTTTAAAAGCTCTATGAGCTTTTAGGTTGGAAATAGTTCCCTCCCGAGTCGAAAGGTTGGGTAAATACCCCCGCTTGGTGTAATATAAAACATGAAGAAAAATCTAGCTATAGGTGCGGTGATTTTGGCTCTCATAGCCGGGGTGGCGTTTTGGGCTATCAGAGGTGAAGATATTAAAGAAAAGACCGTAGAGAAGGCCGTGGAGGCCGTAGTCGAGACGGTGGTGAAAGAAGCCGTCGAAGAAGCGAAAGATAAACTAATAAAAGAAGCGGTGACGAAACTTATCCCTTGAGCAACTATACAGAAAAACGCCCTTGGGGCTCCTTTACCGTCTTGGATGAGGGGAAAGGATTTAAGGTAAAACGTATTACTGTCGAAGCGGGAGAGAAACTATCTCTTCAATACCATAATCGACGCTCCGAGCATTGGACGGTTGTTTACGGAACGCTTACCGTGACAGTGGGTGAAGTTACCTACGAGCTTAAAGTGAATGAGTCTGCATATATTCCCATCACAGAAAAACATTGCATAGCCAATCATACTAACGACTTCGCCGAAATCATAGAAATCCAAATTGGAGACTACCTTTTTGAAGACGATATAGTGAGGCTGGAGGACCGTTACGGCCGAACAACCCCCGAACCGAATGAAGTTCCACATTTACCTAAGGGAACTACGTAAACGTGGGTTTACAGATACAAAGAAGTTATGCTTAATGCTTGGCGTCTCAAAGGAGGTGTGGCGCAAAATAGAACGAGGTATAAACCCACCTCCCCGAAAATCTTTATTAAGAAAATTTTGCCTTTTGGTTTGCGCTTTAAGTTACGAAGAAAACCAGCTTTATAGTCTCGCCAAAAGATGGGAGCCCCATAAAGACACAGATACCGCAAATCACCAATTATTAGATTCAACTACTAAACCAGAGTGGAGGGAAGCCATGTTAGCTCAAAATCGTCCCGACTACCCTCACAAGTACTGGGGCCGCTTTAAATCATGATTGCTTATTCGGGGAGGCTTCTCCCTTAGAGGCGTCATCGCCGGAACTATATTGCCAATATTTCTTTGGGCTAAATTTGTTAAGCCAAGCTTTTGCGATCATTGGTTTATCAATATGTCTGACAAAGAAGTTAATTGGTATTCCGGTATTTCCGTCTGACGCGTTGTTCACGTAATGGTCGAAGGCAGTCATTAGCGAGTTCGTATCAATAACACTGTTTTGCTGACCTTGGAGCTTTCCGATACTAGTAACCGCAGAATCAATATAGCCATTTTGTAGTGTCATATACTCTTTCCCAGTTTTTGCTTTATCGGCCTGTGACGTCATGCTTTCAACGTCTCCACTCGTCGCCTCTTGAATCTTTGATAACCCCTTCATGACCGACGCGGGATCCGGATCCAACGCTCTCACCGTTGTGGTGATATCGTTGCATTTGATGGATGGAATGATACCCATCGTGACTATAGAACAATGAGTTGACAATGCGCTAGTACTTAGCATATTTTTAACGCTATCGCTAAATGATTTATCAACACCAAATTTACCCTCTCCGCTGGCGAGAAATGCTCCGTAAGAAAATGCAGATGTCATTTTAGAAGTCAACGAATTAACTTTTTGCGTAGTGTTGGTATTTTCAGTTTTTAATATATGAACCATGCCAACGAAAGAACTCCCAAGCGTTCGACCAGACAGAAGATTCAAACCTTCCTTATCTGACTTCTTACCGGCAGCAGACGCGTTCTTAATAGCTGCCGTCAGTGACGCTGGATTCGTGGTATCGATCTGGTCCGGGAATAGAGCGTTCCAAGCGTAAACCGCCTTTTCGGGATCTAATATAAATGGAGCCATAATATCACTCTTTTCATGCGTACAAGCTACCGTAATGACAATTGTGCCCACTAGTTGGTTTGCCATGGATTGCTGTAATGCCACTGACTTGGCTGATGTAGCTGCCTTCGATGAAAAGTGAGGCCCGAAAATGGAAGACATGCTGCCTTGAACAGTTGCTCCAATAGCGTTAACATAAGCACTGTCAACATCCTTCTCAAACTGGTTGTGAACAAACTGGACATCGGCGACCATAGTGTTGGAACTCAATGGCATCGTTTTTATAGCGCTCTTATTCCAGTCAATCGGGCTTTCGGGCATTTCTGTAATTGTTATGTTACTAAGATTGGCTTTGGCTTTTGCAAGGTTACCTTGACATGTAATAACCGCTTCTCCGTATGTGCTTGCGTTCTTGACGATACTATCCTCTAACTCTTTTATCGTTTTCGTAAAATCTTCGAGTTCCTTAGGTGACACATTCATTTCCACCAATTCTTGAAGCGTCATATCCAATTTACGCTTTGTCGTAATGCTGTCGTTGAGATTTTGCTGCGCGTTGCTTACAGGGACTTCTGCTTGGGCCACCGCTTTCAGCTTGTCTATATCTTCCAGCTTAATGAGGTTACCCAGAACCAATGAGGGATTAAAAGGTATTGATGTTGGCATATATACTATATATACACCATTTTAAGCTCTTTTACAAAAAACTAATAAATCCTAGCTAGTAGATCGTCCAGATTCTCATAAGCTATACGGTCTATCCTTATGGAAGGAGGGCGCACTTTAGTATTGGATATTCTTAGTCCAAAAATGTCATCTGCCGGACACACTATGTCCTCAACGAAGTCCCACAGCCCCGTATACTTGGCCCAATTGTAATAAAGGTCTCTATTTGGCTTTTCAGCCTCCAGCAGTATTTGGCGCTCTTTTTGAAATATTTTTAAATAAAGACACACTCCTCGTACAGCTAATGAATCGCTGGGAGGTTCAACAATGCTTTCATAAAATATGAGAGTCTTCATCAATATATTTTACACTTGTCTTTGTTTCCGTGTAATATTTTATTGAATGTCTGATATTAAAAATAAAGTGGGTTTTACCGACCTTGATACGTTTCTTAAGGTAGCCCCTATCATAGGTCTTTTTGTTTTAGGTTACTTGCAAACCTTGTTTCCCAGTAAGATAGAATTCGACAAGGTCCATGATAAGTTAATCCAAATGGATAAAAAAATTACCGAAATGGCGGTCTTGCAAAAAGCTATTTCCAGCAACTCGGGAGATATAAACGAAATAGAAACCCGTCTGCGGTTGATAGAAGTCGATATTGCTCGTCATAACGCCCAAGGAACTAAAAGCAATTCCAGAAAGTCGGGAAGTTAGTAATGAGATATTTTTTACCTTTTATTTTCGCTCTATCATTAAACGCGGCTCCAAATATAGATCCTGATATAGAAATAGCAATTAAAGGTCTTGTTTGCCCTAGTTGCGCCATAGGCCTTAAAAATGCCTTCAAAAAGAACTCTTATGTAAAAGGGTTAAAAATAGACATCCACAAAGGTACTCTTTCCCTTGAATACTGGGGCATAGAGATCCACCCCTCCAAAATAAAAACGATGGTTAAAAAATCCGGGTACGAGGTCTCCTCCATTAAATGGTTAAAGAAGGGGAAACCCCAACGCTATAATGCCCCATAAAAAAACCCCCCACTGTTAAGCGAGGGGTTCCCTAAAAGCTCGGAAGAGCTTTTTGTTATCGATTAGCTATTACTTGGCGTCGACCGAAACTCCATTCGTGAAATGAAGTGCCCAGTTAGCTATCCACGCATAAGCTGCGCCTCCAACCCAACCGCCGATTCCAAAAGCCGCGATACTTCCTAGATTCCCAGAAACCGCCATACTAATCTTGCTTATCCCACCATCAACATCACCTAGTGCACCTGCGCCGACAAAAGCCAACACCGGAAGCACTACGCCTGTGATAGCGCCAGTAGCAACCCCCATCAAACCAAAAAAGTTTGCTGCAGATCGTATATGTATTTTCGTAATAGTCATTTTTTTCATAACAATTGTAGCCACTCGTTAACCGTAACTAATGGCCCTTTATTTTACACTTATAAGCTTGTTTGTGACCTAAAAGCTTGAGGAGTTTTTTACAAGGGTTTTGTGGTAAATGTTACGGTGCTGTTTACCCCCTTGCCATCCTTAAACTCAGCATCAAAAACCCAGTTACCACCGTAATGAATTTTTTCAGTTGGGTTTGAATTGTTGCAAACGTCATCACAAGTAACATGTGCTGCACCATTCCAATAACCATATCTCATTTGAAAAGTTCCTCCACTGGGGTCTGGTTGGGCAATTGACTTTGGTGGAAGCGGTTTAACCGTAAAAACGGTACCACTTGCATCATGCGTGTTGGATTGTACTACATAGGTCGCTCCAGCCTTAACAGTATGTGTTTGATTTTTTTTATCTACGCACCAACTACAATTAACCGTGAAATCTTGATCAGTACTGTTTATAACTTTCATTGTTACCGTTACTGGATCTGATCCTACTTTTGCGTTGTTGCTACATCCTGCAAGCAGGAATGCCATTACCAATGATAATATAATTTTATTTTTCATTTTTTTTGTTTGTTTTTAAAAAAAGCTCCGCCGAAGCGGAGCTAGATGCCTTTTGACTAAGCTAGATTCTCAGAATGGAAGGCTTACCATCTTTTTATTGATCTAGCAAAAAGCTCAAAGAGCTTTAAAATTACTTAACTTCCCCAGCATCTGCCGCATCTCTGTCATCACTAACGATAGGGCCGGATGGTTCTGGATCAGGCTCGGGAGCTGGAGGGGGTGGTGGGGCTGATGTTCCAACTCCTACGTTTCCTGTCCCCACATTTCCGTCGTGACTCGTGTGGTGCTTAGTTGCGTGATATAGTTCTTTTTGTGTCATAATATTTTTCTCCTGAAATTTTACCAAGTAGCTGCAATGTGCAGAGTTCCACTCTTGCCCTGATCCGAGGGGTCAGTACCGCGAAGAGTAAGTTCCATCTTGGTGTTACTGGCAGAATCGGTACAAGGACTATAGCTAGTAATACTGCCATCGGCTGTTATATCTTTAGTTTTATTATAAGTCTTCATTGTGGAGCCAGTTACCCTGACTTTTAATGTAAACTTACTTCCGTCTGATAAGTCGTTGATTTTGCAATCGCATTTCAAGTCCTTACCAGCGGTATAGCTTTTGTCGCTATAATACCAATAACCGTTGGGTTCGTCCGGGTCATCAGTGCTCAATGTAAAAGGTAAACCTTTTCCTTGTGACCCGCCAAAAAAAAGACCCTTCTCAACCAAAATGTCAAGTAGCTTCTCTTTCAAGGCTTCCCGTTCTTCTCTATTTTCTTCACCCATGATAAATGATTTTAATATTTTGGCCAATAACTTTCCCAGAGAATCTTGGGTGGTTCATATTTACCCAAGTACTTAAACCACAACTTAAGAAAAAATTTCTTAATGCTGGTTATCATTAGTCTGGGTAAACTTGACCAGTCACTGTTGCTCCTGAAAAAGCAGGAACACAAACCAGAGCCCATGTTTGAGCACCGTTACGGATATCAGAGCTCTCCGCCATCCAGCCAGAAACGCTGTTCTCTGTCCAACTCCAGTTCGCAGGAAGATCAGGGCCAAGCCTCTGGGTTCCAGTAACTTCGCCGCTTACGCCAGTTAAATCTGCATAAGGGTAATGATCTGTGCCGCTTACCATTCCGCAGGAGTAAGTATTCCACCTTTCGACGGGGGGAGCACCGGCGTTATAATAATCCACATCAGTATAACCCCATATATTAACATTAGCATTTTGCTGGTCAGCGGTAGGTGCTGAAGTATTAACTTCAACAATACCATAGTCCCAATAGTCAAGGGTTGAGCCAGCGTCCGTTGTGATTGATTTATATAGTCCCATTGTATTATTCTCCTGCTGTTAACGCGTCTGTTGCTCCTGAGAAGAAAGGTACACAATTCTTAATCCAAGTATACGCACCAACCCTAATATCATCGTTTCTCTGCATCCATCCGGATACACCGTTCTCAGCCCAATCCCACCCAGCGGGTAGAGGAGGCCCTAAGCGTTCTGAGCCTGTTACTTCACCAGAAACACCAGTTAGGTCTTGGTATTGGTAAAGGTCTGCTGCACCAGAGTAAGGGCAGTTGAACATGTTACCATCTACCGAGGGAGCACCCGCGTTACGATAAGTTTCATTTGTGAATCCCAAAGAGTTGATGTTGGCCATATACCCGGGGTCGGTACCCTCGGTTCCTTGGAACCAGTCCTCAACACGACTAATCTTCCAGTAGTTAGCCTGTTGACCGTCGGGCTTGGTATAATTTAAATTAAGTCCCATGTCACAAAATATTACACGCTAAAACGGAAAAGTTCCACTTTTTTTTGAAAATCAGCAACAACGCTTCTTGAGCTTTCATGAACTTTCGCCGTTGGGTTGTTTATTCTTGCCATAATAAGATCTTTTGTAATCCCTCACTTTCGTAGGGTTATCCTTCTGCCACTGGGTTACGTTTGTAATTATTTTGTTTTTGTTTTTTTGGTAGTATTTCTTGGCGGCGTCATCATCGCACTTCTTGCAACAGTATTTTAATCCGTCTTTTGTGCTCGACTGCCTTCTAAAAGCCTCCAGCGGCTTTTGTTCCTTGCATTTAGTACAAATTTTCATACTGTATTATTTAGCCCCATTCCTCTTTGTCTAAAAAGATTTTAGAAAAAGAACAATACTCTCCTATTATATTGAAAGCTCGAAGAGCTTTTCGTTATGTCTTGGCGCGGAGAACACGATAAATACCTAAAAAGTAAAACATGGAAAAATAAAAGACTCGCCGCTTTCGCCCATCACGGCAAAAAATGCGCCTGTTGCGATTCCACAGACAAGCTTGAGGTTCATCATATATCCTATATGACCTATAACCGTCGAGGAAGGGGTACCGAACTCATGAGGGAGCTAATACCACTCTGTCAACTTCATCACCGCTTAATCCATCAATTAATCAATGAGCTTCGAGACTCGCGTAAATTTGACCCTAAATACAATTGGGAAAAAGCCTCGAAAGAAGCCTTGAAGTATTTACTATCCTCGAGCTATAGAAAAAATATAAATTCAGGCAGAAAATCAACCGCCGGGAAACTTAAGAAAACCTATAACGAAACCAACAAGAAGATCCGCAAAAAAAAACAAAACAAACGAAAAGAGCTGGATAGGCTCAATAGAGGTATTGGATGCGCAAAAGGAAGTCAGTTGCGCTATATCTCTGTCGCCGAGGAGTTTCTCGATGACCGCAAAAGCTCGTAGAGCTTTTAGGAGTATTTTTGAAAAAGATATTTGTTGAGGTAAGTCGGGTATTTTTGAAAAAGATGAATAAAAAGAGGGGTGGAGAATGAAATTTAACACCCCCCGCTGCCCCCGTCTATTTAGAGGCTTTCCCCTTTTAGAAAAAGGGGGGATCTCCCTAGGGAGGGGGGGGCTACCTAGGGAGCTGGTGCCTACCCTACGCGTCCCTCGGCGCAAGTCTCGCACACGGCGACGAGTACGCCCTCGTCAAGCATATTCGCGACGCAACTCGATTCGGGAAAATAACCGCCGCAGCAATAACACTTGACCCCATCCTCCTCCGCGCACGCCTTGGCTGGCTCATCGCCGAAAGGTAAGTCGTCGCCCTCCATCGGATCGGGTTGGCCGTATGGGTTGTTATTGGCGGCGTGGATTGGTAACACGTGGGAAGTGTTAGAGGTTAGTGAATGCCAGCGGAATGGTTTTGTTGTGTTCATCGGTCGGTTGAATCCTCGAAACATTTTTCGATGCTGACCACTTGGATCATCTCGCCCTTTGTCCACGTCTTGCCGTGAATGTCGATGTTGACCCTCTCCGCGTGGAATTCGCTGATCATCTCCTGCTCGGTTGTGCCAAGTGGGAAAGTCGTGTGAATCCTGTTACATCCGGCAAGCTCATGGCCGCCATTGTAAGCGGGGTTGCGCTTGATGTTGAACACTACGTTTAGGAACTTTTTGGTTTTCATTGTATCTCTCATAACTGGGAATAGTATAGCACAATCTCACAAAATAGCAAGCTTTAATGTGAGTTTTTTCAATCTTTCTTTGTTTTCTAGGCGCAGCTTTAAGTCAAGCCGTGATAGGCTGTACTTGGCTCCCTCCATTGTGGCATGGGTGCTATGACTCTCACCGGTCACGTCGTTGATGACGTTGCACTCTTGGTTGAGGGCGTCCTGTCTGCGCTCGATGTGGGCAAAGCGTGTCACTCTGTACCTCTCGACGCATGGCCTGACGTAGCTCATGCGTCCACCCCCGCCTTGTCCTCTAGCCATTGGATTGACTCGCTGAACTCGATCTCGGTCAGCTTGTTCTGCACCTCGGTCAGCTTACGCTCTGCGACAGCGATACGCTCTTGGATGTGCTGCTTGTTGTTCAGGGTGTTCGCTGCTAATACCTGCAACGCTCCGCGTACCTCGGCGATTGCGACTCCCTGATTCCTGATGTGTGCTTGTGTTGTATCTCTCATAACTGGAAATATGATAGCATAATCTCACAGAATAGCAAGCTTTAATGTGACTTTTTTCAATCTTTTTTCTTGGGCTGAAAATGGACGTTAAACGCCTGCACCTGCTCTGATAGGGCCAAGACATCCAGATTGACATCTAACCCCTCCAAATCGGCCTCCACGATGTTTTCGCCGTCATCAGAGATATCTACCACCTTACCCTCGCTGCAGGCCACACAGACACGCTCCACGACCTCATCCACCGCATCAGAGCCATACCGCTTGAAGATGCCACCGACATCGCCTTCCAGCCAACCGAACGGGACGAGGATCCTCTTGATGGTAGGCTCCATCACTTTCTCCGGTATCGCAGCGGCTCGCGGCCCTAGCTCGGCCCCTGCGGTCAATATGTCCGACAGATACTTGCCTAGCCCCTGCGTGACAGTCACGGTCATCCGCATTGTCGTCCTCTTTGCGCGCCAGCGAATGAAGGACGAAATCATGTCCTTGTCTGGTGATTGCCCCGCACATTGTTCTTCCAAGTCAGGGCCGTAGCATCCGGCTTCAGCCATTGCCGTCTTGACCGCCGTCTGGGCCTCTTCCACCTCATCAAAACTGTAAGTATCCATAATAGATAAAACCTCTCCCCCCGAAGGGGGAGAGTGATGGTTTAGGCCTCTGGCCCGAAGGCGATACCGTCCTTGATCTTCATTTGCCTCCGGCTCCCCTCTACTTCCTTGGTCTCCCAGACCAGTAGGCCCTTACGCTTTAGGGCGGTCATCAACCCGTTGATGCGGCCCTGCTCCTTGCGGTTGCAGGGCGTCCCGATGAACTGGGCCACGAACTTACCGGACAGATGGGCAAAGCCCTCGTCCTTGGTGTTCTCGACCAGCTCCGCCTTGGCGTCCAGTAACGTCTTGACGGCCACCCACACGGCCCATTGCTGTGTGGTCAGCTTTACGCCCTTGTGGGCGTGAGTGTACCGGTTGGCCTTGGCTTTAGCCTTGGCCTTCCGTTTAGCCGGAGCCTTTATGGCTTCGGCTCGTTCCGCGACCTCTTCCCCCCGATGCACGAGCAGAGTCAATGCTTCCGTGAGTTGGGTCGTAATGGTGTTTACCGCCTCGCTGATTAGTTCAGCTGGCCCGATAGTGCTTTTCGTCTTCATGTCGATTTTTTTGGAGGAAAAAAGTCCTCTCACTCCCCTTAATCTACAGCCAATTGGCTCGGCTGTCAATAAAGAAATTTTTATGCCTGCGAAAGCAGAGAAGGAAACTTCATCTGCTCCTTCTCCACGTGCGCCTCGTTACGTTTCCGCTGCCTCCAAGGAGACCGATGGATCGCCGAGTTCACGCATGGGCCGGTAGATAACCGCCTTCGTGGCTTGTACTTTCGGCGAGTTGGGGTGAATGTCGCTCCTGCCTCAATGGCCCGTTTCACTGTTTTTTTCATCTTTCTCATAACCTGTCCTCTTCCCTTAAAATAACGACTTTTTTGGCTCTTGTCAACGCAAAAGTAATTTTTATAGGTAATCTTCTTGGTGTTCGCGACAAACCTCGCAGATCGGTCCCCAATCGCAACTGCATTCCTCGGTGCAAACCCCGCCGCCGCCATCAACGAAATCGTCGAAATCCTCGCGGGTTATCTCGATTGGCTTGTTGTGCTTTTTGCACTCGTCCAAATATTCTTTGTACGCCTTTTCGCAAGTCATCCCGCAAATCTCGCACTCGTTTGTGTTCAGCTCCTTCGTCTCTCTCTCTATGGTTTTTTCCATGCCCCGATAGTGTCAAAAAACTGATACGATTGCAACCCCAAAAGACAAATAAAAAAAGTTTTTTTTATGCTATAAAATGAGATGATTGGCACAAACCATGCTACCCCCAACTCCAAGCCTTACTTCATTATACCGCGCGAGCGCGCCCAAGTCAAGCGATAAAATGCTTTTTTTTCAAATAAAATAACTTTAATGACCCATGTCCTAAGTCGTTGAGTATCAAGGACTTAGGTTCGGAAGCCCCCCCCGCCGCGGCCGTAAGTCATTGGTAGTCAGTTACTTACGACTTCAAAAGTTAAAAAAAGTGATGGTTTAGGATGGGTTGCCGTGCCAAGTGTGCCAAATAAGCAAAGAAAATAAAAATAAAATAAATGAAATAAAGTGACTTTTATGCTTGCTTTTTTCGGCGATTGTGATATACTGTTTTCTGTTATGAGGGATAGAATCGAATTAGAAGAGGTCTTCGTTAGCGAAGAGGTCGCCGGAGTCAATGCACCGTTATCCGATACGTGGCACCAACGAGGCTCGTGCCCTAGCGGGGCCAAGAGCGAACACGTAGAACGTGTACGCCGACAGGCCAAGGCACAAGCCAGTATGTTCTGGTTTCTCCAGAAACGCCGCCAACAAGGGGATTGGAGTTAATTTAAAAAAGTGACTTTTAAGGGTTGACTTTCACTCAAAAATCACATATACTTTTTGCAGTTATGAGGGACAAGATAAACAAAATCGAAATCGAAATCAAAAGGTTGGAGCGCAACATCATCGTGAACGGCCCGATGTTGAACATCGACCGAATCCAAAACCACAAATTGAAAGTGGCAAAGTTTAATCGGGCCAAGCTCGCATTGCTTAACGCCAACGGAATGAGACAACAACTCCATTCGCGGGAAATCGTTATAGACCCAACAACCTTGCCGAAGCTATAAAATGAAAAAGATCATTGTTTTCCTGCTGGCTTGTGTTGTCAGCGCAAACGCCGCTTCGCTTGAATTAAAAGTTAAGCAGCAAAAGGTTTTGCCGAATGGTAACGCTTATGGCTTGGAGAGTGGAATCTACTTTGAACTGACAGACTTAGAGCCTTTTATAATGTATAAATTGCAATACTCCGAGGACTTGAACAAGTGGACAGACTTGGTTCACCTTGGTACTTACAAAATGGCGATGACTTCGCCTTACTGGACTTGGAATGAGTTGCCACCTCACCAATGTTTCTTTAGAATCGTCGTGGCTTGGTAAAACGTTATACTTTAGAAATGAAAAAACTAATAATACTCTTGGGGTTGCCCCTTATCTTTCATACAGTTTATGCACACACGCACAACAACGCAAAACTTACCCGTGAAACAAAAATCATTGCTATCACTATACTGGCAGAAGCCCGTGGCGAAGGACAAGGAGGAATGTACGCGGTGGCTGCTGTCATTGCTCAACGCGCATTTGAGAGAAAGCGAACACCAACCGAAATCTGCCTCAAGCCCTACCAATTTAGTTGTTGGAACGGCAAAACCTTAAAGAGTCTTGAACACTTGTTGAAAGTCCCACAAGCAGACTACGCAATCGCTCTGGCTAAAAACATCAAACTTTTAAGTCGTGACTTTGTTGGCTTTGCTAATCATTACCACAACAACAAGATCAAGCTGCCTTACTTGGCAAAAGGTGAAAAGCCTGTGAAGGTTATTGGCAACCACATTTTTTATAAATTGTAAATCATGAAAGAATGCTTCAAAAGCGGTAGCATGAACAGGGGCAAAGTGAACGGGCAAGGTAGACTACCCTTATCTGCTAACATGAATCCCCCCAACTCTAATAAAACTAAAGCAACCAATAGACAAAAACCAAAGAAAAGATGAAACAGGAATATCGTCACACTAAACCGTACAGAGGCAAAGACCCAAACTTTGAAAAAGAAGAAATTGATCACGCGAAAGAATGGTTGGTTGATAGTTTGGTGGAATATATATATCACGAATGTGGCAAAGGCAATTGGCCAACCAGAGAAGGCATTGATGAAATTGTCTCAAAAAAATTATTATAGTTTTTCTGTTACCTCATAACTAACAGTGCGCCTCGTCGGGGTTTTCTGATTTTCCTCGGCGGGGCGTTTTTTTTGTTTTATTAAATGAAGCCGTAACCCACTGAGTATCAATGACTTAGGGCCTCCGGGCCCCCCGCCCCGAGTCGTAAGTCCTTATCAATCAGTCACTTATGACTCCAAATATTAAAAAAGTGATGCTTTTCAAAATAGAACCGTGCCAAAAAGTTAAAAACTTTTAAATTATTAAAAAAACTTTCTTTAATAAAATGAAATAAAGTGATGTTTTTGGTTGACTTTTTCGGAGATTGTGCTATACTGTTTGCAGTTATGAGAGATAAGATGACATACGAGTTAAGTTGGAAAAACGAAGACACCAACCGCGTGAGCAGCAAGAAGTTCACAGGCGAAGAAGGCAAAGACCATTCAGCAATGGACGCGGCCCTTGAGCTAGCCCAAGAGGCTAACGCCAATATGTGGCCGTGGGTGCTGGAAAGGGACGGTCAGGAAATCGCCTCCGGTTGGGGCGGCGATCAATTGAACAGGGGCCGGTTGTTTCCGACCTGCGGTTAAAAAAATTAAAATTAAGTGTTGACCTTTAAGAGAAAATCAGTTATACTTTTTGAAGTTATGAGAGACATGTTTAAGTTCCAATATAATCCGGCTGTCCATGAGGGGCAGGTTAATCACGGCAACCACGTTCACGACTACCTTGGGGTGATCGTTGACAAGTTCGAGAACCGAACGGAAGGGGAAACCTTTTCGGGAGTGACTGTCGAGCTTTACGACAACGAAGGGCCAACTGGCCAGACTCGACGGTTTCGCTTTGATCGCATGATCGGTGCGGAGAACATCATCAACAAGGCGCAAGCCATGCACGGAGGGCGCATATAATGAGAATCCACAACAAAGACGCAAACACAATCGAGTTACGTTTTAAGAATGGGAATGTCTTTTTCTTTTCTTATGAAACGCCGGTTGCTGCTCGTATCGACTCGCGTTATTACAAAACGAGTAAGCACCACAGTTCAACCACCACCCGACACATAAACCGTTTTCTGCACGGTGACACGGTGAACGCGGTTGAAAAGCCGCAATACTTCTTCGACGAAGAAATTGAACGCATACAATTTCCCACCCGCAAACTCTACGCATAAAAATTATGAA